>Ga0302299_10000026_pt1 | contig 53672 bp, 47 predicted proteins | sample III_Fen_N3_4_FD_198795 | JGI IMG/M metagenome (GOLD analysis project Ga0302299, IMG submission 198795) | Peat permafrost microbial communities from Stordalen Mire near Abisko, Sweden - III_Fen_N3_4 | ecosystem: Environmental > Terrestrial > Soil > Wetlands > Permafrost | place: Sweden: Abisko...
TCTTCCCGAGCCTGGAGTACGTGGAGTCGGCCTCCGCTGCGGCCCGGGACGCCGACGCGGTGCTGCATCTGACCGAGTGGCGAGAGTTCGCCGACGTCGCTCCGGAGGAGCTGGCCACGTTGGTCCACCGACGGGTCATCGTCGACGGCCGCAACACGCTCGACCCGCTTCGGTGGCGGGCGGCCGGGTGGACCTACCGCGCGCTCGGTCGCCCCTGACCAGGTCGGTCAGGCATGGGTGTCACACCGAACCGAATCCGGCCTTGGGCGCCTGCGTGCGACGACGCAGTGCCTCGCCCTTGGCCTGTGCCGTGCGCTCCAGATCGGCCTGGAACCGCTCCATCGCCGCCCGAAGGTCCGCGTCGGCGGCCGCCAGGATCCGCACGGCGAGCAGCCCGGCGTTGCGAGCGTTGCCGACGCCCACGGTCGCCACCGGCACGCCGGCCGGCATCTGGACGATCGACAGCAGCGAGTCCATGCCGTCGAGGTGCTGCAAGGGCACCGGGACCCCGATGACCGGCAGCGTCGTGACCGAGGCGAGCATCCCGGGCAGGTGGGCCGCGCCCCCGGCTCCGGCGACGATCACCGCGAGCCCGCGCCCAGCCGCGCCACGGCCGTAGGCGAGCATCTGGTCGGGCATCCGGTGGGCCGACACGACGTCGACCTCGAAGGCCACCCCGAACTCTTCGAGCGCGTCGGCGGCGCCCTCCATGACCGGCCAGTCCGAGTCGCTCCCCATGACCACGCCCACCACGGGCGTGACCGTTGCCGGTTCAGCCATCGATCTCGCCCCTCAGGTAGGCGGCCGCGTGCCGACCGCGCTCGATTGCATCGTCCAGGTCGTCGCCCAACGTGGTGACGTGACCGACCTTGCGGCCCGGACGCATCTGCTTGCCGTAGTCGTGCAGCTTCAGCCCGGGGTCGCGGGCCATGCAGTGCAGGTAGCCCGAGGTGAGGTCCGGCAGGTCACCGCCGAGGACGTTGACCATGACCACGTGTGGGGCCAGCATCGTGGGGGCTCCGAGCGGGAGGTCGAGCACGGCCCGCAGGTGGTTCTCGAACTGGCTGGTCAGCGCGCCGTCGATGGTCCAGTGCCCGGAGTTGTGCGGCCGCATGGCGAGCTCGTTGACCAGCACTGCGTCGGCGGTGTCGAACAGCTCGACGGCGAGGACCCCCACCACGTCGAGCTCACCGGCGACGTTCAGGGCGATCTCCTGGGCCGCCAGTGCGTGGTCGTCGCTGAGCCCGGGCGCGGGGGCGTAGACCTCACGGCAGATCCCGTCGACCTGCACGGTCTCGACCACGGGATAGGCGACGGCCTGGCCGCTCGGGCTTCGGGCCACCAGGGCCGCGAGCTCGCGCGTGTACGGGACCAACGGCTCGACGAGGAACCCTGGCACCTGGCGGTGGGACAGCACGTGCGCGGCTTCGTCGGCGTCGCCGACGACCCAGACGCCCTTGCCGTCGTACCCGCCCCGGGTGGCCTTCAGCACCACCGGCCAGCCGTCCTGACCGGCGGCGAACGCGGCCACGTCGGCGGCGTCGCGCACGCGACGCCACGGCGGCACGGGCGCGCCCGTCAGCGCGAGGCGCTCCCTCATCACCGTCTTGTCCTGGGCGTTGACGAGTGCGTCGGGGCCGGGGCGGGCGACGACACCGTCGTCGCTCAGCGCACGGAGGTGCTCGGTGGGCACGTGCTCGTGGTCGAACGTCACCACGTCGCAGCCGCGGGCGAAGGCGCGCAGCGTCTCGAGGTCGCGGTAGTCGCCGACCACCGGTTCCGGCACGACCATCGCCGCGCTGTCGTCGAGCCGGTCGACCAGCACCCGCAACGTGAGGCCCAACGCGATGGCCGGCGGGGCCATCATCCGGGCCAGCTGGCCGCCGCCCACGACACCCACGACCGGGCGCGAAGCGGCTGACGGACTCACCCCGGCAGGGTATCCAGCGGGCCGGGCTGACTCGCGCGGCAGCCTCGGGCAGGATCTCCGCGTGCCGACCACCGATCCCGATCACCCGACGCCGCCCGCCGCCGGGCACGTTCTGGTGCGGGTGGCCACGGACGACGACGACGCGGCGCTCCTGCGCGTCGAGCGGGTCTCGTTCACCCCGGACGCCGGGTTCCCGTCCCAGTGGGACCGCAGCCGCACGACGCACTTCGCCCCGCACGAGGACCCGGCCGACTCCCTCGTCGCCGTTCTCGACGGCGAGATCGTCGGCTTCGTCAGGACCGGGGTCGCGGTCCCGGTCCCGGAGAACGCGCATGTCCTGGCCGTGCAGGGCCTCGAGGTCGACCCTGCGGTCCGGCGGCGCGGCGTGGGCAGCGCCTTGCTGCGGGCCGTCGAGGAGCGGGCCCGGGGTCGCGGCGCTCGCAAGATCCAGCTTCGGGTCTTCGCGACCAACGCACCGGCGCAGGCGTTGTACGCGTCGCACGGGTACGTCGTCGAGGGCGTGCTGCGGGCCGAGTTCGTGATCGACGGACAGCCCGTGGACGACGTGGTGATGGCGCGTTTCCTGGCGACGTGACGACGTCCGTCGTCGGGCCCTGTGGACGATTCGGTGGACAAGCTGGGGATGACGCTGTGCACGAAACCCGCTTCGTCCCGATATCGCTGTGGACCGTGCTGTGGACGGGAAAACTCGCGAAACTTGTTGCGCGGAACCCCTTGCGCCGAGGGGGCCCGGGCAGTTAGACATCTCCTCGCCACCGACGAGGTGGCCCACCGCGGGGAGACCCGAGGAGGTCGAGGGAGACTTCGACCCGGCGGCGCCGAGGGAAACCGAAGCAGACGACGGGGCCACATCGACGAGGCACGCTCGACCAAGCCGTGCCCGCCGGGCAACCGAGAGCGCGGCGGTCGAGCAGCGAGGCCCCTCCATCTCATACATGGAGGGGCCTCGCGCCGTGTGGTCCCCCTTCGGGGTCGTCCCTCATTGTGCGACGGCCCGGTCCCGGAACCGGGCGGGACACGCGGCGGGCGACTACCGGCGTCGGGCGACTACAGACCGAGGTCGCGGGCGATCAGCATCCGCTGGACCTCCGAGGTCCCCTCGCCGACCTCGAGCACCTTGGCGTCGCGGTAGAACCGGCCCACCGGGAACTCGTTCATGAACCCGTACCCGCCGAAGACCTGGGTGGCCGCACGGGCGTTGTCCATGGCCGCGTTCGATGCCGTCAGCTTGGCGATCGCGGCCTCGCGCTTGAACGGTTCTCCCGCACTCATCCGGGAGGCCGCGTCGTAGTAGGCCAGCCGTGCCGTGTGGGCCCGCGCCGCCATGTCGGCCACCAGGAACTGGACCGCCTGGAAGTCACCGATCGGCTGGCCGAAGGCCTGCCGTTCCTTCGCGTACCGCACCGACTCGTCCACGCAGCCTTGGGCCAGGCCGGTGGCCAGCGCGGCGATGGCGATCCGGCCCTCGTCGAGGATCTGCAGGAACTGCGCGTACCCCCGCCCGCGTTCGCCCACCAGGTGGCTCGCCGGGACGCGGACGTCGTCGAACGACAGCCCGTGGGTGTCCGAGCAGCACCAGCCGACCTTGGAGTACGAAGGCTCCACCACGAACCCGGGCGTACCCGAGGGCACCAGGATGGTGGAGATCTCCGCCCGACCGTCCGGCGTCTGGCCGGTGACGGCCGCGACGGTGACGAACGCGGTGATCGAGGTGCCCGAGTTGGTGATGAACGCCTTGGACCCGTTGACCACCCACTGGTCGCCGTCGAGCCGCGCGGTGGTCCGCAGCGCACCGGCATCGGTCCCGCTGCCTGGTTCGGTCAGTCCGAACGCCCCCAACGCGGTGCCGGCCGTCAGGGCGGGCAACCAGCGTCGTCTCAGCTCCGCAGACCCGAACCGGTCCAGCGGCATCGCGCCCAACGAGACAGCGGCCTCCAGCGTGATCGCGACCGACGAGTCGACCCGCGCGAGCTCCTCCAGAGCCAGGCAGAGCGCGAAGTAGTCGCCGCCCATGCCCCCGACGTCCTCGGCGAAGGGCAGGCCGAACAGTCCCAGCCGGGCCATCCCGGCGACCACGTCGTAGGGGAACTCCCCGGCCTCGTAGTGGGCGCCGATGACCGGCGCCACCACGTCGCGGGCGAACGCGCCCACCGTGTCCCGCAGCTGCGCGTACTCGGCCGGCAGACCGTGCCGGGGCGGTCCGGCCGGCACAGCTGCGCGTTGCTGGGGCACGAGTGCATGGTCGCACGCCGTACCCTGGTCGGGTGTCGAGCGTGCGTCCTCTCGTCGCGCAAGTCGCGAAGTTCGGCGTCGTGGGCGGAATCGCCTACGTCGTCGACGTCGGCATCTTCAACCTCCTGACCTACGCCGGCGGCAACGGCCCCCTGCACGACAAGCCCCTGACGGCCAAGACGATCTCGGTCGTGGTGGCCACCGTGGTCGCCTACTTCGGCAACCGCCAGTGGACCTTCCGGCACGGAGGGCGGCGGGGCTTCTGGCGCGAGTACGGCGCCTTCCTGGTGGTCAACGGGGTGTCTTTGGCCGTGGCGCTGCTGCCGCTGGCCGTGTCGCGCTACGTGCTGCACCTCGACAGCTGGTTGGCGGACAACATCTCCGGGAACGTCATCGGCCTGTTCCTCGGCATGGTCGTGCGGTTCATCGGCTACCGGCACTGGGTGTTCGCCGCCGTCGGCCCCCCGGAGCCCCCGGACGCCACCGAGACGGCCGACCCGGTGGGCGTCACGCCTCGGTGAGGAAGAGGCCGAACTTGGCGCTCGCAGCGTCGAGCAGCTGCAGCTGACCACCGAACTCGTGCGCCGTCGACCGGGCCAGGGCCAGGCCGACCCCGGTGCCCCCGCCCCCGCTGACCGACCGCTCGAACACCTGGCCGGCCAGCTCGGCGGGCACGCCTGACCCCTGGTCGCGCACCTCGAGCACCAACGCCCCACCCACCCGGCGGGTCGTGATCGTCGTCGCCCCTTCGCCGTGCAGCAGCGAGTTCTCCAGCAGGGTCGCGAGGACCTGGGCGACCCCGCCACGCGTGCCCCGCGCCGTCATTCCCCGCTCACCGGTCACGACCAGCCCGCGACGGGCCGCCTCGTACGCGGGTCCCCACTCCCGCACCTGCTGGTCGACCACGGCGTCCAACGGCACGCTGTCGCTCGGTTCCGGGGCGTCCGGGTCGCGGTCGCGCAGCAGCGACTCGACGACGCCGGCCAGCCGCTCCACCTGTTCCTGGGCGGCCACAGCCTCGCCCCGTACCACCCCCAGGTCGTCGGCCACCAGGATCTCGTCCAGGCGCATCGACAGGGCGGTCAGCGGCGTGCGCAGCTGGTGCGACACGTCCACCGTCAGGTCCCGCTCCTGGCTGACCAGCTGGTTGATCCGCGCCGCGCTGCTGTCCAGGGCCTCGGCCACCGCGTCCAGCTCCGCGACGCCGTAGCGGACCCCGGTCGGGCGGGCGTCTCCGGCACCCAACCGGGCGGCCGCCTCGGCCAGGCTGGCCAGCGGGGCGACCGCCCGGCGCGACTCGCGCCAGGTGACGACGATCGCGATCAACGCCGCGGACGCGCCGAGGGCGAGGATCAGGATCGCCGACCAGACCTCGGCCCGGCGCGCGTCGTCGGAGCTCTCGACTACGGTGACCACCCAGCCGTCCTGGGAGACGGTGCGGGTCCAGGCCGGGTCCCCTGCCACGCCGCCGTCGTCGAGGGTGTCCCCGGACGGGGTGCGCACCCTCACCTCACGGCCCGCTCGCTGCGCCGATCGCAGGCTCTCGCTCACCCGCTGCGGGTCCGACATCTCGCTGAACGAGGTGGCAAGCCGCTGCGCCTCGGTGCGCAGCCGCTGCTGGTAGTCCCGCTCGATCGCCTGCTGGTTGATCCAGAGCAGGAGAACCGACAGCACCCCGATGCTGGTCAGCACCACCACCAGGGTCGAGCGGACGAACCGCGCCCGCACGCCTCAGCCCCGCTCGAAGCGGAAGCCCACGCCGCGCACCGTGCTGATGTACTGCGGATCGGCCGCGTCGTCGCCGAGCTTTCGGCGGACCCAGGACACGTGCATGTCGAGGGTCTTCGACGACCCCATCCACTCGGTCCGCCACACGTCGCGCATGAGCTCCTCTCGGGTGACGACCTGCCCGGCCTTGGTCACCAACGTGCCGAGCAGGGCGAACTCCTTCTGCGACAACGACAGCTCCTCGCTGCCGCGATAGGCCCGGTGGGCGGCCAGGTCGATCCGCACGTCCTGCGCACTCACGGTGTCTGCGGTCGGCGGGTTGCGGCGCAGCAGCGCACGGACCCGGGCCAGCAGCTCACCGAGCCGGAAGGGCTTGGTGACGTAGTCGTCGGCCCCCGCGTCGAGACCCACCACCGCGTCGAGCTCCGCAGCGCGCGCAGTCAGGACGAGCACCGGCAGCCGAGACCCGGTGGCCCGCAGGCGCCGGCAGACCTCGAGCCCGTCCATGCCCGGCAGGCCGAGATCGAGCACGAGCACGTCGGGTGACCCCTGGGCTGCGGCGAGCGCGTCCGGACCGGTGGCGGCGAGCTCGACGTCGTAGCCCTCGCGACGCAGCGCGCGCGCCAACGGCTCGGCGATCGCCTCGTCGTCCTCGGCGAGGAGCACACGCACCATGGCGTCGATCGTAGGGGGCAGGTGGGTGGCTGGACCGGGGCCGGCGCGGTTCCGCCGGCGCTCAGCCGCCGGTGGCGACGCTGGCCAGGGCACGGACCATCCCGGCCGCCCCGCCGAACCGGGTCTGGCTGCCGCCGAGCAGCTCCAGGAGCCAGTCGTGGCTGGCCACGGCCAGCACCTGGGAGCAGCCGCGGACCTCGGCCAGCCGGACGTCCGCGTCCCCCGCCCGCACCACGAGGCCGGAGTGCCGGGCCTGCGCCAGCCAGGGCGCGTCGCGCAGGTCGAGGTCGGGCACGTCCAACGGCATCCCGCCGGTTCCGACCGCCGTCTGGACCCGCGCGAAGCCGGCGTCGATCCGCGACACCACGAAGCCGTCGGCCAGCAACAGGTGCGCCGCGCGCCGACCCAGCCGCACCAGACGCTCCCGCGCGTCAGCCGGCGACCCGGCCAGCACCTGCAGACAGCTCCCCATCAGGTCCGCGCCGGAGAGGTCACGTTCGGTCGGCAGGTCGGGGGGGTAGGCCCCGAGCAGGTTCAGCCCGGCGACCACCGGCAAGCCGTCACCGTTGCGCTTGGCCGTGAGGCAGGCGACGTCGGCCCACACGAACAGCTCCCGGGCGTTGGTGGGCCAGGTTCCGGGCAGCCGGTCGGTGCCGGCCAGGCCGATCGACAGGCCCACGCCGTACGGCGCCTCGCGGGCCCGTGCGGCCAGGTCTTCGGCCACCGACGTGGCCGCGAGCAAGGAGGTGGGCAGGATCGCGGCGAACTCGTCACCCCCGCTGCGGGCCGCGCAGCTGTCGGCGATCGGCCCCACGGCCGCCGACATGGCGTCGGCGACCGCCCGGAGGGCCTCGTCGCCGGCGGGGTGGCCGAAGCTGTCGTTGGCCCGCTTGAGCCGGTCCACGTCGCCGATCAGGATGGTCACGGGCGAACCGTGCGTGACGTGGCGTTCCAGGGCGTCGGCCAGGGCGCGGTCGAAGGCGCGCCGGTTGGCCAACCCGGTCAGCGGATCGCGAAAGGCCAGCTCGGACATCTCCTCGGCGTGCCCCGCCTGCATCAGCCCGGCCGAGACGATTCCGGCGTACGCCCCGGCGAAGCCGAGGTCACCCGCATCGAACGACGACGCGGACCCGTCGCGGACCACGACGATCAGCCCCCAGACCTCCGACACCAGCCACAGCGGCGCGATCAGGGCCCGCGCGTAGCCGATCCCGTCCAGCCACTCCCGCGAGCTCGGGTCGCCAGACGGCTCCTCGAGCTCGACCGCCAGGGGCCGCACCTCGTCGATGGCCTGGGCGATCACCGGCACCGATGTCTGGGGCAGGCCTTGTGGGTACGGCGGCGTCTCCAACGTCCGTGGGCCGGCCAGCGCCAGGAGCCGGAGCCGGCCGCTGGTGCGGTCCAACCGGGCCAGCGCGACGGCCGCCGCGTCGAACGCGAACCGCGCGTCCGCCACCGCCACGTCGGCAGCCTCGTCCACGGTCTGGGCGCGCGCGAGGGCCCGCCCCAGCGTGGCCAGACTGCGCAACCGATCTGCGCTTCTGCCCCCCACGTTGCGGAGTGTGGCCTATTCGGGCCCACCGTGCAGGCGTTCGTGGGGTGGTACGCCCGACCGGCTCGACGGCGGCTCGGGCCGGCGGCTCACCGCGGTGGGACCGGCCCAGCCACCGGCGTCGTGCAGCCGGCGCTCGTGCAGCCGGAACAGCTCCCGCTGCACGGACTCGACCTCGGGCACGCAGCGCATGACCAGTGGTCCGGAGTCGCCCATCGTCTCGACGAACATCGTGCCCGTGCCCAGCGCCCGCTGCAGCGGACCGGCCGTGTATCGGACGTCGGTGAGCCGCGCCAGGGGAAGGTCACGGCCCTCCCGGGTGAGCAGGCCCCAGCGGGTGATCAGGCGGCGGTCAGTGATCAGGTAGCGGATCGACAGCCACCGGGCCAGCGGCAGCAGCGTGGCGAACAGGACCACGGCCAGGGCACCCACGACCACGAGGACCCGAACGGCCGGTTGGAGTCCCCCCGGCACCGGACCGGAGCCGTCCAGCGCAGTGAGCAGGTATGACGCGGCGAACGCCGTGGCGATCAGGGCCACGGCGGGCCACAACAAGGCTTGGCCGTGCGGCCGGAACTCGTGCACCAGCGTCTCGCCGTCGCCGAGCAGCCGGGCGGGATGCGCCATGCCGCGCATCGTCGCACGTCAGCGCAGGTGGACCACGTCACCCGCGCCGACGACGTGGCGCCCGTCGGCGTCGGCGACCACCAGCCGGCCGTGGGCGTCGATCCGCTCGGCCCGCCCGGTCACGGTGGCGTCGCCGGGAAGGTGCACGACGACCGGGCGGCCCAGCGTCGCACTGCGCCGGCGGACGTCGGCGGCCAGGCCGCACCGGTCCGCGTCGCCACCGGCGCCGCGCCACGCGGCGTAGCGACCGGTCAGCTCGCCCAGGACGGCGGTCAGCACGGCCAACCGGTCCGCCTCCGACGCGCCGGCGAGCCGCAACGACGTGGCCGTCGGCACCGGCAGCTCGTCGGCGCCCTGGTGCACGTTGATCCCGAACCCGACCACGGCCGCGGCACCGCTTCGGGTGTCGATCCGCTCGACGAGGACGCCGGCCACCTTGCCGGCCCGACCCGTGCCCGCCACCGGCTGGGCGAGCACGTCGTTGGGCCACTTCACTGCGTGCGGGATCCCGACCGCCTCGGCGCACCCGTCGGCCACGGCCAGCCCCACCAGCAGCGGCAGCCAGCCCCAGGTCGCGGCCGGCACCTCGGCGGGTCGCCAGACGAAGGAGGTGAGGATCGCCGTACCGGGCGGCGCCGACCAGGTCCGGTCGAGGCGGCCGCGTCCGACCGTCTGCTCCTCGGCCAGCAGCAGCGTGCCCTCGGCCGCACCGGCCAGGGCGGCCGCGCGAATCACGGCGTGCGTCGACGCCACGGTGGGGACCACCTCGACCCGCCAGGCTTCCCCGTGCAGCGCGGCCGCCACCGCCTGGGCGTCGAACCGGCTGGTCACTGCCCCTCGGCCGCCCGGAACGGGCGGTCGAGCGCCGCCCGACGTCGGTGCCGCCAACGTTCGAGGTCGGCCCGTACCCGCCCGGACGGCTCCGGTGGGCCGGTGAGCGCCACGTGGACGGCGGCCAGCTCCGCCGGGCTCGCGCTGCCGCGGACGACCACCGCCCGGCCGGGCTCGACGGCGTCGGTTCGGGGACCATCGGCGGGCTCGGTCATACCGGCGGCACCCCATGGCGCCGGCTCGCGAACCGGCGCGACCGTCCCGCGGCGTAGCCGAACCGCAGCACCAGCTCCGGGCGCAGGTCACCGGGCTGGACCACCGCGTCGACCACGAGGTCGGCCGCCAGCCGGAGCAGGTCGACGTCGGTCTCGTACTCCGCCCGACGAGCCGCCACGTACGCGTCGCGTTCGTCGTCGTCGGTCAGGGCGGCGATCTTGTTGGCGTAGACGGCGTTGACCGCGGCGTCGGGACCCATCACCGCGATCCGGGCGGTGGGCAGGGCCAGCGTGGCATCGGGCCCGAAGCCGGGACCACCCATGGCGTACAGGCCGGCCCCGTACGCCTTGCGCAGCACCACGCAGACCTGGGGCACGGTGGCCTCGGCGACCGCACTGATCATCTTTGCGCCGTGCCGGATGATCCCCTGCCGCTCCACGTCCTTGCCGATCATGAAGCCCGGGACGTCGGCCAGGTACAGCAACGGCACGTTGAAGGCGTCGCACAGCCAGATGAAACGGGTCGCCTTGTCGGCGCTGTCCACGAACAGCACCCCACCCCGGTGGGCGCTGTTGTTGGCCACGACGCCGACCACCTGCCCGTCGAGCCGCGCGAACCCCACGACCACCTCCGGCGCCCACAGCGGCTTGACCGGGAAGAACGTGTCGTCGTCGACGAGCGCGTCGATCACGTCGTGGACGTCGAACGGCTGCGACTCCCGCCACGGCACGAGGTCGTCCGCGAACGGCCGGCTCGGCCCGCTGGCGCCGGACTCCGGTGGCTGCTCGCGCCAGCACGTGGGCAGGTAGGAGAAGAACGTCTTGGCCAGGTCGATCGCGTCGGTGTCGTCCACGGCCAGCGCGTCACCGCAGCCGGACAACTCGCAGTGCATGCGGGCTCCGCCCATCTCCTCCAGCGTCACGATCTCGCCCACGACCTTCTCGGCCATGCGGGGACTGCCCAGGTACATGGAGGCGTTGCCCTCGACCATCACGACGTAGTCGCAGAAGCTCGGGATGTACGCGCCGCCGGCGGCGCTGGGACCGAACAGGCAGCAGATCTGGGGCACGGTGCCCGACAGCGCCACCTGGTTGTGGAAGATCCGCCCAGCGCCCCGACGTCCCGGGAACATGGCGACCTGGTCGGTGATCCGGGCGCCGGCGCTGTCGACCAGCCAGAACACGGGCAGCTCGTCCCGCAGCGCCCCCTCGGTGGCCCGCACGATCTTCTCCACCGTGCGGGCTCCCCACGACCCGGCCTTGACCGCCGGGTCGTTGGCGACGACCACGGCCGGGCGAGCGTCGACCAGCCCACGTCCGGTGATCACGCCGTCGGCGGGCAGCCCCTCGGCCAATGCGTTGGCCAGTCGGCCGTCCTCGACCCAGCTGCCCTCGTCGACGAGCTCGGCGATCCGCTCCCGCACAGCCAGCTTCCCCTGGGCCGCCAGCTTGTCGGCCGCGGCCGCAGTCGGCCGGGCCGTGGCCGAGGCCGCCGCTTCGAGGCGCTCGCGCAGGTCGTCGGTCATGGGGGCACCGTAGTCCGGCGACGGAGTCCGGTGAGCGGGCTCAATCCGTGGCGCCGGACACCGCCATCACCATCAGCGCGCGAACCACCCCGGCGATCTCGCCGACCGGGTTGCTCAGGGCATCGGCGTACAGCTCCAGGAGCCAGCCGCGCCCCTCGCCGTCGGGCACCCCGACCATCAGCTGGGCGGTCGCGCCGAGGCCGTCCAGCAAGGCGAGCTCGGCCGGGTCCGCCTCCGGGTCGTCCACGGAGAGCACGACCGCGGCGCCCCCGAGGGCCCGGGCGGTGAGGGGGTAGTCGGCCAAGGAGTACGACGAGCCGACCGGCGAGTTCGTCGCGCTCTCCGCGCTCCCGGCGATCGCCCGGAACATGGTGAACGCGGCCGTCCGGACCACCTGGGAGCCAGGCTCACGGATCGACAACCACCAGCCCAGGCCGTCGATGTGGTGCCCCGCGGCGTCGGCGACCAGCTCGAGCCGGCTCAGCGCCGAACCGTTCGAGTGCTCGTCCAGCCCGACGATGCCCAGGTCGAGCAGCCGGGTCGGCGACACCTCGTCCTGACCGCGAATCAGTCGGCGTTCCCTGGGCGACGGCGCGACCAGCGGGTGCCGGCCCAGCGCCTGGGCCGCCTGGTCAGGCAGTGGGCGCCCCGCCACCACCGGACGCGACGAGCGGCTCCGCTTGGCCCGGTACTGCGCCGCGTCGGCCAGCCGGAACAACCGTTCGGCGCTGTCGATCGGCCCGACCTCTTCGCCGGTCACGACGACGCCGCACGAGACCCCTTCCAGGGGTGACTTGGCGACCGCCCGGCACAACGACTCGGCCATCTCGACCACCCGGTCCGCGGCCACCGAGTCGACGACCACGCAGAACTCGTCGCCCCCCAGCCGCGCCGCCAGCGCCCCCGGCAACAGGGCCGACGTCGCGCTCAACAGGCCGGCGAACCGGACCAGGGCCCGGTCGCCCGCGTCGTGCCCGCCCTCGTCGTTGATCCGCTTCAACCCGTTCAGGTCGCACACCACCAGTCCGACCGGACTGCCCTCGGCCAGCCGCCGCATCATGGCGGCGTCGAGCCGCTCGTCCACGGCCCGACGGTTGGCCAACCCGGTCAGCGAGTCCGTGTACGCCATCCGTGAGACCTGCTCCAGGTGCTGCGCCGTCGCCAGGGCGGCTCCCACCTGGGCGGCGACCGCCACGGCGAAGTCGAGGTCGACCTCGGTGAACGCCGGCTGGTCCAGGCCGCGGGTCACGAACAGCTCACCCCACACCCGGCCGTCCAGCGGGACCGGAGCACACACGCTCGAACCCTTGCGCAGCTCGTGCAGCAGCAGCAGGTGCGCGTCGGTGTCGTTCTCCTGCCCGACCACCGTGAGGATGCCGCGCTCCTGCTCCAGCATCACCGCCAACATGCCGTACTCGAGCATCGAGTAGGTCTCGTCCGCCGGCAGGGGCAGCTCCCCAGGGCCGAGGTCGCCGACGTTGACCAACGTGCGCACCCGACCATGGCCGGGCTCCCACTCCGACAACGACGCGGACGCCCCGTCCAGTGCGGCCCGAGCGGCCTCGGTCACCGACGTCAGCAGCTCCTCGCGGGTGGGGGCCCGGGTGACGCGAGCGATGTCGGCGAGCGCGCGGAACCGGGCCGGACCGGCCAGGCGCGCGGTCGCGTCCTCGGTCGCCGTCACGGCGCGCTCCCCCCACGAAGAACTTGGTACACAGTGAGACTTCGGCACGGTGCCGTCGGCATCTTGAGGTGCCCGGAGGCGCGGATCCGGGGGTGACCGGACCTGGTCCGGGATCCGGAGCTCAGTGGCCGGCGGGGTGGAGGGCGGCCAGGGTCAGCACGCGCAGCACGGCCAGGACCTCGCGCACCGAGCCGGACAGGGCGTCGGCGTAGACCTCCACGAGCCAACGGTCACCGTCGGGGTCCAGCCCACCCGCCGCGACCGACGCAGCGGCCGTGAGCCCGTCGAGCACGGCCACCTCGGCCGGATGGGCCGTGGGGTCCGTGACGTCGATCAGGAAGGCGCCGCCCTCGAGGGCGGCCGCCGTCTGCGGGTACTCCACGAGCGGGAACTGCTCGCCGACCTCCAGGTCGAGCTCCTCGGTGTGCAGCTTGGGGATCTGCCGGTAGGCGGAGAACTCCACCGTCGTCAGGTGGTCGCTGCCGGCGGCCGACCACGACAGCCACCAGCCGAGCCCGTCGATGTGGTTGGAGACGAGGTCGGCGACCAGCGCGAGCCGGGACCGCACCGGGTCGGTGCCGACCTGGTCGAGCGCCCGCAGCCCGGCCTCGAGCAGGTGGACCGGGTTGGCCTGGTCGCGCCCGCGCAGGAGGCGACGGTCGGCGACCGGGCTGCCGAGCAGCTCCTTCAGCGGCACCGCGGCCTCGGCCGGCAGCACGCGGCCGGCAACGACCGGAACCCTGGCCTGGGTCCGCTTGGCGCGGAACTGCGCGGCGTCAGCGAGCCGGAACAACCGCCCGGCCGACTCGACCGGGCCGATCGGGTCCCGCGTGCTCGCCACCCCGCAGGCCACGCCGTACGGCAGCAGGTCCCAGCCCCGACGGGTGAGATCGGTGGCCACGTCGACCAGCCGGTCGACGTCGGAGCCGACCACCGCCAGGCAGAACTCGTCGCCGCCGAACCGCGCCGCCAACGCCCCCGGCACCTGGTCGCCGGCCTGCCGCAGCAGGCGGGCGAACTGCTTCAGGGTCCGGTCACCCGCGTCGTGGCCCTGGTCGCTGTTGATCTCGTGCAGCCCGTTCAGGTCGCAGACCACGAACGCCACGTCGTCCCCGTCGAGCTTGTGCCGCTCGATCGCCGAGCGCATCCACTCCTCCATGGTCAGCCGGTTGGCCAACCCGGTCAGCACGTCGGTGTGGGCCAGGCGGGCGACCCGGTCCAGGTGGTCGAGGGCCTCGACGGCCGCCCCCACCTGGGCCGCCACGGCCGTTCCCCACTCCAGGTCGCGGTCGTCGAACGGCGGCTGGTCGGCCCGCCGGGCCACGAACAGCTCGCCCCACCACTCACCGTCGCGCAGGATCGGCACGCTCATCGAGCAGAACTTGTCGAGCCGCTCCAGGTAGTAGCGGTCGTCCGCCGGGATGGTGGGGTCGTCCAGCTGCAGGATCACGCCGAGGTGCCCGGCGTCCATGCCCGCCAGCCAGGTGCTCTGGTCGGCCACGTACCACTCGTCGGTGGGGAACGGCTCCTCCCACTCGGCGAGCTCGCCCAGGTTCAGCCGGGTGCGCAGGACCTGGGCACTGTCGTCCCAGATCCCCAGGGACGACGAAGCCGCGCCGAGGGCGTGCATCGCCGCCTCGACGATGCGGCGCAGCGCGTCCTGGGAGTCGCCGCGGGTGACCGCCCGGCCGATCGCCGTCAGGGCGCGCAGCCGACGCTCGGCGACCGCCCGGCGACCGGCGTCGTCCGACGCCTGCGCGACCGGCTGCTCCTGGCCCTCGACCGCCACCTGTGCAATCCCTTCGAACCCCGCGGCCGGCCTGCCCGGCCGACCGTCCCGACCGGGGCGCGCGGCTCCCGCCCACCGGTCGAACCCGTCCCCGGTCGCATCTTCGACCCCGGCTCGGCGCGACTTCAGGGTGGGGGCCGCACATCCACCCGTGCGGGCCAGCGGGTCCGGCAGCGTGGGGACGTCTTTCGCGGACCGTTAGGCTGCCGCGCACCGCCTGCGAACCCCGGAGGACCGATGGCTGCCGAGCCCGCCGACCTGTCCGTCGGCCCCGAAGGCGTCGACCTGCACACGACCGCCGGCAAGCTCGCCCAGCTGCGGCACAAGGTCGACGAGGCGGTTCACGCCGGCTCGTCGCGGGCGGTCCAGGCCCAGCACGAGAAGGGCAAGATGACCGCGCGCGAGCGGGTCGAGGCCTTCTTGGACCCCGGCTCGTTCGTCGAGCTCGACGCCCTCGCCCGGCACCGCTCGCACAGCTTCGGCATCGAGCGCAAGCGGCCCTACGGCGACGGCGTGGTGACCGGCTACGGCACGGTCGACGGGCGGCAGACGTTCGTCTTCGCCCAGGACTTCACCGTGTTCGGCGGATCGCTGGGCGAGGTCTTCGGCGAGAAGATCGTGAAGGTCATGGACCTGGCGCTGAAGACCGGCGGGCCCGTAGTCGGGATCAACGACTCCGGTGGCGCCCGCATCCAGGAGGGCGTGGTGTCACTGGCCCAGTACGGCGAGATCTTCTACCGCAACGTCCAGGCGTCGGGGGTGATCCCCCAGATCTCGCTGATCATGGGGCCGTGCGCCGGCGGCGCCGTCTACTCCCCCGCCATCACCGACTTCATCGTCATGGTCGACCAGACCTCGCACATGTTCATCACCGGGCCCGACGTGATCAAGACCGTGACCGGCGAGGACGTCGGGTTCGAGGAGCTGGGTGGGGCGCGCACCCACCAGGCCAAGAGCGGGGTGGCCCACTTCATGGCGGCCGACGAGGCCGAGGCCCTGGACCTCACCCGTCAGCTGCTGTCGTACCTGCCGAGCAACAACCTCGAGGACGCCCCGGAGTTCGGCTCCGACGCGTCCGACGAGGTCACCGACGACGACCGGGCCCTCGACACGCTGATCCCCGACAGCGCCAACCAGCCCTACGACATGCACACGGTGATCGAGGCGATCGTCGACGACGGCGAGTTCCTCGAGGTGCAGCCCCTGTTCGCCCCGAACATGATCTGCGCCTTCGGACGGGTGGCCGGTCGGTCGGTCGGCATCGTGGCGAACCAGCCGATGCAGTTCGCCGGAACGCTGGACATCGACGCGTCGGAGAAGGCGGCGCGCTTCGTCCGCACCTGCGACGCGTTCAACGTGCCGGTCCTGACCCTGGTCGACGTGCCCGGCTTCCTGCCCGGCACCGACCAGGAGTGGGACGGCATCATCCGGCGCGGCGCCAAGCTGATCTACGCCTACGCCGAGGCCACCGTGCCGCTCGTCACGGTGATCACCCGCAAGGCCTACGGCGGGGCGTACGACGTCATGGGGTCCAAGCACCTCGGGGCCGACATGAACCTGGCCTGGCCCACGGCGCAGATCGCCGTCATGGGCGCGCAGGGCGCGGTCAACATCCTGCACCGGCGCGAGCTGGCCGACGTCGGCGACGCCGGCGACGTCGACGCCGAGCGCGCCCGGCTGATCGAGCAGTACGAGGACATGCTGCTCAACCCCTACCTGGCCGCCGAGCGCGGCTACATCGACGCGGTCATCGATCCGCGGGACACCCGGCTGCAGGTGACCCGGGCCCTGGCGATGCTGCGCAACAAGCGGGCCAACCGGCCGCCGAAGAAGCACGGGAACATCCCGCTGTGACCGACCCGACCGACTCGACCGACTCCACCGCCCAGCCAGCGGGAGAGCCGCCAGCGCCGACCCCCGTCCTGCGCGTGGTGCGGGGTCACCCGGCACCAGAAGAGGTGGCGGCGCTGCTGGCCGTGGTGATGGCTCGGACCCCAGCCGCGACCCCAGGCTCGGGGAAGGTCTCGGTGTGGGCCTCGCGGGCCCGACTGGTCCGGCCCCCTCTGCACGCGGGCCGCGCGGCCTGGCGCACGTCCGGCTGGCCGCGCTGACCGCGAGCCGCGCAACCCCATGGTGAACGCGCCCGATCCCGCCCTCCGCCGCTGGCTGCTCGCGTCGGCCTCGCCGGCCCGTCTGGCTGTGCTCCGGGCGGCCGGCCTCGACCCTGACGTCGCGGTGAGCGGAGTGCCCGAGGACGACGTCGCCGGCACCCCCGACGAGATCGCCCTGACCCTGGCCCGACGCAAGGCGCAGACCGTCGCCGGCGACACCACGACCGGGTCGGACCGCCTGGTCCTCGGGTGCGACTCGCTGCTCGACCTGGACGGAGTCGTGTTCGGCAAGCCGCGTGACGCCGCCACTGCCCACGACCGGTGGCAGCAGATGAGCGGGCGGACCGGGGTCCTGCGCACCGGTCACTGGTTGATCGACACCGCGTCGGGTCGCCACGCCGGGGCGGTGTCGGCCACCACCGTGCACTTCGCCACACCCACCGACGACGAGATCCAGGCCTACGTGGCGACCGGCGAACCGGTGGAGGTGGCTGGCGCCTTCACCCTCGACGGTCTCGGTGGCTGGTTCGTCGACCGCATCGAGGGCGACCCCGGAACGGTGATCGGAGTGAGCCTGCCGACCGTGCGCCACCTGCTGGCCCAGATCGGCGTCCGGCTGACCGACGCCTGGCCGGTTCGCCGGTCACCGCAGCGACCGGGCGTCGACGAGGCGGGGCCCTAGACTTCGGCCCACTCGCACCTCCTGGGAGCCCTCCGTGCGCAAGGTCCTCATCGCCAACCGCGGCGAGATTGCCGTCCGTGTCGCCCGCGCCGTGCGCGACGCCGGACTGGCCTCGGTGGCGGTCTACGCCGACTCCGACCGGGACGCGCTGTTCGTCACGCTGGCCGACGAGGCCTATGCCCTCGACGGCGACACCCCAGCCACGAGCTACCTCGACTTCACGAAGGTCCTGGGGGTGGCGGCCCGGTCCGGCGCCGACGCCGTCCACCCCGGCTACGGGTTCCTGTCCGAGAACGCCGACTTCGCCCAGGCCGTCGGAGACGCCGGCCTCACCTGGATCGGCCCACCGCCCTCGGCGATCCGGGCGCTGGGCGACAAGGTGCAGGCCCGTCACATCGCCGCCAAGGTCGACGCGCCGCAGGTGCCGGGCACGGCCGATCCCGTGGCCGGCGACGACGAGGTGCTGGCGTTCGCCGACGAGTTCGGCCTGCCGATCGCGATCAAGGCCGCGTTCGGCGGAGGCGGTCGGGGTCTGAAGGTCGCCTGGAACCGGGACGAGATCCCCGAGCTGTACGCCTCGGCGGTGCGCGAGGCGGTCACCGCCTTCGGCCGTGGGGAGTGCTTCGTCGAGCGCTACCTCGATCGCCCCCGCCATGTGGAGACCCAGTGCCTGGCCGACCAGCACGGCGGCGTCGTGGTGGTCTCGACGCGCGACTGCTCGCTGCAACGCCGGCACCAGAAGCTGGTCGAGGAGGCACCGGCGCCGTTCCTCTCCCCCGAGCAGGAGAGCGAGCTGCGCCGCGCCTCGAAGGCGATCCTGCGCGAGGCCGGTTACGTCGGCGCCGGCACCTGCGAGTTCCTGGTCGGCCTCGACGGCACGATCTCGTTCCTGGAGGTCAACACCCGGCTCCAGGTGGAGCACCCGGTGACCGAGGAGGTCTCGGGCATCGACCTCGTGCGCGAGCAGCTGCGCATCGCCGACGGCGAGCCGCTGGGCTACGACGACCCGCCGCTACGCGGGCACTCCTTCGAGTTCCGGATCAACGGTGAGGACCCCGGACGCAACTTCCTCCCGGCGCCCGGCGCGGTCACGGTGTGGCGGCCACCGAGTGGCCCCGGCGTGCGGGTCGACGCCGGGATCGAGGCCGGCAGCGTGATCGGCCAGAACTTCGACTCCCTGCTGGCCAAGCTGATCGTGACCGGAGCCACGCGCGAGCAGGCGCTGCAGCGGTCCCGTCGAGCCCTCGCCGAGTTCGTCGTCGACGGCATGGCCACCGCGATCCCTTTCCACCGAGCCGTGGTCGAAGACCCGGCCTTCGTCGACGAGCCGTTCCGGGTGCACACCCGTTGGATGGAGACCGAGTTCGACAACCAGATCCCGCCGTACACGCGCGCGGCCGCTGACGGCGCCGACCCGCAGTCCCGCGAGCGGGTGACCGTCGAGGTCGACGGCAAGCGGCTCGAGGTGGTGCTTCCGGCCGGGCTGACCGGAGCCGGGAGCGGCGCCGCACCCAAGGCCGCGCCGAAGCGGGCCGGCCGCCGGAAGGCGTCGGCGGCCGCGTCGGGGGACACGCTCACCAGCCCGATGCAGGGGACCATCGTCAAGCTCGGCGTCGAGGAGGGTCAGGAGGTGGCGGTCGGCGAGCTGGTCGTGGTGCTGGAGGCCATGAAGATGGAGCAGCCGATCACCGCGCACAAGGCCGGCACCGTCACCGGACTGCAGGCCGAGCTCGGGCAGACGCTGTCCAGCGGGGCCACGATCTGCCAGATCAAGGGCTGAGCGGCATCACGGGTCGATCGGCGGGTCGACCCGCCCGTTGACGGTCGCGGCGGCCCGTCGGCCACTGCGCAGTGCGCCTTCCATCAGGCCGGACCACTCACCGGCGGTGTGCTCTCCGGCGAAGTGGATCGGACCCACTGACCGGGCCAGGAGCACCTGGTCGTCCGGGTGCATGCTCGTCGCCGCGGCCAGGTACGACAGGCCCGCCCACGGGTCGTCGTTCCAGGTGCTCACCTGGGCCAGCTCCGGGCGCAGAGCCAGCTCCGGCCGGCTCGCGGCCAGCGCCGCCACCCAGGTCGACGGGCCGTCGGCCACCTCGAGGTCGGCCAACGCCTGCTCGGTGCCGGTGAACCCGTGGACCACCGGCTGCGGGCGACCGGCCGAGTCGAGCGCGGTCCAGGTCCAGTAGCGGTTCGGTACGTCGATCACCGCGCCCGGCGCCACCGCCACCGTCAGTGGGACGTGCAGCTTCGCGTTGTGCCCGATCCCGGCCCGCGCCCAGGCCTCGACGATCGGCTGCGGCAGCGCCGGTTCCACCACGAGCTCGGGGAGCCGGGCCAGCGGGATGGTCAGCACCGCCTGGTCGGCGACGACCTCGCCGTTGTCGGTCCCCAGCCGCACCCCCTGCTCGTCCCATCGCAGCGAACGCACCGGCGTCCCGAGCCGTACCGCGGTCCCCAACCGGTCGGCCAACCCGTCGGCCAACCGCTGGTTGCCTCCCGCGACGCGACGCGTGGGCCGGGGCTCGAAGGAGGCCGTGCCGTCGGCCGCCGAGACCGCCGCGATCTGCTCGGCCGGGTAGCCGTGCGTCACCGTGATCCGGGTGCGATACGCGGTGATGGCGGCCTCCTGCGCGTCGGACCCGTCGCGCGGGAGCGCGTCGAGCACCTCGGCGAGACTGCGGTCCCACGGAGCGCCCGACGCTGCCGCAGCCACGGTCCCGGCCACAGCGGACATCGCCTCATGTGTGGTCGGGACGCCCCCCCGGGGCTCCCGCACGTAGTAGTTCATGCCCGCGTCGACCAGGGACAGACGCAGATCGGCCAGAACCGTCGCCATCAGCTCGTAGCCGCTGAGCACGAACTCGGCACCACGCTCGACCAGCGAGCCTGGGTCACCGGGAATCAGCTCCGCCGACCACACCCGCCCGCCCACGCGGTCACGGGCTTCGAGCACCACGACGTCGTGTCCGGCCGCCCGCAGGTCGCTGGCCGCCTGGAGCCCGGCAAATCCCGCACCGACGACCGCCACGCGCATGTCCGAGCACCCCTTCACCGCGCCCGCCACCGGCGAGCAGACTCCGAGCTGGTCCCGCGACCCCATCTTGTCGTGCCAGGGTGGGCCGATGACCCCACCCACGCTGTCGAGCGCCGAGCTCGTGGACCACCTGCTCAACCGGATCGGCGAGATCGACGCGGCCGGGCCCCGGCTGCGCAGCGTCGTCGCCGTCGACCCGCAGGCTCGCGCCGCCGCGATCGACCGCGACGCCGAGCGTCGCGACGGTCGGGTACGAGGCCCGCTGCACGGCACTCCCGTGCTGCTGAAGGACAACATCGACACGGTCGACCTCCCGACCACGGCCGGGTCGTTGGCGTTGACCACCAGCCGACCGCGCGCCGACGCCTCGCTGGTCACCCGGCTGCGCACCGCGGGCGCGATCGTCCTGGGCAAGACCAACCTCAGCGAGTGGGCCAACTTCCGGTCCACGCACGCGGCCAGCGGGTGGAGCGCCGTCGGTGGGCTCACGGCAAACCCCTGGGCCCTGGACCGCAGCGCCGGCGGGTCGTCGTCCGGCTCCGGTGCCGCGGTGGCCGCGGGACTGGCCCCGCTGGCGGTGGGGAGCGAGACGGACGGGTCGATCGTCTGCCCGGCCTCGCTCAACGGAGTGGTCGGGATCAAGCCCACGGTCGGACTGGTGCCCGCCGACGGTCTCGTTCCCATCTCGCACAGCCAGGACACGGCCGGTCCGATGGCCCGAACGGTGCGGGGGGCAGCGGTGCTGCTCGACGTGCTGGCCGACACCGGTGGCGGGTTCGCCGCTGCGTGCTCAGACCAGCTGAGCGTCCATGGCCTGCCCGACGTACGCGTCGGTGTGGCCCGTGGCTACTTCGTCGGCCACCCGCCCACCGACCAGGTGGTCGAGGCGGCGCTCACCTTGTTGTCGAAGGCGGGCGCGCAGCTCGTCGACCCGGCCGACGTTCCGGTGCTGCCGGCCTACGACGCCGGCGACGACGAGCTCACCGTGCTGCTCACCGAGTTCCACCACGGCGTCGACGCCTACCTGTCGGGCCGGACCGACGGCAGTCCTCGCTCGTTGGCCGAGCTGGTGGAGTTCAACCGCAGCAACGCCGACACCGAGCTGGCCTGGTTCGGCCAGGACCTGTTCGAACGGGCGCTGGCCCGCGGCGGACTCGACGACCCGGAGTACGTGGCCGCGCGCACCCGCGGCGTCCGGGCGGCTCGCGCCGACGGCCTCGACGTGGCGCTGCAGCGCCATGAGCTGGACCTGCTAATCGCGCCGGCGTTCGGGCCCGCGTGGAAGAGCGACCTGGTCAACGGCGACCCGCGGGACGTGGGCACCCGCTGCACGTCGGCGCCGGCCGTGGCCGGATACCCGATCGTGACCCTGCCGGGCGGGCTGGTCGGCGGCCTGCCGGTGGGCATCGCCCTGCTCGGCGGCCCCGGCAGCGAGGTGACGCTGCTGCGCGTGGCGCAGGCGCTGGAGCACGCGCTGGACCTGGTGGCCTCGGGCGCACTCGAGCCGACGTTCTCGCCGGCGTCCCCGGGCTGACCGCTCGGCGCGACGGTCAGTGCGGTCGGTGCAGCTTGCGCGCCGCCTCGGCCACCGAGCCGGACAGCGACGGGTAGATCGTGAACGCGTCGGCCACCTGGTCGACGCTCAGACCGTGCCGCACCGCCAACGAGACCGGGAAGATGAGCTCGCTGGCCCGCGGTGCCACCACCACGCCCCCGATGACGATTCCGGTCCCGGGCCGGCAGAACAGCTTGACGAACCCGTCGGTGATGCCCTGCATCTTCGCCCGGGCGTTCGTGGCCAGCGGCAGCTTGACGCAGACCGCGTCGACCTCGCCGGAGTCGACCTGGCGCTGGGAACACCCGACCGTGGCGATCTCCGGGTCGGTGAACACGTTGCTCGCCACGACCCCGAGGTCCAGCGGTGCCACCGCGTCGCCCAGGGCGTGCTTCATGGCGATCCGTCCTTGCATCGCCGCCACCGACGCCAGCATCAGCACGCCGGTGCAGTCGCCCGCGGCGTAGATCCCCGCGGCCGAGGTCCGTGAGACGCGGTCGGTGACGATGAAGCCGCGGCCGTCGGCCCTCACCCCGGCCGCGGTGAGTCCCAGGTCGTCGGTGTTCGGCACCGAGCCGACCGCCATCAGCACGTGTGAGCCGGTCACCGTGGTGCCGTCGCCGAGGGTCACCTCGACACCCTCACCGACCCGTCGGGCCGCCGTGGCGCGGCTCCGGGACAGCACGGTCATCCCGCGCCGCTTGAACACGTCCTCGAGCACCTCGGCCGCGTCGGCGTCCTCGCCCGGCAGGACGCGGTCCCGCGACGACACCAACGTCACCCGGGAGCCGAACGCCTGGTAGGCCGAGGCGAACTCCGCACCGGTCACCCCTGACCCGACCACGATCAGCCGTTCCGGCAGCTCGGTGAGGTCGTAGACCTGCGTCCACGTGAGGATCCGCTCGCCGTCGGGCTCGGCGCCGGGCAGGAGCCGGGGGTGTGCGCCGGTCGCCACCAGCGCGACGTCGACGTCGAGCCGGTCCGGTTCACCGTTCGGGCCGGTGACCGAGATCTGGTGGATCCCTCCGCGGAGCACCGCTTCGAGACGTCCGCGACCGACGATCACCTCGACGCCGTCCTCGGCCAGGTGCGCGGCCACGTCGTCGGACTGCGCTCGGGCCAGCGACTTCACCCGAGCGTCGACCAGGTGCAGGTCGACACCGGCGCTGCCGGCGACGCTCACCCCGAGCTCACGCGAGTCGTTGACCTCGTCGAGCACCTCGGCCACCGCGATCAGGGTCTTGCTCGGCACGCAGTCGGTGAGGACCGCGGACCCGCCGAGGCCGTCGGAGTCGACCAGCGTCACGTCGGCGCCGAGCTGCCGGGCGACCAACGCCGCCTCGTAGCCGCCGGGTCCGCCACCGATGATGCCGATCCTGGTCATCGGGGAATCATCGCCTACCGGCCGAAGGGGTCGACGACCGTGTCTACCGACTCGCCCGCGGCCGGGCCCGGCGCCGGCGCTCCACCTGCGCCCAGACGACCTGCTGCAGGGTCAGAGTCATCCATCCGGCCAAGGCCATGCCGGTGATGTTGACGCCCAGCTGGAGCAGGCTGCCCCGCACCTCGCTGCCGACGCCGAAGGCCAGGCCCAGGGCCACGTTCCCGGCCGCCGGGATCGTCGTCACCGAGATGAACACTCCGACCAGTCCACTCGCCCGTGCCGACGTCAGCGACAAGACACCAGCCGCACCGGCCAGCAGGGCGACCAGGAACGACCAGTGGTCGGGCCGGTGCACGAAGGCGGTGCCCGGCCGTTGCCCCAGCACGTCGGCGAGCGAGACCCACCCGAGCGCCCGGCCGACGAGCACGACCACCGTCGTGGCGACGATGGCGACCAGGAAGCCGACGAGCAACGTGCGCAGGGCGTGCCAGAAGAGCTGGGGGCGACGCCGGACCAGCGCCAGTCCGAGGGCGGCGACCGCACCGAACTCTGGGCCGAGCACCATCGCCCCGATGATCAGGATCTGGGAGTCCAGGACGATCGCGATGCTGGCGATGAGCGTCGCCAGCGTCATGAACGTCAGGTAGCTGAAGGTCAGCTCGGACTCCTCGTAGGACCGCTGCACGACGTCGGCCCAGACCACGGCGTCGGCGCTCGATCCGGGCGCCGCACGCTCGGCGGCCAGGCCGGCCTGCGAGATCCACGTGCGCACCGGCTCGATCTGGATCGCGCCCTCGCGCTGCACACCGGTGGCCCGCAACCGGTCGATCACCTCGTTGGCGCTCTCTCGGGCGAGGTCGGCCAGCACCACGTCGCCCGGCGGTTCCAGGCAGGCACCGGCCAGCACCGCCAGCGTCCCCACCGCGGGCTCGTCGCGCAGCACCTGGACCACGGCGTCGGTCAGCGCCGACGGTGAGTAGATCCGCAGGTGGAGCACCCGGTCATCCTGCCGGTTCGTCAGGTCGGCGGGCCGTCGGCGGGCAGGTGGTTACGAGCCCATAGGGCCGCCTGGGTCCGATCGGTGACGCCGAGGCGGGTGTAGATGCTGCCCAGGTGGGCCTTCACGGTGCGCTCACTGATTCCCAGGGTTCGCGCGATCTGCTTGTTCGCCCGCCCCTGACCGACGAGCGCAAGCACCTCCTGCTCCCGCCCAGTGAGCTCGGCGTTGACCGTCGTGGAACGCAGCTGCAGCAGGGTGCGGGCGACGCGAGGATCGATGGGCGACTCGCCGCGGGCCACGGCCCGGATGGCCTCGAGCAGCTCCGCAGGGTCGGAGTCCTTCAAGACATAGCCGACGGCGCCCGCATCGATCGCATCTCGCACCCGGCCCCGGTCCGAGAACGACGTCAGCACGAGCACCTGGATGTCGGGCGCGATCCGGGTCGCCTCTCGGGTCGCCGCCACGCCGTCCATGACCGGCATCGACAGGTCCATGAGCACGACCTGCGGATGGACAGTCGCGAGCAGGTCCACCGCTTCGCGCCCGTCGGCAGCTGCCCCGACCACCCGCATGTCGGTCGCGGAGTCGACGAGCGACTGCAGACCGGAGCGCACCAAGAGGTGGTCGTCGACCAGGAGCACATCGATCACCGGGGTATCTCCGTCATCGCTGTGGCACCGTGAGCCGGACTTTCGTGCCGTGATCCGGTATCGAGGCGACCTCGAGGGTCGCCCCGGCACTCGCGGCCAGGTCACCCAAGAGCCGCAACCCGACATGTCCGGGTTCGGGGCCCAGCGGGACCGGCGACGGTTGGAAGCCCCGACCGTCGTCGGTCACGATCAGCACGACCGACCGTCCGGCACGTCGCAGGTCGACCGCGGCATGCTCGGCACGTGCGTGCTTGGCCACGTTTCGCAGCGTCTCCTGCGCCACGCGGAAGACCAACGCGTCCTTGTCGGCATCGAGTCCGAGGCCCGGCGCAACGGTCACGGTCACGTGGATGCCACGCGCCGACATCGGCGCCGCCAAGTCGCCAAGCGCCGCGGTCAAGCCGGCGGTCCGCAGGTTCGGTGGGTAGATCTCGAACAGCACCGAGCGCAGCCCGCCGATCGACTCTCGCACGGCCGTTGCCGCCTGGCGCAGGAGAACACCCGAGCGACGGTCCTCCTGCGACGCCACATCGGCGGCACCGGTGAGTGCCAACGAGGCACCCGCGAGGTCCTGCACCACGCCGTCGTGCAGGTTGGCGGCGATGCGGCGCCGCTCGTCGTCGGAGGCGTCGAGCGCGCGGTGCAGCAGTCGTTCGCGTTCCCGCTGGCTCTCGCGGAGCCGCCGCACCATCCACCAGGCGAGCGGGAGCTGGATGAGCAGGACCAGGACGACGACTCCGACGATGATCGGCGCGAAGGTACGCCAGAGGCTGCTGCCGCGCGACGCGACGACGTCGAACCGCGAGTAGGTCTCGAACAGCAGCGGCGTGCCCGACGAGGCGACCACCGGGCGGTACACCTCCAGGAGCGGTCCTTGGCCGGACTCGAACCGGTTCTCCGGTCGTGAAGCATCGCTCATCTCTGCCTGGGTGGTACCGCCGTTCAGCGCGGCCAGCTCGGCTGCATCCAGCGGATAGGTCGCCCCAATCAGGCGGGGCTCATCGGAGAACAGGATCCGACCGGATCCGGTCCAGATCTTCACCCGGACCACCGCGTCGCTGAGTACCCGGGACGAGACGACGCTGGTCAGTCTGGCGACCGCTGCCGGCCGGCCTGAGACCAGCGCGGGGGTGAGGTAGGGCTGGATCACGCCGACCGCGAGGAGATCGGTCGTCGCCTTCGCATCGGCCAACGCTTCCCGCCGGGCGGCCGCGTGACTCACGACCAGGCCGCCGATCACCAGTGCAGTCACGGCGGCCAGGCTGGCGAGCACGAACTGGACCACGATGCGGCCCACCGAAACCGGGTGACTGGGCTCGCGCTCCGGCATGGCCTGCGACAGGCTCACCCACGGGATCACCGGATCGGCCTCGACCCGGCTCTGCTCGGTATCGATCAGCTCGCCTTTCGCCGCGGGCCTGCGACCGCCAGTCTGCGCCCCGGAGCAGGTCGGTGTCGACGAGCTCCGAGGCGCCGGTCGGCTAGAAGTTCAGGGTTCCCCGGCAGACCTCACCGGTGGCCGGGTATCGAGCGATCCCGACGAGGTGGTCGGTACCCGAGCGGTTGGCGACCAGCTTGGACACATCGAGCGATCCACTGGGACCGTCGGTGAGGCGCGTTCCCCGGATGACGCGAACGCCGTTGTCCTTCACTTTGACCTTCCAGGTCTGGCCGGCGGCGTTGCTGTCGACCTGGAACTCGACGTCGATCTTGCCGCTGTCGGCCTTGGCCTTCATCTTCCAGGTCGCGTTCGCGCTGCACGCGCCATGGCTGCGGACGATCCTCGGGGTCGATGCTGAGGCCGCCGGCGCGACGAGCCCGACACCAACCAACCCGACGACGCCGACCACGGCCAACTTCGTTGACAGATTGCTCATGGGATTCCTCCAAGCTGTGGCGCCCCAGGTGTGACGCAATGTGTGTGACGGCGCCAACGCTGCCTCGACCCAGGTCGAGGTCACCATTGGCCGATGGTCGTAGTACCTCCCTTAGCCGCGCGTTGAGCCGCGTGGAACGCGGCCTTAGCACCATCCGCAGTTGCTCGCCTCGGCGCCCCTACGCTGTCGACCATGGCCCGGTACGCCGCGTACGGCAGCAACATGGACCCGCGGCAGATGGCCGAGCGTGCCCCGCACTCACCGATGACCGGGGTGGGCTGGCTGGCCGGGTGGCGGCTGACATTCGGCGGCGAGGACCTGGGGTGGGAGGGCGCCCTGGCGACCCTGGTCGAGGATGCCGGTTCGAGCGTCTTCGTGGTCGTCTACGACCTGACGCCGCAGGACGAGCGCCGGCTCGATCGCTGGGAGGCCGCCCTCGGCCTGTACCGCAAGGTTCGGATCAGGGTGGCGACGCTGGACGGCGAGGCGCTGTCCTGGTTGTACGTCCTCGACGCCTACGAGGGCGGGCTGCCCTCGGCGCGCTACCTGGGGATCATCGCCGACGCGGCCGCCGCGGCCGGGGCCCCCGACGACTACGTGGCCGACCTGCGGAGGCGACCCACGGCCTGACCCGCGTGGCGCGGCACTGGCGCGGCGCGCCGGTCACAACGTGGCCAGCAGAAGGCCGAGCGCGGCAGAGGCCACCGAGGCACCCAGCACCCGCAGGGCCACCGGCGACCAACCCACCGTCACCTGTCCGTCGGCGGCCCGACCGGACAGCAGGTTGCGCTCCACCCGCTCGTTCAGCGCGAAGGCGATCCGTTCCGGCGCGCTCAGCGCCGGCCCCGTCGACGTGGTCGGGTCGACCTCGGTGCCCAACGACCCGGGGATGGGCCCGGTGAACGGGAGGCCGGTCGACATCCCCCGGCGGCGCAACCGCTGGGTGCTGGTCTCGCGAGGGACTGCGAACACCGCCACCTGGTCGCCGTCGACGGTCCACAGTCGCAGCACGTAGACGACGCGGGCGTAGGTGAGCGTCGACCACGGGACGTGGATCTCGCGCAGCGGGTTGACCACCAGAAGGCCGTCGGGGTTCTCCTCCAGCCGCGGCCGGAGCCCCCAGACGTAGGCCGGCCCGACGGTCGCGAGCAGGACCAGACCACCCCCCACCTGCGCCGGCGACGAGTGCGACCAGACGATCGCGGCGGCCGCCCCGACCACGCAGCCGATCCACACCCAGGCCAGGATCACCCCACCGCCGGTGCGGTGGACCGGGAACCCGGCGGCGGCGTCGCTCACGCCCCCATTGTGCGGCCCCGGGAACAGCCGAACGTGACGGCAGGGCCACAGTGCGCCATCATGGGCATGGGTCGTCATGGACCCAAGTCCGAGGCTCAACCAGTGACCTCGCCCGGCCGATGGAGCACCCGTGGGGATGGCGATGCGTGACGACGTCCGGATCATCCGGCCGGCAGCGGTGCTCGACGAGCGCGCAGCCATGCGGGTGCTGGAAGAGCTCCAGCGGCTCGACGTCGCCAACGGGGGCGTCTGGAACGCCACGTCCTCCCTGTGGCAGCGCTACGACGTGGCCTGGAGCGGTGCCGGTGGCACCCGCGGCTCGGCCCGGCTGCTCGGCTCGATCGCCGTCATGTACGACTCACCCAACCGGCACCAGATCACCATCTACAAGGTGACGATCACTCCGTACGGCATGGAGTCCGGCTGGAACGTCGACTCGCTGACCGACGACGCGCTCACCTGGGCCGGCCTGACCCTCGCCACGTGCCCCCGCGCCGAGCTCAACGAGCCGCCGAAGTCGGACCCGTTCAAGGAAGAGGGCAAGATCGGCGTCCCGGACTCCTGAGTCCGGGCCGACGGCCCGACCGCCGCGGCCGTCAGGCCAGGCCCAGCACAGCCGCACTGGCCAGCACCTGCACCCCCACCGTGATCGCGCGCTCATCGACGTCGAACGTTCCTTGGTGCAGGTCGGAGTGGTTCAGGTCGGGCGACTCTGGGGCACCGGGTGTCCGGACGCCCAGGCGGGCCAACGCACCAGGCACCTTCTCCAGGTACCACGCGAAGTCCTCACCGCCGAGGCTCTGCTCCACCTCGACGATCGCGCCGGGACCGAACAGCGCCTGCGTCGCGCGGGCGAGCAGCCGCACTGACTCCGCGTCGTTGATCACCGGTGGCACGCCGCGGGTGTACTCCACCGCTACCTTGACGCCGTACGCCGCCGACACCGCCCGAACCGCATCGGTCACCACGTCGGGGGCGTGCTCCCACACGGCGGCGTCCAGGGAGCGGACGGTGCCTTCGGCCTCACCGTGCTGCGGGATCACGTTGGGCGCCCCGCCCGCGCTGATCCGACCCCACACCAGCGAGAGGCCGGCCCGCGGATCCACCCGGCGGGAGAGCACCGACGGCACGTCGGTGACGATCTTGGCCAACGCATAGACGAGGTCGCCCGTGAGGTGAGGCCGCGCCGTGTGTCCCCCGATGCTCGACAAGAACACGTGGAGATGGTCGCTCGACCCGGTGATCGGGCCGGTCCGCAGTCCGATCGTCCCGACGTCTTGGCGCGGGTCGCAGTGGACGCACAGGATCCGCCGCATCCCGTCGAGCGCGCCCGCCGCGAGGACGTCGAGCGCCCCACCCGGTGTCGACTCCTCAGCCGGCTGGAAGATCAGCCGGACCCGGCCGGGCAGCGGGGTCCGCGCGTGCTGCCGGGCCAGGGCGAGGCCGGCCCCCAGGACGACGACGGTGTGCACGTCGTGACCGCAGGCGTGGCACACGCCGGCCACGGTGGACCGGTACGGGACGTCGATCGGCTTCTCGTCGGCGATCGGGAGCGCGTCGAGGTCGGCCCGCAGCCCGATGATCGGGTCGCCCGCCCCGATGTCGCAGAACAGGCCGGCGCCACCGGGGAGCACCTGCGGCTCGAGCCCGGCCTGGCGCAGGACGTGGACGACCTTGGCGGTGGTGCGGACCTCGGCGCGACCCAGTTCGGGGTGGGCGTGCAGGTCGCGGCGCAGCGCGATCAGCTCGGCGGCGTGCTCGGTCGACCAGGCGGCGATCGGTTCCGCCCACGCCTCGAGGGAAGTCACGCTCGGCAGGCTAGTGGACGTCGGCCGGGACGTAGGTGCCCCACACGTCACGCAGGGCGTCGCTGACTTCCCCCACGGTGGCCCGGGCGCGCAACGCCTCCTTCATCGGCGGCAGCACGTTGTCGGTGCCGGAGGCCGCAGCCCGAAGCGCGTCGAGGTGACGCACCACGTCGTCGTTGTTGCGTCGCTGCCTCAGGTCGGCCAATCGCTGCTTCTGCTCGGCCTCGATGGCCGGATTCACCCGCAACGGCTCGTACGGTTCCTCGTGCGCGATCGTGAACCGGTTGACGCCGACCACCACGCGTTCGCCGTTGTCGATCCCCAGGGCCACCTCGTAGGCGCTGCGTTCGATCTCACCCTTCTGGAAGCCCACCTCGATGGCGGCGACGGCCCCACCCAGGTCGTCGATCCGCTGCATCAGCGCGGTTGCTGCTGCCTCGACGTCGTCGGTCATCGACTCGACCACGTAGGACCCGGCGAACGGGTCGACGGTGGCGGTCACGTCGGTCTCGTGGGCCAGCACCTGTTGGGTCCGCAGGGCCAGGCGGGCCGCCTTCTGCGTGGGCAGCGCGATCGCCTCGTCGTAGGAGTTGGTGTGCAACGACTGCGTGCCCCCCAGGACCGCGGCCAGCCCCTGCACCGCGACCCGGACCAGGTTGACCTCGGGCTGTTGCGCGGTGAGCTGCACGCCGGCGGTCTGCGTGTGGAAGCGCAGCATCATGGACTTGGGGTGCTGCGCACCGAACCGCTCCCGCATGACGCGGGCCCACATCCGACGGGCGGCACGGAACTTGGCCACCTCTTCGAGGAACGTGGTGCGCGAGACGAAGAAGAACGCCAGGCGGGGCGCGAAGTCGTCCACGTGCTGCCCGCTGTCGATCGCCGCCTGCACGTACGCGATCCCGTCGGCCAGGGTGAACGCCACCTCCTGCGCGGGCGTCGCGCCCGCCTCGGCCATGTGGTAGCCCGAGATCGAGATCGTGTTCCAGCTCGGGATCTCGGCGTGGCAGTAGCCGAAGATGTCGGTGGTCAGGCGCAGCGAGGCCGACGGCGGGTAGATGTAGGTGCCGCGCGCGATGTACTCCTTGAGCACGTCGTTCTGGATCGTGCCCTGCAGCTGGTCGGCGGCCAAGCCCTGTTCCTCGGCCACGAGCTGGTAGAGCAGCAGCAGCACCGCGGCCGGGGCGTTGATCGTCATCGATGTGGACACGTGGTCCAGCGGGATGCCGTCGAACAGGACCTGCATGTCGTCGATCGAGTCGATCGCAACGCCGACCTTGCCCACCTCACCGGACGCGAGCGGATGATCGGAGTCGTAGCCCATCTGGGTGGGCAGGTCGAACGCGACCGACAACCCGGTGGTGCCGGCGGCCAGCAGCTGTTGGTACCGCTGGTTGGACTCCGCGGCGGTGCCGAACCCGGCGTACTGGCGCATCGTCCAGGGCCGTCCGGTGTACATCGTCGGGTAGACCCCGCGGGTGAACGGGAACTCGCCGGGGAGGCCGAGCTGGTGGTCGGCGTCCCAGTCGCGCAGGGCGTCGGGTCCGTAGACCGGTTCGATCGGGAAGCCGGACTCCGAACGTCGGACGTCACTCATGGCAGCTCCTCGATCCCGCGCGGTCACCGGCGGTTCGAGGGTATTGCGTGGGTTGTCGTCGACGATTCACAGCCCCGGCTGACCGCGCTCTCAGCATCCTCACAGGATCGTTGGGCACGGTATGGGCCATGACGGACTTCAACACCCCAGACCACAACGGCCCGGACTTCTCCCGGCCCGACTTCTCGACCCCGAGCTACGCCACCACGACTGCTGCCCTGTTGGACGACGCATCCGCTGCGTCATCCCCCTCCTCCTCGGGACAGCCCTCGGCGACCGACTCGACCCCGCGACCCCGGCGCGCCCTGGCGCTGGTGGCTGCGACCGGGCTGGTGGCCGGGATCGTCGGTGGTGGCGTTGGCGCCGCCGCCGTCGCGCTCACCGACTCACCGGGCGCGACGGCGGCTGGCGCGTCCAACGGCACGACGGTGCAGCCGGTCTCGCTCCCCGCGGGCTCGGTGGCGCGCGTCGCCCAGGACGTGCTGCCGAGCGTCGTCTCGATCCAGTTCAGCTCGTCGGCCGGCGCCGGCGAGGGATCGGGCGTGATCCTCACCCGCGACGGCAAGATCCTCACGAACAACCACGTGGTCGAGGAGGCGGCCAACGGCGGCTCGCTGACGGTCACCTTCAACGACGGCAGCACCACCTCGGCCACGATCATCGGCCGTGACCCCAGCACCGACCTCGCCGTGATCCAGGCCAAGAGCGTCCAGGGACTCACCCCCGCGACGCTCGGGTCGTCGGCCGACCTCCAGGTCGGCGAGACGGTCGTGGCCATCGGGTCGCCGCTGGGACTGTCCGGCACCGTGACCGAAGGCATCGTCAGCGCGCTGAACCGCCCGGTCCTGCCCAGCGGCGCCACCGGCGGCTCGGGCGCGGTGCTGAACGCGATCCAGACCGACGCCGCGGTGAACCCCGGGAACTCCGGGGGCGCCTTGGTGAACCTGGCTGGCCAGGTCGTGGGGATCAACTCCGCGATCGCCACCCTCGGCGCGTCCAGCGGCAGCCAGTCCGGTTCGATCGGGCTGGGCTTCGCGATCCCGATCGACCAGGCCAAGCAGGTGGCCGACCAGATCATGTCCGGCCAGGCCGTGCAGCACGCCCGGCTCGGCGTGACCGTCGAGAACGCCACGGGCTCCGAGCTCGGCGCCCGGATCGGCAGCGTCGAGGCCGGGTCGGCAGCGGCGAACGCCGGGCTGAAGGCGGGCGACGTCGTCACCCAGGTCGACGGGCAGCGGATCGACTCCGCCGACGCACTCGTCGCAGCCGTCCGGTCGCGGGCCCCCGGCGACCAGGTGACGCTGACCTACGTGCGCGGCGGCACCACCGCCACGGCGACCGTCACGCTCGACAGCGACACTCCCACCACCTGACCCGACCCACCACACCCGACCCGCTGCACCGAACCCGCTGCACCGAACCCGCTGTTGATCTTGGACTTGATGTGCCAGTTGATCACCCCTGGCCGACATCTTCTCCTTGATCAACAGCGGGTTTCGGCGTCACCGGCGGATGGCGGTCACCCAAGACGGGGCCCGGCCGGCCGGTCGGTCACCTCACTGCACCGTGGCGGCGAACAGCAGGTGGGTGCCGCCGTCGAGTGCCCCGGGCTCGGCGCAGGCCGCCACCTCCTGGTCCAGGAACACCGCCCAACGGTGCGCGTCGGCGGCGACCGCCTCGATCGTCGGTTCGTGGGACAACGACGCCCAGTTGCTGGAGCTCGCGGCGACGACGTCGCCACCCGCGGCGGCCACCAGCCGCTGGACGTCGATCCACCGGTACATCTGGCAGACGTGCCCCTCAGGCTGCGTGGGCCGGAGGTCGCCGGTACGGAACACCTCGTCCATGGCGTCGTGCCCGAGCAGCTTCCCCTCCTCGTGGACCAGCTCGAAGAGCGCACGCCACGCGCCCAGGAGCGACATCACCGACGCGACGACCTCGCGACCAGGTCGCACGACCCGCAGCAGTCCCGCGAGCGCGGGTTCGGCGTCCTCGAACACATACGACAGTGGTCCGCCGTAGGCCAGGACGAGATCGAACGACGCCGGCTCGAACGTGACGACGTCACGGATGTCGAGAACCCGGCGGTCGACGACACCATGATCGGCACCGGCCTGGGCGACGTAGTGGGCGTTCAGCTCGAGCTGGACCGGCGAGACATCGGTGACCAGCACCTGCGCGCCCCGACGGACGAGCTCGATCGTGAACCGCCCGGGCCCCGCACCGATCTCGAGCACGCGGTCGCCCGGCCGGACGAACCGGTCGAGGAACCGTCGGTGCACTTCGAGGCTCGCCCGGGCCGCGGGGTCGTGGACCAGCCGCTCCCACTCGTGATCGGCGTACGCGTCGAAGTAGTCGCGGATCTGGCGGTCGGTCGGAGGCGCGGGTCGCTGGTCAGGCATCAGCGCAGCGTCGCACACCGCAGGGCGAAGGGCCGAGCCATTTCGAACGGCTCGACCCCGGCCCGTTGATCAAGGAGAAGATGTCGACCTGGGGTGATCAACTGGCACATCAAGTCCAAGATCAACTTCAGAGTGCCGGATCAACTCCCGGGGCCTGATCAACTTCAGGGGGTGGGGCCGGCGCCGGAGGCGACGAGACCAGCGGCGTGCTCGAGCGCACCGCCGAGGATGTTCACGATCCGGTCGAGGATCGCGTCGTCGGCCACGAGCGGCGGGGACAGCTGCACGACCGGGTCGCCACGGTCGTCGAGGCGGCACAGCAGGCCGTTCTCGTACAGCTCGGCGGACAGGACGCGACGCAGCAACCAGTCGGCCTCCTCGCCCTGGAACGTCTCCTTCGTCGCCGGGTCCTTGACCAGCTCGACGGCCCAGAAGTGGCCCATGCCACGCACGTCGCCGACGATCGGGATCCGTCGCAGGTCGTCGAGCCGCCGTTGGATCCCCGGCTCGTTCGCCACGACGTTCTCGATCACCTTCTCGCGCTCGTAGATGTCCATGGTCGCGAGCCCGGCCGCCATCGCCGCCGGGTGCCCGCTGAAGGTGACGCCGTGCGTGTACGTGACCTGGCCCGAGATGAACGGCTCGGCCACCTTGTCGCTCACCAGGACACCACCGAGCGGCACGTGGGCGGCGGTCACTCCCTTGGCGAACGTGATGAAGTCCGGCTCGATGCCCAGCCGGTTCGACGCGAACCAGTCGCCGACCCGGCCGAAGCCGGTGATCACCTCGTCGGCGCACAGCAGGATGCCGTACTTGTCGGACAGCGCGCGCAGCCCGGCCCAGTACCCGGGTGGTGGTACGAACGAGCCACCGGAGTTCTGCACGGGTTCGGCGATGATCAGCGCCACCTCGTCGGCGCCGGTGTCGATGATCGCCTGCTCCATCTCGGCGAGCAGCGCGGCCGTGAACGCCTCAGGACCGTTCGCCGCAGCCGGGTGGCGGTAGGAGTTGGTCTCGCTCACGTGGGTGACCGGGATCGCCATGGGCATGAACGGGTCGCGGGCGTAAGACAGCCCGGTGAACGACAGCGCCGCCAGGCTCGTTCCGTGGTAGGAGATGTTGCGCGCGATCGCCTTACGCCGTTGTGGCTGGCCGTTCGCGGCGTGCCACTGTCGCGCCATCTTCCAGATCGCCTCGTTGGCCTCGCCGCCGCCCGTGGTGAAGAAGACGCGGTTCATGTGCTCGGGGGCACGCTCGGCGATCCGCTCGGCCAGCGCCGCAGCCGACGGGTGCGCCACGTACCAGGTGGGCGTGAACGGCAGCTCCGCGAGCTGACGTTGCACCGCGGTCCCGATCTCGGCGCCGAACCCGTGCCCGAGGTTGGAGCAGAACAGCCCCGACAGGCCGTCGAGGTATCGGCGTCCGTGGATGTCGATGACCTCGCAGCCCTCGCCCCGGACGAAGATCGGCACCTCGGCGTCGCGGTAGACGTTCATGTCGGTGAAGTTGAGGACGAGATGGTCGCGCACCTGCTGCTGGATCAGCGCGGCGTCGTAGGACGCGGCGCCGGTGCTCGGCACGGAGGACGCTGGTGACTCTGACATCTTGGACTCCAGGGTTGCGGTCGGTTGACCACTTACTGAACGTTCAGTCAGGATAGCCGAGTCACCCGAGAAGGAGAATCCCCATGACCTCCGACGCCCGGCCGCTTGCCGCACGACTCCCCGACGCCCGGCTCTCCCCCGCCGAGCGGGACGTCCAGGAGCGGATGCGCGCCTACGTGGACGAGGTGCTGATCCCGCTCGAGGTGAAGGCCGAGCTCGCGGGAGGTCCGCTGCCGGAGTCCGACGTCGAGGTGATCCGCAAGGAGGCCCTCAGTCGCGGGTTGTCCGGCGGCCTCCACAGCCGGGGACCTGGCGGTCCGGCCTGGACCACCACCGAGTGGTTCGTGGCCGAGGCACAACTGGGTCGCTCCACCAACGGCGTGAGCTGGTACATGCCGACTGCTTACAACGTCTGGCGCCAGGCATCGCCGGCTCTGCAGGACCGCTGGCTCGTTCCGGCGCTGCGCGGTGAGCTGCACGACGCCTACGCCGTGACCGAGGCGCTCGCGGGGTCCGACCCCTCCGGCATCGCGACGACCGCAGTCCGCCACCCGGGCGGACGGTTCGTGCTGTCCGGGGAGAAGTGGTTCGTCACCTACGGCAGCGTCGCCGCGGTGCTGATCGTCATGGCCAACGTCGTCGATGCCGACGACCCCGACGGACCCCGCCGACCGACGCTGTTCGCGGTTCCGGCCGATGCACCCGGCATCGCGATCACCGACGATCCCCCGTTCACGCACAACTACCCGCACGGCCACCCCACCATGACGTTCACCGACGTCGAGCTCACCGACGCCGAGGTCATCGGCGAGGTCGGTGCGGGTGACGACCTGCAGCGCGCGTGGTTCACCGAGGAGCGGCTCGGTATCGCCGCGCGCTGCATCGGCGCCATGGACCGGCTGCTCACCGAGGTCATGGAGTGGACGACCACGCGTGAGCAGGGCGGGGCCCGGCTGATCGACCACCAGGGCGTGTCGTTCCCGATCGCCGACTCCGCGGCCGACGCGGCGGCCGGCTGGCTGCTGTCCCTCGACGTCGCCCGCCTGGCCGAGTCCGGCGCCGACCCCAAGCTCGTCCACGGTCGTGCCTCCATGGCCAAGCTCTTCACCTCCGAGGCCGCCAACCGATGCGCCGACCGCGCAGTGCAGGCGTTCGGTGGCCGCGGGTACATCCGCACCAACGTGGCCGAGCGGCTCTGGCGCGAGCTGCGGGTCGACCGGATCTGGGAGGGCACCAGCGAAATCCAGCGGCTGATCGTCGCGCGCGGCCTCGAGCGGCGCGGCGTTCCCGCGATGCTCTACGGCGAGGGCGCGAGGTGACCTCCGGGTCACTGACCCGCCTGCTCAACCCCCGCTCGATCGCGGTGGTCGGCGCCACCGACCGGCCGGGCAGCTACGGGGCACAGGTCCTGCTCAACCTTCGCACGGCGGGCTACCAGGGAGCCGTGTTCGGAGTGAACCCGAACCGTGACGACGTGCTCGGTGCCCCTTGTGTCGCCTCGGTCCTCGATCTGCCGGAGGCCGTCGACGCGGTCGTGGTGGCCACGCCGGCAGCCACCGTCGACTCAGTGCTCGCCCAGGTCGGCGAGCTCGGGTGCGGCGGCGCGGTGGTGTTCGCCGCGGGATTCGCCGAGCTCGGCGGCCACCAGCACCAGGACCGGATCGCCGCGACGGCACGCCGGTTCGGGCTGCCCGTCATCGGCCCGAACGCGAACGGCCTCGTGAACGTCGCCCACCGCGCACCGCTGTGGGGGGACGAGGTGACCGTGCGTCGCCCCGGCGGTGTCGCGGTCGTGACCCAGAGCGGGAACATCGGTGTGACGACGCTGGCGAGCCGTCGCGGGCTGCATCTGCACACCGTGGTCTCGGTGGGCAACCAGGCGGTCGTGACCGCGTCCGACGTCGTGAGCGAGCTCGCGGGCACGCAGGGCGTGCGCGCGATCGCGCTGTACCTGGAGGACGACGGCGACGGTGCCGCGTGGGCCGAGGCGTTGGCCCGGTGCGTCGACGCCGACGTGCGCCTCGCGGTCCTGAAGGCCGGCCGCAGCGCGGCCGGCGCAGCCGCCGGTGGTGCGCACACCGCCGCCGTGGCGGGCGACCACCGCGTCTTCGCCGCTCTGGTCCGCGAAGCCGGAGCGGCGTGGTGCCACGACGTCCACGACCTGTTGGAGACCGCCAAGGTGCTCGGCGCTCCACGCCCGCAACGGCACGGAGGCCTGGCCGTCATCACCTGCTCCGGAGGCGACGCCGTGGTGGCGGCCGACGAGGCCGAACGACTCGGGGTCCGGCTGGCCACGTTGACGCCAGCCACGGTCGACCGCCTCGCCGCGGTCCTGCCCGAGGGCGCGGCGATCACCAATCCGCTCGACCACACGAACGCGCTGTGGGCGCACCCCGACCGGATCGAGGCCCTGGAGTCGGCGTTGGCCGACGACGACGACGTCGCGCAGATCCTGTACGTGCAAGACATCCCGCCCGACCTGGCGCCCCTTGCCGCCGCCGAGTGGGAGCTCACCCGCGAGGGCACGGTCCGCTGCGCCGCCCGCCACCGCGACGTCGAGTTCGCCCTCGCCTCGACCGTCCCGGAGCTGTTCCCCGAGTCGGTGGCCGACGTGCTGACCGATGCCGATGTCACCCCGCTGCTGGGCCTGTCCAGCGCCCTCGAGGCGTTGGGTCGCCAGCTGATCCGACCCGGCGACTCCGCCCGGTTGCGAGCCGTCGCCGCTGCGGCCGCGGCGTCGGCCACCGGGCCGGCCCACGACGCGCAGTGGCTGGCCGAGCACGCAGGCAAGCAGCTGCTGGCCGGCCACGGGGTCGCGGTCCCCGACGGGCTCGTCGCCGCCGATGCCGACGCCGCGGCCGCGGCGGGACGAGCCCTGGGCGGGCCGGTGGTGGTCAAGGCGAGTCACGTCGACCTGCGCCACAAGAGCGACATCGGCGCTGTCGTCGTGGGGATCGACGGCCACGACGCCGATGCGGTGCGTGCCGCCGCCGAGCAGGTGCTGGCCGCCGCCCCGCGCGCGTGCGTCCTCGTCGAGGCGATGGCCGCGCCTGGGTTGGAGGTGTTCGTCGCCGCACTGGCCGACGGCGTGGTCCCCGCTCTCGTGGTCGGCCTGGGCGGGGTCTGGATCGAGCTGCTCGACGATGTCGCCGTGATCCCGCTGCCCGCCGATGCGGCCGCGGTCCGGGCCGCGCTCGAGTCGTTGCGAGCCCACCCCCTGTTCGCGGGCAGCCGGGGGGCGGCGCCGATCGACCTCGACGCGCTCGCCGCACTGGCCGTTGCCGCGGGTCGGGCCCTGCTGGCCGAGCGGCTCACTCTTGTGGAGCTGAACCCGGTGATCGTGTCGGCGAGTGGTGCGGTCGCCGTCGACGCGGTCGTCCGACGCGCGTGAGTGCGCGTCCGGCCCGGATCGATGCGGACCTCCTCGACCGGGTCCGTTCCTGGCTGGCCGACGACCCCGACCCGCACACCGCGGCGGCCCTCAACGCGACGCTGACCGCGGCCGTCGAGGGCGACCCGGTGGCCGGGGACGACCTCGACCACCAGTTCCGCGGCCGGCTGGAGTTCGGGACGGCCGGTCTGCGCGCGCCGATGGGGTGGGGTCCGCGACGCATGAACCGGGTCACGGTGGGATGCGCGGCCGCCGGGCTGAGCAGCTGGCTGCGGGCGCACGACGCGCGCAGCGTGGTGATCGGCTACGACGCGCGACACCACTCAAGGGTCTTCGCCACCGACACCGCAGCGATCCTGGCGGCGGCCGGGCTGACGGCCCGGCTGCTCCCCCGACCCCTGCCCACGCCGGTGCTCGTCTTCGCCATCGGGACATTGGACGCGTCGGCCGGGGTGATGGTCACCGCCTCGCACAACCCGGCCGCAGACAACGGCTACAAGGTGTACGTGGGACGCCGCCCGATCGTGGCTCCGGTCGACCGCGAGATCGCGGCACTGATCGACGCAAGTGGGCCGCTGCGCGACGTCTCGCGCGCCGACACCTGGACGACGCTGGACGAGACCGTCGTGCAGGCCTACCTCGCCCGCGCGGCCGAGCAGGTCGAACCGGCCGCGCCCAAGGACCTGACCGTGGTCTACACGCCCGTGCACGGCGTGGCTGGGCCGGTGCTGCTGGCCGCCTTCGAGCGCGCCGGCTTCCCGGCACCTCGGGTCGTGGCCGCGCAGGCCGTCCCCGACCCCGAGTTCCCGACCGTCACGTCGCCGAACCCCGAGGACCCCGAGACGCTCAGCCTGGCCCTCGACCTGGCGGCCACGACGCACGCTGATCTCCTGCTCGCCACCGATCCCGACGGCGACCGGTGCGCCGTCGCGGTCCCCGACCCCGGCCATCCCGTGCAAGCCGGGTCGGTCGACGTGCGCTGGCGGGTGCTCACCGGTGACGAGGTCGGCGACCTGCTCGGGGAGTTCCTCACCGGACAGGTCGGGCCAGGGGCGTACGCGACCACGATCGTGTCGGGCAGCCGGCTCGCAGCGATCGCGGCGCGCCACCACCGCGCGTTCGCGCAGACCCTGACCGGATTCAAGTGGTTGGCCGGCGTGCCCGACCTCCGCTATGCCTACGAGGAGGCGATCGGCTACTGCGTCGACCCGTCGGCGGTCCCCGACAAGGACGGCGTCACCGCGGCTCTTCGGGTGGCCGACCTCGCCGCGCGGTTGCGCGCCGACGGACGCACGCTGCTGGACGCGCTCGACGATCTCGACCGCACTTACGGCGTCCACCGCACCGCCCAGGTCACTGTCGCGGTCGCCGGGGACCACCGCAGTCGGATCGCCGCCCGGCTGGCCGCACTCGCGGCCAAGCCCCCCACCCGACTGGCCGACCGGGCGGTGGTCCACGTCGACGATCTCCGCGTGGGCTCACCGGACCGACCGTCCACCGACGGCGTCCGGCTGTCCCTCGAAGGCCGGTCCCCCGGCAGCACGGTGCGGGTGGTCGTCCGCGCGTCGGGCACCGAGCCCAAGATCAAGGCCTACCTCGAGGTCGCCCTCCCGGCCCGTCCCGGCGGAGGAGATCCCCCGACGCTGACCGCCGACCAACGGGCCGCGTCCGCCCTCCTGGCGGCGCTGTGCACCGACGTGGCGCGCCTGCTCGCGTGAGGTCCGACCACGGGGTGGAAACCTCTACGCTGGTGCGGACATGACCGCCGCCCGCCGGATCGCCGCCTTCGCGGCCGCCACCACCGTGGCTGCGATCGGTCTGTCGTCCCTGGCTCCGGCGCAGGCCGCCGACCGGTTCGGCGACCCGAACGCCACGATCGGTGGCCCCCTCCTGGCCGACCCGGGGGTGGCCGTCCGCGGGCCGGCGCTCCCCCCGATCCATGCCAAGGCCTGGTTGGTGGCCGACGTCGACACCGGTGACGTCCTGGCCGCCTACCACGCCCATTGGCGCCTGCGCCCGGCCAGCACCCTGAAGACCCTGACCGCCGTCACGTTGCTGCCGCGGCTGCAGCCGAGCACGGTGTACCGCGCGCAGTACGCCGATGCCGTGGTCGACGGCAGCCTGGTCGGCCTCGTGCCGGGGGCCACCTACACGGTCAACGACCTCTTCTACGGACTGTTCCTTCCCAGCGGCAACGACGCCGCGCATGCGCTGGCCGAACTGTCCGGAGGAGTCCGGCACACCGTGACGCTGATGCAGGACGAGGCCGACCACCTGCAGGCCGACGACACGCACGTGGTCAACCCGCACGGACTCGACGCACCAGGACAGGTGACGTCGGCCTACGACCTGGCCCTCTTCGCCCGGGCCGGGCTGGCCCGACCGGACTTCCGTCGGTACTGCTCGACGATCACGTACGCGTTCCCCGGCCGGAAGCCGAAGAAGCCCGGCGCGAAGCGCGGGACGTACCAGATCTACAACCAGAACCCGATGCTGGTCGACGGCTTCAACGGCGCGATCGGAGTGAAGACGGGATACACCACGTTGGCGGGGCGCACCTTCGTCGGCGCGGCCACCCGGCACGGCGACACGCTGGTGGCCACCCTGCTGGGCATCCGCGACTCCAGCGCAGCCGATGCCGAGGCTCTGCTCTCCTGGGGCTTCCGAAACGGTGACCGCATCAGACCGGTCGGTCAGCTGGTCGACCCCGAGGGCGTGACCGGCGCCACCCTCGGACATCCCGCATCAGCTCCTGTGCAGCCGCAGATCAGCGGGGTCACAGCCCAGGCACCGCACACTCTGGTGGACGCGGGCAAGTGGGTGCTCGTGGTCCTGCTCGCGCTCGCGGGGACCCTCTGGGTGCGCCGTCGTCTGACGATGCGCCGACGCGAGCGGGCCCGCGCGCAGCGTCAGCAACGCGTGTTGCGTCACTGACCGATCGGCTCAGCCGCGCTCGGTGAGGAACCCGACCCGCGCGTACGCCGCTTCGACCGTGGCGTCGGCGATCGCGGCTGCTCGTTCGGCGCCCGCCGCCAGGATCCGATCGAGCTCGGCCGGGTCGGCCAGATACTCCAGCGTCGCGTTGCGGAACGGGGTCAGCGCGACGACCAGCACCTCGCCGAGGTCCTTCTTCAGGTCGCCGTATCCCTGGCCGGAGTAGTCGCCTTCGAGGTCGGCGACGCTGCGTCCGTCGAGTGCGGAGTAGATGCGCAGGAGGTTGGACAGTCCCGGCTTCGACTCCTCGTCGTAGCGGATCTCGCGGTCGTTGTCCGTGACCGCCGAGCGGATCTTCTTCGCGTTCCGCGCGGGCTCGTCGAGCATCTCGATGATCCCCGAGGGTGACGAAGCCGACTTGCTCATCTTGGCCGACGGGTCCTGCAGGTCCTGGATCTTCCCGGTGGACTTCAGGATGTACGGACCGGGCACGGTGAACGTGTCGCCGAACCGGGCATTGAACCGCTGGGCCAGGTCGCGGGTGAGCTCGATGTGCTGCCGCTGGTCCTCACCGACCGGCACCTGGTCGGCTTGGTACAGCAAGATGTCGGCGGCCTGCAGGATCGGGTACGTGAACAGCCCGACGGTCGTCCGCTCCGCCCCGGACTTGCTCGACTTGTCCTTGAACTGCGTCATCCGGCTGGCCTCGCCGTAACCGGTGATGCAGCTGAGCACCCAGGCCAGCTGCGGGTGCGCAGCGACGTGGCTCTGCACGAACACGATGCTCGTGTCGGCGTCGATCCCGGCGGCCAGGTACTGCGCCGCCGTGGCCCGGGTGCGGTGGCGCAGCACCTCGGGATCGTGCTCCATCGTGATCGCGTGCAGGTCCACGACACCGAAGATGGCGTCGTGCGTCTGCTGCAGGTCGACCCACTGCTGCAAGGCTCCGAGGTAGTTGCCGAGGTGCAGCGAGTCGTGGGTCGGCTGCATGGCCGAGAAGACGCGGGGGCGAGCAGACATGGTGATCATTGTTCCGCAGGCTCGACCCCTGAAGCCGGCGGGGGCGGGGTCACCCGGATCCGCGCTGCGCGCCGACCGTCGACCGCGACCACCTCGAGCCGGCTCCCGGTCACCTCGATCCAGTCGCCGAGTCGGGGGACCCGACCCAGCTCGTTCATGACGAACCCGGCCACCGTGTCATAAGGCCCGTCCGGAAGCGCCCAGCCGACCTCATCCTCGAAGTCGTCGAGGTTGGTGAGTCCGTCGAGCTCCCACTCCCCACCGACCCCCCGGGTTGGGGCTTCGTCCACGTCGTACTCGTCGCGGATGTCTCCGACCACCTCTTCGACGAGATCCTCCAGCGTGACGATCCCCGCGGTACCGCCGTACTCGTCCACCACGATCGCCAGGTGCCGCCCGTCGTTACGCATGACGGACAACGCCGACAGCGCGGGTTTGGTCCAGGGGAGCAGCAGCACGTCGCGGGCCAGCTCGCCGACCCGCACCGACCGCCCGGACAGTGCCGGGTCGAGCAGGTCCCGCACGTGAACGAAACCCACGACGTCATCGGCGTTGCCCCGGATCACCGGGTAGCGCGAGTGCGGCTGCGCCACCACCTCACGCACCGCGCGGGTGACTGGGAGCGACGCATCCAGGAAGTCCACCTCGGTACGCGGCACCATGAGCTCACGCAACTGCCGCTCGTTGAGGCTGAACACCTCGTCGAGGATCTCCCGCTCCTCGGCATCGAGTGCGGCGTGCCCGACCACGAGCTCGTGCAGCTCCTGCTCGGTGATCACGTTCCGGGTGGCCTTCGGATCTCCGCCGAGCAGCCGCACCACGAGGTCGCTCGACCGGCTCAGCAACCAGATCACCGGCTGCGAGATCCGGGCCACCCAGTCGATGAACGGGGCCGCGAACATCGCGATTCCCTCGGCGCGCTGCAGCGCCAGCCGCTTGGGCGAGAGCTCGCTGAGCACCAGGGCGAAGTAGGAGATGATCAGGGTGATCCCCAGCAGGGCCACCGCGTCGGAGACTCCGCTGGACAGCCCCCAGCCCTCCAGGATCGGGGTGACCTGCGCAGTGATCGTGCTGGCGCCGAAGGCTGCGGACATGAAGCCGGCCACGGTGACCCCGATCTGCACGGCGGCCAGGAACCGGGCCGGCTGCCGGTGCAGCCGCGCCACCGTCTCGCCCCGCTTGCCCTTCTCGGCGAGCTGCCGCACCTGGCTGTCCCGCAGCGACACCAGCGCCATCTCGGCGGCCGCGAAGAACCCCCCGACCAGGATGAACGCCAAGACGATCGCGACGCTCACCCAAAGGCTGTCCTTCACGCCGGACTCCCGCCGGGCTCCTCGTCCATGGCGGGCAGACTAGTCGGGGCTCAGTTCTGGGTCTGCGCCATCCGATGCGCCAGGTTGTCGTTGAGCGCACCGAGGAACTCCTCGGTCGTCAGGAACGGCGTGCGCTCGCCGACCAGCAGCGCGAGGTCCTTGGTCATCTGACCGGCTTCCACCGTCTCGACGCACACGGACTCGAGGGTCTGGGCGAACAAGGACACCTCGGGGGTGTGGTCGAACCGCCCCCGGTAGGTGAGCCCGCGGGTCCACGCGAAGATCGACGCGATCGGGTTGGTCGAGGTGGGCTGGCCCTGCTGGTGCATGCGGTAGTGCCGGGTCACGGTGCCGTGCGCGGCCTCGGCCTCGACCGTCCGGCCGTCCGGGGTCAGCAGCACGCTGGTCATCAGACCCAGTGAGCCGAAGCCCTGCGCCACGGTGTCGGACTGCACGTCGCCGTCGTAGTTCTTGCAGGCCCAGACGTACCCGCCCTCCCACTTCAGGGCGCTGGCCACCATGTCGTCGATCAACCGGTGCTCGTAGGTGAGCCCCGCGGTCGCGAACTCGTCCTTGAACTCGGCGTCGAACACCTCGGCGAACAGGTCCTTGAACCGGCCGTCGTACGCCTTGAGGATCGTGTTCTTGGTCGACAGGTACACCGGGTAGTCCCGCGAGAGGCCGTACCGGAACGACGCGCGTGCGAAGTCGCGGATCGAGTCGTCGACGTTGTACATGCCCATGGCGACGCCGGGACCGTCGAAGTCGTACACCTCGAACTCCATCGGCGCCGAGCCGTCGACGGGGGTGAACGTCATGGTCAACTGGCCCGGACTCGGCACCAGGAAGTCGGTGGCTCGGTACTGGTCGCCGAAGGCATGACGTCCGACGACGATCGGCTTGGTCCAGCTGGGCACGAGCCGCGGGACGTTGCTGATGATGATCGGCTCGCGGAAGATCACGCCACCCAGGATGTTGCGGATCGTGCCGTTGGGTGAGCGCCACATCTTCTTCAGGCCGAACTCCTCGACCCGCGCCTCGTCCGGGGTGATCGTGGCGCACTTGACGCCCACGCCGTGCTGCTTGATCGCGTTGGCCGCGTCGACCGTGACCTGGTCGTCGGTGGCATCGCGGTTCTCGATCCCGAGGTCGTAGTAGCGGATGTCCACATCGAGGTAGGGGAGGATCAGCTGGTCCTTGATGAACTGCCAGATGATCCGGGTCATCTCGTCGCCGTCGAGGTCGACGATCGGGTTCGCGACCTTGATCTTGCCCATGCTCACAGGTCCTTCACGTCGGCCTGCTTGGCGCGCACCGCCTCGGACGCCGCACGCAACCCGATGAGCTCGGTGTCGGTGAGGTCGGTCTGGACCACCCGGCGGACGCCGGTGCGTCCGATCTCGGCCTCGACGCCGAGGTACACACCCTCGATGCCGTACTCGCCGTCGACCCAGGCGCAGACCGGCATGACGGCGCCGGAGTCCTCGGCGACGGCCTTGGCCATCCGGGCCGCCGCGGCCGACGGCGCGTAGTACGCCGACCCGGTCTTCAGCAGGGCGACCACTTCCGCTCCACCGTTGCGTGTGCGGACCACGAGCTCCTCGATCCGCTCGGCATCGAGGAGCCCGGTGAGCGGCCTGGCGACGCCGTCGACCTCGACCGTGCACCGGCTCGGCACGGGCACCATCGTGTCGCCGTGCGACCCCAGCGTCAGCGTGCGCACGGCTCCGACCGGTACGTCGAGCGCCTCCGCGACGAAGTACGAGAACCGGGCCGTGTCGAGCATCCCGGCCTGGCCGAGCACTCGGTTCTTCGGGAAGCCGCTGGCCAGCTGGGTCAGCGCCGTCATCTCGTCGAGGGGGTTGGAGACCACGATGATCACGGCCTCCGGGGAGTGCTGGGCCACCTGCTCGGCCACGCCGCGGACGATGCGGGCGTTGGTCTCGATCAGGTCCATGCGCGACATTCCCGGCTTGCGCGGGAGGCCGGCGGTGACCACGACGATGTCCGACCCGGCCGTCTTCTCATACCCGGCGCCGGTGGCCGGGTCGGTGGTGATGCCGACGACCTGCGTCTCGAACCCCTCGATCGGGCGGGACTGGTTCAAGTCGAGCGCCAGACCCTCCGGCTTGCCCTCGACGATGTCGGTGAGCAGCACCCGGTCGAACAGGTCGTACTCCGCCAGGCGTTGCGCGGTGGTCGAGCCGTAGAAGCCCGCCCCCACGACGGTGACCGTGCCGGCCCGGGTGGGGGTCGGGTTGCTCGTGCCCTGCGCCATGGGAAGTCCTCGCTTCGGGTCCGGACCGAGTATCTCGGGATCAAGAGATCGCCGTGCGTTCCGAGGCTATCGAGGCCGTTCCGGCCGCCCGAACGCAGGGGCGCCGACCCCACACTCACCGACCCGTCGCTCAGACGCCGGGCACCAGGAAGGCCACCACGGCGAGCGCGATCCCGAGGAAGGCCATGGTCGCGACGTCGGTCGTCCGGCGCCGGATGGCCAGCATCCCGACCACCTCCTCGGGGAGGAACGCCCGCAGGAACGCGGCGAACACCAACGCCGCCGCGACGATGACCGAACCGGCCCGGAACGCCCCGAACGCGATGACGACCAGACCACCGGCGACCAGGATCAGGACGAGGGCCAACGGCCACTGGTCGACGGCCCGCTGAGCCAGGGACTCGTCCTCGCGCCCAGCTGGCGCCTCGGCGGGCTCATCGGTCACCGACGTCACCGGCTCAGCCGGCTGCCACCCGCTCGGCGCGCTCGACGACGTTGGCGAGGAGCATGGCGCGGGTCATGGGACCGACCCCGCCCGGCATCGGCGCCACGAATCCCGCCACGGCCATCACGTCGGCCGCGACGTCGCCGACCAGGCCTGCATCGGTGCGGGTGATGCCCACGTCGAGGACGGCCGCGCCGGGCTTGACCAGCTCGGCGGTGACCAGACCCGGGACACCGGCCGCCGCGACGATCACGTCGGCGCGCCTGAGGTGGGCGGCCACGTCACGGGTCCCGGTGTGGCACAACGTGACGGTGGCGTTCTCCGACTTCCGCGTCAGCAACAGGCCCAGTGGCCGGCCCACGGTCACCCCGCGACCGACGACGACGACCTCGGCCCCGTTCAGCTCCACGTCGTAGCGACGCAGCAGCTCGACGATGCCGCGCGGGGTGCACGGCAGGGGCGCCGCCTGGCCCAGGACGAGGCGCCCCAGGTTCATGGGGTGCAGGCCGTCGGCATCCTTGTGCGGGTCCATCACCTCGAGCACGGCGTTGGCGTCGAGGCCCTTGGGCAGCGGCAGCTGGACGATGTAGCCGGTGACCGCAGGGTCCTCGTTGAGGCGGCGGACCTCGGCCTCCACCTGGTCCTGGGTCGAGTCCGCCGGCAGGTCGACCCGGATGCTCGCGATGCCGACCTCGGCGCAGTCGCGGTGCTTGCCGCCGACGTAGGCATGGCTTCCTGGGTCGTCCCCGACGAGGACGGTGGCCAGACCCGGTGTGTGACCCGCGGCGGCCAGCCCAGCCACCCGTTGGGCCAGATCGGCCTTGATCGATGCCGCAGTGGCCTTGCCGTCGAGGATGGTGGCGCTCACGGCGGGCAGTCTGTCAGAGGCGTCGGGGCAAGGCGGCGAGGCCCACCGCCGAAGCGGTCAGGGCGACTCCGACCAGCAACCCGGTGCCCACGTCGGACCCGGCCGTGGGGGCGAACACGTCGAGCAACAGCGCGCCGCACAGCTGTCCCGCGATCACCACGAGCGAGAACAGCAAGACCCCGAGGGCCCGCACCGACCAGGCCGCGCTCACCACGAAGACCACGCCGAGGGGGCCGCCGAGGTACAACCAGCCGTGCGACCCGATCGACGGTGGCGCACCCCACTGCTTGCCACCGACGCTCAGCAGCAGGGCCATCACCACCAGCAACGCGGAGAGGCCGACGACGAAGTTGACCAGGGCGGCGACCGTCGGCTGGCCCGTGGCCACCGACACCCGGCCGTTGAACGCAGCCTGGAACGCGACCGCCGCACCAGCCACCAGCGCCATGCCCACGTACCCCAACGCGACGTCGCCCGACCAGCCGCGTGAGCCCGCAGCAACTGCGACGGCCACGGTGGCCAGCACGGCCGCCACGACGCGGACAGCGGTCACGTGCACGACCCCACCGGGTCCGATCCCCGCGCGGTCGACGACCAGGCTCATCCCGGTCTGCCCCGCAACGGTCGACACCGTGAACAGGGCGACGCCGAGCGCGGCAACCGTGACGCTCTGCGCACTCACGTACGCCGCGCCGGCAAGCCCGCCGAGCAGCGTCCACCACGGGAGCCTCCCACCACGCACCTGGGACCGCAGACCGGCGAACGCCATGCGCGCGTCCGACCGCGCGGCGACGATCGCGACCAGCACGAGCAGACCGAGCGCGAAGCTGATCGTGGCCGCTTGGACGCCGTCGCCGAGGGCGGTACCCAACGCACCGTTGATCCGAGACTGCACCGCGACGACCGTTCCGGCAGCGAAAGCGACCCCCGCACTGGTCGCGCGGGCCCGCTGGTTCACCGCCAATCCGGCCGGCGCCCCCGACGTCATGCGCCGAGTCCCAGGGGTCCGTTCGTCGGCATCGGTCAGTGGAAGAAGTGGCGGGTGCCGGTGAAGTACATCGTCGCGCCGGAGGCCTCGACGGTGGCGACGACCTCCTCGTCGCGCACCGACCCGCCTGGTTGCACGATGGCGGTGACGCCCGCCGCCAGCAGCACGTCGACGCCGTCGGGGAACGGGAAGAACGCATCGGACGCCGCGACCGCCCCCCGTGCGCGGTCCTCGCCGGCCCGATCGACCGCGAGCTTGGCGGAGTCGACGCGGTTGACCTGACCCATGCCGACCCCGACGCTCGCCCGGTCCTTCGCGAGCAGGATGGCGTTGGACTTCACCGACCGGCAGGCCCGCCAGGCGAACTCCAGGTCGAGCAGGGTCGTCGGGTCGGCGGGTTCGCCGGTGGCCAGCGTCCAGCCGGCCGGATCGTCGCCGTCGGCCTGCACGTCGTCGACACTCTGCAGGAGCAGACCACCGCTGATCGGACGCATCTCGACGCCGGCGCCGGGGTGGATGCCGGGGCAGACCAGCAGGCGGGTGTTCTTCTTCCCCCGCAACACCGCCAGGGCATCGTCGTCGAACGACGGCGCGACGACCACCTCGACGAAGACCTCGGCCAGCGCCTGCGCCATCGCCATCGTCACCGGACGGTTCGACGCCACCACACCGCCGAAGGCGGAGACCGGGTCGCAGTCGAAGGCCTTGCGGTACGCGTCGGCGACGTCGCCGCCGACCGCGATCCCGCACGGGTTGGCGTGCTTGATGATGGCCACCGCAGGGTCGGCGAAGTCGTAGGCGGCCCGCCGCGCCGCGTCGGAGTCGACGTAGTTGTTGTAGGACATCTCCTTGCCGTGCAGCTGGTCGGCCTCGGCGAGACCCGGCGCACCGAATCCCTGCACGTACAGCGCGGCGCGCTGGTGCGGGTTCTCCCCGTAGCGCAGCACGGCCGACCGGTCCCACGTGGCGCCCATCCACTGCGGGAAGCCGTTTGCCTGGTCGTCAGGCGCGACCGCGTTGCCGAGCCACGACGCCACCTGAACGTCGTAGGTGGCCGTGTGGGTGAACGCGTCGGCCGACAACCGGGCGCGCTCTTCCAGGGTGAACCCGCCGCGCCGCACGGCGTCGAGCACCTCCGCGTACCGCGACGGCGTCACGACCACGGCCACGCTCGGGTAGTTCTTCGCGGCCGCCCGCACCATGGAGGGCCCGCCGATGTCGATCTGCTCGACGCACTCGTCGACACCCGCCCCCGACAAGACGGTCTGCGTGAACGGGTACAGGTTGACGACGACGAGGTCGAACGGCTCGATCCCGAGCTCGGCGAGCTGGTCGGCGTGCTCGCGCTTGCGCAGATCGGCGAGGATCCCCGCGTGCACCCGCGGGTGGAGCGTCTTCACCCGACCGTCGAGCGTCTCCGGGAACCCGGTGAGGTCCTCGACCTTGGTCACGTCGACGCCGGTGTCGGCGATCCGCGCCGCGGTCGACCCGGTGGACACGATCTGGACGTCGGCCTCGAAGAGGCCGGCGGCGAGCTCGTCGAGCCCGGACTTGTCGTAGACGCTGATCAGGGCACGGCGGATCGGACGCTGACTCACGGGATCGTGACCTTCCTTCCGGTGACCGTCCAGCCCTCGCGGGCCAGCCGGGCGATCGAGTCGACCAACAGCCGACGCTCCTGTTCCTTGATCCGTTCGTGCAGCGTCGACTCGTCGTCGTCGTCGGTCACCGGGACCGCCGCCTGCGCGACGATCGGCCCGGTGTCGACGCCTTCATCGACGACGAACAGCGTGCACCCCGTCACCTTCACGCCGTAGGCCAGGGCGTCGCGGGCCCCGTGCTGGCCGGGGAACGACGGGAGCAGTGCCGGGTGGGTGTTGACGTACCGCCCGGAGAACCGGGCGAGGAACGCCGGTCCGGCCAGCTTCATGAAACCGGCACTCACCACCAGGTCGGGGTCGTACGACGACACGGCCTGCGTCATCGCCTGGTCCCACGCGTCCCGGGTGGCGAAGTCCGCCAGCGGCCAGACGAACGTGGGCACCCCGGCGGCCGCAGCCCGATCGAGTGCGGCGATCCCGTCCCGGTCGGCGCCGACGGCCACCACCTCGGCCGGGTACTCCGGGTCACGGGCCGCGTCGAACAGGGCCTGGAGGTTCGTGCCGGTGCCCGACACGAGGACCACCAGCCGGAAGCGCGCCACGTCGCGCCACCCTAGGGGGTCAGGGCGGGCGGGTCGGGCCGGGCCGGTCAGCGCGGGTCGAAGCGCAAGAAGATCCCGGCTCGGGGCTTCGGCTCGAAGTAGGTGCTCTTGGGCGGCATCACTTCGCCCCGCTCGGCAACGTCCACGAGCTGGTCGAGGCTGGGGGCGACCAGCCGGAACAGGGCGCCGCCGTCGGCGTCGCAGCGCGCGGTGGCCTCGTCCAGGTCGGCGAGCTCGGACACGTACTCGACGCGGGCGTCTCCGCGCGTGACCCCGAGCAGAGGCTTGAGGATCAGGTCGTCGAGGCGGGTGACGTCGAGGCCGTCGGCTCCCAGCCGGTCGGCGGCGTCGATCGGGGTCAGCCGGCTCCAGTACCCGGCCAGGTACATGTCGAAGCGACCGCGCTCGCGGTTGGCCTGCGCGGTCGCCTCCACCTCGCACACCGCCGGCAGCGCGGCCAGGGTGCGGTCGACCCCGATCGGGCCGGCAACCCGCCGGTGGAACGCGAGCAGGTGCATCTGCCCCTCGGGGTAGAGCACGCACAGCACCGCGGCCCCGTCCGGCTCACCCCCTGCGCGCCACTGGCGCACGGACGCCGCGACGCGATGGTGCCCGTCGGCGACGTAGTGCCGCGCCGACCCCAACCGCTCGGCGACCAACGTCACGTCGCTCGGGGCGAGCTGCCACACCGCTTGCTCCACACCGGTCGCATCGCGCAGGTGCAGAAGCGGCGGGTCGGCCATCGTCCGCTGCAGCACCGCGGTGATGTCCGGATCGCTGCGATGCATGAGGGCGACCAGCTCGGAGCGGACCGGAACGGCGGCAAAGTGGTGGGTCAGCGCCTCGACCCTGGCTTCGTGCACCGCCTCGTGTCCCAGCACCTGTCCGTCGACGAACGCCGACAGGGCGACCTCCGCCACGATCCCCGCGTGCTCCTCGGTCCCACGACGCACCCGGTAGACGAACATCGCCGGCGGCAGCTCGGCTCCGTACGCACCGTCGTCGAGCAGGGCCTGCAGCGCCCGGGCGTTCGTCGCACCGATCTGCGCCAGCGTCGCGTCGGGCAGGTCCTGTTCGGACCGCATCACCTGCAGGTAGCTCGCCGGGTTGTCACGCAGGTACTGGGCGCGGGCCGACACCGGGATGGCGTCGTGCATGGGGCAGACCACACGCTCGGCCCACTCCTGCTTGACGACGCGCGCCGCGAACGGTCCGACTGCCGTCACGAAGCGCCAGCCCCGGGGTTCACCACGTTCAGCAGGATGCCGTCGACGTAGGCGCCGATCACCTCGACCACCCCTTCGGCAACGGCACGTTGCGCCTGCTGGGTCGAGGCGCCGATGTGATGGGTGCCCACCACCCGCGGATGTGCCGCGAGCCGCGACGTCCACGCTGTACGGCCACTGCTCGGTTCGTCCTGGTACACGTCGAGCCCCGCCCACAACCGCGACGCGTCGAGCGCGGCCAGCAGCGCCTCCTCGTCCACCACGTCGCCGCGCGAGGTGTTGACCAGCGTCGCGCCGTCGGGCAGCGCCGCGAGCACCTCGGCGTCGACGACGCCCGACGTGTCGGCCCCCGCTGGGATGTGCAGGGTCAGCACGTCGACCCCGGCCGCGAGCTCGGGCAACGAGCCGAGCAGCTCGATGCCGAGGTCGGTGGCACGCGCGGCCGCGTCGGCCGAGCGGGTCGGCCGGTGCAGGGCCCGCAGGTGCATGCCGAAGGCCCGCGCCCGCTGGGCGACGGCCAGTCCGATGCTCCCGAGGCCCACGATGCCGAGGGTCGATCCGTAGAGGCCCCGGCCGGACTTGCTGAACGTCTTCTTGTCCCACTGCCCGGCCCGCAAGGCGATGACGTTGTCCGGGATCTGCCGGTCGACCGCGAGCATCAGACCCAGGGCCAGCTCGGCGACGGCCAACGCGTTGCGGCCAGGCACGTTGGCCACGTGCACCCCCTTCGCGGTGGCGGCCGCGATGTCGATGGTGTTCGTCCCGGCACCCGCCCGCACGACCAGGCGCAAGGCATCAGCGGCGGCGATCGATTCCGCCGTCACGCGCGTGCTCCGGACGACCAGCGCGTCGTGGCCGGGGACGAGCCCGGGCAAGGTGTCCGCGGTCGCGTCGGCCTCGACGACGCAGACATGACCGACCGCTTCCAGCGCCCGGATCGCGTCCAGATCCAACGAATCGGCCACGAGCACGCGCATGGGTGAGCCCTCTCGCCTGGTCCCACGTCCGCGACTGCTCCCGCAGCCGCGACGAACGCCCGAGCCAACCAGCCCGGACCCGCGCTGGCCTAGTGGCCGGGCCAAACGTTGCGCCATGCGAAACGCCGCGCCGGGTCCCGCTGCGCGCCCCAACCCCGGCGGTTGGCCTCCCAAGCGGTCACCGCGGCCACCAGGCCCACCTCCAGGGCGGCG
>Ga0302299_10000028_pt1 | contig 52621 bp, 41 predicted proteins | sample III_Fen_N3_4_FD_198795 | JGI IMG/M metagenome (GOLD analysis project Ga0302299, IMG submission 198795) | Peat permafrost microbial communities from Stordalen Mire near Abisko, Sweden - III_Fen_N3_4 | ecosystem: Environmental > Terrestrial > Soil > Wetlands > Permafrost | place: Sweden: Abisko...
GAGCACCCCGAAACCAACGAGCCGCTGCGCATCGTCCACCGCGACATCTCGCCCCCGAACATCCTGCTGTCGAAGAACGGCGAGGTGAAGCTGGTCGATTTCGGGCTCGCCAAGGCGACCAGCCAGATCGAGGCGACCGATCCCGGCGTGGTCAAGGGCAAGTTCAGCTACCTTTCGCCCGAGGCGGCGAGCGGGCAGAACGTAGACCACCGCGCCGACGTGTTCGCCGTCGGCATCATCCTGTGGGAGCTGTTCACCGGGCGGCGGCTGTTCTACGGCGACACCGACTACCAGACCGTCGAGCTGGTTCGCCAGGCTCGCGTCCCGTCGCTGGCAGCGCTGAACCCCGAGATCGACAGCGAGATCGAACAGGTCGTCCGCAAGGCGCTCGCCCGCGAGCCCAACGACCGCTATCAGAACGCCGCGGATCTCGGCGACGCGCTCGCGCAGTTCCTGTTCTCGCGGCGCATGAAGGTCACCGCGCGCGACATCGCCGCGCTGGTGCGCGACACGCAGGTCGAGATGATGCGCAAGCGCTCGGCCGAGCCCAAGGACTCGCTGATCGACGCGCTGATCCTCGACGAGATGCAGAAGATGACCTCGCTGGTCGACGGCAACGGCGCGCCGCAGGCGGGCACCAACGAGGGCTCGCTCAGCCTCGATCCGAGCGCGTTCGTCGATACCTCGAGCTGGGTCAACGAGCTCGAGCTGGGCTCGGCGCAGACGGTGAACGCCCGGCGGCCCCAGCGGCCGCAGCTCCCCCACGCGCAGACCCAGCGCACCAAGCCCGGGATGGTGTCCGGAGGCACCGAGATCGAGTCGCTCGAGCAGATGCTCGAGCCCGACCGCACCGGGCTGCAGAAGAAGGCCGGGCAGCGCACGCCGCCGTGGATCCTGCTCGCGTTGATCGTGGTCGTGCTCGCCGCGACGGCCGCGCTCGTCGTCGTCTTCTTGATGAGGTAGCGTCAGCGCGGCGGCGTCGCCTGGATCTCCCGCAGCGTGTCGCTGCCGGGCGCCAGGTCGCTGATGTGCGCGATCGCGTCGAGCCGCTGCTTGCGGTCGCCCAGCGTGGCGACCAGCTTCCAGGCGTCCAGCGACTCGGGGTTGTAGGCCGCGGCCTGGAGCGCCAGATCGACCGCCCGCTTGGCGCTGCTCGGTCGCAAGAGCTCGGCCGCGAACAGGTACGCCGCGTAGATCGACGGATCGTCCTTGGTCACCTGTTCGAGCGCCGCGCGCGCCGCGGGATCGTCGCCCTTGGCGTAGGCGACCGCGGCGAGCCCGAACTCGGCCTGAGCGCGGCGGCGCGGCGTGGCCTTCTCCAGCGCGAGGCTGGCGCTCGCCGCGGCGTAATGGCGCTCCGCCTCGTCGAGCCGCGGCCGCGGGGTGGCGGCGAGTTCAGCCTTGCCGGCGAGGATCTCGACCTCGGGTCGGCCGCGGAGCCGGCCCGGGACCAGCGCCTTGAGCTTGGCCGCGAGCTGGGTCTGCCTGGGATCGGCCGCGACCGTATCGGCGGCGAGGACGAACGTATCGACGTCGGCACCGCAGGTCTCGAGCGCGCGCACCAGGTCCTGCGCCGCCCCCGCGGTATCGTCGCGCCGCAGCGCGATCCGAGCGCGCTCGCGCTCGATCTGCCAGCGCACGACGTGGGTCGTCTGGTCGGCGACGGCGAGCAGCGCGGCGGCCTCGGCGTGCGCGCCGGTCAGCGTGCGGGCCCGCGCGGTCTCGAGCAACAGGCTCTGGGTCGGGTGGTCGCCGGCCTGGACCAGCAGCTGCTCGAGCGCGGCGTGCGCGTCGCGCGGTGACCCGGTCTCGATCAGGTACAGCGCGCCCTCGAACCGGGCTTCGAAGTTGCCGCCCTGCGCGGCCTGGGCGTAGGCCGCCCGCGCCTCCTCGACGTTGCCGAGCTCGCGATCGACCCGCGCCAGCTCGAGCTGGACCCGCACCGAATCGAGCGTGGGGCCACGGGCCGCGGCGCGCTCGAGCAGCCCCTTGGCCTTGAGCTGCGCCGTGGCGTCGTTGCTCATCCGCAGGATCGCCGCGTAGACCGCGACCATCGCCGGGGTGGCGGCCTTGGCGTTGAACTTGGGCTCGATGCGCTGGCGGGCCTCGGCGACCGCGCCGGTCGAGAGATCGAGCCACGCGGCGCCCACCAGCGCGGGCTCGTAGCCGGGCAGCTTCTTGAGCGCGGCCTCGAAGTCGGCGCGCGCGCCTTCGAGGTCACCGGCCGCGAGCCGCGCCTGGCCGCGCACGGTCTGGCCCTTGGACCAGCTCGCCGCGTCGGGATCCTTGGTGAACGCGTCGACCGCCTGCACCGGATCGCCAAGCGCGAGCCAGACCTGGGCGAGCGTGGTGCGCGCCCGCCGGCTCGCCGGCCAGGTCTCGAGCGCGCGCAGCGCCGACTTCTGCGCGACGTCGAGCTCGCCGATCGCGTACAGCGTCTCGCTGAGCTGCTCGGCGAACCGCTGATCATTGAGGCCGATCCCGAGCGACGCGACGTAATCGGCGCGCGCCTCGGTGGGCTCGCCGCGCGTGAAGTCGACCTGGGCGAGCGCGAGGTGCGCGAACGCGACCTGGCTGGGGGACACACCGCGCGCCTGCTCGGCGGCGGGCTTGTGGCCCTCGGCGATCAGCTTGACGAGCTGGGCGCGCAGCTCGTTGCCCGGCACCGCGGCGGCGCGGCCGGTGACCAGCAGCGCCTTCTCGATCACAGCGGCGGGGTTGTCGGTGCCGCGATCGATCGTGGCCAGCGCGTCGTCCCACGCCGTGCTGGCGGCGAGCGCACGGGCGAGCGCCACCGCGTACAGCGGGCGCGACTCGCGATCGAGCGCGCGGCGCAGGTCGGCGGCCGCCGCCTTGACGTCGCCGGCGAGCATGGCCGCCTGACCGGAGACATAGAGCGCGGCGGGGTCCTCGGGCGCGGCGCGCAGCACGCGATCGGCGACCTCGCGCGCGGTCCTGGCGTCGCTCCGTGCCAGCGCGAGGTACGCCGCGGCGAGATCGAGGTCGATGCCAGGCGGGCCGGCGACCGCCTCGACCGCGGCCTTGGCGTCGGGCAGGCCATCGCCGAACTCGTAGGCGAGCACGGCGCGCGCGCGCGCGAGCGCGGCCTTGTTGTCCGGGGTCGGCGACGCCTGCGCGATGCTCGACAGCGCGTCGCGTGCGCCGAGCCAGCCCTGCCAGGTGTCCGCCCTCGCGAGATCGACCGCGCGCTCGCGCGCCGCGGAGATCTGCCGGTCGAGCCGCACCGACCGGATCTGGAAGCCGGCGTACACGCCGCCGCCGATGACCGCGGCGCCGATCACCACCCAGACCGCGAGCGAGAGCCGCGACCGCGTGCGCCGCCCGCCGGTGCGCGCCGCCCGCTGGTTCGAGCCCTCATTCGACGGCCCCGCGCCTGCGCTCGCCCCACCCTGCCTCGCCGCGATCTGCGGCTCGACGGCGGCACGGCGCGGCGGATCGATCGGGCGCGGCGGCGCGGTGCCGGGCGGCGGCCGGCCCCACGGCGAGGCCGGCGGAGCGCCTCCGGCCTGGAGCGGCTCCCCCGCTGGGCTCATCGCGACGGTGGGGCGCGCCGCGGCGAAGTTCGACTGCAGGTGGAACGGCAGCTCGTGCGTCTGGTTCAGGTGCGGCGGCGCTGGGTGTGCCCCCACCGCGGCGTGCGGCGCCGCCGGCGGACCGATCAGCGTCGCCGCCGGCCCGGGCGGGCTCGCGGGCTCCGGCATCACCTGGACCTGCACGTGGGGCGGCGGCAGCTGCGGTGCCGGCTGGAGGCCGGGCAGCGGCAGCCGCGCGGCCTGGGGCATGAGCAGCGGCGCCGGTGGCGCGGGCTGCTCGGGCGCCTGCGTCGGAATCCCCGGGCCCGGCGGCGTCGCCGTGGCGAGCGTGGCACGGCCGGTGCCCTGGGCGGCCAGCAAGACCGCTGGCGAGAGGTGCATCAGGTGTGGTTGGTTGGCGATCAGCTGCGCGAGGTGCGCGGGCGGCCCCGGCACCGGGATCCGCGGCGCGGGCGAGCCGCCTGGTTCGCCCGGCGCCGGCAGCGCGGCCGCCGGGTCCCCGAGCGGCGGCCGGCCCGGCTCGTCGACCTCGAGCATCTCCTCGTCGCCGAGCTCGACGGTGGAGATCTCCTTGAACCCGCCGGTGCGCTGAGGCCTACGCGATCGGGCCGCGCCCGGCGCCGCGAGCTCGCCCGGCGGACCGTCGCGGTCCACCGGCGGCTCGACGAGGTCGCCCAGGTCGTCGTCGCCGCTCGACGTCTGGACGACATCGACATCCGGATCGACCTCGACGGTGCCGGTGCGCTCGCTGGTCGCGCCGAGGTCGTCGGACGGGACGAGCGGCTGGTGGCTCGAGCGCCGCCGCGGCGGCGCCGCGATGCTGGTGGGTTGCGTGTACTCGCCGTCGCCGCTCGCCGCCGGATCGAGGGCCGGATCGAGGGCCGGATCGAGGGCCGGATCGAGCGCCGGATCGAGCGCCGGATCGAGCGCCGGATCGACGCGCGTCGCGACCTCGCTCGTGGGATAGTTCTTGGTGCCCTGATCGGCCGAGAACGCCGAGTCGTCGGCGCCGAGCAGCCCCAGGCTCGAGGCCGCGGACCGGCCACTCGACCGCTCGGCCTCGCCGAGCAGCGCGGCGAGCTGCGCGTTGCCGGCCGCGTGCTCGCGGACCTTGCGAAGCGCGTCGAGCGCGGCGCGCGCATCGCCTTTGCGGAGCAGGGCCTCGCCCTTGAGCAGGTGCGCCGGCAGCGACGCGCGATCGAGCTCGAGCGCGACCCGCATCTCGGCGAGCACCTCGTCGTAGCGCTTGAGCGCCAGCAGCGCCTGACCGAGCACGACGCGGCCCTCGACCGTGGTCGGCCGACCGAGCAGGCCGAGGCGACAGACCTTGACGGCTTCCTGGAACTGCCCCGAGCTGACCAGCGCCTGGCCTCGATGAACGAAGTCGCTCTGCGACACCGACTGGAGTTTACCTCGACCGGCCACGCGCCGGTGAGCCTCGCGGGATGTGTGTGCTAATCCTTCATCACCGATTCCGTGAGGCCTGGCATCTCGTCTCCGCGCAGCCGGCTCTCGTCGACCATGAGCCAGCTGTTGCCGTGGCGCTCCCAGGTCTGGATCGCGTGGGTCTCGTGGACCGTCCCCTCGGACGCCTTGTACCAGGTCATCTTGATCTGGACGCGGGCCTCGCGCTCGCCGTGGGGATCGACCTTGACGACGTCGTAGTCCGTGATCTTCAGATCGGCCGCGCGCTCGTCCATCTCGTCGACGAACTGGGCTCGCTCCCGCGGCGGGAGCGAGCTCGCCGCGACCGCGAAGCGCTCCCAGCGCACGCCGTCGTTGAACGAGCGGATCGACTCCGATAGATCGGGCTCGCTGCGGACCTGGGGACCGCCGCAACCGAGCATCAGGACCGTGATCAACACCGCGCGCATGGGGGTCTCCTGTTCCACGTGACCTAGGTCTCGGCGGGACCGCCCTTGCGGGGCACCGCCCGGATCGCTCGGATCGCGTCGAGATCGCGCCGCCCGAGCTCGCGCGTGACGACGAGCACGGCCAGGAACACCGCGCCGACGCAGACCGCCTCGACCAGCGTCATCAGCTTGCCGTGCAGCGGCAACACGCGGCCGACCGCGAGCGCCAGCACGGTCGCGAGCGCGATCCGCGCGCCGCTGGCGATCGGCAGGAACGCGCCGAACCGGCGGCGCAGCACGACGCCCGAGAGGATCGCGCCGGCCAGCATCGCGGCGCTGGTCACCACGGCGGCGACGTAGAGCACGTCGCCGCGCGCGGCGGCGATCGGGATCGCGATCGCGTTGCCGATCGCGGCGAGCGCGAGCGTGATCGCCGCGGTGGTGATCGCCGGCAGGGTCTGGCCGGCGCCGTTCAAGATCGTACCGGCGATCGCGAACACCGAGAACGCGACGTTGCCGAGCGCCAGCGCGCCGAGCGCCGGCCCGCCCAGCTGGGCGTAGTCCGGCGCGTAGACCAGGCCGAGCACGTCGGTCGGGTTGGCCGCCATCACCACGGCGATCGCCATCGCGAAGATCAGCGAGTAGCGCACGGTGACCTCGACGTAGCGCCGCGTGGTGTCGCGGTCTTCGGTGAAGGTCGAGCGCGACACCAGCGGAAACACGACGAAGGTCGCCGCGATGATCGCCTGGTAGGGCAGCCGCGCGAGGTTCTGGACCGCGGCGTAGTAGCCGTTCTGGACGTCGGCCAGGACGCTCGGATCGATGTGGTAGCCGGCGGCGCGCGCGGCCCACGGCAGCGCCTGGCCGAGCGCGCCGGTCAGCGCGTCGAGCTCGGCGGCGTAGTGCTCGGTGGTCAGCCGCTTGATCAGGATGCTGTCGACGAACATCAGCGCGTTGAACAGCACGAGGTAGACCGCGACCCCGGTGAAGAACTGGATCATCGGGCGCACCGGCAGCCGCTCGTCCGGCGCGAGCGCCTTGCCCTGCGCCGGCAGGCCGACCCACACGATCGCCGCGCACAGGATCACGCCGACCGCGGCGACCCAGCCGCCGATCACGCCGACCACGCCGAACCCGGCCGCCGCCATGCCGAGCAGGCCGGCGACCCGCAGCGTGGCGAACGTCATGTCGAGCCCGGCCTGCTTGTGGAACTGATGGAGGCCGTTCGCGGTGCCGACGAACACCGCGTAGAACGAGTAGCCGGCGACGATCAGCCCCGCGAGCATGAGCGGCGCGGTCTTGGTCATGTCGTGGAGCCCCCAGGCGACCAGCGGCGCGACCGCAATGAACCCGACCGCGATCACCAGCCCGAGCCGCACGTGCATCCGCAGCCCGGCCTCCTGGACCCGGCGCGCCTTGCCCGGCTCCTGCGCCGCGAACCGCGACACCGCCTGGATCGTGCCGGTGACCAGCACGTTGTTGACCAGCGACGCGATGTTGGCGACCAGGCTGTAGCTGCCGAACGCGGCACGCGACAGGAGCGCCGGCAGCCGGACCTGGATGAGCAAGCCAGCGAACATGAAGTAGAACTTGGCGAACGCGATGTAGAGGACGCCCCGGCCGGCGCCGGTGCGGCCTGCCGCGGGGCGCGTCGCCCCGGATTCGTGCTCATCATCGTGGTCGGTCACGCCGGTGCTTCCCGCGTAGCACGGGGCTCGCCACCGCAGCAACTTGCTGGCGACTTAGCGAAGTGTTTGCCGAAGGCCATCCGCCCGGCCGGACGCCGCGCGCGACAATCCTCGGATCCTGGCCGCGCGCTCCTGCGGCTCCCGATCGGCGTGGGCCCCGCCCACCTGCGAGGTCCTTGACCTCGACCTGAGGCCCCGCTTCCGGTGAACTCTCGACGAGGATTCTGTGCGCAACACGAGGGTCGACATGCAAGGTCTACGTTGAAGTCGACGTCTACGTCGCCGTCATCGTCATCGTCGAAGCCTTCCGTCGAGGTCGACGCCAACGTCGTCGTCTTCGGAGGCCCTCGGTCTTTGTTTCACACGTCGTCATTCAGCTACGCTTGGGGCGCGTCACGACCAGGTGAGCCTGCTTGTCCTTGTCGACGTAGCCGAACCGAAACGGCAGCGCGCGGACCTTCTGGCCCTGCCAGAGATCAATGAACGCCTCGTCGTGCTTGGGGTCGGTGCCCTCGAGGAACGCGCCGGTGTAGTGGCCGTAGGTCTCCTGCACCATGCCGGCTTTGCGGGCGTAGGCCGGGGGGATCCCGGTCGAGTCCGACAGCATCCACGCCAGGTGGCCGAGCATGTAGCGGCGGATCACCGAGAAGTCGCCGCGCCACAGCAGGTAGCTCGCGCCCTTGGTCAGCATCGTGACCTTGCCCTTGGCCTCGAGGTGACGGATCACCTCTGGGTGCTTGGCGAGGTAGGGGTCGCCGAGGTTCCAGCCGATGTGGCGGTGAACGCGAACGGTGGCCTCGCCCGGCCGGCGGTACTGGATCTCGACGTTGGCGAACGCGTGCGAGAAGCTCGGCGGCTCCCAGTCGTGCTTGAGGCTCCTGGGCCGGGTCTTCTGGGCGGCCTTGTCGAGCTCGCCGATCTCGGCCTGGGTCAGGTAGTGGACCGCGCCGGCCTCGTCGAGCGTGAAGTAGCGCATCGCCACCGGCTCGTAGCCGCCGGCGACCAGGCCGAGCAGGAACGAGCTGACCTGGCCCGGCAGATCGTTGCGCTGCTGCTTCGAGAGGTTCTCGCTGGTGTTCGAGCCCACCGAGATGAGGCCGCCGATCTCGGTGCGCAGCGCGCCCAGGCTGGTCTCGAGCGCCGCCGGTGACAGCGTGCGCAGCCGCCGCGGATCGCCGGCGAGCTCGAGCGAGATCGTCGTGACCTCGGTGGCCTCGGGAAACGCCACCAGCGCCGAGAGCAGGTCGCCGCCGCCGAATGGATAGACCACGGTCTGCGGCACGTCCTTGGGGACGACCCGATCGAACCACGCGCGGCCCTTGTCGAAGTACGTCGTGCGGAACTCGGCGATGTGGGCGAGGATCTGCTTGCAGTGGTGCGCGACGATCTTGTCGAGCTTCGCGGCGGCCTTGGGGTCGCCGCCGCCCAGCGATGCGGGCAGCGCCGCGCCGGCATCGCCGCACGCCGCGACCCGGTAGAGCAGCTTGGCGTCGTCGATGAAGTCGGTGCCTTCGGCGACGGCCGGCGCAGGCCGGGGAGGCGCGGCAGGCGCGGCAGGCGCGGCAGGCGCGGGCTCCACCGGGACAGGCGGCGCCGGCGCGGGCGCCACCGGAACCGGCGGCGCCGGCGGCACGTTCGGGGGCGCCGCGGCGTGGGTCGGCTCGGGCGCCGGGCTCGGCGTCGCGCCGCCATGACACGCGGCGGCTGCCAGCGCGGCGAGCGCGGCGAGCGCTGGGCCCCGCGCGCCAGCGGTGCGGCCGCGGCGGCTGCGTGCCCGGCCCATCGCGTTGCACGGGCGCTCTTGGAGATCTGCCATGGGCTCCATCATCGGCTCAACGCCGAGCCGGCGGTGCGCATTGCAGGGAAATTCATCACCCGAGATCGGCCATGCTGCCTTCGTACATCTTGTCGAGCAGCGCGGCGTACTTCTTCTCGACCACCTTGCGCTTCACCTTGAGGCTCGGCGTCAGCTCGCCCTCGTCGACCGAGAGGTCCTTGGGCAGGATCACGAAGTGCTTGATGGTCTCGTACTTGGCGAGCACCTTGTTGAGCTCGTCGAAGTAGGGGGCGATCAGCTGCTTGGCCCGGTCGGACTTCACGACGTCGATGTAGCTGCCGGTCACGGCGTTGTCCTTGGCCCACTTCATCGTGGATTCCTCGTCGAGGGTGACCAGCGCGGTGACGAAGTTGCGGCGGTCGCCGTGGACGATCACCTGGCTGATGTACGGGCAGCTCGCCTTGAGCCTGCCCTCGATCGCCTGGGGCGCGATGTACTTGCCGCCCGACGTCTTGATGAGGTCCTTCTTGCGATCGGTGATCCGCAAGAACCCGTTGCGATCGATCTCGCCGATGTCGCCGGTGTGCAGCCAGCCGTCGGTCAAGACCTCGGCGGTCTGCTCGGGCAGGTGGTGGTAGCCGTGCATGATCCCCGGCGACTTGATCAGGATCTCGCCGTCCTCGGGAGCGATCTTGACCTCGGTGCCCGGCAGCGGCAGCCCGACGGTGCCGAACGCGTACGCGGTGGGCCGGTTCACGAAGCTCGCGGCCGACGACTCGGTGAGCCCGTAGCCCTCGACGATCAGGATGCCGCACGCGTGGAAGAACTCCGCGATCTCGCGTGCGAGCGGCGCCGATCCGGAGACCATGTAGCGGATCCGGCCGCCAAACGTCGCCCGGACCTTCGAGAACACCATGCGATCGGCGAGCCTCAGCTTCCAGGCGAGCAGCCCGGAGGGCTCCTTGCCCTGCTGGCGCACCGCCGACGCGGCCTTGCCGATCGCCAGCGCGCGCTGGAACACCCAGTACTTTGCCGCCCCACCCGCCTTCGCGCCCTCGATGATCTTGTTGTACACCTTCTCGAAGATCCGCGGCACCGCCGACATCAGGGTGGGCCTGACCACGGCGAGGTTGCTGACGAGCTTGGGGATCCGGCCATCGACCGCGGTGACCGAGCCCGAGCCGATGTGGCCCGCGATCAGGACCTTGCCGAACACGTGCGACATCGGCAGCCACAGATACTGGACGTCGTCGGGGCCCCACAGCCGGACCGCGTCGATCGAGTCCGCGCAGTACGCCCAGTTCTCGTGGACCAGCCGCACGCCCTTGGGCCGGCCGGTGGTGCCCGAGGTGTAGATCAGCGTCGCGAGGTGGTCGCCCTGGACCCCGGCGATCGCGTCCTCGACCACGCGCGGATCGCGGGCGAGCTGCGCGGCGCCTTCGGCCTCGAGATCGGCGAGCGTCATGACCCAGTCCTTGAGCGGCTCGGCGGGCGCGCCGTCGAGCAAGATCACCCTGGCGAGCTTGGGCAGCTCGGGGCGGTGCGCGGCGAGCTTGGCGAGCTGGGCCTCGTCCTCGACGAACACGTAGCGGGCCTCGGAGTCGGCCAGGATGTACGTACACTCGTCGGGCGTGCTCGATGGATACACCGTCGTGGTCGCGCCGCCGGCCGACATCACGCCGAGATCGCAGAGCAGCCACTCGACGCGGGTATTGCACAGGATGCCGACCCGCTGCTCGCGCTCGAGGCCGAGCGAGAGCAGGCCCGCGGCGATCGCCTTCACGCGTTCGTAGGACTGCCGCCACGTCATCGATCGCCATTGATCGCCGACCGGGTAGCGGTACGCCTCGCGATCGGGCGAGTCGTGCACGCGGGTTGCCAGGAGCTGCGGAATCGAGGTTGTCTTCCGGACGAGGCGCTCGGTTGGAGACGTCTGCATGCCGCGCCATCATGCCGCGTTGGTTCTCGAGTTGCACTTGTGCTCCGCGTTTTCCCGCGAGCCTGCACGTGGGCCTTCGCCGTGCTCGGCGGCACGAAGTGACGTACGATCGTCGTGTGGCGGACGCTCGGGACTGGCTGGATGCGCTGGCCGTGGCATGGCGCGACGAGCGCATGGCCACGCGTGCCCGGGTCGCGCTCGAGCGCTCGGGCCGGACCCTCAGCGAGCGCGTCGCGCTGGGCATCGCGCTCGATCGGCTGCGCATCGTCGACGAGCAGGCGGGTCCGGGCGAGCGAGTACGGGTCCGTGTGGCGGTGTCCGCGTCGGTCGATCTCGACAACCTGCGGCTCGCGCCGGGCGATCCGATCCGGCTCTGGGCCGAACATCCGGATGAACCGCGCGCGGTGCGCGGCATCTACGAGCGGCGCGATGACCAGGCGCTGTGGCTCATGCTCGATCGGTCGGTGGACGAGATCGATCGCGAGTACGCGCTCGATCCAGAGTCTCCCGAGGTCTCGTTCGATCGCGGCGATCAGGCGATCGCGCGCGCCCGCGGCGCGCTGGCGACCTCCGACCTGGCGCGGATCCGCGACGTCGCGGCGCTGATCAAGCCGCCGCGGCCGGTCGCCCCGGTGAGCTGGACGCCGCTCGACGCTGCGCTCGATGATCGCCAGCGCGCCGCGGTCGACGCCGCGCTGCGGGCCGGCGACATCGCCGTGATCCACGGCCCGCCCGGCACCGGCAAGACCCGCACGCTGGTCGAGGTGGTGCGCCAGCGGGTCCGGCGCGGCGAGCGCGTGCTGTGCGCGGCGCCTTCGAACACCGCGGTCGATAACCTGGCGCTGGGACTCATGATCGCCGATCCGCGGCTGCGCGCCGTGCGGCTCGGCCATCCCGCGCGCGTCCACCCTGCGGTCGCGACGCTGGCGCTCGACGCCCAGGTCGATGACGACGGCGCGACCCGGCTCGCCCGCGACTGGCGCGACCGCGCGCGGGCGCTGCGCAAGACCGCGTCCGGCAAGCGCGGCGCCGAGGCCAAGGCGCTGTGGCACGAGGCCCGCGCGCTCGACCGCGACGCCGCGCGCGAGATCGCCAACGCCGAGCGCGCGATCGCCGGGCGCGCCGACGTCGTGCTCGCGACCTGCGCCGGCTGCGACCATCCGCTGCTCGGGCCGCGCGACGACGCGGCGTTCGCCTGCGTGATCGTCGACGAGGCGACCCAGGCGCCCGATCCGCTGCTGCTGATCGCGCTTGGCCGCGCCAAGGTGGCCGTGCTGGCCGGAGATCCCCAGCAGCTCGGCCCCGTGGTCACCGGCGGCCCCGGCGTCGAGGCCGTGCTCGGGTCCACCGTGTTCGAGCGCCTGGCCCACGCGGCGCGGCGGGCAGACGCGCAGGCCGGCGACGCGCCCGCCGCCGAGTCCTCCGCGGTCATGCTCGAGCAACAGCACCGCATGCACGCGCAGATCATGGCGTTTCCCTCGCGCGCCTCGTACGACGGCCGGCTGCGCGCCGCCCCCGGGGTCGCGCAGCACACGCTCGGCGATCTGGCGGTGGCGCCCGATCCGCTGCGGACCCGGCCGCTGTGGCTGATCGACACCGCGGGCAAGGCGTGGAACGAGCAGCGCACCGACCTCGCGCCGAGCGGTTCGCTCGACCGTGCGCCGGCGTTCCAGATCGATCCGAGCACCTTCAACCCGGGCAACGCCGACCGGGTCGCCGCCGAGGCCCGGCGGTTGCTATCGCGCGGGCTGCCGCCGACCGAGATCGCGATCATCGCCGCCTATTCGGCCCAGGCGCGCCGGCTGCGCGAGCTGCTCCGCACCGAGCGCGCCGCGGGCCTCGAGATCGGCACGGTCGACGGCTTCCAGGGCCGGGAGAAGGAGGCCGTCATCGTCGATCTCGTGCGCTCCAACGAGCACGGCGAGATCGGCTTTCTCGCCAACACGCGGCGGATGAACGTGGCGCTCACGCGCGCGCGCCGGTTCCTCCTGGTCGTCGCCGACTCGGCGACGCTGGGCGACCATCCGTACTACGCGGGGTTCTTAGCCTATGTCGGTGAGATCGATGCTCACGGCAGCGCCTGGAGCGACGACGCCGAGCCCCTTTGACGAACGCGCCGTACTTTGCGACAACCGTCGCGCTGTGATCCACCTTCGCTCGCTTGTTGCCCTCCCCCTGCTCGCTGTCCTGGCCGCGGCCGGCTGCGAGAAAACCAATGACGTCCCTCGCATGCAGGACGATGCCCAGGCCATCGCGAAGACCTACCAGGAAGCGGTCGACGATCTCGCCCGCCGGGCGCAGGCAACCGGCCGCCGGATCGGCGCGCTGCCGCCCGAGGCGCTGAGCAACTCCGGCGTCCAGCGCACGTTCCAGGAGACCGCCAGCATCCTGACGAGAACTCGCAACGATCTGCGCCAGATCCCGGTCCGGGTCCGCGCCGGCACCACCCCCGACGAGATCCAGAAGCTCGTCGCCGACCTCCACGAAAAGGTCGGGGACTCGGTGCGCGAGGCCACCAGCGGGGTCTCGGCGATCGAGAGCTGGGTCGCCATCGCCGAACGGCAACGCACGTCGGGGACCGTCCCCGCCCCGGCTCCGGCCCCGGCTCCGGCCGCCCCGGAAGATTCCGCAGGTTCGACCGCGCCGGCTCGCTGATCCCCGCTCAAGAGGCGTCGAACAAAGGGGTCGGGGCCTTGGCTCAGGCGAACCGCCCGGTTGACGTCGACCTGGGCCTTGACCTTGACGGAAGTCGTTGAAGTTGACGTGGCCGTACGTGGCCGTGGACGTAGCGCCCATCGTCGACCTGGGCCTTGCCCCCGACCGCGATCCTCGACGAGGATGCGACGATTGCAATGATGTCAAGGTGCAAAGTCGACGGTGGAGTCGACGTCTACGTCGCCGTCAAACTCAACGCCTTGGGACAACGTCGAGGTACGTCGAGGTCAACCTCAACGTCTCCAGGAGACGTTTCCAGGCTTTGTTCTACACATCTTCAGCGAGCGAGCACCCGACCGCACACCGGTGCGAGCGCATGTTCGTGGGACTGGCGTCCGGAGATTCGTATTATCATCGGGCACCATGTTGACGTTCGGCCGCGTCTTTCACGGCTCGAACCCCGCCACCATTGACGAGCGCGGGGTCTCCGCGCGGGAGATCGTATGATCGGTCCAGGCTGGATGCCCTCGCGCCCACGTCCGCTCGCGCGCGTGCGACGCGTGTTCACGTACTACCCGCCCTACTATGCGCGGCGCCGGCGCCGCCGGGCCCGCCCAGAGCCGTGGCCGAGCGCGCCGGCCGCGTTCGACTGCGGTGGCGACGGTAGCCCCGCCGGGCTGCCGACCGCCACGCTGCGCGCGACCGCGCACCAGTCGCGCCATCGCCTGCTGCTCGGCGACTTCCAGCGCTGGCTGGTCGGTCGCTGGGCCTGGCTACGGCCCCGCAGCATTCCGTTGCTCGTCGCCTGCGCCGCGCTGCCAGGCATGATCGCCCTGGCCGACGCGATCAAGCATCCCTCCCGCCAGGGCCCCGACGACCTCCGGCTGCACGTCCGCATCGACGTCAGCGGCACGCCCGGCCACGTCGCAGTCAGCGATGGCCCTGCTGCGCTTCAGAACCCGGCGGCCTCGTCCTACGCCACCGAGACCGTCCTCGTCGGACCGCCGACGCGCACCCTGTGCATCGCGTCGATCCGGCCCCCCGCGCCGGCCTCGCAAGCCGGCTTCGCGCGCTCGCTGGAGACCTGCGTACCGCTGCTCGGTCGATAGCACCCGGGTCACGCCGCTGGGCCTGGTTCCGCCGTTCGAGCGGCATATCCCGCCCTGGTTCTACACGTCGTCAGTGCCCGATCAGATCGACGTAGGTTACGCGGTCGGCTTCGAGCGTGACCGTGGCCTGGCCCGTGGCGTCACTCTGCATCGTGATCGCGACGCTGCCCGGCGCGACGTTGGGGAAAAATACGTCGCTACCGACCGGCGCATTCGCGTCGCTCGCCGCTTGCCAGGTCGAGCCGGTGAACTGCTGCGCCGCGGCATGGGCAGCCGAGATCGAGACCGCGTGGACGGTGCCTTCGACGTGGATGACGAGCTGCGCCTGGCCCGCTGCGTAGGGCTGCCCGACCTGGGCAAACATCGCGTCCTCTTGCTGCTGCGTCATGGCGCGGGCGGTGAGCTCGCCGCCCGCCGCGAGGACCGCGTCGCTGGCGATCGCGACCGCGGCGTGCGGATAGCGCGTGGTGTCGCCGGAGAGGCAGCCGCTGGCCGAAGCCGGCGGCGTGATATCGACGATGGACTGCGCCTGGTGCGGCACGCACAGCGTGAACCGGCCGTTGGGCGGCGTGGTGGAGGTGCGCGTGGCATCGCCGCGCACGGTCCACGTGGCGCCCTGGACGCCACAGAACGCGGTGTCGGTCGCCAGCCAGTTGATCTCGGCGCCGGTGAACAGCGCCTCGGCGCCGCAGACGCCGGGGGGCGCGTCGATGCTCGCGTCGGCGGCCGTGCCGCCCGCATTGCCGCCGCAGGCACCGGCGAGCAGCGCCGTCGGCAGCGCCGGAATCACCCGCATCAGGACACAGTTCGACCGCATGGCCAGACGCTAGCAGCCGGCCCGTGCCCCGGCACGTGCCACTCGGGCGCGGATCGCGCCTAGCGCGCGCGTGGCTTCTTGCTCGGCTTGTGCGCAGCGGCCGGCGCGACCGCGGGCTCCGCCTCGTGCGCGACCGCAGGCGCAGCAGCCGGCGGTGCGACGCGCTGCGCCTTGCGCTCGTCGAGCTCGTCGAGGCTGCGCGGCCAGTCGTCCTTGAGCAGCCGCGACAGGCTGCGATCGGCGAGCAGCCGGCCTTCGGTCTGGCAGGTCGGGCAGTAGTTGGCCTCGTTGTCGGCGTAGACGATGCGCTGCACGCGCGTGCCGCACACCGGGCACGGCTGGCCGTACTTGCCGTGGACGGCCATCTCGGGGCGAAACGCGGTGACCTTGTCGGGGAATCCGTCGCCGACCTCGTCGCGCAGCCGCTGCGTCCACCGCTTCAGCGTCGTCGCGCATGCCGCGTGCAGCGCCGCGATCTCGGCGTCGCCGATCGACGGGGTCATGCGGAACGGCGACAGCTTCGCCGCGTGGAGGATCTCGTCGGAGTACGCGTTGCCGATGCCGTCGAACAGCGTCGGATCGGTGAGCGCGCGCTTGATGGTGTGGCGCTCGGAGCGCAGCCGCTCGGCGAACTGCGCGGCGGTCGCGGCGAGCACGTCGAGGCCGCCGCGATCGAACGCGGCGAGCCCAGCGCGGCCGGCGACCACGTGCAGCGAGGCGCGCTTCTTCGGCGACGCCTCGGTGAACACCAGCGTGCCGGTCGGGAAGTCGAACGCCGCGAGGCCGACCTTGGCCGGCAGCTTGTCGCCGCGTTTTTTCCAGCGCAGCCGCCCGGCGATCATCAGGTGGATGACGAGGTAGCGGTCGGCGGTGACGCCGATGATGATCCGCTTGCCGAGCCGGTCGACCGATTCGACCGCCGCGCCGCGCAGCTCGCCCGGCGCCGGCGAGACCGTGCGCAGCACGAACGGGCTGGCGATCCGGATCGCCTCGAGCGGCTGGCCGATCGCGAGCGCGCGCAGGCGCTCGACGTAGATCGTGACGTCCGGGAGCTCGGGCATGCCGGGACCCGCGCGCTACTTCTTCTTCGCGGCCTTGGGTTTCGGGGCGCGGTCGGAGGCGATCGCTTCGGGCTCGATCGCCGCGGCGATCGCCGGCTTGCGCTCAGCGTCCCTGGACATCCCGAGGCTGGCCTTGAGCGCCTCCATCAGATCGATGACCTTGCCGGCCGGCGCCTCCGGGGTCACCATGATCTCCTGGCCCTCGACCTTCTTGGCGATGAGCTCCCGCATCCGGGCCTGGACGTCGTCGTGATACTTCTCCGGCGCGAACGTGTCGTGGGCGATCTGCTGGATGATCTGCTTGGCGAGCCCGAGCTCGGCGGGCCGGAGCTCGGGCAGCTCGGGCAGCGGCACCTCGGCCCACGGCTTGACCTCGTCGGCGTAGCGCAGCTGGTGCATGATGAGGCCATTGTTGAACGGTCGCAGCGACACGATGTACTGCTTGCCGCGCGCCGCGTAGGACGCGACGCCGACCAGGCCGGTCTCGAGCATCGCGTCGTGGATCAGCTTGTAGGCGCGCTCGCCGCCCTTGTCGGGCCCGAGGTAGTAGCTCTTCTCGACCCACAGCGGATCGACCGCGGTCGCCGGGACGAACTCCTCGATCGCGATCGCCTGGGTCGCCACCGCGTCGAGCGCCTTGACCTCGTCGGCCGTGAACACGACGTACTGGCCCTTGGCGTGCTCGTAGCCCTTGACGGTGTGCTCGCGGTCGACGATCTCGTTGCACTGCGTACAGATGTACTGTTGCTTGAGGCGCGCGCCGTCGGCGTCGTGCAGCATGTTGAAATGGATGTCGCTGCCGGTCTCGTTCGTCGTGTAGAGCTTGGTCGGGATCGAGACGAGGCCGAACGAGATGGTCGCGGTGCCGATCGAACGTGCGGGCATATCGATAATTGTACCGTTCTACCGGGCGATACCCACTTATGACGAACGACGAGGACGGACTCGACGCCTACCGGGCCAAGCGTACGGGCAGCGCGACACCTGAACCCATGGCCAGCACGCCCGGGGTCGGGCGGGGGCCGCGGATGTTCGTCGTCCACCAGCATGACGCGACGCGGATGCACTGGGATCTCCGGCTCGAGATCGACGGCGTCTTGTGCTCGTGGGCGGTGCCCAAGGAGCCGTCGATGGATCCCGACGACAAGCGGCTCGCGGTCAAGGTCGAGAACCACCCGCTCGAGTACGTCCACTTCGAGGCCGTGATCCCGGAAGGCAACTACGGCGCCGGGCCGATGATCGCGTGGGATCGCGGGGTGTTCCGGCCGCTGGTCGACCCGGCGCAGGGCATGCTCGATGGCGAGATCAAGTTCGAGCTGTACGGCTACAAGCTGCGCGGCGGCTTCACGCTGGTACACACCGGCAAAGGTCGGCGAGGCCAGCGCTCCGGGCGGGGCTCGAACGACTGGCTGCTCATCAAAAAGCGCGACGATGCGGCGGTCGGGTTTCTCGCCGCCGGCGCGCCGCTCTCGGGAACGAGCGTGCTGTCGGGGCTGACGATCGACGAGCTCGCGGCCGGCGCACCGCGCCATCGCGACGTGATCGCACAGCTGGCGGCGCTCGGCGCGCCCCGGCGCCCGATCGCGCTGGGGCAGCTCCAGCTCATGCTGTGCCACACCGCCCCTGCGCCGTTCTCGTCGGACGACTGGGTGTTCGAGCTCAAGTACGACGGGTTTCGCCTGGCGAGCGCGGGCGGCGCCGGGCGCGCCGAGCTGCGCTATCGCTCGGGGCGCGATCCGACCGACCGCTACCCCGAGCTGACCTCGGCGCTGCGCGCGCTGCCGGTGCCCGGCCTCGTGCTCGACGGCGAGATCGTCATGCTCGACGGCGACGGCAAGCCCGACTTTCACCGGATCGCCGCCCGCGCGCAGATCCACCGGACGTCGGAGCTCGCGCGCGCCGCGCTGGCCACGCCGGTCACCTACATGGTGTTCGACCTGCTCGGCGCCGCCGGGTTCGACCTGCGCGGCCTGCCGCTCCTGGTCCGCAAGCGCCTGCTCGCGCAGATCTTGCCCGCGGTGGGACCGCTCAAGCTCGCCGAGCACATCCCGGCGCAGGGCGAGGCGCTGCTCGCGCAGGTCGTCGCCCGCGGCCTCGAGGGCGTGGTCGCCAAGCGCGCCGCGGCGCCCTACCGCCCGACCCGATCGCGCGACTGGCTCAAGATCAAGCGCGACCCCGAGGCGGACTTCGCGGTGTGCGGGTACACCGCGCCGAAGCGGTCGCGGGTCGGGTTCGGCGCGCTGCACCTATGCGTCCGCAGCGACGACCGCTGGTGCTGGGCCGGCAAGGTCGGGACCGGGTTCGACGACGCGCTCTTGACCTCGCTCAAGGCCGAGCTCGACGCCGCCCCCGCCTGGCAGCCGAGCTTCCCCCGGCCCGAGGGCGCGAGCGACGTCCGCTGGATCGAGCCCAGGCTGGTGGTCCAGGTCCGCTACCGCGAGTGGCCGGCCGATTCGGCGCTGCGGTTCCCGGTGTTCGTGCGGCTGCGCCGCGACAAGCGCGCCGCCGAGTGCGCCATGGCGCTGCGCACGACCGGCGAGACGGCTGCCGAGGAGCCGCCGGCCGCGCCGCCGCTCGAGATCGATCAGCCGATCCGCGAGCTGCGGCTGTCCAATCCCGGCAAGCTGTTCTGGAAGGCCGAGGCGATCACCAAGGGCGACCTGATCGACTACTACCGCTCGATGGCGCCGTACATCCTGCCGTATCTGGCGGACCGCCCGACGGTGCTGACCCGCTACCCCGACGGCATCGACGGCGAGATGTTCTACCAGAAGGACATGCCGGACTGGGTGCCGCCGTGGCTGCGCACCACGACCTTGTGGAGCGAGCACAGCCAGCGCGAGATCCACTACGTGCTGATCGACGACGCCGACGGGCTGGCGTTCGTCGCCAACCTCGGCTCGATCCCGATCCACGCGTGGGCCAGCCGGATCGCCGACCTCGCGAAGCCGGACTGGGCGATCGTGGATCTCGATCCCAAGAACGCGCCGCGCGAGCACGTCGTCCCGCTGGCGCTCGCGATCCACGAGCTGTGCGAGGCCGCGGGGCTCCCGAACTACGTCAAGACGTCGGGCCAGACCGGCCTGCACGTGCTGATTCCGCTCGGCGGCCAGTGCACGTTCGAGCAGGCGCGCATGCTCGCGTACCTGATCGGGCAGCTCGTCGAGCGCCGCCATCCCGACATGGCGACCACGGCGCGCAACCCCGCGGCGCGCGGCGGCCGGGTCTATCTCGACTGGGGCCAGAACGCGCATGGCCAGCTGCTGGTCGCGCCGTTCAGCGTGCGGCCGGTCGGCGGCGCGCCGGTCTCCATGCCGCTGACCTGGGACGAGGTCGTGCCCGGCCTCGATCCGAAGCAGTTCCATCTGCGCAACGCGCTCGATCGCGTCCAGCGCTGGACGGCCGATCCGTGCCAGGCGGTGCTGACCGAGCGGCCCGATCTGCGCGCGGCGCTCGAGCGGCTCGAGCAGCTGGCGACGCAGGGATAGCGAAGCTCCCCCAACCCCATATCCGCCGCCGACGCTTGGCCCGAGCCTCCCAGCCCCTTCCCGCGCGTCCTGCTCTCGCAGGTGCGCCGCAAGCGTCGGCGACGGACTCCCCTTCCATGCAATCAGTCGGACGACCAGAACAGGATGACACTACCGATCAAAACAGCGCAGTACGTCACGCTGTCAGCCACGCCCTCGAGCCCCACCGCGCTGGTTGTCGTCATGTAGATGACGGTTCGCGCGCGCCGTATTCCCGGTAGTTTTTCTCCGGCGCAGGTATTTCACTCCGGTGGCAATTTCCCAGGCGATCTGCAATCGGTGACCGGCAATGCATCACTGGCACACTCCGGCATATGCAGGGTGTCCGTGGGATCGCGGCCTGGAATGTTCGAGACTCCGCACGTCTCCCAGACAACGTGGGCTTGACCGATCGTTTCTCGACGTGCGAACGTGAGCGTGGGATGGCGGATTCGGTGGAGCGTGTTCCGGAACGGGCGATCCTGCGGGCCGTGATCACGGAGGCAACGCCAGGGTTGGCCAGGCTCGCCGAGCGGCTGTGCGCGACGCCCGGGGATGCCAGTGATCTCGTGCAGGATACCGTCGAGCGCGCGATGCGCGTCGGGATTCCCGCCGAGGTCCGCAATCCCGGCGGCTGGCTCGCGACGATGATGCACAACCTGTTCATCGATCGCTGCCGCGCCGAGGCGCGCCGGCCACCGCACGAGCCGATCGATCGACATCACGACAACATCACGCCGATCCACGTCAGCGGGGTCGAGCCGGCGTGGAGCCGCGCGACGATGGCCGATCTGTACGCCGCGCTCGACGCGATCAGCCCGACCTACCGCGAGGTCTACGCGCTGCATACGTTCGAGCGGCTCACCTACCAGGCGATCGCCGAGCGGCTGCAGATCAACCGCATCACGGTCGGAACGCGGTTGACCCGGGCGCGCCTGGAGCTGCGCAAGGTGCTGATCGCGCGGCTCGGGGTGGAGAGGAACTCGTGACGGCACGCTGCTCCGATCTCGATCCGTTCTTCGACCAGGAGCTCCCGCGCGACGCCGCGCGGGAGTTTCGCGAGCACCTGGGGTGCTGCGATCGCTGCCAGCGACTGCTGCGCGGCCGGATGATCGAAGCCGCGATGGTCTCGGACGCGCAGCTCGAGCGCCGGCCACGCACCGCGGGCGACGCCGTGGGCGCGGTCTCGGTCCCGTCGCTGTCACCGCCGCCGCCGAGCGAGCCCGCGGTCGTCCCGCGCGCCCACGCCATCGTGCGCGAGGTCCGCGCCCGCCGGCGCCTGCTCGCCGGAGGCGCGGCCGTCGCCGTGGCGGGGTCGCTCGCGCTCGCGCTCGCGCCGATGCGCGCGGGGCCACCGGCCACCCCGGTCGCGCTCGCGCTCGCCGAGCGGCGCAGCGTCGAGGTCCGGTTCTCCGCGCCGGCGCTCGATCACCACCGGCCGTTCGGTGTGATGCGCGCCGCGGGACCGGCGAGCCACGAGCGGATCACGCTGACCGAGCTGGCCGAGCTCGAACGCCGCGGCGATCGCCATACCCTGATCGGCGCGTTCGCGCTCAACGGCGATCTGGTCTCGGCGGAGCGCTCGGTCACCGCGCTCGCCCAGGCCGAGCGGCACCCGAGCGCGCGGACGCTCACCGACCGCGCAGCCATCGAGCTGTTGCGCGGCCCCGGCGCAGGCGACGACGCCGCCGCGAGCGCCGAGCGCGCGCTGTCGCTCGCCAGCCAGGCGTTGCGCACCGACCCGCGGTCGGCGCAGGCGCAGTGGAACCGCGCGCTCGCGCTGCGCCGGCTCGGGTTGTCGCTGCTGGCCGCGCGCGCGTTCGACGAGATCGCCGGGCTGCGCGAGCCGGGGTGGCTCGTCGAGGCCACCGCGAACGCCGACCAGCTGCGCCGGAGCTACCAGCGCCGGGCCGACGACTGGCGCCACACCAAGGCCGAGGCCGACCGCATGGTGCTCGGCGGGCCGGTGCTGGCGGACACCACGGTCGCCATGGCGCCGAGCCTGGCGCGCGACGCGTTCTATCTGGCGCTGGCCACCGCGTCGACGCCCGCGCGGATCGACCAGCTCGCCGGGCTCGCCCGCGCGCTCGACGCGCGGTTCGCGACCACCGCGCTCGGCGACCTGGTGGCGAGGGTCCGCGCCTCCGATCTCCGGCGGCGCGCGCCGCTCGCGGCCGAGCTCGAGGCGATCATCTTGCAACGCAAGCCGAGCGAAGCTGTCGACGGGCTGCGCGCCCAGGCGCTCGACCACGACGCCCGCGACATCGTGCTCGCGTCGGTCCTCGTGATCGACGCGACCGAGACCACCGACGCCGATCTCGTGGTGCTCGACCAGGTGCTGGCGGGCAACCGCGACCCGTGGTGGGACCTGATCCGGCTGGCGCGCCGGCTCTACGTGCTCGAGTTCCAGCACCGCGACCACGCGGCTGTCGACGCCGCGGCGCGCCTCGCCGCGCCGATCTGCCAGACGATCCACAGCACGTGGTGCGGCCGGATCGCACGGCTCGCGGCCAGCGCGAACAGCGAGATGGGCCGCGCCGATCTCGCGATCGAGCAGCTCGCGTCGGCCCGGCGCCAGGCCCAGCAAGCCGCGGTGCCCCAGGACGAGATCGCCGCGCTCGAGGCGCTCGGCCGGGCGACCGCGATCCGCGTCACCGACGATCTCGATTCCCAGACCGTGGCCGACGCCTACCTCGAGGAGGCCGCGCTGCGCGACGGATCGTGCGAGGCCCGGCTTTCGCGGCTCGACTTCGCCGCCGGGGCCGCGCTGCGCCACCACCGATTCGCCGCGGCCGCCAAGGCTCGCCACGACGCCGATGTCCTGGAGCAGGAGCGCTGCCAGGACTCCGCGTTGCGGCTGGGCGGCGAGACCGCGCGGGTCCGGCTGATGCTCCACGGCGAGGGCAGCGCCGAGACGCTGCGCGACCACCTGGCACGGCTCCAGCGTCACGGCGCGTCGAACCAGGGTGTGTACCTCGAAGTTCTGCGCGCGGCCGCCACGCTCGCCGAGGACCGCCCGGCCGGCGAAGCGGGGTTGCGCCACGTGATCGCCACGACCACCGCCGATCCGTCGCTGCCGTACGCCGCGGACAGCCGGGCGATCGCGTTCGACGCGCTGATCGAGTCGGTCGCCGTCGCGCGCGATGCCAGCGCGGTGCTGGAGCTGCTCGCCGAGCGCGTGGGCGCGCCGCGGTTCACGCGCTGCGTGGTCGGCGCGGCGTCGTGGAACCGGCTCGTCGTCGCGGCGCTCGACGCCGGAGGGCTGCCCTCGATCGAGATCCGCGAGATCGGCGAGGGCGAGCTCGCGATCCCACCGCCCGAGGTCGTCTCGCCCGCGCTGCGCGCGCGCCTGGCCGGCTGCGCGCGCGTCGAGGTCATCGCGCCGGGCAGCTACTTCGGCAGCGCCCGGCTGCTCGGTGACGACGTCGCCTGGGTGTACCGCAGCGGCGCCGGCCACGCCGCGCCGCCGGTCGGCACGCCGCGCGAGCTCGTGGTCTCGGGCGCGACGCCGCCCGAGGATCTCCACCTCCCCGCGCTGCAAGCGTTCGACGGCGGCAGCGACGCCGAGGTCCTGTCCGGGGCGGCCGCGACCCCGGAGAACGTGCTGCGGGCGATGACGACCGCGACGCTGGCGGTCATCTTCGCGCACGCACTGACCGACGCGAGCGAGCCCAGCGCGGCGAGCCTCCTCCTGTCGCCCGATGCCCAGGCCGACTACCTGCTGACCGCTTCCAGGGTCCGCTCCGCCCGGCTGACCCAGTCGCCGGCCGTGATCATCGCCGGCTGCGACGCCGGCCGGGTCCAGATCAGCCCCGAACCATGGAGCCTCGCCACGTCGTTCCTGGCCGCCGGCGCGCGCGTCGTGGTCGCGCCGATCGCGCCGATTCCAGACACCAGCGCCAGCGCCGTGTTTCGCTCGCTGGTCGAGCGGATTCGCCGCGGCGCCGACCCCGCCGACGCGCTCGTCACCGAGCGCCGGCTCCGGCCGGGCCTGGCCTGGCTCTCCAGCATCGTCGTGTTCGAATAACCACCAAGGAGAACGCCATGGACGGCAGCTGCGGAGTCGAGCGGGGATGGACGGGGCGTGGTCAAGGCGGAGCGGGAGGCTTCACGTCGGGACCCGCGCCCGCGCCGGAGGGGATGATTCCAACGCTGGTGATCGCGCTCGGCAGCGCGACCAGCCACGACGCTTACCGGCCGCACCGCGGCATCGTGTTCTTCGACGCCGAGCCGGTGTCGTGGTGCTGGCTGTCGGACGCCGAGATCGTCGACTTCAAGGCCTGGGGTGCGCGGACGTTCCCCTCGGTGCAGATCGTCACGGTGTCGTCGCCGGTGCCGCAGGTCCACTCCCCACCCACGGTGCCGACGTTCCTCGAGGACGCCCAGCTTGGCGAGGCCATGGTGGCCGAGCTCCGCCAGCTCGCCGCGCAGTGGTTCGCGCCGCCGAACCGGATCTCGCCCGAGATGCGCGTCGCGTAGCCCGGCCGCCGGCGAGCGCTGCGGGCGCGATCTGCTAGGGTGGCGCCGTGAAGATCGCCTGCATCGGCGGCGGCCCTGCGGGGCTGTACCTCGGCATCGTCGTCAAGCGGCGAGCGCCGGCGCACGAGGTCGTGATCTTCGAGCGCAACCGGCCGGATGATACGTTCGGGTTCGGCGTCGTGTTCTCCGATGCGACGCTGGGCCACCTCGCCGACGCCGATCCCGAGAGCCACGCGGCGATCACCAGCCAGTTCGCGCGGTGGGATGATATCGAGGTCCAGGTCGGCGGCGAGGTCCTGCGGTCGACCGGGCACGGGTTCTGCGGCCTCGAGCGCAAGGCGCTGTTGCAGATCCTGCAAGCCCGGGCACAGGCGCTGGGCGTCCACATCGTCTACGAGCACGACGTCGGGTCGCTCGAGGCGCTGCGCGCCGAGCACGCGCCCGATGTCATCGTCGGATGCGATGGCGTCGCGAGCGGCGTGCGCGAGGCGCTGGCCGCCGTGCTCGAGCCCTTTGTCGACGTGCGGCCGAACAAGTTCGTGTGGCTCGGCTGCACCGTGCCGTACCAGGCGTTCACCTTCGTGTTCAAGCCGACGCCGTACGGGCTGTTCCGCGTCCACGCGTACCGCTATCACGCGCGCGGCTCGACGTTCATCGTCGAGTGCCGCGACGAGACGTGGCGGCGCGCCGGGCTGGCCACCGCCGACGAGGACGCCACGGTCGCCTTGCTCGAGGCGATCTTCGCCGACGAGCTCGCGGGCCACAAGTTGATCAAGAACCGCTCGATCTGGCGCAACTTCCCGACCGTGCGGTGCGCCCGCTGGCACGCGGGCGACGTCGTGCTGCTCGGCGACGCGGCGCACACCGCGCACTTCTCGATCGGCTCGGGCACCAAGCTCGCGATGGAGGACGCGATCGCGCTCGGGGACGAGCTGCTCGGCGCTCGCGACGTCCGCACGGCGCTCGCGGCGTACGAGGCGCGCCGGCGCCCAGAGGTGCTCGCGCTGCAGGCGGCGGCGCAGGCCAGCCTCGAGTGGTTCGAGGGCACCGAGCGCTACGCGCGGATGGCGCCGGTCCAGTTCACCTATAGCCTCATGACGCGCAGCCTGCGGGTCTCGCACGCCTCGGTCGGCAAGCGCGATCCGCACCTCGCGCGCGGGGTCGAGCGCTTGCTCGCCGAGGCCGCCGGCGTACCCGGCGAGCCGCCGCCGGCCCCGACCGCGCTGCCGTTCGCGCTCGGCGATCGCCGCGCGCGGAGCCGCATCGCCGTGACGGCAGCGGAGCCATCCCCCGGTGGCGCGGGCCCCGCCGCCGGGCTGGTCGTGGTCGATGCGCTGGCGCTCGGCGTCGACGCCGCCGGCGATCCCGCGACCACCTGGCGCCGCGCCGTCGATCAGGTGCGCCGGACCGGCGCGCGGGTCGTGGCGCGGCTCGCGCTGCCGCTCGCGCCGCCCGGTGGCCTGGCGGCGGCGGTCGCGCGCGCCGCGGACGCGGATGTCGACCTGATCCTGCTCGATCCGTGCGGCGACGCCAAGGCGATCGAGGCGCTGCCGGCGCTGGTCGCCGCCGCGCGCGCGGGGTGGCGACCCACCGGATGGATCGCCGCCGCGATCGCCGACCGCCCCGCGACGCGCGCCGCCGTGATCGGCCACGCGGCCCAGGTCGTGCGGTCCGGCGCCCAGCTGCTGTGGGTCTCGGCCGACCACGAGGCGCCGGGCGCGCTCGGCGCCCGGTTGCCCGCGGCGACGCTCGCCGATCGGCTGCGCAACGAGCTCGGCGTCGCGACCGCGATCGAGTGCCGCGCGGCCCGGCTGTCCGATCTCGACGCCGCGATCGCGGCGGGCCGCGCCGACCTCGTCGTCACCCGTGACTACCCCGGCAGCGGACAAAGGGAACCCAGCGCTCCATGAAAGCCAGACGTTATCAACTACGCAAAGAAGCCGTCGGGGTGGCCCTGCACCACCCGTGGATCTTTCGCGATCACATGAGCTCGGCGACCGAGGCGCTGCGCGATGGCGAGTGGCTGCGGCTGGTCGACGGCCAGAACCGCGTCGTCGGCTACGGCCTCTACGAAGCCGCCGGCGCGATCGCGATCCGCGTGCTCCGGCGCGGCGCGCATCCACCCGACGCCGCGTGGCTGCGCGGCCTGATCACCGCGGCGGTCGCGCGGCGCTCCGAGCTCGCCAAGCACACCACCGCGCTCCGGCTGGTCCACGGCGAGAGCGACGGCATCCCCGCCGTGGTCGTCGACCGGTTCGACGACACGCTGGTGGTCAGCAGCTATTCGGCGGGAGCCGACGTGCTCGCCCGCTACACCGCGCACGCGCTCGACCGATCGAGCCATGTCGTCGGACCGGCGCGCCACGTCGTCATCCGCCCGGCGCACCTGCGCCAGGGTCCGGTCGAGCCTGCGCGGACGCTGCGCGGCGCGCCGCCCGACGTCGCGCACATCACGGAGGACGGCATGGCGCTCGCCGTCGATCTCGCCGCCGGTCAGAAGACCGGCACGTACCTCGATCTGCGCGGCCTGCGCCGCTGGATCGCCGCGCAGCCGCTGGGCGGCGCCCGCGTGCTCAACCTGTTCGCGTACTCCGGCATGCTCGGCCGCGCCGCGGAGCTCGCCGGCGCCGGTTCGATCGTGCAGGTCGACGCCTCGGACCGCGCGCTCGCGTTCGCCGCCGCGCACCACGTCGCCGATCCGGCCAAGCACGCGTTCGTCACCGCGGACGTGTTCGCGTGGCTCCCCGAGCTGACCGCCGAGCCGTTCGATCTGGTGATCGTCGATCCGCCGTCGATGACGAGCAAGGCGACCCAGGTGCCCGGCGTGCTCGCCGCGTACCGCAAGCTGTATCGCGCGGCAGCCCGCCACGTCCGTCCCGGCGGGCGCCTCGTCGCCGCGTGCTGCACCAGCCGGATCGAGCGACCGGTGTTTCAGAAGACGGTCCGCGAGGCGCTCGGGGAAACTTTCGTGCTCGAAGGAGAGATCCCGCCTGAGGTCGACCATCCGGTGGGTTTTCCACAGGCGGATTATCTGAAAATTGCCTGGTGGCGGCGCGCCGGCTGACCTGCGTCAGCCCCCTGAAGTCGCACATGTCGCATGCGACGATTACGTCGAGGATCCCCGCGCGCTACCGAGCGCGGACCGCCCGATGAGTCAGTCGCCGGTAGCGCAGCAGATGCCGGACGGCGCGCCGCAGCATGGCCTCGTCACCGAACCGCCGGCCCGCAAGCTCGAGCAGCCGCGCCAGATTGAAGTGGGCGTGGGCCAGGCCGTCGTCGAGCCCGACGGCCTGCTCGTAGGCCGCGATCGCCTCGCCGCGGCGGCCCTGATCTTCGACGGCAACGCCGAGATTGAACCAGTACAGCGCGATCGCGGGCGCGCCACAGATTGCCAGGCGGTAGCAGCTCTCGGCCAGGGCGACCGAGCCGGCATCGTGGTGGAGGCGGCCGAGGTTATTGTGCGCGTCGGCCAGGCTCGGACACCCTGCCACCGCGCGCTCGTAGGCTGCCATTGCCTGTGACGGATCGCTCGCCTCGAGGCGACAGCCTGTGTCGTACCACCAGGTCGCACTCCTGCCGCGATGCAAACCAGATCGAGCACCCAGACGCAGGCAGGATCGGAGCTCGATCACCCCCGGCACACCCGGGTCGGGGCGGAGTGGAAGGGTCAGAAGATCACCCACGCCGATCACGGTATCGGACGCCTCTGACATTCTCGGTTGCGAGCGATGTTAGGATGTTCGAGCTGTGGGTGACGCGCAGGGTACGACCCTTAGCTTCCACGAAGATGGCAAGACCGGACGAATCGGGCCCAGGCCCGAGCCCGTCCTCGTCTTGGTTCTCGAGTGCGGCCGGCCGCGCGCCGGCTCGGTGCGCTACCGGCTGACCGACCTCACGGCGGTCAGCCTCGGTCGCGGCCCCGAGCGGCGCGCCGAGCGCACCGGCACCGAGCTGACCGTCCGGGTCCCGGACAAGTGGATGTCGTCGCGGCACGCCCGGATCGAGCCGAGCTTCGGCCGCTGGGTGCTGACCGACACCGAGTCGAAGAACGGCTCGATCGTCGACGGCCATACCACCAAGCGCTCGGTGCTGACCGACGGCTCGCTGATCGAGCTCGGCCACACGCTGTTCATCTTCTTCGAGCGGCTGCCGATCGAGGCCGAGGCCAGCTCGCTGCTCGAGATGGTGCCCAACGATGGGCCGGCCGGGTTCGCGACGCTGATGCCGGTGTGGAACCAGGAGCTCGCGCGGCTGCGCCAGATCGCGGCGTCCGAGATCCCGATGCTGATCGAGGGCGAGAGCGGCACCGGCAAGGAAGTGATCGCCCGCGCGATCCACGATCAGTCGAGCCGGCGCGGCGCGTTCGTCCCGGTCAACTGCGGCGCCCTGCCGGAGAACCTCGTCGAGAGCGAGCTGTTTGGCTACAAGAAGGGCGCGTTCAGCGGCGCCCAGAGCGATCACCCGGGCCTCGTCCGCTCGGCCGACGGCGGCACGCTGTTTCTCGACGAGATCGGCGATCTACCGGGCAGCTCGCAGGCCGCGCTGCTCCGCGTGCTCCAGGAGCGCGAGGTCATGCCGGTCGGCGGCACGCGCGCCGTCGAGATCGATCTGCGCGTCGTCGCGGCGACCCACCGCGACCTCGACGACATGGTCGCCGAGGGCACGTTCCGCCACGATCTGTTCGCCCGGCTCGCCGGGTTCCGCGTCACGGTGCCGCCGCTCGCCGAGCGCCGCACCGATCTGGGCGTTTTGATCGGCGTGCTGCACGGTCGGATCTTCCCCGCCGACCACCCCGGCTTCGACATCGACGCGGCCCGCCTGCTGCTGCGCTATCCCTGGCCGCTCAACGTCCGCGAGCTCGAGCAGGCGCTCGCCACGGCGCAGGTCCTCGCCGGCACCGATCTGGTGCGCGCGGATCACCTCCCCGATTCGGTTCGCACCGGCCGTCCGCCAGGCGCGCCGCGGCCGGTGGTGCTCAGCGAGAACGACCAGAAGGTCCGCGATCAGGTCGTCGCCTCGCTGCGCGAGCATCAGGGCAATGTGTCGGCCGTCGCGCGGGCGCTCGACAAGGACCGCAAGCAGATCCAGCGCTGGATCAAGCGCTTCGGACTCGATCCGGGCAGCTTTCGCTGACCCGTTCTGTGGGGTCCCCTATCCCCGTAACGCTGCCTGTGAAAATTTCCCTCATGCGTCGTCCCAGCGACCCACCAGGGGATGTCGCAACGCTCTCAACGCTCCAGTAAATCAAGCTACTTGGAGAGAATCCCGGCAGGCGCGCATCTTGCTTTGCCGGGAGCGACTCGCGCGGCCGGCTCCCCGAGCCTCCCAGTTCGCACATCGGTTCGCACAAACCTTTGTGACCGGCCGCGCGAACGTCTTTTTGCGGCGCGGAGCTGCGGCTCCGCGCACGACCGAGATGTGGGTCCGTGTGCCGCATCACAGCGTCGCTGAGAGCGTGCTCGCGAGCGTCCCTCGCCGCGCGTCGTGGGTCCGTGCGCGAGCGACACAGCGCGCGAGCCCGTCACGCGGAAGTGGTGTGAATCCCTCGCGTAACAACGAGTTACGGCGGCACACCGGCTGCACGAGGCAGCTTGCGTATGAAGACGATGGTCAGCACCGCGGCGAGCGGACTTCCGGGCGCGATCGAAGGCCTCGACGTCCTCGTTCCGGGGTCGAAGGCCGGCCCCTGGGTGGTCGAGCGCGAGCTCGGCCGCGGCGGCATGGGCGCCGTCTATGCGGTGGTCCACGAGGAGATCGGCAAGCGGGCCGCGCTCAAGCTGGTGCACAAGCGGCTGCTGACGTCCGGCTTCAACGGCGAGCGCATGTTGCTCGAGGCCAAGGTCGTCAACCAGGTCGGCCACCCGCACATCGTCGATATCTTCGAGACCGGGACGCTGGCCGACGGCCGTCCGTACATCGTGATGGAGCGGCTCGATGGCCAGGCGCTGTCCGCCCGCGCGGATGCCGGCAAGCTGCTGCCCGATCTGGTGATCGCGATCCTGCTGCAGGTATGCGATGCGCTGATCGCGGCCCACGCCGCTGGCGTCATCCACCGCGACCTCAAGCTCGACAACGTCTTCCTGGTCGATCATCCCGAGGATCCCTCGGTCCCCAAGGTGAAGCTGCTCGACTGGGGCATCGCGAAGCTCGTCCACCACGACGTCAAGCACACCGTCGAGGGCCAGCTGGTGGGGACGCCGCAGTACCTGTCGCCCGAGCAGGCGCGCGGGCTCGCCGTCTCGCCACAGAGCGACGTCTACTCGCTGGGCGTCATGGCCTACGAGCTGTTCCTCGAGCGCCTGCCGTTCGAGGCGGAGACCGCCGCCGAGGTCATGGCGATGCACCTGCGCACGCCGCCGCCGGCCCCGTCGGAGCTGTGGCCCGACGTGCCGGACTCGCTCGAGCACCTCCTGCTCGCGATGCTCGCCAAGCAGCCGGACCAGCGCCCGACGATGCGCGAGGTGGTCCGCGGGCTCGAGGCCGTGCGCGGCGAGTTCGCGCGGCGCTGCTCGGCGCACGCGGCGCCCCGCCACCGGACAGCGACGCCGATCGATGCGTCGCGCCCCAACCGCGTGATCTCGTCGGCCGGCCTCGCCGCCACCGAGCGCGCCGCGTGGCAGCCGCGCAACCACACGCGCTGGCAGTACGCGCTCGGCATCGCGGCGGTGGCGGCGAGCGGCCTGCTGTTCTGGGTCAGCCGGATCGGCGACCGCACCGCCAGCGCTGCGCCCACGACGGAGCTACGCGCGGCGCCCGGGACGGACGGTGCCACGACGCCGTCGGTCCCGGCCGGCCCCCGCTGGATCGCGACACAGGGTCTCGTCGTCGACGCCGACCCCGACTTCGTGCGGGAAGCCGGCGACGCGGTGGTCGCGGACCGCGCGCCGCGCCGCGCGGTGCCTGCCGCCGCGGCCCGCGCCGACGAGCTCGCCGTCCGCGCGCCGGTGCGGACGATCAACTACGTCCCGGTCGCGCCCGCGCGCGACCCGGTCGCCTCGCCGCCCTCGCTGCGGCCCGCCGCGGCTCGTGCGCCATCCCGGCCGTCCGCCGCGCCGCGCCGCGGAGCCAAGATCGATCCCGATGGCACCATCGATCCGTACCTGTGATCGAGAGGTTCCCCGTGAGCGCCTCCCCCGTGAATACCGTCCTGGTCGCCGCGATGGTGTGCTTGGCGCCGCTGACCGCGCGCGCCGAGGGCAAGTGGTCGGGTGAGGTGCCCGCCAAGGCGCGCGCGCTGGCCGAGCGCGGCCGGGCGCTGCACGACGCCGGCGACTACGCCAGCGCGATCGTCGCGTTCACCCAGGCGTACGCGATGGCGCCGAGCCCGGCGCTGCTGTTCAACCTGGCCCAGGCGTACCGGCTCCAGGGCGACTGCGACGACGCCGCCTTGATGTACCGGCGATTTCTGGCGACCGGCCCGAGCCCGGATCGCACCGCGCTGGCCGAGGCGCACCTCGTCAACGTCGAGCGCTGCATCCACAAGCTGTCGCTGCACATCCCTGACGAGACCGCGCGTGGCATCGCGCTGCCGCCGCCGCCCATCGACGGCAGCGTGACGTCGGAGATGCCGCGGTCGCGCACGGCCGCGATCGAGAAGGATGTCGGGATCGGCCTGATGGGAGGCGGCACCTTCGCGCTCGGGCTCGCGGTGTACTACGCGGTCCAGTCGCACAATGCCTCGACCGAGGTCGCCGATGCCTACGCGCATGGCGCCCGCGGCTCCGACATCGCCCCGATCGACCAGCGCGGCAGGACCGCGTCGCGCAATGCCGCGATCTCCGGGGGCGCGGCGGCCGTCGGCGTCGCCGGGGGCCTCGCGATGTACCTGATCGGCCGCCACACCGAGCGGAGCCCCCTCGTGACGCCGACCGCGCACGGGGCCGAGGTCAGCATGTCATGGAGCTTCTAGCGGAACGTCGACCCACGCCCAGGTCCAAGGGCCTTTCGCTGTCGACCCTGCAGCGACGGAGCCCCAGGACCTTCGGTCTCCGTCCGCTCGCCGTGGGCGCGCTGGCCTTGCTCGGCGCCGTGGCGGGCGGGTGCTACGCGCCGGCGCTGCGCGATTGCACGGTGAGCTGCGACTCGCAGGCGCACTGTGCCGGCGACCAGATCTGCGGGTCCGATGGGCTGTGCGCCGCCCCCGGCGTGGCCGGCCACTGCGCACAGGTCGGCACGCCGCAGCCGACCGACGCGCAGGTGAAGATCGATCTCGATGCGCGGCCGCCGGGACCCGCGCGCGATGCCGCGGTGGCGATCGATGCGCCGGCGCCGTCACCCGATGCGCCGACCACCGCCACGCTGCGCGTGCAGATCCACGGCAAGGGCAGCGTGTTCGTCGACGGTCTCGGCGCGTGCACCGCCGGCCAGGATCAGCAAGGCGACTGCGGGTATGAAGTCGCGCTCGGCGTCGCGGTGACGGCGCGGGCGCGGGCCTCGCAGTTCGATCAGCGGTTCGCCTCGTGGAGCTCGGTGACCTGCCGGTCCGCCGGTGCGACGTGTACGTTCACGCCCACAACATCTCTGACGATTGTCGCCAGGTTCGACAAGGTGCCATGAGGTCCGACGCGAGACCTGTCGAACCAAGCCGACCTCGCCGGCTGGTCGCCGCGTCGGCCTTCGATCGCCTCTCCGCCCGGACCTGCGGCGACCTGTCCGGATCGATCGGATCGCCATCACGCACGTGCTGCGCCGCCACGTTCGCGCGACGCCGCGCGCCGCTGCCGTGCAGGTGCTCGAGGTCCTGAAGTCGGCCACCGTGCGCCGGCGGTATGCAGGTTGCAAAGCTAGCGCCGTATGCCGACCGCGACGCCGCCCATGGACCTGCCACTGCCGATCTGGGCGTGCGAGCCGCCGCCGATTCCGCCGGCGGCGCTGCGCCCCAAGCGCCGGCGACCGGCGACGCTGGTGCCAGGGATGCGGATCGGCGTCTGGCAGGTCGAGCGCGAGCTCGGCCGGGGCGGCATGGCCACGGTCTACGCGGCGGCGCATACCCGGTTCGGCAAGCGGGCGGCGCTCAAGCTCGCCCACCGCGCGGTGCTCGGCCCGAGGTTCACGCCGGAGACCTTCCTTCGCGAGGCGCGGATCGCCAACCTGATCAACCACCCCGGCGTCGTGGAGGTCTTCGCGACCGGCACGTTCGGCGGCCGGCCCTACCTGGCGATGGAGCGGCTGACCGGCCAGTCGCTCGGCGCCCGGCTCGAGCGCGGCTCGCTCGACCGCGACGAAGCGCTCGAGGTCCTGATCGAGCTGTGCGACGTGCTCTCGGCGGCGCACGCAGCCGGCGTCACACACCGCGATCTCAAGCTCGACAACGTGTTCCTGCTGGCGAACCCCGACGCCGGCGGTCGCCGCACCAAGCTGCTCGACTGGGGCATGGCCCGGATCCTCGACGAGGAGGATCCGATGCGCGGCATGATCGCCGGCACGCTGACCTACGTCGCGCCGGAGCAGGTGCGAGGCGAAGAGATCACCCCGGCGGCCGACGTCTACTCGCTCGCCGTGCTCGCCTACCAGCTGCTGCTCGGCGAGCCGCCGTTCGCCTCGACCAACGATCTCGAGCTGCTCGACCACCACCTGCGGGCCGCGGCGCCCCGTCCGCGCGCCAAGTGGCCGGCCATCCCGCAGGCGCTCGAGGCCGCGCTGCTCGCGATGCTGTCCAAGCAGCCGGAGGATCGCCCGGCGCTCTCCGCGGTGGCCGACGCGCTGCGCGCCGCCCGCGCCCGGATCCGCCCGAGCAGGCCGCGATGGCTTCCGCCCATGGCCGCCGTCGTCACGCTCCCGGCGGTGATCGACGTGATCGGCCGCCCCACCCTGCCGTTCCTGGTCACCAGGCGCCAGCGCGCCGCGGGCGCCGCGCTCGGCCTCGCGCTGACCGCGGCGAGCCTCCTGCAGCTGTTCATCGCTTGATACCGACCACCAGACCGTCCGGAGTGGGCGCGCACACCGAGTCGCAGCTGGCGGCGACCTGCTCGTGGAACGCGCGCATGGCGCGGCCGCGCTCGGAGTCGTCCAGGAGCTCGCCGAACAGATAGGCATTGTCGCCGAGCACCAGCCCGCCCTGGCGCAGGTTTGCGATCGCCCACTCGCCATAGAAGTCGTAGTTGACCTTGTCGGCGTCGATGAACACCGCGTCGAACGGGCCGTGCGGCGCGAGCGTCGGGAGCACGTCGCGGCCGGCGCCGACGGTGACCGTGACCCGGTCGGCGAGCCCGGCGGCCGCGAGGTTGGCGCGCGCGATCTCGGCGTGCCGGGCCTCGTACTCGACCGACCAGAGGTGGCCCCCCGGACGCAGCGATCGCGCGATGATCGTCGCCGAGTAGCCGACCAGCGTGCCGACCTCGACGACCTTGGCCGCGCCGGCGAGCCGGAGCAGCAGCGAGATCAGCTTGCCGTCGCTCGGGGCCACCTGGATCGCCGGGATCCCGGCGGGCACCTCGAACGCGCGCGCCAGCGCGGCGTCGTGGGGCGCGTGGATGTGGTTGACGTAGTCGAGCAGCCCGGGATACGCGTAGCGATCTCCGGATCGAGACGACGAATCGGCCATATCGCCGATGCTAACGCGAAACCCCGCCGGCCGCGCTGGCGACCGGTCACGGCTCGTCGTCGCCCTGCGATCGATAGGGTCCGAACTTCGCGAGCTCGGCGATCTGCGCGGTCACGGCGACCGCCTCGCGCTCGGCGTGGTCGCGGATCGCGGCGGACAGGCCGCCGTGGCGGATCCAGTGCGCCGAGTACGTCGGCATCGGATCGAAGCCGCGCAGCAGCTTGTGCTCGCCCTGCGCGCCGGCCTCGAACAGCGGCAGCTTGCGCTCGATCGCGCGGTCGATCCCGGCATAGTACGCGGTCTCGAAGTGCAGCAGGTCGACGTGGACGTCGGCGCCCCAGTAGCGGCCGTACAGCGCGCGGTCGGTCTCGAGAAACAACGCCCCGGCGATCCGCTTGCCGGCGGCGACGACCTCGACCATCCGCATCGCGTCCGGCAGGTACCTCGCGAGCGCGTGGAAGAACCCGGGACGCAGGTAGTCGCGACCGCCGTGCTCGTCGGTGGTGTGGCGATAGAACCGGTCGAGATCGTCGAGCGCGGCGTCGGTGAGCTCGCCGCCGGGGATCCACGACAGCCGCTCGATCGCCGCCTTGGCGCGGTCGCGCTCCTTGCGCAGCTGCTTGCGCTTGCGCGACTTGAGCTGGCCGAGGAAGTCATCGAACGTGTGATAGTCGCGGTTGTGCCAGTGGAACTGCAGGCTCGCGCGCGGGAAGAACCCGGCCTCGCCGAGCTGGGCCTGTTCGGCGGCCGAGCAGAACAGCCAGTGAATCGACGAGCACTCCGCGTCGTCGGCGACGCTGCGGACCGCCGCGATCAGCGCCTGGCGGAGCGCCGCCAGCTCGCCGGGCGGAAGCCCCGGCGCGAGCAGCATGCGGTTGCCGGTCGCCGGGGTCTGCGGCGCGGCGATCACGAGCTTTGGGTAGTAGCGCAGCCCGGCGCGCTCGGCCGCGTTGGCCCAGCCCCAGTCGAAGATGTACTCGCCGTAGCTGTGCTCCTTGACAAACGCGGCCACGCCGCCCACGAGGCGACCTGCCTGTTCGGCGAGGAGGTACACCCCGGACCACCCCGAGCGCCGCTTGCGGGGCCGCGCGCCTCCGGCGTCGATCGAGCCCGACTCCTCGAGGGCGCGCAGGAAGCCGTGGCGGAGAAACGGCGACGCGCCGTGATCCAGGCCGTCCCACGCCGCGGCGTCGACCTCGGCGATCGACCCCACGGCGCGGACCGCGACCCTCGTGCTGGTTGGCGTGCTAAAAGTAGCCACGAAAGGCCACCATGACGCTCGACCTTGAGACCCGCAAGAAGATCGACCAACTGGTCGCGAGTGACTCCGTCGTCCTGTTCATGAAGGGCAGCCGCAGCTTCCCGCAGTGCGGGTTCTCGGCGTCGGTCGTGAATATCCTCAACACACTCATCCCGAAGTACACCACGGTGAACATCCTCGCGGACGCCGAGATCCGCACCGGGATGAAAGAGTACTCCGACTGGCCGACGTTTCCCCAGCTGTTCGTCAAGGGCGAGTTCGTCGGCGGCGCCGACATCGTGCGCCAGATGCACGAGTCGGGCGATCTCGAGAAGAAGCTGGGCTCGCTGGTGTCGGCCGCCAAGCCGCCGGCCGTCACGGTGTCACCGCGCGCGGCCGCCGAGCTGTCGGCCGCGCTCAAGGAAGGCACCCCCGGCGACGTCATTCACCTGACGATCACGCCGAGCTGGGAGCACCAGCTCGATCTCGGCGCCAAGGAAGCCAGCCACGTCACGGTGCAGAGCAACGGCGTGACCGTGCAGCTCGACCGCGCGAGCGCGGCGCGCGCCGAGGGCGTCACGATCGATTACGTCGAGGCGGCGGATGGCGCCGGCTTCAAGATCGAGAACCCGAACCGCCCCGCCACGGTCAAGGAGGTCTCGCCCAAGGAGCTGAAGGCGCTGCTCGACAGCGGCAAGGTCGAGCACTTCTACGACGTGCGCACCGACAAGGAGCGCACGATCGCCAAGATCGCCGGCGCCCGGCACCTCGACGACGCCACGATGACCGCGGTCGAGTCGCTGGCGAAGGACACGCCGATCGCGTTCCACTGCCACCACGGCGGGCGCAGCCGCGGCGCGGCCGAGCACTTCCTGAAGCTCGGCTTCAAGAACGTCTACAACATGGCCGGCGGCATCGAGGCGTGGTCGCGCGACATCGACCCGAGCGTTCCGCGCTACTAGCTCACACCGCGGCTTCGACCATGATCTCGACCAGGTAGTCAGGGCCGGCGAGCTTTCCCTCGACGGTGGCGCGCGCCGGCGGGTTGGCCCGGTCGACCCAGGCGTCCCACGCCGCGTTCATCTCGGCGAACCGGCTGATATCGGCCAGCCAGATGTTGGCCTTGAGCAGCCGGGACTTGTCGGTGCCCGCGGCGGCGAGCAGGCGATCGATCTTGGCGAGGATCTGCTGGGTCTGCTCGGTCACCGAGGGCACCAGCTGGTCGGCGACGATGCCGGCCAGGTAGGCGACGCCGCCGTGGACGACCGCCTGGCTCATCCGTGGACCGACCTCGAAGCGCTGGATGGTCATGTGCATGGCTAGACTGCGGATGCCGCCGCCGCAAGATACCGCGGCGTGAACCGCGGTCTTACCAACCGGCCCAACCGGGCCAACCGGGCCAACCGGGAGCGCGTCGCCCGTGCTACTTCGCGTCGACCCGCGGCGCGGCCAGGGTACGGTCACCGACGCTGAGCACGAGGCGCGCGACCTTGTCGCCGTCCCGCTCGAACACCGCGCCCGCCTGCTCCGCCTCGATCTGGAACTCGTGGTCCGAGATCGGCAACAGACGGTGGCGCGGCGCGCCCTGGCCCTCGAGGTAGAGCCGCTTGCCCTGCGCGACCACCTGGACCTTGCTGCCGGCCAGATCGTAGGTGCCCGCGTACGCCGCGCCATCGGCCGCGGTCGCCAGCTTGTGCGGCGGTGGCGGCGCGTTGTCGAGCAGCTTGTACATCGGCTCGGCCAGCCGGTCGATCAGCGACGACGCGGTCGACGCGAGCAGGACGACGCCGCGCTTGGTCTTGGGGTCGAACCCGACGAACGCGTGGAACCCGCCGGTCGTCCCGTTGTGCCAGTAGCGCCCGGTCGGGTCGATCATCCAGCCGAGCCCCTCATTGTCGCCGGGGCGATCGAGCGCGGGCTCCTGCGTGAGCTTCATCGCGCGGCGCAGCGGGAGCTGCCCGCCGGCCGCGGCGTCGAGCTCGGCGTCGATCATCCGCAGCTGATCGCGCGCCGTCGAGATCAGCGCGCCCGCGCCGGCCATCGCGTCGTAGGTCCACGGCGGGGCCGGGGCCAGATCCTCGGTGGTGCCCGCGGCGCGGCGCGGCTTGGCGGCCGCGGGCACGGTGATGAACGTATCGCTCAGATCGAGCGGCTTCAGCACGCGGCTCACGATCTGCTTGGCGTAGCCGCCGCCGAGCTTCTGGCCGAGCACGAAACCGAGCAGGCCGCCGCCGTAGTTCGAGTAGGCGATCCGGGTGCCGGGGGTCGACGCGAGCTCGGTGCGGATCAGGTCGTTGTACAGCAAGTTCTCGTTGTAGCCGGCGTACGGATCGGCGGCCGCGCGGCTCACCACGCTGGGCGGCAGGCGTGGCAGCCCGGAGGTGTGCAGCGCGAGCTGGCCGAGCGTGATCGCGGCGTTGTCGCGGATCGGCGCGGTGACCCCCGGCGGCAGCAGCGCGGCGACCGGCGTGTCGAGCGCGACCTCGCGGCGCTGGATCGCGTCGGCGAACAGCAGCGAGGTGTAGACCTTGGTGACCGGCCCGAGCTCGAACAGCGTGGCGCCGTCGGGCGGCTCGCCGTGGGGCCCCGCGCCGAACCCGTAGATCTCGGTCTTGCCGATGTCGTACAGCCCGACCACGAGGCCGCTGACCAGCTCGGCGTCGAGGAACGGCTGGACCTGCGCCGCGACGGCGTCGTGGTGCCGGCCGGCCGCGATCGCCGCCGCCGGAGGAAGTTGCGGGATCGGCGCAGCGTGACTGCAGGCCGTGACAGCGGTGACAGCGGTGAACGCCCAGCGGTGCATATGCGACCCGGTACACTGCCGTGGTTGCACACCGCGCGCAATCGCCGAACACCGGGCTCGGCGCGCCGCGAGCCGCCGCGGCTTTGCCGCACGAGGGAGTCGCGCCGCGCGCGGCCCACGGCCGCTCGGTGTATGATGCTTCGGCTCGATGCGCTGGGTGCTCGCCGCAGTCGCCTGTTCGCTGGTTCCGGCGATCGCCTGGGCGCGTGGTCCCACCGCCCCGTCCGACCCCGCGTCGGTCATCGGCGGCAGCAACGCCAGGGCCGGCACCTGGCCGGACGTCGCGGCGATCCTGTTCCCGGTCAACGACCCAGAGCTGCCAGAATGCACCGGCACGCTGATCGCGCCGACCGTCGTGTTGACCGCGGGTCACTGCGACGAACCGCGCGATACCCTGCCCGACAACGTCCTGCTCGGGACCAGCTCGCTGGCGCGGCCGAGCGACGGCGAGACCATCGCGATCGCGCGCGGCGTCCAGTTCCCGGACGCGGCCAGCTCCGAGGATGTCGCGGTGCTGGTGCTCGCCCGGGCCTCGACCCGCGCGCCGCGCAAGATCGCCACCGGCTGGGCGCGCCTCGATCTGGTCAACGGCGCGGCGATCTCGCTGGTCGGGTTCGGCGCGGTCAACCGGGACGGCGACATGTTCCTCGACGAGCTCCAGGAGGCGCGCTCGACGATCACCGACGCCGACTGCGCGACGTCCGCTGGCTGCAACGCGGCCGCCCGGCCAGCGGGCGAGCTCGGCGCCGGCGGCATGGGCATCGATACCTGCCCCGGCGATTCTGGCGGCCCGCTCTACCTCCTGACCGACTACGGCAGCTTCCTGGCGGGCGTGACCTCGCGGGCCTACAGCGACGCGACCGTCCCATGCTCGGAAGGCGGGATCTACGAGCGCCCGGACAAGATCGTCGACTGGATCGAGTCGGTGGCCGGCGTGCCGGTCGCGCGCGGCCCCGAGCCCGACGCGGACCCGATCGTCGCGGTGCGCGGCGACGGAGGCGATACGCAGATCCACGTCAACGATCCCAGGAGCACCGCGCACAGCTTCGCGATCACCGCGCCGCCCGCCCACGGCACCGCCCGGGTCCACGGCGACGGCGCGGTCCGCGTGTGCGTCGACCCGGCGGCCGCCCCGGGCGACGACGCCCTGACCGTGACGATCACCGATGCCGCGCACCCCGGCCGCGCCCTGCCGCTCACGATCGCGATCCAGATCGCCGATGGCAGCGCGCCCGCGAGCTGCGATCTCGAGGCGGCCTCGGAGGGCGGCGGCTGCTGTGACGCACGCGGCTCGGCCGCGGGGTCCGTCCCGCTCGCGATCGGCGTGCTGATGCTGATCACGCGGCGCAAGCGCTGAGCGTCCGATCCGGCGATCTGGCGCGCGTCTTGCGCTAACCTTTCGCCATGGCCGAGACGTGGCTCGTGTGCACTGCCTGCCGGACCGACATCCCGTACGGCGCGAAGTACTTCCAGTGCAGCGTGTCGACCTGCAACCGCGCCCGGATGCGCCTGGTGTTCTGCTCGGTCGCGTGCTGGGACAGCCACCTCGCCGACGCCCGCCACCGCGACGCGTGGGCCGAGGACAAGATCGCCCCGACCCAGGCCGCCTGGCAGCGCGAGCTCGCCGAGCAGGCCGCCGTGCCGGATAAGCCGGCGTCCGCGCCGGCCTCGTCGCCGGTGTCGGCTCGGCCCGGCGCGGCGGCGCCGGTGGTCGTGCGCCGCGTCGTCGGCGACTCGCCGCCAGCTCCCTCCCCCGCCCTGGCCCCGGCCGGAGGCGAGGTCCGGCTGAGCGACGTCGCCGATCGCGACATGCTGATCGTGATCTCGAAGCTCAAGAAGTACATCAAGGACCGCTCGGGCATGAACTGCTCGGACGCGGTCGCCGAGGTGCTGTCCGACCACGTCCGCGCGCTGTGCGACGACTCGATCCGCGCCGCCGGCCGCGACGAGCGCAAGACCGTGCTCGATCGCGACGTGCCCCGCCCGCGCCGCTAGGGCGACCGGCCGATCACAGGTTCAAGCCGACGTTGCCGAAGAGCCGCAGCCAGCTGCCATCGACGATCGCGCTCCACTGCGCGGCCAGGAGCCCCGGCTTGGCCGGAGCCGTCGTGCTGACGACCTAGCGGGTCTCGTCGATCACGTGCGAGACCCGCAGCTCGACGCGGTCGAACTCGGCGAGCCCGCCCTTGCGGCGCCGTCCTCGGCGCGCAGCTGGGTGGTCCCGGCCTCGGTGAGCACGCTGTACGCGCCCGCGACCGGGAGCGGGACGAACCGCCCGATCGGGCTCGCCGCGGCCATCGTGACGGCGGCGGCGCGGTTGGTCGGCACGAAGTCGATCTTGCCGTGGCCGACCAGCTCGAGGGCGACGCGCGGCTGGGGCAGCTGGAAGATCCGCGCCGAGGCCGAGGCGACGATCGTGCTGTCGAGCTCGAGCCGCGCGGCGCTGACCGTGAGCTTGTCGGAGGTAATCCGCCCGATGCGGAGCTGGACGTAGACCCCGTCGCTGGCCTTGACGACGCGGCGCACGTCGGCCTGGTCGCCTACGTCGCCGTCAAACTCCACGCCTTGGGACAACGTCGAGGTCAACCTCAACGTCCTGGAGACGTTTCCAGGCTTTGTTCTACACGTCTTCAGCGGATCCTTGCTGCACTGCGGATCGAGCTTGACCATCACGCTGGCGTCGTCGACATCGCGCAGCGCGGTGCCGTCGACCACCGTCATCGGGCACGACAGCATCGGCACCGCCACGGTCGCGCGGTTGCTTCAGCGAGGCGTCGCGCGGGCGGTCGCCAGCCAGTGGTCGCCGTGCTCGCGCCAGGTCACCTCGATCGAGAACGGCAGCGCCGTGGTGACCTGGACGGCGTCGCCGGTGAAGTCGAGCTCGACCTCGGTGAAACCGACGTAGCGGCGCAGGTAGGGGTCGATCGCCTTGTAGATCGCCTCCTTGATCGAGAACCGCAGGGTGACCGCGCGGCCGAGGTCGGGGAGCTGCGCCTGCTCGCGCGGCGTGAGGATGCGGCGCGAGATGTCGCGCCGGGGCGCGGCGGCGAGCTCGAGGTCGAGGCCGACGCGGCCGTTGCCGGCGGGCGCGATCAGGGCCGCGGCGTGGGCGCCTTTGTGAGACACCGAGCCGACCCAGCCGGCTGGCAGGAGCGGCGCGCCGCGATCGTCGGACAGGATCGGCGCGGGCGATGATAGCGCCAGGTGCAGCGCGCTGCGGCCCGCGATGAACTCGCGCCGGCGCACGTCTGGAAGCTCGCGGGCGCGGCGCTGCTCGAGCGGATCGAGCGCCGCGAGCCCGGCCTCGGGGTCCGCCAGCTCGACGACGACGCAGGCGCCGTGGGCCAGCGCCAGCCGCTCAGCGCTTCGCAGCGTCACGGCCGATCGTGCCCGGCCTCGGCCGCGTGATCATCAGGTGGTTGTGCTTCTCGGCGTCGGGGTAGCCGAACCGGAACGCCAGCGGGCGGTGCGGCTGCGACCGCCACAGCTTCACGAACTCGGCGCGCGTGTTCTTCTCGTCCTGGATGAAGTACGGACCGGTGAAGTCGCCGTAGGTGATCTGCTCGAAGCCGGCCGGGCCGGCGTAGCTCGGCGGGATGCCCGAGGCGTCGGAAACCATCCAGGCGAGCGCGCCCAGCAGGTAGTCGCGGACCTGGGTGAAGTCGTCGTACCAGAGCAGGAAGCTCGCCGCCTTGGTCAGCACGGCGACCTTGCCCTTGCGGCGCAGGTGGCGCAGCACGCGGTCGTCGGCCGCCATGTGGCTGTCGTCGAGGTTGGCGACGATGTGGCGGTAGGTCCGAACCGGCGCCGCGGCGTCGCCGCGCGGGCGGAACTGGATCTCGACGTTGGCGAACGCCGAGGTCTGCTCGTACCAGAAGTGGGTGACCTTCTTGGGCGGCGTCTTGCCCAGCTTCTTGGCCTCGAACTCGGCCGCGCGGTCCTCGAGCTGGGCGCTGGTGAGGTAGCTCAGCTGGCCATCGGGATCGATGTCGAAGTAGCGCAGCGCGATGGGCTCCATGTCGTGAACGGTGAGCCCCGCGAGCGCGAACATGATCGTGCCCGGCAGCTCGAGGTGCGAGGCCGACTGCAGGCTCTTGGTGCTCGAATAGCCCTCGCGATACAGCCGGCGGATATCGTTGCCGACGCTATCGACGTCGGCGTCGAGCTTGGCGCTCTTGATCGCGTCGATCACCCGGACGTCGCCCGCGGCCTCGAGCGAGACCGTGGTGAGCTCGGTCGCGTCGGGATACACCGTCAGCGCCGCCGAGAGGTCGCCGCCGCCGAACGGATACACCACGGTGGTCGGCAGATCCTTGGGGCGCAGCGCCGCGATGAACGGCCCGACCAGATCGGCCCAGGCCCGCTTGTAGGCCGCGTAGATCTCGGCCATCTCGTGGCAGTGCGCGGTGATCGAGCGCGCCGAGAACCGGGGCGGGATCGCCTCGTCGCCGCCGCACGCCGCGACCCGGAACATCGCGCGCACCTGGGGACCGAAGTCGGTGCCGACGGCGGGCTCGCCGGAGGCGGTCGTAGCCGGCGCGATCAGCGCGGTGGTCAACAAGACGGTTACAGCGCACGTGGTTCGCATCGAGGCTCCGGTTCGTACCGGTGACGTAACACGGCGGCAAGCGCCGCGCGGAACATCCGGGGCTGCCATGCGGTTAGGCGGTGGTGATGGTCGCGCCGAGCTGGCGGAGCGCGGCCGCGAACCCCGGGTACGAGGTCGCGACGTTGTCGGCGTCGTCGATCTCGCTCGGGCCGTCGGCGACCAGCGCCGCGACCGCCGCGGCCATCGCGATCCGGTGATCGCCGTCGGCGTGGACCCGCGCCGCGGTGAACGGGCGATCGGGGTTGCCCTCGACCGCGAAGCCGTCCGGCCGGGGCTCGCAGGTGACGCCGAACGCGCGCAGCATCGCGCACGTGGTCGCGATCCGGTCGCTCTCCTTGACCCGCAGCTCCTCGGCGTCGCGGATCGTCGTGGTGCCGCGGGCGCGCGCCGCGATCACCCCGAGGATCGGCAGCTCGTCGAGCGAGCGCACCGACAGCTCGCCGGCGATCTCGGTGGCGCGCAGCGCCGGCGCCGGGCCGCGCACGACCAGCTCGGCGACCGGCTCGGGGCCGGCGTCGCGGGGGTGCTCGCGCATGACGCTGCCGCCCATCGCGGCGATCGCGTCGAGGAAGCCGACGCGGGTCGGGTTGACGCACAGGTTCGGCAGCCGGACCTCGCCGGCCCCGGCGAGCAGCGCGGCGGCGACGAGAAACGCCGACGACGACGGATCGCCCGGCACCTCGAAGCCATCGCCGGCGAGCCTGCGGCTCCAGCCCCGGGTGTCGATCACGGTGCGGCGGCCGGTGACCGCGAGCGGTGCGCCGAGGTAGGCCAGCATGCGCTCGGAGTGATCGCGGCTCGGCCCCGGCTCGGTCACGGAGGTGGCGCCATCGGCGTAGAGCGCCGCGAGCAGGATCGCCGTCTTGACCTGCGCCGAGGCCATCGGCAGCGCGTAGTCGATCGCCGCGAGCGGCGCGGTCGCCGGGCCGATCACGAGCGGCGGCGTGATGTCGTGCGGGCCGCCGAGCGCTCCCGCGCCGCTGCGCGCGCCGGTGATCGTCGCGCCCATCTGCGCCAGCGGGCCGATCACGCGGCGCATCGGGCGCTTGGACAGCGACTCGTCGCCGAACAGCGTCGTCTGGAACCGCTGGCCGGCGAGCAGCCCGCACATGAGGCGGATCGTCGTGCCGGAGTTGCCGCAATCGATCGCCTGGGCCGGGGCGCGCATGCCGTCGAGCCCGGTGCCGTGGATGACCAGCGCCGCGCCGTCGCGCGTGATCGAGCCGCCGAGCGCGGTGATCGCCTTGGCCGAGCGGCCGTTATCGGCGCCATCGCCCAGGCCCAGCACGCGGACCGGGGTCGCCGAGAGCAGCGAGAACAACAGCGCGCGGTGACCGATCGACTTGTCGCCCGGGATCGCGATCGTTCCAGACAGCGGGCGCGTGGCGGGTTCGACGATGAGCTTCATGGCGAGCGATCTCCTTGCGGCGCGGCCGCGGGTGGCTTGGGCGGGGTCGAGGCGGGCCCTGAAGGCGGGGACGGGGCCGGCGCGGCGGCGTCGAGCAGCGTGGTCGCGCGGCCGACGACGCGCTGGAGGTGCGCGGGGCCGATCGCGATGATCGCGCGGACCCAGGTGCCGCGCGTGACGAGCTTGGCGCCGTCGAGCGACGCCGGCAGCCCGAGCATCCGCACGGCGGGCAGGTCCTCGATCGCCGACAGCGCGCCGCGCAGCGTCGCTTCGAGCCGCCGGGGCGCATCGCCCGGGTGCCGCGGATCGCGCTGGTCGCCCGGATCGGCGGCGTCACAGTCGACGATCAGCGCGAGGTCGTCGGCGACGTCGGCCCACGCCGAGACCTGGGCCGGCGCGGCGTCGAGCCCGGTCTGGCGCGCCAGGGCGATCCGCGCGTCGAACGGCAGCTGCGCGGTCAGCCGCAGCGCCGCGCCCGGGGCGCGATCCGGCATCGCGTGGCCGCGCAGCGCGAGCAACGCCGGCGCCGCGCGGATCGCGAACTGGGCCTCGCCGGTGTGCGCCAGCGCGACCCGCTGCTGCGCCTGATCGACCCAGTCGGGCGGCCCGACCGCATAAAACCCGTCGGCGATCCGGGTCGTCCCGGCGAGCTCGTGCGGCCCCGACAGCAAGGTCAGCGTCACGGCCTGCGCCGTGCCGACGCCGTACGCGGCGAGCACGACCTGCGCGGCGTCGCCCAGCGGCGACGCCGGCACCCCGGCGGGCAGCGCCGCGACGCGCTCGGCGAGCGCGCGGGTCACCACCGGGCCGACCACGGGGTTGGCCCGCAGCCGCGCGAGATCGATCTCGATCACGACCTGCGCGCCCGGGGGCAGCATCGCGAGCATGCGCTCGCTCACCGTGGCCGGCGCCGCCTCGACGGTCGCGCTCGCCAGCGGCTTGGCGTCGCCGCCGCAGGCCACGGCCGCGACGACCAGGACGCTCGCCCAGCTGCGCTCGGGCACGCGGGGCGCCATCACACGCCGCCGCGCATCACGCGGCCAGCACGTCGTTGAGCGTGGCGATCACGCGCCCGAGGTGGTCGTCGGCGGCGACCGAGACGCGCAGGTGGTTGGGCAGACCCCACACCGCCATCGGGCGCACGATCACGCCGCGGCGCAGCAGCTGGTCGTAGAGCGGCGCCGACGGCCGGCCACAATCGATCAGCACGAAGTTGGCGAGCGACGGATAGACCCGGGCGCCGGGGCCGCGGATCTCGGCGGTGTAGCGCTCGATCACGCTGCGGGCGTGGCGGGCGCTGCGGGCGACGTGCTCGGTGTCGTCGAGCGCCGCGTGCGCGCCGACCAGCGCGAGCGCGCCGACGTGGAACGTCCGGCACACCCGGCCGAGCGCGTCGGTCACGGACGGATCGGCGACCGCGAACCCGACGCGCAGCCCGGCCAGCCCGTAGATCTTCGAGAACGTGCGCAGCACGACGACGCGCGGATCGCGGCGCTGCGCGGCCATGCCATCGGCGTGGTCGACCTCGGGCCACATCGCCGCGTACTCGCCGTACGCCTCGTCGATCACGAGCAGCGCGCGCGCCGGCAGCGCGTCGATCAGCCGCGCCATCGCGGCGCGCGGGATCACCGTGCCGGTCGGGTTGTTCGGCGTGCCGACGACGACGAGCTTGGTGTGCGGCGTGATCGCGGCGATCAACGCGTCGACGTCGCAGCCGAGCGCCGCGCTCGCCGGGGCGCACACGAAGCGGCGGCCGGCGACCTGGCTCGCCAGCCGGTACGACAGAAACCCGTAGGCGTGGCTCAGCACCTCGTCGGTCGGCTCGCACGCCGCGAGCACGAGCTGGTACAGGAGGTCGTTGGAGCCGTTGCCGAGCGCGATCTGGTCGACCGCGCAGCCGAGCCGCGCGGCCAGCGCCCGCCGCAACACCGTGCCTCCGGCATCGGGATAGCGGTGCAGGTGGGGCAGCGCGGCCGGGATCGCCGCCAGCGCCTTGGGCGACGGCCCCAGCGGATTCTCGTTCGATGCGACCTTGATCGCGCCGGTGATCCCGAGCTCGCGCTCGAGCTCGTCGAGCGGCTTGCCGGGCTGGTACACGTCGAGGCAGGCCACGTGCGGAGGGACGAAGGCGCTCGGTGGAACGGCGGTCACGGCGGCACCCTACAACGCCCGTGCCCCGGGGGGAATGCCCGTCCCGCGGCTCCGGTCTATAGTGCGAGCCTCATGCGCCGTCTGGCACCTTGGCCCACCGTGGCCCTCGCCTTCGCGATCCTCCTGATCCCCGGCGTCGCATCCGCGGCGTGCGATCCATTCAACGAGTACCAGCAGCGCGGTTGGGCGTGGATGTACCTCGCCGCGTTTGGCTTCGGGTTCCAGACCTCGCTCACCCCCTGCGTCTATCCGATGATCCCGATCACGCTGGGGATCTTCGGCGCGCGCGGCAAGGGCGTCAGCCGCGGCCGCGCGCTCTTGCTCGCCACCGCCTACGTCGTCGGGATGGGCCTCACCTACTCGACCCTGGGCGTCGTCATCGCGCTGATCAGCGGCCAGTTCGGGACGATCCTGGCCAACCCCTACGTCGTCGTGCCGATCTTCGGCGTGTTCTGCGTGCTCGCGGCGTCGATGTTCGGCGCGTTCGATCTCAACTTGCCGCAGTCGTGGCAGAACCGGCTGAACCAGGTCGGCGGCAGCGGGTTTCGCGGCGCGTTCGCCATGGGCATGGTCGGGGGCCTGATCGCCGCGCCGTGCACCGGGCCGTTCCTGCTCGGCCTCCTGACCTTCGTCGCGACGTCGCGCAGCGTGGTCGGCGGCGGCTCGCTCTTGTTCGTCTACGCGATCGGCATGGGCGTGCTGTTCTGGGTGCTCGCGGCGTTCGCGATGTCCTTGCCCAAGAGCGGCCGCTGGATGGAGTGGGTCAAGTCGGCCGGCGGCATCCTGCTCCTGCTCGGCGGCATCTACTTCCTGAAGCCGCTGCTTCCGTTCATGCGCACGCTGGCGATCCCCGAGCCGTGGTTCCTCGGCGCCTCGATCGCGCTGATCGTCGTCGGCCTTTTGCTCGGCGCGATCCACCTGTCGTTCCACGGCCGGCCGGCCGAGCAGCTGCGCAAGGGCCTGGGCATCGCGCTGGTGCTCGCCGGTTCGTTCGCCGCGTGGAGCTACGCGCTGACCCCCAAGCAGCACCTGGCGTACATCTTCGACGACGAAGCGGCCGCGTTCGCCAAGGCGCGCGCCGAGGGCAAGGGCGTGATGGTCGACTTCGCCGCGACGTGGTGCGTGCCGTGCGGCGAGCTCGAGCTGACGTTCGGCGACAGCGACGTCTACGCCCTGATCAGCGCGAACTTCGTGCCGCTCAAGTTCGACGTCTCCGACGACAACGCGATCAGCGCCGAGCGCCGGGCGCGCTACAAGGCCGGCACCCTGCCCGCCGTGGTCTACCTCTCGGCCGACGGCCACACCGTCGGCCGGGTCAACCGGATGCTCGAGCCCGATCCGATGGTGCAGCTGCTCCAGCCGGCGGTCGCGCGGCTCAAGTCGCAGCGCTACCTGACCGCGGCCGACTGCCCGTGACGGGTGGGCCTCGACCGGGAGATCGGGCGGGCGGCTAGATACCGAGGCTGGCGCGCAGGTAGAGCAGCGCTTCGCCCTCGATCCCGCCGTAGTAGGTGTGCAGATCGGTGTTCGACGTTCCGGGGCCGGACTTCCAGAACACGCCCGCGGACAGCGGGACCGCCACGCCGAGGTCGAGCACGCTGTTGAGGTGGGTTCCGATGCCGGCGCGGACCTCCAGCATGACCGCTTGATCGGTGATGCTGGCGCCGTCGGGCGGCGGCGTGACCTGCTGGCCGGTGCCCAGGCCATACATCAGGCCCCCGCCAGCCTCGAGAAACACGCCGCCCACGCCGATCGAGAACCGGTTGCCCAGCCCGAGCTGGGTCCAGGTCGCGACCCGGTCGCCGTTGGTGAACTCGTGGTGCTGGACCCAGGCGTCGAGGATCAGCAGGTGAACGCCGACCATCACTCCGTAGACGACCGGGGGCGCCGTGACGAAGAACGCCGAGTCCTTGATCGGCGAATCACCGGAGAACGTCTTGCCGAGGACCGTGCCCGTGTCGGCCTCGACATAGAGCTTGATGATGTCCGCCGAGGCAGGCGTGGAGACCGCGAGGACGGCTGCGCAGGCGAGGGCACGCTTCATGCCGGCATTGTCGCCGGTTTCGGCCGCGCGCGCCAATGGCGTGGGCCGGCTCACACGCTATGCTGGTCCCCGTGCGAATTTGGCTCGCGATCCTCGTCGTCTCCGCCGGGTGCGCCGATCACGACGTCGAGGTGATGACCGACCTCAAGACCAAGATCTGCGCGTGCACCACGTCGACCTGCGCCGCGCAGGTGCTCAAGGAGGTCCCGCAGGGCGCCGGCAAGGTGACGAGTCCGCAGACCCAGCCGAAAGTCCAGGAGCTCGCGCGCGCGATGATGGATTGCATCGCCCGGCTCTCGGATGCGGAGCGGCCGTCGACGGATCCCGATGCACCGGGCTCGGCGAGCGGTTCGGCGGCGCCGGCCCCGCCGCCCGCGCCCGCCACCGGCGCCCGCTGACTACGCGGCGTCGTCGCGGCCGCCCGGCGCGGGGCGATCGATGGCGCGATCGATGGCGCGATCGATGGGCGGCACGGGCGGCGTCAGCACGGGCGAGCTCGGCTCGGGCCTGCAGGGCCCCGAGGGGCCCAGCGGCAGCTCGGCCTCGAACATCCAGCCATCGCCGGCGTGCTCGATCGCGGAGCGCTCGACGTCGGGCTGGAGCTCGGGATCGATCTCGGCCTCGGGGACCGCCTCGATCACCCGGCCGCCGGGCGAGACCCCTGGCATGATCAGCGCCATCGCCGGGGTGATCACCACGTCGGCGTCCGATTCGTGGCCGAAGAACGCGGTGTGCTCGTAGTAGCGGACCGCGTAGCGCACCAGCACCGCGACCGTGGCGGCGATCGGCACCGCGAGCAGCACGCCGACGAACCCGAGCAGCTTGCCGCCGGCGACCACGGCGAGCAGCGCGCCCGACTCCGACAGCCCGACGCGGTGGCCCACGATCTTGGGCGTCAGCACCGCGGCCTCGAGCAGGTGCAGGCAGAGGATCACGCCCGCGACCATCGCGAGCGTCTCGCCGCTGCCGCCATCGGCGAGCGTGACCAGGAGCGCGATGCTGGCGCCGACGAACGTGCCGACGAACGGGATCACGGTGAGCCCGCCGACGAGCAAGCCGATCGGCAGCGACAGCGGCATGCCGACCGCGGTGAAGAGCCCTGCGTAGAGCACCGCGAGCGTGGAGGTGACGATCGCCTGGCCGCGCACCCAGCCGGCGACGACGCGGTCGATGTCGCGCGCGACCTCGCGGATCTCGGCGCGCCGCCGCGGCGGGATCACGTGGTCGAGCCGGCGCAGGATGTTGGGCCAGTCGGTCAGGAAGTAGAACGAGAACACCGGCACCAGCAACAGCTCGGCGAGCACGCCCAGCACGCTGAACACACCGCCGACCGCCGCGCCCGCGATGTCGCGCACCGGCCCCGAGACGTGGGTCAGCGATTCGCGCAGGTGATCGCTCGCGACGTAGGTCCGCCAGTCGGAGGGGATCTGCACGTCGATGTGCTGCTTGACCCACACGCTGAGGTTGTCGAAGAACCGCGGCAGGTTGGCGACGAACTCGCTGAGCTGGTGCGCCGCGCGCGGCGCGACGACCGTCATCGCGACGCCGACCAGCACGAGGAAGCTGGCGAGCAGGAGCGCCGCGCCCACCGCGCGGCTGGTGCCGTGCCGGACCAGCCGCTCAAGAACCGGGTTCAGCAGGTAGGCGATGACGAACGCCGAGAGGATCGGGGCGAGCACGCCGGCGAGGTAGCCGAGCACGCAGTACGCCAGCACCAGGAACGTCAGGATCAGCAGCCAGCGCAAGAGACCCAGGACGTGCGCGGTGTCACGCGCCTGGTTGCTCGGGAGGTTCGACACCTGGCTGGACCTACCATCAAGTCCAGTCGACGTGAAGCTCCTCGCGCTCCCGTGGATCCTCGCTGGCGATCGAGCCCCCGGACGGCGGCGCGGAGCGCGTCCTGGCCGGCGCGGTGATCGCCAGCGATCGGCGGGTCTCTTGTCGTCGGTTACTGCAGCATTATGCTGCTGCAGCATTACGCTCATATCGATACGGTCAGTCCTGGTCCCAGTCCCGACTCGCCTGCAGAGACGACGCCTGCAGCAAGGCACCGCGTCACGGACAGCGCAGATCCATCCGCGCAAGGTCGCTCGTGACAGGCAAGGTTAGAGTGGAATTTACCGTCCACACTAAAATTCGTGCATTATCTGACCAGAAAAATTCAGCAATCTGAATTACAGGAGTTTCCGGCACCATGGAATGGCTACTGTCGTCTGCAGAGCGATACCGCTCCCACATCCGCTCGGGTCCGTTCTTCGCCAAGCTCGCTCGCGTCGAGCGACCGAGCGACCTCACGTGGATCCATCAACTCGTGCACCAGTCGCGCGAGTTCACCCAGGCGCTCTGCCTGCGCTACTCCCTCTGCCACGACCGGCGCTACCAGCGCGTGTTCGCCGAGCACGCGTTTGAGGAGGCGGACCACCCTGACCAGCTGATCGCGTGGATGACCAAGCACGGCTTTCTGGCCGGCAGCGAGGCCGGCGGGCACCCCGCGACCCAGGAGACCCTCAACAGCCTGGCGTTCTGCTGGCGCGCCGCGGTCCGCGAGCCACACGACGTGCAGGTCGTCGCGCTCAACGTGCTGAGCGAGGGCGTCGCCCTCGACTTCTACTCGGCGGTGATCCCGGTGCTCGACCGCCTCGGCCTGCTGAGCGGCCGCTACTGGAAGGTCCACCGCGAGGTCGACGAGCACCACCTCCAGATGGGCCTCGAGCACCTCGGCGAGGTGGCCGTGGATTCACCGGCCGGCATGCTGTACCAGCGCGTGCTGCGGCACGCCGCCTCGCTGTACCACCAGATGCTGAGCTCGTGGGTCGGCGACCAGGTCGCGCCGCTCGCCGGCCTGTGGACCGAGAACGTCCCCGGTGGTCTGATCCTCGATCCGCCCCGCCCTGCTGCGATGGCGCACGGCGCGAACCCGATGGGGTAGCCCGGTGGCCGCGTCAGAACGCGAACTCGTAGACACACGCGCTGTCGCCCTTGAGCCGACAGCGCGTCTCGACCAGCGCGTTCTCGCGGATCAGCCCCGTCAGCCGGCCAGCGCCCAGGAACACGCCCATCTGCAGCTGACACGGCATGAAGGTCGTGTCGGTGACAGAGGCGCTGGCGCCGACGATCTCCGGGACCAGCGACCCGGCGTCGGCGCCGACCACGCAGTCGTTGTAGGCGCCGCAGATCCGGCGGACCAGGTCGGCACCGGTCTGAAGCTGCATCGCGGCTTTGACGCCGGGAGCCGGAATTCCGAGGATCGACACGTACTGCGGAAAGATCTCGTAGCCGACCCGGCGCAGCGTGCCGGTCAAGATCGTCATTTCGAGCGGCTCGAGCAGCGCGCACCAGGTCTCCGCCGCGGGAATGAACAGGTCGGCGCGGCTCAGATCGTAGG
>Ga0302299_10000029_pt1 | contig 52244 bp, 69 predicted proteins | sample III_Fen_N3_4_FD_198795 | JGI IMG/M metagenome (GOLD analysis project Ga0302299, IMG submission 198795) | Peat permafrost microbial communities from Stordalen Mire near Abisko, Sweden - III_Fen_N3_4 | ecosystem: Environmental > Terrestrial > Soil > Wetlands > Permafrost | place: Sweden: Abisko...
GGAATGGTGGCTCTAATAGATAGATGGAAGAGCGCTCAGTTCCCTTTCATATCTTATTGCAAGAATGCTCTGTATTATTGGAGTATTTCTTGTTTATTGCCATAGACTTTGTAAAGTCAGTGGTTATGATGAATTAGATCAGTAAAGTAAGTCTATTCTAGAATGTTATTAGTTATAAGTGAAATGAACTGAGATATGAAGTACAGGTACAGTAATGAGATACTAGTAGGATACTAGAGTATTAAGTTATAACGCAATAGTTAGTATCCTACTAGATTTATGAGATAGAGGTAAGATACTCAGTATACCGAGGAGGGCGGATGAGATTGAGGATTAGTGGCCTAGCATCCGTTTGATGATGAAGTAGGGTTCCTTGGCCGCCTCGTAGTCGTGAGTAGCCATGGCAGCCTTGAAGTCAACCATGGCCTCGACTCCTTGAAACATGGCCTGAAGACGATAGGGCTTCTTGGATGGCGATGAGATACCAGGTTGACCCTTGTACTCAGTCTTACCGCCGTGTGGCCCGAGTTGGGCAAAATCTTCGGCTTTGAGGTCCGCGTAGAGGACAGCCATCTTGTTTCGGAGCCTACGTTCGGCTCGTTCATCCTGGATGGCCATATTCTCCTCTGAGAAGTCAGGCTTGTGCTCATGGTGAGTCAGTGGATCATCTGAGCTATTAGGCGCCGGGATAAAGGTGGGCATGAGTTATAACTCCGTGTGGATGTTGAGGTTCTTGAGGGCAATGAAAAAACAGATGGTTAGGGCGATCAGGACAGAAATCAGGATGGTGAACAGCATGGCGAGTCTCCTAGGTGAATGGGTATGATTGATTACTCATTCATTATAGGCCATATCGGGCCACTTGTAAAGGCCTGAGTTTCTAGATGAACCATACCCGAACTGAGACGTGTTTACTGAAGAAGTCACCTGGCTGTCCAGTCATGGTATCCACGTAACTAATCAGGAACTGAGAGCCTTCTCTCAAGTCTAGTATGTCCCAGAGAATGTCCCACTTGTTGCGAACGTCGGCTGGGTCGATCAGGGCATACACATAGGCCCTAAACTCGGCCTGGTTGAGGGTATACTGCTGACCAAGTCGTTCAATGATGTGGGGTGGTGTCATCAGTTGGATGCTCATAGTAGGCTCCTATTTCTTAGGGTATCCGGCTCCAGCCATCTGGATGTCCACAGTCGTGTGGGCATGCTCGACAGCGGGATTGACGCCATCAAATTCCCCAGCCGAGTATGAGCCTCCGTGGAACTCATAGAAGGCCTGGTAACGATTGGCGGACTTGACGATGGTGACGTTGCACTCGCGGTAGGGCAATGAGTAGACGACAATCCCTGCCTCGGCTTTGGCAATGGCCTTGGCGGCTTTCTTAGAGATACCACCTTCGGCGCGTGGTCCGCGAGGGGCGGTTTGAGCTACGGTGATTGCCCCATCGCTGGCGGCGAATTTCTCAATTGAGCTGGCGGAGTGGCCCCAGACGTTCTCGGCCTTATAGAAGTTGTTGACAGACAGGCCACGGGCGCGAAGGGCACCACGTGCGACCTTGGCGGTCGGATAAGCAACTGCTTCGGAGTTTGAGTAAAGCACTACGACCATCTCTGGGTTGACGGCGTCTTCGGGTAATTCGATTGGATCGGTCATGGCATAATCTCCTTTTTGTTAGTGATAGATATATTATAGGACACTCGGGTCCTCTTGTACAGGGTGGAACGAAAACTGCTCCAGACAGGCACAAACAAAAAGCCACCCTGCTCTGAGATGAGCAGGGTGGATGAGATCGATCAGGGTGGACTAAGCGTTGGCGGCAGCTTCGAGAGAGCGGGACTTGGCTTCGAGTTCTTCAGCCTGTGCTTCCGCATCGGTCATGGACTGCTCATGGGCTTTCTCGGCAACTGCTTCGGGGTTGATGCCCAGGCCATCCCGTTTTTCCTGGAGGGTGTCAGCCAGGTTGTCCAACGTGGTGTTGGCCTGAGTTGTCAGTTCGGCGGCTTCACGTGCGGCCCGAGCGGCGGCTTTGTCAGCCTTGCCCTTGACATAGGCGGCTTTGGCAGCTTCCAGGACCTGGGCCATGGGCACCACGTCGGTCTCAGGGATGTTCCCGTTGGCGCCCTTGCGGGATTTCTTGCCCTTCTTGACGGCGGGCTCGACAGGGGGAACCTCGGCGGTCAGAGCAACTTCGGCGTCCTTGACCGGGGCATCTTCACCTGGTTTCTGGATTGTGCAGTGGGCATATTCTTCAGGGCCCAGGCCGAAGTGTTCCATGAGCATGGGTTCGGTCTGGGCCCAGACGTTCTGGAAGCGAAAGAAGTTCTTGATGGTGAAGCTGTTGTCGCGGAGGATCTTGCGGCCGGCCTTGGCGTTGGGAGCGGTGGCGGTCTTGACAGCGGTGACGCCGTCCTTATTGACCTTGTTGAAGAGCATGGTGATCAGGGTTGCGGATACGGTGGCGGTCGTTGTTGGGGTGGTCATTGTATTTCTCCTTTTGGTGTAACTGAATGGTGTATCGGATGGAATTACGTTTTTGTTGATGTACCCATTATAGGCGGGTTGTTTCATTTTGTAAAGGTTAGTTTGGCACCAATTTTATTCGAGTTCTTCAGCGTCAAATGCCTCGGCTTCTTCATAGCAGATAAGCCAGGCCTTCCCTACAGCTTCTAGTACCATGTCCCGGGTCAGGGGCAAGTGCTTGACCATGACTTCGAGCAGAGCGAGCTGGGCTATCGACTGGACCCAGGCATCACTAGCCTCGCTGTCAGACTCAATGTCATAAGCCTCTAGGCAACGGATGGTGTTATCGTCACATTCGACACCATCAGCAATCTGGTTGACTACTTCATTGAGGTCAAGGCCGGGAACGACTTGCTTAATCCCAGCAACCTCTCCGCCAGCCACGAGTTGAAAGACACCCACCCAGTTATAGTCAGGGTACTCATTACTCGCTACAAGTCGGTTGGTGGCTTGCAGGGCGACTACGAGCAGATCGCCGCCAGTGAGCACCCCATAGCGGTTTGTGTACAGGACATACTGCCTGCACATGAACCCGTGATAGCCGTCTGGCGTACGGGCGAGGATGAACTTGAGGTCGTCATTGCCTTCCATATCGTTTCTCCTTTATTTGTGATAGAACGATTATAGGCCATAGCGTGCCGCCTGTAAAGGGCGGATTACTCTTCCAGCGTAATATTCACATTCCAGAGTGAGCAGTAGTAGAGCAGCCCGTCGACCAGGGAATGGGCCCCATAGACGGTAGTCGAGCTGGTCTCATACGTGGAACTTTCTGCTACCAGGCCTCGAGATGAGATCTCCATCCGCATATCCCCATTATTCTCGCTACGAATGAAACCATTCTCAGGGGCATAGCTGAAGAGGATATACTGGTTTTTGATCAGATCCCCGTGTATTATTGCAAGACCCGCGCCTGTCCTGGTTTCGTCATCCTGCTCTAAGACGGTGATATGGTTCTCTATCTCAGGGTTCAATTCAACTGCTCGAGCGCGGCAAGCAGCTCGCCAGACCCTCTGCTTCTCAGATTTCTCAGCCTTGACCTTGCTGATACGGTCCCTTTCCTTGAGTGCTTCATTCCGCTTGGTGTCCAGGTAGTTGTAAATGATGTCGGCATCCCACTCAGCAAAGTTGTTCACCCAATCGTGAGTGCCGATCAGGATTTCCATGCGGTTGCTGAAGTGGACTGAGTATGCCACGGCATATCCCCGGCTCACAGCCTCATTACCGAGCTTGAGAATGTCCGCGCCGTTGCGATACTCATCTCCGTTGGTAACAGAGCAGAAGAGCCCATTAATCAGGTTACCGCGGTGTTGTTGGCGAACTTCAAACCCTACGAGACCTAGACGTTGGATCAGTCTATCGATCACTGGCTTGCGGATACGATCATTGTCGATGGTCATTGTGTTCCTCCGAATTGGTGGCGAATTAGAATGGTCTTAGTATAGGTGGTGTGACCCGATTTGTAAAGGGTAGAATGCAACTTGATATCTTGACGCGTGCTCATCAAGAGCTTGATGGAGTACCGTCAAGTCTCCATCAAGCTTGATGGCGTCTTGACGGTGATTGATGGCGACGCCATGGAGACTTGATGGTGCTTGATGACGACCTTGATGTGTGCTCATCAAGCACCATGGAGACACCATCAAGCTCGATGGCGATCGCGATGGTGCTTGACGCGATCTTGATTTTCGCCATCGAGCTTGATGGAGATCTCGGGGGCTAGTCATCTTCATCTTGAAATACTGTAGTAGCTGCCGCGTATAACGACGCGATCTTGACTACTGCTCCCGTAGAAACGAGACGTCGTAGGGCAGTCCTCACTGTTGCAGCAGGCCGTTTAGACATATGAGCGGGAGCCAGGGTGGCGATGATAGTCTCTCGATCCAGACAGCCTTTCGAGACTAGAAGTGCTAACACCATGTCCGTCATTGATGAAGGTCTGTTGACGGGTGCTCTGCTCTTCTCCTCGACTATACCCAGCCTCTTCGCCTGCTTCAGGCAGAAGTTGAAGTTGTCATCGGACGGCTCATCCAAGAATGTGTAGATCGAGTCTGACAGCTCAGGGAATGCCCTGGCTAGAGACATGAGTTCCTGTATACTGCTCTCACTGACTTCAGGAGCAGCGAACGGATTTATCGCGTCAGGGTTGGTATAGGTGACATCCTGACTAAAGTGTAGGTCGGGACTCTGAGAAATTAGATGTAAGAGTATGAGCTTGCGGTTGGGCCGCTCTACTCCCCTGAGTCTGAGAAGGGCGACCTCCTGGTCTAAGTCATCCTTATCAATGTAAGCTGGAAGTAATGACTGGTCTACGAACTCATCGTGTGAGAGTTGGTCACCCATTGCGGGCCTTCTCTCTTGCTATCTTCTGGAGCTGGGTGATGTACTTGGGCATACGTTCACGGGCGATTGCCTGTTGTTTGGGCGTGAGGTTCTTATGATGGATGAGAAGACGCTGGGCCAGACTGGTCATAAACTCAGAGTCAACCCCGTTGAAGCCCTGGCCGTTCTCGACTATCGTGTGCCCCGCTTGTTGCTCTGAGGTCGTCTGCTTCTGGTAGATGGCTACCACGGCCCGTTGTAACCACCCTAGATCGGTATTAAGTTTCTCGAGGATAAAGGACCTACTGGGAACTGAAGTTGATTTCATGGCGAGTTCTCCCTTTCAATATCGGATGTAAGAATACCCCTATTATAACACGATGGCATCTACTTGTAAAGGTATGGCCATTGCAAGAGCCCTGCCTTTTGATGGGCAGGGCTCTCTGGGTGTTTAGTCATTGATTACGACGTACTTGAACGGTTGATCGTAGTTGGGCCGGGGAATTTCCAGAACCCAGCTCAGCGTCTCCCCATCGAAGATTTGTGGCTTGAACTCTGACAGCTTCCGGCCCTTGCCAGTAGGCCCAATGATCGTGACGTCCCCGTCCTGGTCGGGCTGAAAGGCTGTCGAGTGAAACAGGACTGACATCTCGCAGGACCAGGTGGGCTTATCCTGGCTCTTGGTCCAGATGTTCGGGGTGTTGGCATCCACGGGGGCCTTCTCGACCTTCTTGGTGTGGATGAAGTAGCCAGTCCCATTACAGCGCCAGCAGGTGAAGCCCGTGTTGCTGTAGGGCTGTCCATTGAGAATGCCCAGGCAGAAGAACCCGGTTCCCGAGCACTTCATGCATGGGACGGCTTCGTGTTTGTCGTCCAGGGTCGGGACTGGTAAAACGGAAATGAAAATGCGGTCGTTGGTCATGGCTTATTCTCCTATCTGTTGGTCAAATGTTTATTGATAGAAAAATTATAAGTGGTGTGCCCGATTTTGTAAAGGCCTGAGTTACTGGTGGTTTTCTACTGGAATGACTCTATACGGGATTATCGGGTCCTTCACGTTGTCACGCGAGATTATGCCGATCACCAGCCCTGGCCACTCAGCGTTCCAATCACAGATTGCGCCTACCACTGTGTTAGGCCTGCTAGTGGTTACCAGAGACTCAAGTATCTGGCCACCGTTGGACTTACCTGAAGAACCGACGGGCGTGGCCTGGTGTACTACTGTCGTCTCAAAGTCTAGGAGAACCTTTATGGCCACTAACTCCAAGTAACGTATCCTTAGGTGGTGGATAACCATGATTGCCCCCTATCCTGGTCTAGGGTAAATTGAATTGGTCCAGTCGATGGACGAGCTAGTACGGATCTCAACACAGATGGCCGCCGACCTCTTAGTCAAGTGACGACCACCCCAGACCAGCCGAGTATCATCTTCCATTATGGCCCACTTGCCGTTGGACTTGAAGAGGGTGTACTGCTTGCCACCAGCCGTTACGGTTTCTTCGAGGTTATCCTCTCGGATTTCCTGGGTTTTCTTCATTAGAAGATCTCCGTAACAAAGCGGTTGTTGTCCTGATCGGGCATGACGTTGATCGTCAGGTAATCATAGAGCCCGAACTTGAACTTGACAATGAGGATGCCATCACGTTTGATTGCCGAGGTTATCTTCACCAGAACTACTTTGTCGCTCGAGTCGAGGATGAGTGCTCTGGAACCCTGGATAAGCTCTCGGGCACATTCCTCAAAAGACAGGGTCCTGAAGTGCTTGACGGTCGGACTGGCCTTGCGGTCATTCCGCATAACTGCTTCTATCGGGATACTCTTTGACGTGATGGCCACCGTGGCCTGTACCAATTTCATGGCAACCCATTCGCTTGGTTTTGTTCCCATGTCGATTACCTCCGTTTGATTTGATAACTCGAGTATATCGCGAGGCTGTCCGCATGTAAAGGGCGGAATGCTCATTGATGACCGTCGACCTCAAACAGGCTTACACCCGCCGTAATGAAGTGGTTCAAGACGTTGTCATCCAGTCGGTAGGCATCTCCAAAGTAAACATGCTCTATCCCAGCGTTGATGAGGGCCATGCAGCAGTTGATACACGGGGCATGGGTCACGTAGCAGGTAGAACCGCTTGTGGCTACCCCGTGAAGGGCGGCTTGGATGATGGCATTAGTCTCGGCGTGCACAGTCCGTATGCAATGACCATTATCCATCCAGTGCCCTACCTCATCACAGTGTGGGAGACCGCGTGGTGCTCCATTGTATCCTGTCGAGATTATCTGGTTATCCTTCACGAGTACACAGCCCACTTGTGCTCGATCACAAGTGGAGCGAGCTGCCACGGCTTTGGCAATACCCATGAAGTACTTAGTCCGGTCTGGTCTCATCGATCTCTCCTTCTATGTCTTGAGGTTCTGGCTCATGCCAGTAGGGTAGGTAGCCAGCACTCAGTACACTGAGTCCGCTCAGGGCACCCGGCCTATTGACAGGTTAGTTCTGGGTTCTGGTAGTGATAGTCTGTGTGGTCAGAGAACCAACCACGACCAAGACAGACAGGGCAAGTTCTTACTCCCATATGACCTCTCAGTCCGCCAGGAAGTCAGTGGCGATGTCGTCGCCCTGGTCGGTCATGTACCAGGTTTTAGTCTGCTCTGAGAACTTGACATAGCCTTGCATTGACGCCCAGGTCCAGGCAGCTAGTGCTTCCTTGGTCTGGAGGATGACCCGAGTCCGCTTGAAGTACCTCAGGACGTATGCCACATACTTCATATCAGGTAATTCTTGTTTCTCTTCTGGTTGGTCACTCATAGTATCTTCCTTTTATTCTTAGAGTAGCGTAGTTGCTCAAGCTGTCGAGTAAAGCGCTCAGAATAGCTCGTTTTTCGTCATATAGGCAGCTTATACCGAGCTTTTAGAACGTATATCTGTGATCGTAGTACTTCTCGATGAACTGGTCGCCCTGCTGACCAACCACCCAGTTAGAAGGAACTACGTCAATCCCGGGCATGCGCGGCTGGTCTTCATTGCCTCTTACCCAGGTGACATAACCGTTCTCTTGGGCCCACTTCCAGAGGATGGGTAGGTCAGTTCGGTGGTTTATCTCGGCGATAGAACCCCATCGCTTGTACTCATAGAGCATGGCCGCCAAGCGGATCAGGGACTTGTCGGGCAGTGTAGGGGCGATCCACTCCACTGGAACCAGGTATTGCATGCCGCTCGCCGGATTATAAACTACTACTTCCCCGAAGCCGAATGGGCCGCGGTAGATGACCTCCAGGCTCTCCCCTGAGTGGGGAGAGTGGAGGATGACTTTGTCGTCGGGACTAAACTTGTTACTCATCTTTATGCCTCCGGTCGTTCTGGTAGTCCGCCATGTAGGCTGGCTCGCAGTAAGCGGGCTTGTGGGCGAGATGACCGTCAGGCAGAATGTAGAAGGCATGATTGCTCAACCACTGCTTGTCGGATACGGGAACGTCGGACAGGTCGGGGATGTTGGAGCTGTGTTCCCAGACCTTGGCCCTCTCGTAGTTCTCCTTGGTCCATCGGCCCGCAAAAATGTCAGCGCGGAGAACTTCTCGTTGCTGTGAAGGGGTAAGCTGGTCGCCTTTGATAAGTTGGGGTCTCATTCGTTTCTCCTTAGATTAGAATAAGGCTATTATAAGCGGAGGACAGCCACCTGTAAAGGGCGGATCAGAAACTTCTTTGAGTAGGTACAAAAATAGCCCACCCCTTGGTGTGGGGTGGGCTACTTAGTTGCAGAGCTGGTGGATTAGGCCAGTTTGTATGTGCGGGCGAGACGTTTGGCAACCTTCTGCCGATCAGTCTGGCTCATTTCCGGATCCCACTGGCTGTGCGCCATAATCACGTCGTAGACGTCGGCCTGGGTGGCGGTGCCGCCCGTGGCATCTTCAACGGATTTGAGCATGATGCCGAAGGACGGGCAAATTTCTTCCAACGAGACGTTGTTGAGCGCGGCTTTCTTTTCAGCCTTGGCGGCTTCGGCGGCCTGCTTCTCAGCGGCGGCAGCTTCTTTGGCCTGGGCCTTCGCGGCCTTATCTGCTTCCTTCTGGGCGGCCTTGGCCTGGCGAGCTGCTTCCTTCTCGGCCAGCTTCTCAGCCTTGGCGGCTTCGATGGCGGCGATTTCTTCTTCGGTCAACGGCGCCTTGCCTGGGCGGGTGGCGCGCTTGTTCAGATCAGCGGACGCAACCTGTTCGGCGATTGCTTCGGTCGGGACCCAGATGCCGCCATCCAGTTTCTGGAAGTTGGCGACGGTGAAGCCACGGCCGCGCAGGAAAGCGCGAGCTGCCTTGGCGGACGAGAACTTCTGGACAACTTCGTCGGTGAAGTGAATTTCAATCGGGCCATTCCAGACGGGAGTGGCGGTCGCCTCAGGGGCGGCAATTTCTTCGGTGGTTGTTTCGGGCTGGTCGTTCATCGTGGAACTCCTTTGTTGTTAGACGGTTTGAATTGCGGATGATTTGTTGATAGTTCTAGTATAAGTGGTCTGGTTAAGTTTGTAAAGGGTGGATTTGAACCAATTTGTAACGAGTTCTCTGGTCTGTCATGACCATGTACCCAGAGGAGAAACGAGGACGCGGCGACCAAGCGCATCCCAAGAGTCCGCATACACGGCCATGATAGACCAGAGAACTCCCAGATTAGGAGGTGGCCGCGGTCTTGGGTGTCAGTAACCGAATGTCCTTACCACGTGTTCTGAACCCGATAGCATGAGTGGGGAGCATCATGTAGGTGAAGTGTGTGGGTAAGATACCCCAACGCGTTTTGTAGTTGGCTACCACGGCCTCAGGCTCTATGCCACGTACGCAGGCCTGCTTTGTGCTGTAGCACCAGTAAGTCGGATGTTGACCCAGGTAACTAACACCGAGTTCTGCTTCATCCTCAGGGCCTTCCAAAGTAGGCTGCTCTGCCTCAAAGACCATGCCTATGGACTCGAAGTACTCCTGAGATTGCTTGATGTAGTCGTCGATGGCTACAAGGGATAATTCTACTACTTTCGAGCGCTTGGTGGCCCCATCCTTTGAGGATGTTACCTTCGCATCCGTTACAATGCCAGCTCCCTCCATGGAAGCTTTGAAACGGCGGTTCAGAGCGCGGATACGTTTGCGTAGGTTCTTGTCATCCTTGACAGTGGCCTGGAGTGCGGCTAACTTCTGGTCATATTCTTTCTGGTCCATACGTTTATTCTCCTTTTAGTTTGGTTCATTTATTATTGCAAGACTTCGGGCAATTATGTTGATTTGGCCATATGACTTTGTGGGATCGTCTTAGTACATCAGGGGTCTCACAAAGCGATTGTACTGGTGGAGAACCGTCGGGCTCAGCTTATAAGATAGGTAGCTGAACTCCCTTACTCGCTTGAACACTTCGTCCACGGTAGGCACTTCAGCGAAGGCCCAGGGGCCTGGAAGTACTGTCATATACAGGTTACGCTTCACGAGGTCTTCACCGAACCAGCGAGCGGCGGAGCCCCAGGGATCTGAGTCCTGGAGTATGTCCACCATGATCTCGAGTCTACGTGGTGGAACGAGTCTGGGCACATCGTCTGACTTGTCACCGAGGAGGGCGAGTACAAGTAAAATCTGTGAGTGGTGAGTCATGACGGGCTGTATACAAACTGCTTGCTTGGCTCGGAAGGCTTCGAATGAGATATCCTTGTCCTTCGTGGCGCCATATCCTGACAGGGTTAGGAAGTCATTGAGCTGGAGCAGGTCCTTATCAGCGGCGATCACAGGTAGTTGGTCACCGTCAAACTCACGCCAGTAGAGTAATGAGAAGGCCGTGATGAGATCGTCAGCCTCTAGCCCATCCTGCTCGATGGTCTTGACCAGATTAGTCTCTCGGAGCACCGTTCGGAACTGCCTCACACAATCTACTTTCTCAGCCCACACTGGGTCGTTCTCTGCCTTCAATTGTCGGTGACCCTTGTAAGGTGGATAGAAGTCCTTACGTAGTAAGTGCGGGTTATCCATTACGATCAAAGCCCTGCGCTTCATCGAGAAGTCCTGCCATGAGCGAGACTTCCAGAGGTAGACCCGCTCAGGGCTAGAGCCAAACACCCATGAGATGAACCCGCCGTCTACTATCGTAAGCGGATCTTCGGGCGTGTTACCAATCGAAACGACATCTTCATTCTGGTCCATTGTCTTTCCTCGGTGGGTATGCTCTATTAGGCAAGTAGCCGTAGCCTTCGCACATCGTGCAGCAGACTATGCCATGCTCTGGAGGTCGTGTTACGTCTATGGTCGTCAACCTTGAGAAATCGGGTTTTACAAAGAACGCGGCATGACGATAGCCCTTACCGCCACAATGATCACACATGATGTAGGATCGGTCGATCTGAACCTTTTCATCATCCACGAGACCCATGCCCTCGCATACCTTGCAGACGAGCCACTCAAGTTTCAAGTGCTTATCTGTGAGAACCTCTCTGGTCATGGGTATCATGAACTTGTTCTCGCCACCTGCTCCGTGACATCTCGGGCATTTAACCAGTGCCATTATTCACCATCCTGTCGAATAAGTCTGGGTGCTCACGCCTGAATGACTCAGGGAAGTACCTGTGACTCTTATCGGTCAGAGAGACTACCCTCTCCCACTTCTCAGCGGGAGAGGGCTTCTCTGTGTTGTTTTGTCTCCGTTGCTCAGCCTTGACCAGCTTGTTAGCCAGCCTTATACGCCAGGCCTTACGTCGGCATGCTTCATTGGTGTATACTTGTCGATTGCCTATCTCAGTCTCAAAGTACTCATTGCACACTGGACAGAGTTTAGTAACCTTAGCCACGGCCGAGCTCCCGCTTAAACTCTACTACGGCCTGGTAAGCAACATACTGCGGGAGCCCTGAAACGTAGGTAAGTTGCTCGAGGTCGCTCACGCTCATCTGGTACATCCATTGGTAAGCTCGGCCCCTGATGATCCAGCGGAACATAAAGATCAGTACATACCCATTTCGAGTGGTCAGGCTTACATCCGCGTGATGACTAGTCAGGGCATCAACCTGATTATTCATCTCTGTCAGTAACTTGAAGGCAGAGAGCAGCGGGTTATCCTTCTCCGTCTGGTCCTTCTTCGTCGGTTCCATCGAAAGCATCCTCCTGATTTCCATAGGGTTGGAGCGTGGCTAGCTCAAGTGGGCTGGCTATACGATCAAGCGGCCAGGTATCAGGAATATATGGAATGTAGTCCCCCGCCCTTACTTCGCTTGATCGTTTCATCATACGTGAAAAACGTTTGTATGGGGAGGTTCGCTCTCCGCTCATTTGCTGACCGTATGCGAACTCAGTCCGCTCATGGTTATGAGCAAGACGGTCTACTACTACCCCAGCATCGAACAAGTCTTGAACCAGAGGCATGTTATGTGACAGCCATGGGAAGCCCCAGATCCCTGAGAACTGAAGCAGAGCAACCTGCCATGTGAGCCGAGGTCTTACCCCATAGTGCTCGAGATGGTAGTCAGCAACCAGACCCGCCAGTGTAAGCTCTAGGGCTGATGTGGGGAACAGATAAGCGGTTCGTGACTGGAGCGTAATGGTAGGTACCTGGTTACGGCCATAGTACGTGTAGGAAAGACCTACGATGCAGTTACCATGGTTATGGTCAGTATCTCCACGGAACATATACCCAGACTGAGCAGTTCCGACCAGCGGGCCAAGCTTGTCAAGCCATGAGAAAAATTCCTGGTTCAGGTACCGACGACCGAAGCGGTTCCAACGTGTAGGCTTGTAACCGAAGATCCGCAGATCCATGGTCGGCGTGGGCTTCTCAATGTCAATCGTTACTCCCGCTGATTTTACAACGTGAGTCTGGAATGAGTCGATCAGCTTGCCGTCCATACCTGTCAAGAAGTTCCGGCACATCTGGGGATACATCTCATCGAATGTCTCGAACGAGAAGATCCTGTCACTGAGTGTTGCTGATCGGCTCTGGTACGGTTGTATTTTCATCTGTAGTTTCCTCTTCCTCATCTGCGGCTTCATGTCTAATATCTTCGAGTATGGGCGCCAGCTCACGATCTACTTGAACGTGGCTAATATCACGATAGTGGGATATGGTCCTCAGTACTGGACCTGGTGTTGCATTAGAGCAGGCATAGATATAGTCTGGGTCTTTATAGGCTGGGTTGGTATCCTCTACTTCTGCCCATGATGGGGCTATGATGAGTTCTCCACTGAAGGCAATAACCTTGAATGCCGGAAATTCTGCGAGTGGTGTGGCATTCAACGCTCTGAACCCGTGGCTCACAGCATCGGCAACTAGTTGAACTTCGTCTGGGTGAATGTCATAGAGGCCTGAGTCATGGACACCGAAGATCACATGTGACCTGGCATTATGGGCATCCAGGTAATCTTGGGCAGCATCGGTGATGACCAGCATGACATCCGAGGCCATGGACTGGATAGGAGTATTCTTAGCTTTACGGCCAGCAGAACCCTCGCCTTCCAGAGCGATGATCTCACGTAGATCTCTGACTCTGCCGAATGGAGTGGTAATCATACCGGCGGAGATACCGATCTCAGCCAGGTCCTCTAGGGTCTGGGCCAACATTGGGAAAGCCTGGAAGAGTGCTCTCTCTACCGAGGCAACCTCTTCTTCCCTCATACCCATACGTTTGGCCAGGCCGGCGTTAGATCCACCATATAACTTTCCGAACGTTACACCCTTTGAACGTTTCCGCTCTGTTGGTGTTATCTCTGCTTCTGGCTTTCTGAAAGCCTTAGCGGCCATTGCTCTGTGGACATCTTCAGAGTTCAACGCCTCGATGAACTCGGGGTCTTCACTGATGAGAGCAGCTCCGCGAAGTTCGGCCTGCGCCAGATCCACCAACCCGATGAACCCTCCTGGGAAGCGTGAGATGAATACTCGCTTAACATCACCAAGTCGTGGCACCTGCTGTAAGTTTGGATCAGCGCATGAAGTACGCCCAGTCCGGGCTTGAGTCAGGTTCATCCGCGGGTGGAGCATACCCCAGGGGCTAGCGGATGAGAACTTACGGTAGCTTGTGAGCCAGCCGTAATCCTTGGTTAGTGCTCTGTAATCCAAGATTGCCTTAGCAACAGGGTTCTCGATTTTTAGCAGGGCAGCTTCAGAAGTGGAGAACTGTCCGCTCTCGGTCTTCTCGGTAAGCTGGACGCCATTGGATATCAGGAAGTTACCCACCTGAGCAGGAGCATTGAAATTAGTAGAGGCACCCAGCCTATATGAATGTAACTCATCTACCTTTTCTGCGATCATCTCAGCGTAGTGGGCCTCGAGCTCTGCCATCAGATCATGCCGAACCATTACGCCTTGGTACCGCATAATGGCGAATTTTACAACCAGCCTTTCCATGAATGAATGAGCAAAAATCTTTTCAACCTGAGGTTGTAGTACTGTCAGGATATCCCGAGTCGATAAGACATCTTCAGCCACGTAGCCCAGACTTGTAAATCCGCCGTATGCACGAGACCCTGGCCTGTCAGTCAAGACTGACGTAAGGTGCTTCAGGGCTTTCTTCTCGTGGCCCAGCAAGAAGGCCATGACCATCGTGTCAAGGACGGGGAACTTAGGCAGGATACCCGTGGAGGTAATCATCATGCCGAGATCGAATGACAGGTTGTGACCAACTACCACTGCCGCCTTTTCATTGAGCTGGTTCATAAAATCTTCTAGAACGTCGGCCGCTGGGTCCTTGATGATATAGACACCCTCATCACCGTTCACAGCATAGCAGAGCAGGGTAATCTTGTCAACAAAGTATTCCACGCCCGTGGTCTCTACGTCATAGTATACCCAATCGCCCTTCTCAATCCCCGGCGCGAAGCCAGTGACCAGCTCGTACTTAGGTGGTATTGGGTCTGGCAATGTGAAGAGACGAACAAGGTCTCTATGAGCCCATTCACGGCGGACTGGGTTCTGCCAGGTATATTGCAGGTTAGGTACTGGGATCACATAGGCGTGAATATCCGGGTTATAGAAGAACGTCCCGTGGTCCTCAGAGATGCCTTCAAAGTTTGGAGCCAGAAGATCAGCGACAGCCGTATCAAAGGCAAGGATACGAGCTGGGCGAAGGTATTCTCGTTCATGCACATCTTCAGGGGTACCAAGCGCGGCATTGAGTTCCTCGACCATTCGGAGGTAAGCCTCTTTACGTCGGGCAATCGTGAACTTTTTATTCCCCTTCTGTCCGAATGGATTAGGCCGCTTGTAGACGGAGGTAACGTAGACGTTATCCCAGGTGAATTGGTTGCCTTCGAATGAGACAGCCCTGACTAATGCCAGGGTCTTCTCGCCAACTGGGTAGGGCAAATTTGGTCTTGAAGTTGGCTCCAGGGAAACCATTGCCCAGCGTGCTTCACCAGGCTCAGCGTGTGAGACACCCATGGATTTAGAAGCCTCGGTAGAACCAGGCAACCAGGGTTGCTCATAGAGATACTTGCGGGGGTATGCCATTATGTCGGTCATTTTTGTAACCAGGTTAGTAACTGATGAACAGAACCATCTGAGAGCTCGTCCCCGATGACCAAGAAGTTTGCACGAGCTGTCTGGTCAACCATCGCGCTGGTCTCGTAGTGGCTTATCAGGTTTGACACACAGTCCTGATAGGTGGATAACTCAAGGTCGGCCTTATAAGGAAACTCTCGAGTACAGCTAGCCCGCCTCGACTCAATCAGCTCGACCTTAGGCAGATTGACAGCGAAGAGCAACTCGATACGAACTTCTTCAAACTGTTGCTCAAGCAGGGTCTTAGGGTAGCGGCTTTGATACCCAGCGATGAACTTAGGCATGCTTAGCAAAGTGGACAGGAACGAGCGGCTCTCGCGGTGGTATGTGTCTATGTTGAGTCCGGCCCGGATGCGTCCGTAAACCAACGTAGATATAAGCCAGCGATCCATGACGTAAACAATTTCATTCTCACGGTCGTGTGGGCTTGGTAGAACAGCATACTCAAAAGCGGCAAGAGAAGCCAGCCTGGCCATATCTTTGGCATAGGCCATCGCAGTACCGAAGTCTTGTATTGCAGATGGCGTGTCGCCATAAGCGCGGGGTGGACTGAAGTCAAAAGGCATCGGAACTTTGAGAAGGTCAATACCAGCGAGAGCCTTTACATGATCTACAAGCGAGTTGATCAGGTAAGTTTTCCCACTGCCAGCCGGCCCCTCCACTACTAGGATCTTGATAGTCTTCATAGTCTTTTCTCCTTATACGTTATATTGCAAGAGTAGTCCCAATTGTCGGACTCTCTGTAGAAACTTTACTGTTGCTATCCTTTCACGTTGATTGGGTGGTACTTCGTCTGGATCTAACCCGCCAGCGATGTAGTCTATTGACACGGGCCAAGGGCCTCGAGTGGACTTGAAAAGTCCCTGCACTGCGGTAGAGAAGATAAGCATGTGACCATGGTTAGCCCACACGTCTCCATCGGGGCATAAGTTGACGAACTGACCCCGCATGTAATCAGCAAGATGAGACCGTGATAAGAACCCACCTACGCCGACGTCCCTTGGTGATAAGACGTCATAGGGTCCTTCAACTACTGTATAAGGGTCACTGGGCGAGCTCGAGAGTGGTCTGCCTCCAGGAACAAGTAGACCACGAGCACCAACGATATAGGCGGCTTTCTCGCCGTCTGCCGCTCTGAGCAATACACCGACCTGGTCACCTCTCAGATTAGTCATTATGAAAGCATCCCAGACACGATCACGAAAACCATCAACGTGATATCTGTCTAGGGCAGACCTTCTCTGAGTTGCTGGGCCCGGTATAAGGTTATCAAGAGCATCTTCTAGAGTCAGCTGGGGTGACCCGCCAATGATGGTCAGTGGACTCACGCCAGCTTCTTCTACGAGTCTCAGGAGCAGCTTAGGCTGGAGTTTACCGCCGGCACAACACCGATAGCAGTGATAGTAACCTGTTCTTAGATTTACTGAGAAGTGAGTCTTGAGTAGATGGTTCGGGCTATCACCACAGAACACGCATCTAAGCCAGAACTCATCACCCGTTACCTGTTTGGCTCTCATGTCGGCTACCTCTCTTCTGGAAGTACCAAATAACCTGGTCATGCTCGACTTGTTGAACTAGCTCAATGTCTGCCCATTCGAGACCGGTGGCCTGCTTGAAGTGTGCGGCCATCATCTCAATGTAAAGCTGGGTACGTTCTTTCATAGAAGGGCCTGAATGGAAGAGCAGGTCATTCAGGTCAACTGAGGCATTTTTCATATAAAAATCAAACAGTGTGGACTTATACAGAAAATCACTGATCGCCTTATCAGCTTGGTTTGCCATCGGGTCCTCCACAACTTTGGCATATCTCGTATTGGTTCTTGGAATTACCACAGTATGGGCAAGTCACCTTGACCATCTTTGGTACCTGGGAGACATTCACGACTAAAGACTGGAAACGCCCAGTACCCGTCTCCTGGAGACCTATACGGTCCATCTCAGCCCAGTGCGCTTTCGCCTCGCGTTCCTTGGCGGCATTGACGGCATCGGCCATGTACTTGATACCACCGGCTATAAGCGCTGTGATTACGGCGCTTATAGCCATATATAGTAACATTGTGAATACCTCGACGGTGAGCATGTCCATTACCAGCCTTCTCCAGAGCCCGCCTTTGCCTTCTGTACTTTTGCTTTCTTCGTAGGACGTTCTGGCCTGGTGGCTTCTACAGTTGGATCGATGTCTTCAGGGTCTTGGTTATCCCAGCCATCTCCAAGGAACGAGGGCTGAGAGTCTGTCACATCTACGACAAGGTTGGCATAGTCATAACCGTATTGCAATTGCTGGTCTGTGATACCAAAACGGTTTTTCACGACGGATGAGTGCATACGAGCAGTCCCATCCGGAAAGAAGCCAGTGCGGCTTATGGTCCAGATGATGTCTGAATACCAGGCCTTGGCCCATGCTTCAGCCACAGAGTCCATACCCAAGACGCGATCCTTACGTCTAACTTGAGACACAGTGAATACCGCCGCGCATTGTTCCTTGAGTGTGACCATGTCGCGGTAGTGGTCTTCCAGTGCAAACCGACGTCCATCACTACCACCACCGCCAAGCGCATCTGGGCTGTCATGGATTATGATCCTCTCAGGATCGTACTCGTCCATGTGCATCTGATAAATCTGCTTTGGAGAGAGCTGCCCCGTGATGATTTCAAATCCAGCGGGCAATTCCCTTCGCTGTAAGATGGGTGTCATACGCCACTTGAGCATCTTCATCGGAACTTCGGTCGAGACATACCAGAGGCTCTTGTTGCCTTGTGCGGCCAATGACTCGATCAGGGTTAGCATGGTGGACGTCTTACCAATTCCCGACTTGGCTAACAGCAGGATGATACCCTGGTAGACGCCCTGTGTCAGCATATCCAGAGGAGCGAAGCCAGAGTTCCACTTTGGGAAGTCCTCATCCGCTACGATACCGTGCATGCTCTCACGACGGAAAGCGATCATGTCAGATTTAGAGGCTTTGGCGAAATCACTGACGATACTCATGGTAGCCAAGTACTTGGAAATACCAAGCTGATCGAGCGAGCCCTCCATAGCTTCAAGCGCTTGTGAGCAGACCAACATACGGAACTCGCTTTCATCCGGAGGGCCAGCCTCTGCTCCATCCGTCATACTCTGGCGAAGTTGGTTCTCCGGAATAGCCAAGTCAGTGATGGCGGCCTTATAACCCTTGGTCGAGACCAGAGCTATGAGGTCACCCATGAAAAGCTGCTTTGCGATGGGGGATGGTAAAGGTATCCTGAGTGTGTCAGCCAGATAGATCAGCCGGCTGATTTCTTGGGGAAGTGTTATTTGCTTTCCGGTCTGTGACGTCATGTGACTATCTCCATTTTCTTCCTGAAGTATGGATAAGCGGCCAAGATGAGGGCATCCACTTCGTCTTCTCTGAGTATGTCAGAGCATATCTTCTGACCGTTAGGATCTAGGTGTCGTAAGAAGGTTTCTTGCACTACTAGTTTATCCTCGCGTGGTTTTGCTCCCAGGGCGGACCTGAGTGTAGATGGGTGAACAAACTCGTAGGGCCTGTTTACGTGAGCCATGAATGCACCCATTATCATCGCCATGTATGAAGCCAGCTTAGGGCTGGACTTACCGAACAATGCCCCGGGAACCCAGTCGATAAAAAGCTTACAGCCTTCTGGTGTATTGGCATTTATTGTAATTGCAAGAGAGGTACCGAAGGATGAGATCTTCTTGGCATCGTCATCAAGGCCTACACCACGATGGCCTAGGCTACAATCGTTGATCTTGCCCCACAGAGCTACCTGTGAGGCTTTGACCAATACGAGCTTACCGTCTGCCTGGGCGAAGGTAGCCATGAGCATAGAACCGTGGCGCAGTGAGGGATCTACTCCACAGTAGGTATGCTCTACCATGTACCTCTTCTGGTTCATAAACAGGAGTTTGAGATCCCCATCGAACATTAGTATACCTCGGTCTTGAGGACTTCGAACGAGTGGAACGAGATGAGCTGATGGCAGAATGGGCCAACATTCAGGTTGTCAGAGACTTCTTGTGGCAGGTAGAACTTGACCTGCTTCGTGAGTTCAATCTGGAACTGACGAGCCAACCAGACATCACTGAGCCAGAAGTGGTCGAAGTCGGCAGACCGCTCCAAGTAGAAGAGGTAGAGCTGGTAGTCCAGGTCAGTCTTGCGGATCAGGGCTTGATAACCGAGAGAGCAAGGGACGCGAGTTGGAGCACTAGCGCGCAGGGCGTCTTCGAGTCGGAAGATAGGCCAGAAGGCTCGGCGTGTATCAGGCGCGGCTACCAGGGCGTTGACCATCGCATCGATAGCACCTTTGAGTCGGTCAGCATACGTGTAAGAGGGCCAGCTGCCTTCGTAGGTTTTAACCAAAGCTGGGTGCATGTTCTCAGCTAGTCGAGTTGGGTTACCCGCATTGCCGAGAAGACGTAAATCCTTCTCGGTCTTGAGCCAGCCAAGCATCTCTTCTGGGTATCGGATGAAGTAGTCAAACCCGAGTTCCTTGCCGAGTTCGATCAAGCCCTCTTCATCAGCGGGCCAACCCTCCTGATTACCAGAGATGCTGTAGGCATAGCCGAGACGTTCTACAAAGTCGTAGTCACCCTGCATTTGCTGAACGCGGGTACCATGGATGTGCTGGCCCGAGAATACGTCACGTCGGACTTCCAGTGCAGCAGATTTCAAACCGGGAAAGAGTCGCATATAATCCTCACGCTTTATAAGATATGGTCGCCGTGGTCCTGGTAATAGCGGTTACCTCGGCAAAAGTCGGAAGTTGATTAGAAATGAACTTGTTCCATGCCACGTTATTGAGGATGGCATGGCCATAGAGATCTCCACCGTCAAGATCAGCAGAGTAGACATGAACCATTCCTGACAGGTCACCCCTGTCGATTATGACACGGGCACCCATGGCCAGGAATGTCTGGCCCAAGATGTTGAGTTGAATAGTAAGAATGATCTCTTCACCCATGTTAGTACTTGGTCTCCAGTCTGAACTCAAGGACCTGGCTCTTAGCCATGAAAAATTCCCAGAACTCATCCCAGCCGTCGAACAAGGCGAGTAAGATGGCCATATTGGAGTCGATGACTGACAGAAGAGCATCATACGCGAAGTCAGTCTGCTGGGTCTCGTTCATCCAGGCGCGGTTCCGAAGTTTGGGCGAGAGGCTCGAGAAGATAGGCTCGAGGCAGGCGGCTATATCACAATCGTCCAACGTGGCTGGGATAACATTGGGTCCATTATGGAACCAATCGCGGAGGGAGTTCGTAAGAGTGCTCAGTAACCTGATCTGAAACGCGTTCTCTGGCCCCTCATCTGAGTAACCACGCTCAATCAAGCCGAGAGCCCAGAGATAGTTCACAGCGTCGATGGCTTCTTCGAGAACGTGGTTGTGGTCTGTGGCATTGCGGCTTTCGAATAATTCCTCGATGTACCGATATACCAACAAGCGGATAGAGTCTTGCGCGCGGCTGTCAGAGAGGGGCAGGTCCAGAGACAGGAGACCCTGACGACTTTCGAGCGAAGCGAAACCCCGGAATACCAGTGACCTGGCCTCGAGCATCTTACTCACGGCGTCAGTATCCAAAACAGGCGCGTTACCCCGTAATACGGGCAGATAACTTTGAATATTCATGTGTGGTGTCCTTTGTGCAGGTGATCTGCGATTATATGGATTAGGTCTGCTTGAGCCAGACCTATATAATATTGCAAAAGGTACTTTTTAGATGTGTACGAATAATCCATGAACCACGACGTAGAGAGCAGACTAATCACGAATAACATTGGACTGAGCAAATAGACCAGTCTGAGTATTGTTGAGATAAACGCTCCGTGTGATAACCAGTGGCGATGTGGGATTATTTTAGCATATGGATACCAGTACTTGCCCCATAGCCAACCTATGAAGAAGCCGAAGTCCTGTGTAACCCTAAGCTCGCTTTCTGTCATGATATTGATGTCGAGGTCTGGCTCTACGTATCTACCAGATAGGTATCCTGACCACAAGGCGCCTACAGAAACGGGGTCTGGGTCTATCAGTAGTAATCCTATGGACTCAAGTGCGATGATAGGCGAGAACGTCGCCCTTAGCCGCTCGTGCGTCTGTCCGTCTGGCATATAAACAACTCGAAGCCCGGAGGGCATGATGACCCTCCGGGCATAGTACTGCAATGTTAGGACCTACTACCAGCCGCCACCTTGTTTCTTGCCGGCCTTGCCCTTGGGCGCTTCGTCTTCCTCCGGAGCATCAGCGCCATCAGGCGAGTCACCCTGTGAAGCTTCGCGCTGAGCAGAGAGTTCCATAAACTTCTCAGCGGCTTCGATCAGGGTCATGTCCATGGGAATGATATCAGCCAACGGGACAGGCTTGGGCGAAACGTTGACGGTATATTCCGTATTGAGACCTGAGCCGGTCTTGTTGATGGACAGCCCATGGCCAGACTCCAGGTCAAACAGATCCCAACCCTCAACAAGCGTGTTGAGGATGTCGGTCAGAACCTGTTTAGGAACCACGACCGGGATGACCTTATTGACCTTATCTTCAGGGAGATCACGGCCTTCTGCCCCGATCACGACGGCGGACAGCAAGAACTTCGGGCGGGTCTTTCCACGGAATGTGGCTGATACCTGGGTGAAGAAGACGGGCATCGAGCCTTCGTCATGACCCGGTTCTGCCACCAGGCGGATACGAGTTCGGCCAGCTTTCAGGAAGAAGTTGGGCCCGGCATTTCCAGCGGCCAATTGATCGAGCATACCCTGCCACGGATTGACGGCGGTATCGCCATTACCAGCGCTTGCAGCTTGTTGCTTTGCCATTTGAAACTCCTTATGAAACATTGAATGTGGGCATAAGAGCCCTATGATGAGAAGGTCAGAGCAGTCCCTCTACGTTCATCTCCCTGCTTGCCAGTCCTTGTATCACTGGACTCTGACCTAACCATGCTCTCTTTATACGGAAGAGAGACCGAGTGTAGAGACCGCCGCTATTTTATACTGAGAGCAGTAACTCAGCCTTGACCACATCAACGTCATAGGCTCCATATCCCGGGTAGGTGTATTCTGTTGCTCTTTCACAGCAATGCAGTGATTGTTCTGTGCCCGTCACAGATGATGTAGTCTTAGCTCCCAACCGAGGACTCGGACCTCGAACCTGGTGGTTAACGGCCACCCACTCTGCCATTGAGCTAGTCGGGAATGTCTGTTGATAATCATTATTGCAAGAGGGAGTCTTCGGCCTGTGTGCTCCTCTTGAACCGTCCTAGATTTACGGTACCTCTTGCGGTAAGCCGACCAATACCACTTTTGCCATATCACTAGCTGCAACCGAGAGCGCACGCTTCTCTCGTACAACTGCATCACGTATGATTGGTTGGCTATGAAACGAGTAGGGGACTCGAACCCCTACCGCCCCATCCCTGGGGCCTTCTGCCATTGAAGTAACTCGCTTCCTCGGTTCTATTGCCCGGGTTGGGCCCTCGTTCACTACCCGAAGTGGAAGAGCAAGACAGCCGTTGGTTTCGTCCAGTCTATAAGACTGGCAGGCCAAGTCACGAGTAACTCGACTAACCAGTCCAACCCAACTGTTTTATGGCCAGGACGTAGATGTGCCACACTGTCTATCCATTTTGATTTGTTGCGGGCCTCACACAGCCTCGGGTTAAGCGGGCTGTTGCTGGGTGTCAATGGGTTCTGTTACTAAGCCGTCTTTCACGCTCCCAGCGTTAGTTCTCAGGTTACCTTATTGGTCTTGTGCTCGAAGGCAGGCACACTGCCAAGTAGGATGACGCGCTACGGCTACTAGCTCCGCCTGCACGGTATATCAGCCAGACCACCTCATCGGTCATCGGATAGTGGGATCGTCTATCTGGGTCCGTATCCAGTGGTCCATCGTCATTTCGTAACTTACCTATCGTTACCCTTGCGGGCTAAGGACTTGGCAGGGTTCGAAACCTACATCCTCCACTGGTCCCCAATCCGGAGGACCAACGTGGTGCTCACCCATTTTGAGCTTCAAGCCTTCGAACATCAAGGCCAGGTAGTCGTCTGCCAGGCCTATCGGGATCTCTGGGAATTGAACCCAGCGGGTCAGCCTCTCGACAGCCCTTTTACCGAGCGCCCTCGGTTATGCCACCGCTCTCGTCAGTGCGGCCTTAGATCCCATGATTGATTTTTGTAGCGGACGCTGTATATATTATTGCAAGACGTCAGACGTTGAATGCCAGGCCTAATCCCTGGTCATACACAGGCTTGGCATTATTTCTCATCCAACGTCTGACGTATATATTATTGCAAGACGGCTATTCTACTACTTCCCCATATCCACGGCAGAACTTGCAGGTCTTTGTAAATCCAGAGTAAATTGACTTGCCGGTCCCATTACAGTAGGAGCATGGAACTATCTTGATGGCCACTGGCTCCGGTGGGAGACCGGTACCATTACAGTCGTAACATCTGCCCTTGGCACCGTCGGGCTCTTCTCTGGTTGGAAGACCATGACCAGTACCTCCGCAGGTCTGACAGACTTCTCGATGGCTATTCCGTCGGCTTCTAGTCATAGTATCACCAAAAGAGGGCAGGTTGTCTGCCCTCTCTCAGTTATTATGCGGCGAGCGTGTAAATGCCGACCAAGTTCTTGATCGAGGTAGAAATGGCATTGCTCATACGGAAGGCACGTGAAGCACTGTGGGCTTGGCTTTCTACATTCTCGTCACGGGGCCCAAAGCGGGGGAGGTTAATGGCATTTGTGACAGCATTCTGAATGTCGAGTTCAGTCATGTCACGGCCCGAGTTGGCTGAGAAGAGGCCTAGCTGGGTGACGATGCCATTGGTCAACCAGGACGGAGCGCGGTCCAAAGCATTCATCGTATCCTGGAGAACGGCAGGAGTCTGCTGGAGCATAAGCTCCCGTTGTTCTGGTGCCACTGTCTCAGAGAAGAAGCTACTGATGAGGATTGCGGCGCGGTCTACCCCGTGGCGGTTACCAACGGTTCGGCCCATCAGGTCTTGTTTTACTTCCTTGGTGGGAGCACGGAAGAGTGCTTCAGCCAGTGTGGCGGGCTCGAAGTTGGAGCCGTTGGCCTTGTAGAGGTCGCCCTGGCTTTCCCAGCGTGTGAGGCCATTCGTGCAGATCAGGCGCAGAATTGAGGATGTCCAGACCTGACCACGGCCTGAGCGCAGTGTGCCCTGCATGATGATCCCGGGCTTGAGGGGCTGTCCAGCATAACGCGTGGTGCGGTCGGTTCCCCAGGCCTCGATATCCCAGTTGATCGGGTCTTCAATCACGGGCAGATGACCGTCCGGGTATTCCCAGAGCGTGTAGATATCAGCGCCACCCCGGCCGATGGTGATGTCAGAGAGCTTGAAGCCCAGGTCGAACATGGGCCGTTGGGCATCGGCGTGATTGAGGAAGCTGGAGAACTCATGCTTGCTCATGCCGACGTCGTTGCTCTGTGAGTCGGGATCTTCGGGCTTGCGGTTCAGGGCATAACGAGTGAGGTTCTCACCCTGGTAATCACTGGCGGCGATGACGCCCAGAGTAACCTCTTCTCCAGCTTGGTTGAGGTATGAGATGGGCTGTTCAGCAGTTTGTACGCGGACGGTTCGTGTTTTGGTGGTCATGGCTATCTCCTTGTTGAATAGACGGTTTGATCGATACCCCTATTATAGTACAGCTCTCAAAATTTGTAAAGGGTGGATCAGCCATCAAGTTTAGATGACTGATCCTCTTCCGCCTGACGACTTTCACGAAAGTGCTGGGCTGCCATAGCCGTAGTCAGGTCTGTGACGGTTTTAGTCAGCGGGTCGATATAGAAGATGTGGCTGTCAATCTCGAGAGGTTGCCAGCCCTTACTCAGGATCCATTCAATGGGTGTCATGGCTGTTGTCCTTGTTGCTTGGCCTTACGAGCTTGTCGGCGGGCCCGGCGTGCGGCTCGTTGGGCTTCAAGTTTGGCATCGACGGCGGTTTGAGGTTTTCCGCTCTTCGTTTTAATTGTCTGTGGCTGATTAGCGGTACTGGTACCAACCATACCGTCACGAGCAAATGAGACACCGCCGATAATGACCATAGGCGCGAGGATGACTGTAACTACCCAGGCTATCTGATACTTGTTATCAGCGAGGTATGAGACTATGTCCTTGCCATTGAGTTGGGCAAGCATGTTAGGGGCCAGAATTACGGGCATCATGATAAGAAGCATGATACCGAAGATAAGGGAGCCCCACCAGCGAATGTTCATCTGGCCGTTGAGTTTAGTGGGTTGAAGCTTCCGGAGGGCATCGAACACGTAACCGATGGCCAGAACTTCCAACATGGCCATGCCCATACTCGACAGACCGTATAGAAAAACCAAGAGCCAGTAAACCACTACGAAGGGGCCAGTGGCCCCCTCGAAGATACGAATGCCATCCGCCGCGAGCATGGCGCCGGCCCAACGTGGAAGACCCACGCCAACGGCCATTGCAATGAGAACCTGGCCATAATCACGTTTGACGAAGATATCACGGAACGGGTTCAGTAGAGCAGACCATGTCGATTGGGCGGGCTTTTCCTGTGGTTGATTTTGTTGTGCGATGTCCATAAGTTATTGCCGCCTTTGTTGGTTAGGATTGTTGTAAGTGGTGGTAACAGGCTTTGCTGGATATGTCTGAGTAGGTACGGTACCGGGACGGTGTTGAGGATTAAACTGAGGGTTCTGATAGTTACCAGAGCGTGAGGCCGGGTTGGGACCGTGGAATAGACGATCTCCAGCCGTGGACATAGTCCCTACCAGAAGCAGGCGGATCAGCCAGATGAAGATAGCCATGGCGACTGGGAGAATATTCGTAATGAAGTCACGATCAATAACTGAGGCTGCCGGGAGGGAAGGACTGGCTGAGATGATAACCTTCAAGCCAAACCAGGTGAAGCCCGCGTTGATCCCTGCACAGATTACCCAGGCACCGAAGAGATACCAGACGAAAGCAGGCTCGTCTCTACCCTGCTGAGGTGTGAACATCCTGGCAAGACCACCGAGGTCAATTGCACAGAATGAGAAAGCCAGAAGAGTGTACCACGGGATACCCGCAAACGAGGTATTGTAGAGAAGATCCTTCAAAGACTCTTGGGTGCTCGAGTAGTTGAACCCTTCAAAGCCAAGTACGGCGAAGGCCATAATCAAGAAGAATATGCCATCACCTGTAAACAAACGTTTCATGTTCATTTGCCTATCTCCTTAAGTGATTTAGATTGTCAGTTGTATATATTATTGCAAGATGGTAATTTTGAGTTTTCCCCTTAGATTTTGGTACACTAATGTAGTGAGATCTAGTAGGAAATGCCATCTTGCAATATATCATAGATCAACAACATAACTAATTCTCTAATCTCTATCTTTATGGAGGTTTTGCAATGACTATTATACAGTTATTCTCATGGAAGAAGAAATACAACCCCGGAGATACGGTAGAAGTAAGAGCCGACATCTTCGGTAATGGTGGAGTATTCAAAGGTACAGTACTCAGAAGACTGGAAGGCGATCCACGGTATCAGGCTCATAAGTACAAAACTAGAGCCCCTAATCATTCAGAAGGAGTAGATAATGGCAGCGGATATTATGAGGTGGAGATCCCGGAACAATAGAAGTAACAGCAGGGAAGCAGACGAACGGCGTATGGAGGTTATGAACTATATAAATGAGTTCTGGACCGATAACTATTGCCCTCCTACCCTACGGGATATCTCTGCTCATACGTCGGTACTTAGTATCAGTCAGGTCCACAGTATCATCCTGGACCTCGAGCAGAATGGCCTGCTATTACCGCGGCAGAAAGATCGTGCCTGGATTATACCAGCCTGGGTACCAGGCCTATTTCCACAAAAAGAAGAGGGCCCCATGTTCTGGGGCCCTCAGTAGTACGGCGCCTGTAAAGACTATTTAGTGGCCGAGGCTTTCTTAAAGGAAAACGCCAGCCGCTTATGCAGGGCAGGCACGCCTTTCAGGCCGTAGTACGTGGCCTGACTGATCCGCATTTGAATAACCAGTGATACCAGGAATGAGAGGACAACCCCGATGGACAACGCAACCGCATCAATGCTCTGGATGGTCATGTTGGGCATGAGTATGATTATGGCCGCAACAACAATGAAGGCTACGGCATTCATTCCGGCAACCCAATTGTTACTGTTACCATCCGTGATAACCCCGAAGGACTTCAACAGTGATACGATGGGAGCGATGATTGAGGCAATCCCGGCGAGAGTGCCAAAACCCTGGGCCAGCAGGACGAGTAACGGCAGGATGGTACTTAAATCGATTTTCATGTGGAACTCCTTTTACGGTAGTAGTACGAATATCTTGGGCATGATGGTGATCAGTAGGTATAACAGCAGGGCAATAAGCACAGGCTTGCCAAAGTCGTTATATACTTTACCAATGATCTGGTTGAACGTGACAGGCTGATCGTCTGAGGCTTTCTTCTCGATCGCTACAGCCTTACGGTCCTGGACAATGCTATTGAGAGAGGCTTGGATGTCTTCAAGTTTCTCTTTCGTGTCAGCCCTATCACGTTCTACAGTGGCTTTCAAACTTTCTAACGATATTTCAAACTTGGCTAAGATTTGCATAACACCAGGTGTACCATTAAAACCGCGGAGTGTTCTGGTTAGTTCAGACAGTTCTTGATCCTGTCGAGCCAACCTCTCTTCGATGACGATATCCATGTGGCGCGGACCTCTCTGTGAAATGGGTTTAGTCTTCTCTCCGTCTTCCATGTTACACAATCCAGTCTGAGAAGTTATCTCCGTTGAAGCGCAGGGCAATCCAGCCTGAGTCCGTTTTACCCCAGATACCCCGTTCTCCAACTTTGATCTGATAGATCATGATGGTTTTACCCTGTACTATTCGACCAACAACTGAAGCGGCGGTGGTGGCCTCAGACCTGACATTCAGGTATGGTGCCGCTGTGACAGTTATTAACCTGGGTAAGTAACTGTCGAGACTGACGAGCTTCCGCATATCAACCCACCAGGGCATATCGTCATTCCCATCGAGCAGTGGGACATACACGGGTTTCTTCCGGAGACCGTACCCTGACGCATTATTGAAGTCATAAATCATGTGGACCTGATCTGGGTGATCGAATGGGTTAGTCAATCGTAGCGCCTGGGCCATGGACAACGTACTGGTAACCTGGCCCCAGTAACCGTCTATATTCTCAATTTTTACGATGTTCCTACCAGGCCATAAGAGACCAATCCAGTGGTTCACTTCTCTGACATTGGGCTTCTTACCGACGATCTCAAGGCCTTTGCTTGGTCCCCAGTCCGGAGCAGAGCACTTATCAACAGCATCGGCCAGATTGGAAGGATTGATCTTGGCGATAACCGACTTCAGTTCAGGCCAGAGATAATTATTCATGTTGTCGCCTAACTTACCATAGGCTCGAGTCATCGGTAAGGTTAGGGGACCACCACCAGGTCGTGAGAAATAGTTCGATGGGTCAGTCACTGAGTACAGGTTAGATCTGACAGTGACAGGTGGAACGGGGACAGTGATACCGCCATTTCCAAAATAATCTTGCAAATCAGAGGCATTACCATAAAACAGGTTCACGTCTATGGCATGGTCTGAGCCAGGTAGCTTCAGCCAGTCTCCAGAGAATTGCCAGAGTTTTAGCCGATCAGTTCCAGGAATGAAGCGTGAGTTCATCGGAACGTCTGGGAAAGATGATAGCTTTTCTCTGAGTGTGGCCCAGTCGTGAACGTCAGGCAGGTAGTAGTCAGGCTGGGGATACTGGGCCCACCAGTAATCCACGTTCGTGGGCCAGCTTGACAGATACTGCAAGAACCATTGGCCTGTGTAGATTATTACCTTCAAACCGCGTCCTTTACAGAGTTCTAAGAACCTGAGTATGTACGCGGTGTATTGAGTTGTTGAAACCTTTGAGTACCGGACTTCTACATCCAGCGCGAAGCATAACACGCCAGACGGGATGTAGTGAGATAACCACTCGAAGTTGACATCCCCTGTTACCCAGGGGTTGTACACAAAGTAGGGGAATTTCACGAGCTTGTCAGCGACAGCTTCCCAATGAGAAAGAAACTTCTCGTCGAGATGATGGCCGCCATTCATGTCATTAAGTCGGATCCCGATGCCTGAGACTCCGTTTGACACAAGGGCATCAATATCCAGCGGATCTTGACCTTCCCAGACGTCAACTACTAAACTAAGCGATGTCAGGTCTTGCATGGTGTATCTCCTTTTAATCGTGCAGGGTTTACTTGTCTTGTAGATCTGGCCACGTCTTGTCGCGTATGGCCAGCACACCATTCGTACTGTTGACCACTGGAGAATGGCGATTTGATCCATGATACCGAGAAGGACAACAAACGCGGCGCGGGCCAATTGATTGTTTCTGGCGTCGTGGGATTGTCGGCCCAACGAGAAGTATCTATTCCAAGTAGCGCTGCCATGTCTCTCCTTATTGAATTACATAATCAAACTGAGTTACTCAACGTAAACAGCATCTACAAACTCGCTTTGGTGCGTGTTTCCTTCCATATCCACGGTCGGCTGTTTGATAAAAGCGTACATGATCGCCCTGGTAACCACGGGCTGTGACTCATCCGAGAAGTCAATGCTTTCAGGACCTCGGACAAAGGCTCTGACTCCGATAGGTGTAAGACCTGCTTCCATATCTGCTTTGGATTGCCACCCTCGAACTTCAGCCACAGCGATCTTTTCATCGAAACCCGCAAAGATGCTGATTATTTTCCAATAACTTGCATCGATGCCATATTCTGTAGGTAATGTAAGTTGTAGAGCCATGTGTTAATCTCCTTGTGATGTTTCAGAAAAATTGAACAACCACGAAAGCAAGTCGAGATCTGTGGCGGAAATCTCACTTGTTATGACACTATATGGGATGGTGATTATTTCCGGAAGTGATATCTCTTCATCCAGCGCTTGTTCCATTTCCGCGCTGAAAGTCTTGATCTTCTCATAAGAGATGGTAGAGCTTCCATCGGGATTTTGTACCTTTTCAGGTACTACGGAATAGCTCCCATCAGGGTTCTTCACACCGTACTTTATGACCGCATCGGTGTACACCTTGTCATAGTCCGAAATCTCCCTGAGGATTGAGCGCATATTTCGCATCAACATCAGAGCTGCCTGCGGTTTCAGTGGCATTGCTCTGATTTTTTCTATGGCTGGTCGTGCGTTAATGATTGTAAATAGTTTTATTTTCATGAACATTCTCCTATGCCGAACCTTTGATTATCCCTAGATCTACCAGGGCTTGCCGTAATGCATTGATGGTAGCAATTGCCGAATTTCGGTGAGCAGCCGTATCCCAACCCCCTGCTGCAGTCCCCGTGCCACCCGCTGGAGCAGCTGCTTGGGCAGAACCTGACGGCTGAATAATCGGGGTAGCCCCGAAGAAACCAAGTTTGCCGGATGTTGATAAACCTATTTTTGTCCCAGTTGATGTACCAACACCTATATTAATCCCCTCTCCTAGAGCAATTGGCCCCGCATTTGCATCGATTACTATGGCGTAAGGACTCGTTACTGTACCAACAGGAGCCAATATGTGCAGGGCATATCCCGTATCTATAACACCGCCTGCCGCAGAACTATTTACAAGTTGTAAATACAAAGACTGAGCTGTGTTTAAATGACCGGCAGCAGCACCAGCTAGAGTAGCTTGCACTATAAGCCCGTACATAACCGGCAAGTCGCCAGATGCAGCAGAGTACGTCGGAGCTATCGTTGCTCCTACCATTTGACCACCAGAAACTGTTTGGGTTGGTCCTAAATATGCACCATAATTAGCCCCACTACTGTTTGTAAAGCTAGTATTCATGTATATAGAAAAGCTGGTAGAAGCACTCAATGACCCTGAGAAAACCGCTTCGGTATTGCCCGCGTTAGTGGCAAAAGTTTGTCCTCCTGCAAATGTATTAGGTGATGCAAGTGAGGCATATGTCGTTGGAAGTGCAGCTACCAAAGCATAAGTAGCCGCTGACATATACCCATCTACGCCTGCGGCAGCTGCTGGAATTGAGATAGAAATGGAGTTTCCTGTTAGAGGACCGCCACCAGTAAGCGGGGCCGAAACTGTTAGGCTCGCAGTGGTACTAACTGAGCTATTTACTCTCCAGTTGGACACACTATCCGATGAAATAGCCAGGCTTGTGAAAGTAAAATCATTGCCTGCTGATAAAGATGCAATCAACGTGGTACCATCCGACAGATAAACGGAGATGGATGACCCTGTTCTGTTGATCAGTCGGATGCTCATGCCAACTTGCAGAGTTGTTAATGAGGGCATCTTTACTGATGGTAATGACCATGAGCCAGTAAAGGCATAACAACCAGCAGCTGAGCTAGTTAGAGTATAGGGTCCTGCAGGCGGGTTAAGCGCGGTTACTAGACCTACGATCGGGGCATTGGTATGCATATTACTATTAGCATCCCAGGTGGCCAGAGTTAAAGCTGTCGGGGTTAGCGAAGCAGCATCCAGCTTCATTTTATCCACAGAACTCATAAAACCCGCTAGACTAGTTGTAGCAACCGCATGAGTATGTGGTACACCTGCAACATTATATGTGGCTCCAGATACTGGAAGATTCAAACTGCCATCACTCTGAAATACCGCAGTAGCCCGACGAGTCACAGAGCCGATGGGTGTTGTAAAGAGTTCAATCCTGGTTCCATGTGCCGTAACTACAAAATTTTCATCTGCGACAACTCTGACCTGACCACTAGTTACTGTGTTCTCAGCCAGTGTTACTCCATCGTAACCTCCGCCCGACACACCACTCAAAATATCATCAGTCTGCACTGGTGTGGGTGATGATTTAGTTCCCCTGGCTAACCAACCTATAAATGCAGATCGATACACATTTCCATAAGTCCATGCAAAGACGGTCGCATTTTCCTGATCGGAAATCGAATGAATAGATCCCTTTCGGTTTACAGGTGGAGGTGGATTGTCTCCAACAGACAGAGACTTGTAGACATTGTTCCAGATTATGCTGGAGTCGGTAACGAGCAACCCTGTGGCATCGGTAACTGGGACACGACCAGGGGTGCCAGACCAAGACCCCCCACCACCACTGCCACCCATGCGGCACCATCTGAGGTCTACGAAATCATTCACATCACCATTAAACCTGAGCTGGGTTTGACCGGAATAGACACGAACGGCCCACTGGGGTATATCTCCTGCAATCAGAGTGGGCATGTCGGCTTCTGTGATGTTTGACCAGCCAGTGACCTCTACACCGTTTCTTATCTGGTATGCGCCAGAGCTATCCAGGACTATCACAGCATACCTAACTTTTCCGGAAGTGGCTGGTATAGAGGCCGTGAAATCTAGGAGTGTGTTTACCTTGATGAAAACCCATTGGGTGCCCGTCCAGAAGTTGCCAGGCCAGATAAGCACGGTCATAGAGCCCGGTACCGGGAACACGAGGGACATCAAAACCTGCTCGCCCCATACCCAGGTCACATCAGACCCGTTATGTGTGCCATCGTACCAGGAATGCGTCTTGGCATGAGAACCAACCCCACTCATTCCGGCGTATGAACCTGGGAACACATCCCACACTCCAAGCACACAGGTCTTGAGTGGCATGTTATTCGGATCCCTGCCGATGAAGATTGGTTGACCAAGAAGGTTTGGGACGCTAGTGTTGATGGCTGTCTGGACTTCTCCTTGTAGAGTAGTTACATATACGGTGAACGGCTCATCAGGAACGTCTATCTCCGATGTGGCTAGATTGCCAATAAAGCCACGGTAGGCCCAGGGCTTATCTTTGTAGTTGGAGAATTTTTTCTTGTAGGCTTGTCTGAGTTTATTCATCGTTATCCTTACAGTGGTGGGCATACGTTGTATAGGAGAATACTACTGAAAGCAGCAGACCTGGCCGGTAAGGTGGCAGTATACCACAATTCCAAGGACCCGAATATAGAAGCAGTCCATCCGTCATTACATTTGATGTGGATGCCTATCGGGTTAAAGACAGGGCCCTCATCAGGAGACAGAGTGAAAAAATCGTTTACCGGGATGTGTTTGGGCCCATAGATCGTGCTAAACTCAACCGTCACTTTGTCAGCATCTATCACACCGTCCAATTGAAATCTGACACTTGTTAATCCCAGAGCGCCTACATCTGAAGTAACGTTGACCTTGGCATACCAGCCGTTTAAGTTTCCGAAGAATGTCCCAGGTGGGCAATCGTTTACGCCACTGAACATATACTTAGTGTAACCACCGGCCGGATCGTAGGCAGTACGATCAGACAGAGCCGTCATACTCGAGAAGTAACCCCAAACGTCGGCTATTAGCCCATTACCACCGGCGGGTCCCGGGTCTGTTATCGGTACCGGAATGGCGTCTAAGCCCTGGTCGCAAGATATCTCGAACCCCCACACGTTGATCGGGATGCTCGAGCTAAACTCGACATGTATGTGATAAGAGTCCGGGTAAGGGCCAGAAGAAATCGTTATAGAGCCGGCGATGAGCTGACTATAACCGCCATCAATGCCATAGACATGCAGATGAGAATAGGCTAACCCCTTATTGTTGATATCAAATTCTAACACCGTCGGGTTAGCCGCTGATGATGACCGTATTGTACAAGGGATCCACAGGTAGGCATGTCTAAACTCGGCGTTGTCACTGCCGTCTATCCATGGCCTTGAAGCGCTTAGAGAGTATGGCCCACTTGGGTCGCTAGCATCTAAGCAGGATCCTGGAGGGGCTGGTATCTTAGGCGGATCGGGCGGCCTACTAGGGTATGATGATATAACTGGTGGAATAGTCGGGAATGTAATCCTCACGCCAGGATCGCTGGTGACTGTGGGGTTAGTAATCAGGGGTACATCACCATTTGCGGATATGGATCCCTGAGTCTCAGGGTCGCATACCCAGTTAGTCACCCATTTCCCACTTGGCTCATGGGACCAATCTACGCGTCTCACAATCAAATTCTCGTTATAGCCGATGCCTCTAACGCTGTCAGAAGCGGGGATGTCTATGTGGATAAACTGGTGAGGGCATACGCCTACTAGGCGGTTGTTGGCGGCCCCATTGACCGTGACAGTATGGTCTTTGTCAAGTTGAGCTTTTACGTCGGCAGCCAGCTGATTGCTTTGACCCTGAGATGCTAGGAGAAGCTGGTCTACCTGAACAACCTCACCATACCTATCGAACACGTGACCAGAAGCAAGACTGAAAACTGCTTTCCCTGTAGTACCCGTGACGATCACGCCAGACAGGTCCACACGACCAGTCTTGTTCACTGTGATACGCTGAGTATCGAGGTTCTCATAGTCATCTGTGGTTAGAGTTAGGATTGTGGGATACGATGACCGCTCAGAAGCCGTAGTTAAAGCCGTTTCTACCTCTATGAATAGGCGGCTATAGTTATCACAGCATGGCTTGGCGAGAATGGTGTCGTGGGCTAGAGAGTTTAGCTGTTTCCACAAAGAGCCCTGTGGAGCTTTTAGAAATACGGCCTTCCGAGTGTCACCCGTGAATTGAACGTCTACACAACCAAGTAAAGTGCTTCTCCAAGCTAGGGCATCCCACATGGCTAAGTCGCAGTTTAGGTTCTTCATCTGGACCCATGTATGAGGGGTACCCGTAACGGAGATATAGCCCACAGTGAATGCCGTTTCTTTATCGAGCCAGTAGTGGGCTGACTTCACTGTGAAGTTGATGGAGCCTCTGAGCCAATCTACGGGCACTGACTCGTCATCTAGCCAACCGAGGCCGACGATGTTCTCAGAACCTAACAGAGGTCCGATGCTGCCATGTTCTAACCCAGCGTAGAAGGCCTCCTCGAATAGTACGACTTTGGTCCTGTCTCGGGCCTGAGTTGTGTTGGCATCCTGTACCACAGTCATTGAAAATTCTGAACCTCCTGAGTCTAAATCCCAGCTAAAGCCATCTAGCTTCACATCAATCGAGATCAGGTTCAAGGCGTTGTATAGGTATACATTCCGGTGTGCCTCACGGGCTTTCCCCGCTGATGACACAACCTGGTAATTGACCGTGTACCTGCCAGGCTTCGAATAGGTAGCCGTGGGGGTACCAGTGGTTAAACCAGTTGTAGAGTCGGAGCCCGGGAAACTCCACATCTGGCTAGCGATGGCTGTACCATCGATCATATACGAGCTGGCCACAAATGATAGAGTCTTGCTCAGAGGTTTGTCACTATCAAAAGTCATCAAAGACACGGTATTCACATCTGGCAGATACGGCTGGTAACTGGGCTTGAAATCACTAGACCACCGGGCGACGTTACTAATTCTTACCTGATCGATATTGCCAGCCAGGCTGTTGAATGTGTCTGTCCATTTCCCTATCGTGCAGCCACCGCTAGTAATGGGAAAAGATGCCAGATATACGTTGACGGCCGAGTCCTTGACACCGTCTATATAATAATCTAGGTGAGTACTGTCAGACTTCACCAAGGCCACGTGGTGCCAGACATCATCTGAGAGTGATGCCACAGAGGGGCTGCCATAGGCACTCTGCCCAAAGATGTTCAGGTGATTGTCAGGTTGGATAAAGAATACTATCCGATAGCCGCCGCCGGCTGGACTGCAGGTGTCTACGACTACTCGATTATATGAGTATGTACCCGGAGTTAGTCTTACCCAAGCCTCGAAGGTATAAGGTGAATAACCCAGGACGAACTTGCTGTTGATGATATTTAGGCCATTGACTCCGGAAGACAACGCCATGGATGCTGACCCCTCTCTGGCGTAGGTCTCATCACGGTGGGCATCTCCAAAAGCTGTCCAGATGGCCCCGTCGAAATCGACTACCCATGATGAGTCGAGACGTATGACCTGATCCGACCCGATTATGGGAGTTGGGTCGAAGTTGGTATGTTGATCAGAGTAGGGGACGTCGGACCGCACAAACACAGATCCGGAAGAATTGAGCTTCACGTGATCTTGCCAGGGGCCATATTCATCAAGAACCGTCATGAACAGATTGTCTGCGTAGGGTACATTACTGCTTTCTCCAACGTAGGCCATAACAGCACTGAATGGCCTTCTAACGTGTGTTAGGCCAACGGTGTTTTCTCGGGTGGCTGGTAGGCTGGTAGAGATAACCACAGTCATGCCAAACTTGCAGTTTGTGTATAGAAGAGTTGGGTTGTCGTATGAGAATTTTGTGATCATGTCCACCGTAGAGAAAGCCTGGTTTATCTGAGCGGTGAACACCAGGACTGGTACATCGAAGATGGCGTATAGCCGACTAGAGTTACCATCAGACCTGAATAGGTCAAGTTCTTCAGGTGTAGCTGGTCTGGCTGAGTAGGTGGGGGCATAACTCATGGTTGCAACTCACAATGAACAAATTCAAGATTGAATGATACCCGTCTCGTAGTCTGGCGGTCTTCTTCTTCAGGCCACTTCATGATGCATTTGTACTGTCTAAACTGATCAGCATTCTCAAGTGAGATGGTGTCTATGTAGATGATGGCGCTGGCACCTGGACAGAATGACCTGAGCTGATCTCTTTGGGCCTGGGTAATGAAACCCCAGGCCCATGTAATCGTAGGGAGACCACGACCGACAAATTTACCGCTGGCCATCTGAGATAATTCGACAAACAATTTCAGAGGTGGCCTTGGAAATGGTATAGGCGTTGGTAGGTCATGAAGCGGTATCGTAGAAGCCGAGGTGCCCATGGCATAGGTTGTTGGAGTTGTCATGCGAGTTCAAGCTCCTTGGCAATGGTACTCAGGATACGGTTCTCTGTGGCTTTCATCATGGACCTAAACTCAGTCATGTTTCCACTCTGGCCAAGATAGAACTGGAGAGTGAGGCCGCCTTGTTGCTGTGGCGCGACAGACTGTCTGGCCATAGCGGCTGCCATGGCTTTTGACTCTGAGTTAGTATGAACGTAAGACCCGAGCGGTAGGTCAACAATTTCAGGGCCGCGTTCACCCACTAGCGTTCTACCTGCGGCAGACCCACCAAGAGCCTTTCCCGGGACGTTCTCACCACCAGCAGTACGAGAGAGTAATCCCCGGTTGGCGGCTATCCAGGCTTCTAGATCGGCTGTCTCAGCCGCATAGTAATCGGCTTTCAACTTGCGGTCATTGCCCATAAAAAGGTCAAGATCCTCGAGCTGCTTAGACAGGTTGTCAGTGAGGGCCTTTTGCTGCTTCTCATAGTTAGTCTGCAATGTCGAGAGGGTCTGCTCTTCTTGTTTCTTGAGTTTTTCTTGTTCCAGCTTATGTTGCTCATCCAGTTGGGCGAGCTGCTTGGCTTCTTGCTCAGCGGCACGTTGGTCCGCGAGGGCATTAGCCGCGGCTTGATCTGCCAGCTTCTGCTGGTAGTCGGCTAGTTGCTGGGCGCGTTGTTCCTCGAAGGCACGCTTCTGATCCGTGAGTTGTTGGGCATAATCTCGATTACGTTTCTTCTGGTCATCCGCGAAGTTCTGGTTCTCCTCATCGACCTTTTTCTTATAAGCCCGGTCTTCAAGGACCAGACCCAGGGCATCACGCTGTCCAAGCAGGTCAAACCGTTTTTCCGCGTGGTCTTGAGCTAATTTCAGCAAGGCCTTCTGGTGGGCTTGTTCGGCATCCTTCTCGGCATTCTCGAATGATTGCTTAGACTTGGCCCTTTGCTCAGCGTATGAGCGCTCAGCCTGTTCCTGACTTCTGGCAAAATCCCTGGCCATCTGGGCCATGGCAATCTGCCGATCCTGCATGGTCTGAGCCTGCTGACTCTCGAAGTCATTGATGATCTGAGACCGCTGTCTCTGGTAGTTGGACTCAGACTCCACCATCTTTTGCCCAAACTCAGCAACTGTGGCGGCACGCTGTGAGTCGTATTCCTGTTCCGCCTGAAGCATCTGTTGCTGATAGTTGATGAAGGTCTGGACTTGTTGCTGGGTAATCATACCACCTTTGCCATCGGCACTATTTTGCTTATCGGACTCCTGCTTCAAATCGTCAGAAGCCCCAACGATCGTACCGATGAAGTGGTCTAGGTTATTCTGGAAAGTCAGTACAGCGTTAGCCGCTCCAGTGAAGCCAGGGATCATCGTACCTAATCCCTTGATTAGCGCGGTCATTGGTAACTGAAGCAGACGAACAACCGTCATCATGTTATCGCCGAGGTTTTGTTCTTGCTGACCCATAGCCTTATTGATGGCATTACCAAGAGCATTGCCCAAGGCAGCTCCAACGGCAAGAGCCAGGACGCCAACTGCAACGGCGGCACCAGCGGACATGGACCCTGCGCCAGCTTCTGCTGGGCCGATCTGACCACCAGCTACGCCATATTGAGAAGCTCCACCTCGCATAAGCGCCTGTGGGTTGATGCCCATCTTCACGGCAATCATGCCTAAGTTGGCCACCATTCTCATGGCGTTCATGACGATCAAACCGATGCCGCCTATCGCTGTCAAAACCCCACCGACGCTTAGAGCACCTTCCATAAGCCAGGGATTTTCTTTGACGATACCCGCCAGGGCTGTCATGTAAGTAGCAGTTTTCTGAAGAGAAGGCAGGACTACATCAGCCGCAGTAGCACCGATCTGAAGGTTGGCCTGCTTTATTTTATCTTCTGTCGCCAGCCATTGAGCTCCGGCGGCAGTGGTCAATCCCACAGTACTGATGAAAGTTTTAGCCTCAAGAAGGATGCCCGCCGTCATCATAGCACCGACGGTAGCCAACTCACGAGACACAATACCAACGCTACGGGCTTCCGCGCGTAGGCTTCTGAACGCGAGGTTAGACTCTTGTAGGGTACTCGTGTATAGCTTCTGCTTACCAATGGCCTGATCTAAGCCTTGGTCCTTGATGCCTTCTTTCATCCCTTGGGCGCCAGAAGCTACATTGGCGGCTCCAGCCTGGTAATTCTTCTGGTAGTCTTGAAAATCTTTACCGAGGTTATCCCAGTTGTTGGCTTGTTTTTCGTAGAAGTCGTCGGCTTCTTTACCAACCAACTTAGTGGCCTTGGCTACTTCCTCCGCACCCTGTTGGCTATACCGGGTGATGATATTGATAAATTTATCTTCCTCAGACATTGGCCGCCTTCCTTCTTGCTTGACCCTGCGCTTTCATTTTATCGCCGATGTACTTGAGCTGGAAGATGGCTCCAAGCTCTTGTTCAGGTTGTCGTAAGGCCGTCAGGATGTCCCATTGGAAATTAGTCATCTCTAGGATGGGCAGTATACGTTTAGCCCTTTCCATGACGTCATCAGAGATTAGGTCGAAGCCGAGTTCTTCGAACGGTGGGAGGCCTTCGTCCTCCGCTTGTTGGTTGTCGTAGACTGAGGAGAGCCACTCAAGGGCGTCCCAGTTTTTTTTTGAGCCTGCTCTGACATTTCAACGACTTGGGCCATAGAGGCCATAACTTGTTTGGCCTGAGAAGCCCACCAGTGATTATTGAGTTCCTGGGTCTTCGCGGCCCAGCCATCAAGTTCCTGTTCATCAAGTTGCATAAAATCAGCGAGCGTCATCTCACGTACCGAGATGGGGCTCTCGACACAAGCCACGCAGTGTGGGTAGAGATATGTCCCAACATTCTTACGGCCAAACGTGTCGTGAGAACCATCTAGGACAATGGCATCGCCTGCGTTCAGTAGCTCAGCGTGGTATGAGGCATCTCCGATGTTGGCAGGCCTCAACGTGATTTCTACAGGTTCGTCATTGATTGTAACGGAGATGACAGCTCGCTTGGTCATGGCTTTAGAACTCCCACTTGATGAGGATGTCGGCACCAACGATAGGCGCAATAGTGAAGGTGACGTCAGTTGTCGTCACGGTGATGCCAGTGGTTTTGAGGATACCGTCTACGAAGACGGCTACTTTGCCAATGGTTTTAGCGGGCGTGTAACCCACTGGGAATGTGAACTCAGTGACGGTGCCATCACCGATCCAGGCCGCCATGGCCAGGACGCCCTCTGACATCAACCGGCGATACTGCTCATCGGTTTCATTGTCAGCGGTGATGGTCAGGGGAACGCCAAACAGGTCAACTTCAGAAGGTGTGAAAAGGACGTCATACGTCCCATCAACCTCACGGTCGGCCATGCCCGCGTCCATCGGAATGAGTTTCGCGCGTGGGACCAAGAAATTCCGCCAGCGGCGCAAGCGGCTGTGAGCATCCAGACTTTCCTGATACATCCACAGACCGACGAGCGGCTCAAAGCCCTGGTTACTGGTCAGTGAACCGATTGAGAGTGCCTCGCCAACAGCACGGGTTTTGTTAGCCGTCAGAACCGAGTCGATGCCCATGTTATCCGCACCAACGTTGATTACCGCGCTCGCGGCTTCGGTCGGGGGCAGAAAGTCAGCAGCTGCCACGCGGTCAGCATCGATGTGGTTCAGGCGGCGTTGTTTCGGGATGGTAAGGTTCAGGATCTTCCCACCAACGATGGGGATACCCATGTAAGGAACGGTTGAAGAGTTCCCCTTGATACGGCCCGCGGCATTAAGCTCGTAAATGCGACCTCCACGAAAACCGCCAGCGTATTGAATACCAGATGTGTCTGCCATTGAATTGCTCCTTATAAAGTACCGTAGTTATTATCGTTGAGGCCGATAACTCTGATTACAAAGCGAAGGCCGAGGTACAAAGTAGAACTCTGGCCGTACCGCAGTTGAACTAAACCGTCATCCCTGAGTGGGTATGTACGGAGGATACCTGGTACTGTTTCGGCCAGGCTATTGTTAGCGAAAATCGCGTGTTGCTGGATGAGTTTTCTCACGGCATCGAGGTAGGGCTCAGTTTTTCTCTCAGCCTCGCCATCTATACCAGCCTCGGCTACACAGACGTATAAAGCCGCCGTAAAGTCTCGAGTCTCATGGGCGAGTGTGTTGTCTACGCGATCTGGCGGATCTGGGTAAGTGCCTGGTCCAGTGAATGATATCCAGGTTGGCAGGTCTGTTTCGGCTAGGGAGAACGGCGCCTGGGGATTAGACCTGACAGTCTTACCGGTCGGAAGGTGGGTAATGGGATCCACGTAGGGAAGTCCAGTCAGCGGGTCTATGGCAAGCAGAGTACCTATCATGTTAGACAAGGCCATCTTGACAGCTTTCACATCCATGGTTCTATCCTCGTGTATGCCGCGAGTACAACACGAACACGCTCTGGGATGGCCTTTGTGTAAACCATTCCACCGAGCTCGGCCACGCCGATTGAGTCTCCTAGACCACTCCGTTCTTCCTTATAAAGGCGGATGGCCATCAGAGTGGCTATATCCACGAGATCTGCCGGAAGGTCATCGACTGTCAGGCCTAGGCCGCCAGTGTAGCTAATCCTCGCGTAGACTCGTTCTGAATAGCAGAGATTGCCCTCATAAACCACGAGTGGGCCACCCTCTGGAGCAACCCTGGCAAGATCAACATCGGACCACGGCCTGGTCAGACCAAAACGGTAAGAGAAGGCTGACACAGTCTGAATGGCGGGCTTATGTGGATATACACGAAGAACGCCATATGAGTCTATCAGGCCATTGGTGAGAAGCTCATCCACGATGGTCTCAGTCCCGAAGTAATTCTGTCCACCTGGAACTCCTACACAGAGGTTATCTATCACTCGGCTGGCCCTCGTGATGTAATCGAGAAGGTCGGCATCCGCGGTTGTTTCTTTGCTGTCCATGGCCGTCTTGACCCTGAGCAGTGTTGTATAGTCCATTAGGTGCCTCCCAGGTTATAGTATTCTTTTATGGCCCTACGAGTCTCGATAGTCACAATTCTCTGCATATCATCGCTTTCCCAGGTCGTTAGAACATCCTGCCAGCCGCGTGCTTGGTGAAGTTGTACTTGTTCGAGACCCTGGACATAACCAGCGTATGAAGCCGAGTTAGAGAGCATGCCAGTAACCTCGTTGTTCTGGACCTGGACGTCAACCGTCCAACGTCCTCCAAGTTGTTCAGATGATGGTCTGAGCTTATATCCCACGACATCTGGAATACCCTTGGCCCTGAGCAGCTGTACTTTCTTTGTCTTCGGGAAGCTGAGGCTAGGCTTGACAACGCCGCTTCCCTGCTTCGGTGGTCTCTTGACGATTGGAAACCACCAGCCTTTCCCACGCTCATAGTAGCCCATGGGCATGCGAGTTATCAGCGAGTATCGGCCAGGCTGGTTAGCCTCGCTTTGTGGAGCATACTTCTTAGCACGCTCTCTGAATTTTAGCATAATCGTGGCCATTGACTCAGCCAGCACAGGAATGAAGCCCTCTGGATTTTCCATCGCTTCGAAGAAGCGTTTGTCGGGGATTTGAATTTCTACCTCGAGTTTTATAGCATCCATGAGAACCTCGTTTGCCTGGGCGGGAAGGAGGGCCCGCCCAGGCATAACAACTGAAACCGTCTACTAACTGTCCACCCGGATGCCAACGATGGCGCCCTGAGCGGTCGGGTAATAGCACTTGAGAACTTCGGTGTAGTAGATGTCGAAGTTGATGTTGCGGTCCACGCTGGCGAGCTGCCAGTAGGTGTAGGGCTTCAGCACATCGAGTGCGAAGCAACGGCTATCCTGAGCGAAGCGATAGGTATCGGGAGGCAATGTTTCTGACATCAACAGCAGGATCCCATCCGGGAGGTACGGATGTGAGATCAAGTCGATGTTGGTGGACATACCCGCATTCTGCGCGAACTGGTTCACGTACCCACCAACCATGAGGCCACCGACGATACGGTTGCGTTCCTGGGTGATGTCCAAGCGCATCATCGAGCCGTTGTTCTGGCTGGCGATACGGTTGGTGATGGAGCGGATGGTAGCCGGGCTGCCCACCATCAGAGTCGGCGCGGTGTGGTAGTAGTTCCACATCTGTTGCAGGGCGTTATTGATTTCCTTCACGCCGGATGCTTCAGCGGTCAGCAGTGAGCCCGCCATGTCGATGAAGACGCGAGGGCCGGCGCTGGACAGATCGGTACCGTAGATTGTAGACTTCGTGCACCAGGCAACGAAACCTTCGGGCTGAACCAGGCTTGCGGAAGTATCAACGGTCGGGAAAGCAACGGCACCCGCCGGAACGGCCTTGATCTGGATGGAGTTGACGCCAACCCATTTCTGGCCAGGGGTTGTTGGGACGATGGCGGTGCCATCCTTGTAGAGAAGCTCGGTGGCTGGGTCCAACAGAACGGCGGCTGCATTACCAACGGCTGGCGAAACGTAGACCTTGTAGCCGACGGCGCCATGCACAGCAGGCCATGAGACGCCGATGACCAGGTTACCGCCACCGGGGACTGTGACAGCCACGGAACCCGGGACGCTTTCGCCATGGTTAGAGGCCGTGGTATCATTGCGGAGTTTGCCTTCCAGGGTGACAGCCGTAACCTTCACAGTCCATACGCCTGCGGCGAAAACGGTGCCGGTACCTGTGCTGGCGCCGGTCGGGACTGGGGCAGCGATCGCAGCGGCATTACCACCAGCGACGCTCAGTTCTTCAATGCGCAGAAGGGCCGAGAGGTTGAACATGCTCTGGACTTTGACGGGATCGTCGAAGCCACGAGCGAAGTCGATGGCTTCCAACTGAACGGAGCCATGAATGGACTGGGACTTGTAGTCGGCCGCGATAGGAGTCGCGCTGGGGTTACCTTCGATGCCGTTGGCGCCGAAAGCAGTACCCATGGCCGCCCCGAAGTCCAGGGAGCCGAAGCCGAGCTGCATTTTCCAGACAGCCTGAGAGCCGGACATAGGCCCGACAGGGCCGGCGTCCACTGCCACGCGATTGCGCAGAAGGGCATAGGTGGGCAGGCGGAGTTTGGCTTCGCGCTCCAGGTTATAGCCTGTGAAGCCAGACGTGGCGTCCAGGGCTTTCTTGAACTCGCCTAAGTTACCGTAACTCTGGACGTTGTTCAGAGCGGTAATCAAGCCATCAGTGTCGATGAGGGACATTAGAAATCTCCTACAGAATTGTTTTTATGAATAAGGTAAGGACGTGGACGGCTTGGACTATTCGCCAGGATTGAAGATCTTGTTCTTGAAGCGAGAGGCCGTAATCACGCCACCCTGTTCAAGCATGACGAAGGAGGCCTGGTTGATGACATCATTGACTTTCGCCATAGCCATCGGACCATCCATGCCAGTCGCCTTGATGGCGTTGAACATAGCGTAAGGGCCACCAGCCATGAGCGCCTTGTAAACCGGGTCCAGGAGGACCGGGCTGACTTCGGGCGTCTTGTTGAGCAGCCCATTCAGATTGGCCAACGGGCTATCAGCGGCAGGTGCGGCAGCAGCTTTGGCCAGGGAGTCAGTCGCCAGTTTTTCAACCAGGGCGGTGATCTGATCTAGGCGTTTGTTCAGGGCTTCCACATCGGCCTTGCCGAACGGGTTACCCTTCTTTTCATCACCCTTTTCATCGGGTGTCTTCTCAGGACCACCAGCAGCATCGGCTGGCGAAACTTCGGGCTTGGCGGCATCTGGGGCTGGGATCTTGCCCTCTGCCTTCTCTTTTTTGGCGTCCAAGGGTTCTCCTTGATTATCAGGAACGGGTGTGCTGGGATTGTTCCCAGAGGTTGAAGCCAGGCTGGCTGAGTCAAGCATCTCAACCAGAAGCTGGCGGACGGCTTCGGGGTTCTGCGCAATCTGGTCGGCAGCTTCATCGAAGATAGCCGAAACCTGATCCCGCAAGGCGCCGATATCAAGCTTCTTTACTGTGTTAGGCTCATCAGCCATGTTGTTTTCCTTTGTAACGGAATGGGCAGTGATGACCTTGGTGAGCGGGTCATACTTATAGATTTCACCGAAGCGACTCGCCAATCGCGAAATGCGGCGTCCGAGGATGTTTGCCTCTCGCAACGAGTATTTTTCCAACCCGAGACCCTTATTGAAGCGAGTGACCGATTTCTTCAGATTTCCCTCATCCATGAGGAAGCTGAAGTTAGCGGGATCGCCATACTCATCAGGGTCGTTAGGGCCACCATTCGGTGCAAGCAACGGTTCGTTATCCCGCCGGTGGATGCCGACAGCAGAGCCGATTGACTTCAGAAGGAGTTCTTGTTTCTCATTCCTCTCGCGATCTTCTTGCCGGATCTGGTTGAGGACTGAGACGGACTTTATGAACTCTTGTAAGAGTTCAGGCTCCACAGAGGCCGGAACCTCTGATACTGAGGGTACCACTGGAAGTGCGGCCTGATCGGCTTCACTGGCCTGAAACGGGACATCAATTATCAGCCCGTCAGCCTTCACCATTTGGAATGTGGCTGTGTGGACAGAAGGCGCGTCTACCAGACTAAACTCGATGGGCCGCCCCGTATAACGAGTTCTTCCAGTTTTGGGATCTGGCCATTTCCGAAGATAGGCACCACCCATTGAGGCGCCGGTGTAAACGCCTTCTCGGACCTTATTGATGGCGTCCTGATCCACAACCTTGACGCAGAGGTCGACAGCGAGTTCGCCATCGAGGAAGTTGATATCCTTCAAGAGGCCAGCCGCGCTGGGCTGGTGCATCGCTCGGATATTCCCCTTGGATTTGCCACCGCTTCGTTTCTCCGCGGCGGCAGACCAGGCCTTGATCAGAGGTACGGTAGAGGCGTAATCCATGATCTCGCCAGCACCGTCAATGATCTCCTGAGTGCCACGAGTCCACAGCATCAGGGTGCCATCGTCTTGTTCTTCCACCTTATACAGTGGGAAGAAGATCGAGAATTTTTCAGCAGAAGAGATATCGCTCATGTGGCCTCTTTGATTGGTGTCGCAAGGCATTGACAGCCTATGTGCGAAGCGAATGGTGGCATTGGGTCGCCTACCCTGAAGATCTTACCGTTTAGTTCCATGCAACCCATGTAGTACTTGCCGTTGATTTCTAATTCGCTTTCACAGGGCTTTTCGCCCATGGCATCCCAGGCCCACTGGTTTGTCCTGTGGGCTGTCATGAAAGCTAATGAGATCTGGCTATTGAGGTTATTCACCTCTTGTGTTGCGATTAGCTGGGCTCTCTGAGACCCGAAGTATTTATTGAGGTCCGCGAGTAGACTACTGAAGTCTCTCCCACTGACGTACCAATCTGAGACCATCTTGTGTACATCGAGCATAGTATCATCGGCTATCAGAGTAAGGTTGCGGCCTACTCGAGCTTGGTAGGCTAGTATTGTGGCCCTGGCTTCGAGATCGACCTGTTCATAACCTCGGCTAGTCCACCAGTCGTTCTCCACGTCGGCCAATAGCCCAAGAGCATAGGCCAGCCCTGAGTTTAGGGCTATGAGGAGAGCAATGCGGAACTTCTGCCAACTGTCGAGGTCATGCGGCAGGTTTTCTGGCGGTGGGTTAGATGGTGGATTACCTCCGACGACTAAAGCGGCCTTCTTCAGAGTGAGTAGTTCTGGAGGAAGCTCGTCAGGGACGTCCATGCGGCTTATCCGCTTTCGCAGATTGCCCCCGTCCCGTAGTTCACGTTTTAGAGAGCGTACTCTGTCTGAGAATACGCTCTCCAACAATTCTGAAAGATGAGCTACTGACTTACGTCTAGCTTCCAGGATATTCGACCGTCTCTGTGAGTATCTCACTTTCATAGCTGAGTTTCCAGTACTATCCGCTTAGTGGCTAGTAATGACTGAGCACGGCCCAGAGCGCCGAGTACGGCTTCTGATCCGACTAACTCAGTGATGTCCTGCCATGAAGCAGTGTCGCCCAAGGACAGTTGAACCGCTCTCAGGATCTCATCAGAGAGGACTATCCCATCCATCACATCGCAGAACACTGAGTGGCAGTTCTTACGTTGTACTGGAAAGGACAGCCCATTATCAATGAGAATGATGCGGCTTCCATCATCAGGATGGGTGAAGTAGTTATGGAGATATCCACGGTCTTGTTGGCCGCTGATGTAATCGAACACGGCCGCCTTTTCAACCCAGGTTCGGTTGTATTCTGAAACTTGTTTAGTAGCCGTCTTGCCGGCAGTGTACCAGATAGCGGCGCCCATCTCTCCATTTGACTCAGAGACAAAGGCAACCGGAACTAACATTGTGGCAAGCGACCGGTCTAACAGGTAGGCGGCTTCCTCTCGAACGTATTGAGGGCCACCGATAAGTCCGACGAGCGTGGTGGCTTCGCCACCCTCTGGCTTCCAGAGAGCTGGCTTTGCGGGCATTCCCTTCGGAGACATTGCCACGATTTCAACGTCATTGACGTGATCGCCACTCATGAATTTGAAAGGCAGCTCATGCGAGACGGGCGCATTGAAATAGGCCTCATCCTCTGGACAGACACCGCAGTGTTTGTCGAATTGGCTCAGTAGGCAATCTATTCTGTTAGGCCCGTTAGCCACAGTGAGGCTAGAGATCTCTGCTCGAATGTCTGGAACACCGAACCCAGCCGGGAGCTCAAAGTTACTTGAGAAATAGGCCAGTGTGATATGCGGAACGAACCCGTGGTCTGTAGCATAGGGTATACCGCGTAGTTTGAGGCTGTTGCAGATTTCTGTCCTGATGAAGGGCAGTTCGCTGGCATCTAACGTGGCGTATAAAACCTTGCGGCCGTCTTCGCCATTGAAGACCCCATAACCCTGAACTTTCCCGATTAGAGGACCATGCAGAGAAGCACATGACGCCACACATTCCTGAAGAACTGAGAGGGGAATGGTAGTTATGTCGGGCAAGTAGGCCAACGTGATATGCATGTTCTCAGCGGTCTCACGTTCGGCATCTTGAGGGAGGCCTAGACTGTCAGCGATGAATTGCAGTTGGGCAGATACGGTTGGTGGCATAAAGATGGCAACCATAGCACTGGCCATATCCTGATGAACTATGTCGACCTTGCTGTAGTACTCCGGATCTTCTTTGAGATGGTCGAGAACGAGGCCGGCGATGATGTTCTGGTCTCCACCGACTGTGGCCGAATGTTCCTGTTCTTCTTTCATGCCCGCTTTGAATTGGTCAGGATCTACTTGAAAGTCTGGCTTCATCTGAGCAAGCAGCTGGTCAGGATCAGGTATTCCGCCTTCCACAGGCTTTACAGTCTGTGGTTTTTCTTCGGGTGTTGGAGGCGGTGGTACCTGGGGCTGAGCAACGGGTTTTTGAGCTACGGGTTGAGAGGCAGGAATTGTCGGCACTTGGCCAGGCTTCTGAGCCACGGGTATTTTATTTTGAGCAGGTGGGATCGAGTGAGTCACTGTCCCAGGGTTCTTTCCTTGAGATGCCTCGAGATTTCTGAGCATCTCCATAATCTTTTGAGTACCCTCTGCTTGAGTCTGAGTAGGATCTGGATTACCAGCCATCTGGTTCACAGCGTCTTCAGGACCGATTGGAGAGCCGCCGTTCTTATTGGGCGGTGTGTTGATCGGAATGGCCATACCAGTAGGATCCAGTTTCAGCTTCTCCATGATGAAGACCTGAGTACCAGCCGTGATGAGGTGCATGTTAGCGATATTTTCAGGATCGTTGATATCGCCGATGGGCTGCTTACCCTGCTGACTCAGTGAGTCATTGAGTGTTAGTTCTCCATGCATCAGGCCTTGCCAGCGTTGTTCACCCTGGATCTGCGGGTCAACTTCCTCGGTAGGGTAGTCGAGATAGAACTCAGCATCATCAACTCCGGCGTTATCCAGGACATACTGGAATGGACTCTCATAGAACCCTTTCATGGGTCCAAGAGTCTGCCGAGTCATGTCATGAGCCGCACCAAGTTCGAAACCCTTACCACCGAGACCCTTAGAGGGTCGCTTGCCCAATTCAGACGGTGGAATGCCGATGGCGTGCATGATGTTATCGAAGGCCTGGTCGTATAGATCTTTCGGAAAATCCGGCCTTTTAGTGGCCAGAAACGTCGTACCTTCCGGCGCCCAGCGAACGCGTGAGTGCTGTGTCTGTGAGCCTTCTGCCATGCGAGCATTGAAAGCATTTTCACCTGCGGCGATCTTTCCCATGGTTGGGAATAGATCTTTTGGTACCGTAAGGAAACCTTCTGGCATGTTACCAGTGCGATAGTGTCCCAGCTCGAAGGCTGTCATCACAGCGATGAGGTTGATCCATGCCCAGGCGCCCTCGATGAACGTTTCGCCGTAGGGAGAGTCAGTTGCTGGGTTCTGTGGCCTGAACCATATCTGGCTTTGATCCCAGAAAGAGAACGGAGTACCATGAATGATCTGAGTGAAGGCCGGTGTTGTTAGGGGGAGCTTCTTACCAGCATTACGCCACTGTGCAGCCTTCTCGAGATATTTCTGGGCAAGCTTGGGCGTATTTTCAGAGGGACCCGCGAGCAGGCCCTGCCCACCGAAAGCACTCCGGATGTTAGTGATGAAGTCCTTGACGGTGTCATCCATCTCGTAGGGCTGAGGAAGCTGCCCGCGCTCATTGATGATTAGGAAGAGTGTAGACCCATCGATGTATTCCAGGCCTTCAATATTACCGTCATAATCCTTCCGAAGGTATAGGGCTGGGGCATCGTAGATTTCCGTTGACTTGATGAACCTATTGAGCCAGATCTGGAAGGGAGTCTTGCCGTCTGGCGACTTGGTCATCCATTGGTATGGGTGACCAGACTTGACGCGATTTTGAGTTTTCTTATCACGTAAGGTCGGAACGAAGCCGCCCAATTCACGAGTCAGGAGGTTCACTGGGATACGGACTTCTGATACCGCGTTGTAGGCAGACTTCAGAGCCTTGACGGGCATCAAGCCTTCATAACCAGCCCGAGGTTGAAGAGTAGCATTGATGGAAACGGGGTAGTCAATCTCGCGGGGTATCTCGCTGTCTTCAGGTCTGGGCAACGGCGAAATGGGCCAGCCAGGACCGTAGAGCGCTGAGACGTCACGAGCAGGAAGATTGAAGTCCTTATTGCCGCTTACCACATTGTACTTCTGAAAAGATGAGTACGGGATTTTACTGATACTCATGGAGTTCTCCCTATGATGAATATGATTAGCGGTATAGCCACGAGTATCAACAGGATCATCAGACCATAAGCGCCAGAGTGCTTATCAGTCCTGATCTTCTCACTAATTTTGTAGCTCATTACCGATCACGATCCTGGCCAAGCATATACAGAGCCCGTCTGTTGATCCCGGGCTCAGCAAGTATCTTCAGGACCTTGTCAAGCGGTACCACATAGATCTCGCCGTCGGGTGTCTGGATAGATACGTCGGAACCACCCGTGAGGGCTATCCCGAGATCCACCTCGCCCTGGTCAATCGTCTGAGCTCTTACTTTCATGATTTGACTCCTGATGTATCACAGGCCCGAGTATAGCCTCGGATATCTGTTCGGTAGGGACGTGATAGATGGTACCGTCCGGCGTTGTTATCCTTACAGAGCCAATGCCCATCCGGTCTATCTCGAAATAGGCCCTCTTGCTGTCTAGAGTGACAGCTTGGACTCTCATGGTTCGCCTCCGTGATCTATGATCGTCGGAGGCATAACAGTCACGGCATGTAAGAACCATCCCTGATTGCGATACCAGGCCAACAGATCTTGAAGGGCCTCGACATCTCCAGTACCCGACTGATCAAGTATGAATACCGTCTTGGTAGTGTGGTTGAAGGCCACTTCAATCATGCCCGAACCAAGGGTGATCTGGCTCTCTTGTGGGGCGGGTGGTGTTTTTGGGGCTGGGGCAAAAGGATTGCGCATCGCAGAAGTCCGAGTTATTGTAACAGAGCGAAGGCCACCACAAACAGGCAGAAGCCCAGCGCAACGAAGTCGATCAGTAGGAAGACGTTCGCCCGCTGTGGATCTGGCTTGATCATAGCCTTGATTGCAGCAATGAAGAAACTAAGCGCGGATAAGGCATACACGATCTGTTGCGTTTTCATGTTAGACTCCCGGCGCATAGAGGGCTTGAGGAACGCCCTCCTCGGTCGGTGTCGAGATTGTCTCTTGCGGAGTTTGAAACTCCTTGAGCTTCTCTTGCACCAACTCGACAATTGCCTTCAACTGCTGGTTTTCATCATTGATAGCAGTAACCTGCCGGCCCAGGTGGATGACACACTCCACGAGTTCTTTACGTGAGCAGATGGCGATAGACTTACCCTGCCAGGTCATTGCCCTGGTCAGGTCCTGCGTTTGCCTTAAGCTGGTCATTTATGGTGGCCCTCCGAGCCATAACTTGATTTATTTCTTTGAGTTGTGCGAGAAGGATCTCAGGCTGTGAACCGTCGTGGTCATGCCAGACCTTCTCGAAATCTTCCTGGTAACATGCGTAGTGCATATCACCCAAGCAAAAGAGTTTGTTACCACGGAGCTCAAGCTGCCCTGAGCAGAGTGGACACTTTCCATTATAAGCCTCGCTGCCTTTAGTCAACGGAACCTTAATTCCAGTTGCGGCCAACCGTGTCGTTGATTTCTTCTTCATCATCTTCTTCCTCCACCATGGCCATCTCAGCTACGGTTACTTCAAATTTTAGGAGCTCTTTGGCTTTCTCAATGGTGATACCCTGGCTATTGGCCATGTACTCCAGAAGGTCATCGTTGATATCTTCAGTAGTAGCCTGTCCTTTCGCCCACCGGTCAATCTGCTCATCCGTGACGGCTGTGTAGCAGCATTTCCAGCACAGACCCAGAGAGAGCACCGTATCATCATGTCCCTTCCCTGAAGCAGCTAGACGCCACTTGTTGGTGGGTGTTTGCTTACTCACGAAGGTATTGACTTCGCGCCTGAGGACTGGAATGTTCATCAGTCGGAGACCACCGTCGTGGATGCCGTCATAGAGGTCTTCCATGAGTTCGGCTTTATTCCAGTTGTCGGTAGTGAAGGGAATAATAGTCAACCCTTCGGCCCGTAGAGCCTCGATATTCGGAGACCCGATGCTGTTCATTTCCGCCATCACAGCCTTGCAGTGCCACTTTTTGTAGAAGTCCACGACTAAGCCACGGATCTTCTTCCACTCCATGCGGTTTACGCGGAGCAGGTCAACCATCTGCCGTGTAGTACGGTCGATGATGGGCATGGCTGTGAAGTCATTGGTCTGTCCGAAGTCCAACCCGGCATAGTAATCGTGTGTCGGGTCATA
>Ga0302299_10000030_pt1 | contig 51824 bp, 55 predicted proteins | sample III_Fen_N3_4_FD_198795 | JGI IMG/M metagenome (GOLD analysis project Ga0302299, IMG submission 198795) | Peat permafrost microbial communities from Stordalen Mire near Abisko, Sweden - III_Fen_N3_4 | ecosystem: Environmental > Terrestrial > Soil > Wetlands > Permafrost | place: Sweden: Abisko...
AGACTAGGACACCCTCGACCGGAGGTCAAGCGATTTCGCGGAATTTGGCCAACCACTGCGGCAGGCGCAGCGTGCCTCAGGCGGGCTCCTCGGCGGCTGCGTCGTCCGGCTCGCCGAGGTAGGCGGCGATCACGGCGGGATCGTTGCGAATCACCGCCGGCGTGCCCTCCGAGATCATGTGCCCGAAGTCGAGCACGACGACCCGGTCGCACACGGACAGCACGAGATCGACGTCGTGCTCGATCAGCAGGATCCCCATCCCCCACTGGCCCGCGACGCGCTTCAGGAGGTCGGCGAGCTCGGCGGACTCGTGGGAGTTGAGGCCTGCCGCGGGCTCGTCGAGGAGCAGCACGCTCGGGCTCAGAGCCACGGCGCGCGCGATCCCGACGAGGCGGCGCCTCCCGTACGGGAGATCGGGCGGGTGGCGCGCGAGGTCGTCGGCGAGATCGAACTCCTCGACGACCGCCGTCGCTGCCGGGCTCAGCGCCGGCCTGCCCGGATGCACGAACGCGAGCACGTTCTGCTTCCAGCCGGGCTTGTCCGAGGCGATCTGCAGGTTCTCGAAAACGGTGATGTCCTCGAACAGCTCGAGCGACTGCCAGGAGCGGCCGACGCCCTGGCGCACCCGCTGGTGCACCGCAGTCGTCGTGACCTCGTCACCGCCGATCTTCACCGTTCCCGCGGAGGCCTTGACGAAGCCGGTGACGGCGTCGATCAGGGTCGTCTTGCCGGCTCCGTTCGGGCCGATCAGGCCGACGATCTCCCCCGGCTCGACGTGGAGGCTGACCGAGTCGACGGCGACGACAGCGCCGAACCGGACGGTCAGGCCCTCGACCTCGAGCCGCTTCGGGGCCACGCGGGGACGCTCGGTCGAGCCCGGGACGTACTCGGTCAGGGTCGGCATCCCCCAGTTCCAGAGGTACGTGACGGCGCGGGGCAGGCGGAGCTTCCGGCCGACGTACCGAAGCTGGTGCATCGTCGCCGGCACGATCCCGTCCGGGTTCAGGATCAGGACGAGGATCACGACGAAGCCGCCGATCAGCGCCAGGTAGAGGTCGATGCTCGGGATCAGGCCGCTGAACAGCGTCCCGATGCCCCCGGAGGAGAAGAACGAGCCCTGGAACGCACCGATGACGTACCCGACGCCGCCGATGACCGCGAACTCCACGGCGTAGATCGACTGGAACGGATCGAACGACGGATAGATGATCGACGTGCTGCGGAACCCGATCAGGACGCCTCCGAGCGCGGCGATCGCCGAGCCAACCGAGAAGGCGTAGAGCTTCGCCCCCACGACGGACACGCCGAGCGAGGCGGCGGCGCGCTCGTTCGTCCGGATCGCGATCAGGCGGCGACCGGACGGGCTGCGGCGGAGGTTCGCGACCGCGAGCGCCGCGATGCCGAAGGCGATCAGCGTGAAGACGCCGTAGCGGCCGGGATGCGTGACGGCGTTGATGCTGAGCCCGAACAGCTTCGTGTCGCCCACGTTCGTCCCCTCGAGCCCACCGGTGTAGTGGCTGTTGCGGAACAGCATCTGGTTCACCGCCATCCCGAGGCCGAGCGTCACGACCGCGAGGTTCACGCCCCGGGTGCGCAGCGCCGGGATCGCGAAGGCGAGGCCGATCGGGATCGACGACGCCATCCCCACGACGACCGCGGCCCAGAACGGCCAACCCTGGGTGGCCACGAGCTTCCCTGCGATGTACGCCCCGAGACCGGCCATCGTGTACTGGGCGAGCGAGATCTGGCCCGCGTAGCCGGTGACGACGACGATCGAGAGGAGCACCACCGAGGCGGCGAGCGACACGGTGAACGCGTCCTGCCATTGGATCGAGAAGACGCTCGACATCAGCGGGATCCCGGCGATCAGGAGGATCGCGACGGGAAGCGGCCGGATCAGCCCGGAGCCGATCGTCGGCAGGCGGTCGGAGACGTGGCTGCGGACCGGCAGCGACTGGCCCGTGACGACGAGGGCGATGATGATCACGATCAGCGGAATCGCGTCGGCGGCGCCGATCTGCGTCCAGTGCCCGAACACCTCCGACTGTGCGATGCCGATGATGGTGGCTCCGACGAGCGTCCACCCGAACGAGCGGAAGCGACCGAGCAGCGCCGCCGCGAGCGCAGGAATCACGAGGAGCGGCATCGTCCCGGCGAGAACCCCGGTCAGCGGCGAGACGAGCGCTCCGGCAGCCCCGGCCATCGCGCCGCCGATCACCCAGCTGACGGTCGCAAGGAGGTTCGGCGACCAGCCGAGCGTCGCAGCCGCGCGCTCCTTCTCGGCCGCAGCGGACGTCGCGAGCCCGACCCGCGTCCACTTCATGTACGCCGCCAGGATCACGGTCAGGCCTGCCGCGATGCCGTAGAGGGCAACGCGATCCCACTGCAGGATGATCCCCCAGATCGACTGGGACGTTCCGGGCAGCACCTTGCCGACGAGGATCAGCGAGTCGCCGTAGCGGAGAGCCGCTCCCGCCTGCAGGATCGTGAATACCCCGAGGGTCGCGACGATGCGAACGAGGGGGGCCGCGTTTCGGAGTGGGCGCATGATGCCCGTCTGGATCAGGAAGCCCATGCCGGCCCCGGCGAGGATCGTGAGGAGGAGTGCCAGGCCGACCTGCATCCCGCCGTGACGGAGCCACGCGAAGAGGTACGCGCCGACCATCGCGAGCGTCCCCTGCGCGAAGTTGACGACCCCCGAGCCGCGGTAGATGACGACGATGCCCTGGCCGAGCATCGCGTACACGGCGCTGATCCCGATCCCGAACGCGGCGTACTGGAGGAGCTCGTTCACGGCCTGCCCGCCTCGGTGCGGCCCATGACCTCACGGTGGCCCGGGTGGTCCATGTCGACCTCCTCGATACGCACCGGCGCGTTGTGCTCACGCACGACCGCTGCCTTCATCGGACCTCGGCTCTCGTCTCGGGCACGCGGTGACTCTACCGGACCGCCGGTAGAAATCCAGGGGAGGTGACAGACGTCCGAGAGCCGTGAAATGCTGGCTCGCGTGAGACGAGCTGAGCGAGGTCGGCCGTGAGTAGCAGCGTCGGCGTGGTCGGGCTCGGGCAGATCGGCGGCGGCATCGCGCTCGCGCTCGAGGCGCAGGGAGTCAGCCCGTTCACCCACGATGCCGACCCCACCGCGCACTCGCGCCTCGGCCTCGGGCGTTCCGACGAGGGATCTGCCCGCGCGGTCGCTGCACGGAGCGACGTCGTTCTCGTCGCCGTGGTGGACGACGGGCAGGTGCGCGAGGTGATCGCCGGGCCTGAGGGGATCCTCGCCGCGGGCGAGCCTCCCGCAATCGTCGCGATCCTCAGCACCGTCTCGGTCGGCACGATCGCCTGGGCCGTGGAGACGGGGGCGGTGAGCAACGTCGACGTGCTCGACTGCGGCGTCTCGGGCGGGCCCGAGGCCGCTGCGGCCGGCGACCTCGTGTGCCTCGTCGGCGGCGAGCGGCAGGCCTTCGAGCGGGCGTTGCCCGTCCTCGAGCTCTTCTCCTCCCTGGTGGCGTACTTCGGCCCGCCCGGCTCGGGCATCAGGGCGAAGCTCGCCCGCAACCTCGTCACCTACGGTGGCTGGCTCGTCGCCTGGGAGGCGGCCGGCCTCCTCGGCCGGGATCGTGACGCGGTGGCGCAGCTCGCCGCGGTCGTCAGGGCGAGCGACCAGGCGACCGGCGGTCTGATGCAGCTCGTCGCCCAGGGCGTTGGTCTCGTTGACGCCGGCGATCCCGCAGCCGAGCCGGGGATCCCCCGCGAGCTGCGCGAGCACGGAGCGCGGCTCGCCCACAAGGACCTCGCCGCCGCACTCGACCTCGCGCGCTCTCTCGGCCTCGAGCTTCCCCTCGCGGGCCTCGCCGAGGAACGGCTCGAGCTGATGCTCGGGCTCGAGCAGGAGGACGGCTGATCACGACGACCGAAGGGAATGGCATGAGCGACAGCAGAGAACGCGGGCTGCAGGCGATGCGGGACGTCTACGCGACGACGTTCGGGATGGACGGCGAGAGCCTCACCGAGGCGCCCGCCGAGTCGAGACCGCTCTTCGAGAGCACCGTCGACCACCTGTTCGGCGAGATCTGGGCCCGGGAAGGGCTCTCAGTCCGCGACCGCCGCCTGCTCACGATCGGCGTCACGGCGGCAATGGGTCGTGCCGACCTGATCGAGCTGCAGCTCGCCGCGGCCCTCGCCCTGGGCGAGCTCGACGAATCTCAGATCGGCGAGCTCGTCCTCCACCTCGCCCACTACGCGGGCTGGCCGAACGGCGTCGCAGCGCACGAGGGTGCGAAACGGGCGCTCGCCTCCCACCGCGCGAGCTGACGGAAGCCGCGGAGCGGGCTACCCGATCCCGGCGATGTAGACGTTCTTCACCTGCAGGAACTCGTCGAGGCCGGCGCGACCGCCCTCGCGCCCGAAGCCGCTCTGCCGGTAGCCGCCGAGCGGCGTGCCGGGAGGCGCCCCCGAGAACCCGTTGACCCAGACGGTGCCGGCCTCGAGCGCCGCGGCGAGGGTGTGGGCGCGGTTCAGGTCTCGCGTGTTGACGAAGTGGCCCAGCCCGTACGTGGTGCTGTTCGCGAGCTCGATCGCCTCCTCGTCGGTGGAGAACCGCATCACCGAGAGCACGGGGCCGAAGATCTCCATCTGCGCGATGGGACTCTCCGCCGGGACCTCGGTGAAGACGGTCGGCTCGACGTAGAAGCCGCCCGCGTGGGCGCCGCCCATGCGGCCGCCGCCCGTCAGCAGCTCGCCCGTGCCCTCGCGCCTCGCCTCGTCGACGATCTGGAGCACCCGGTCGCACGAGGCTTCCGTGATCAGCGGCCCGAACGTCGTCGCCGGGTCGAGGAGGTCACCGGCGTTCGTCGCCTCGCGGGCGAAGGCGAGCAGGCGCTCGAGCGTCTCGTCGTAGATCTCGTCCTGCACCATCAGCCGTGTCGGGCAGCCGCAGCCCTGGCCCGACATCGCGAGCATCCCCATGATCGCCGCGGCCGGCACAAACTGGTCGAGGTCGGCGTCGGCGAAGAGCAGGTTGGCGGCCTTGCCACCGAGCTCGAGGGTCAGCGGCGTCACCGTCTCCGCCGATGCCTCGATGATCTTGCGGGCGGTCGAGATGCCGCCCGTGAACGAGACCTTGCGGACGTCGGGGTGGCGGACGAGCCGATCTCCGGCCTCGGGCCCTCCGGCGACGACGTTCAGCACGCCCGGCGGCAGCCCCGCCTCGAGCGCGAGCTCGGCGAAGCGAATGGTCGAGAACGGAGCCAGCTCCGAGGGCTTCACGACCACCGTGTTGCCGGCGGCGAGAGCGGCAGGCAGCTTGAACGCGAGGATCGTGAGCGGTGCGTTCCACGGCGTGATCAGCCCGACGACGCCGTACGGCTCGAGGATCGTGTAGTCGAGGCCGCGCTGCGGGAACGTGGGGATCATCGCGCCCTCGAGCTTGTCCGCCCAGCCGGCGAAGTACCCGAACCAGCTCGCAGCGAGCGCCGGCGTCCCTGCCGTCCAGGCGATCGGAATCCCGCTCTCGAGCGTCTGGATCTCGGCGAGCTCCACGGCGTGCTCCTCGAGCACGGCCTCGAGCCGCAGCAGCTGCTTCCGCCGCTCGTCGCCTCCGAGGGCGCGCCAGGCCGGCAGCGCCGACCTGGCCGCGGCGACCGCCGCGTCGATCTCCTCGCTGCCTCCGAGCGCGATCTGCGCCTGTGGGAGGCCGGTCGCGGGATAGAGGTGCTCCCTCGACCCTCCCGACGCGGCGGCGACCCATCGGTCGCCGATCAGCAGAGGTGCGTCCTTCAGGCGGCGGGCGGGCGGGCTCAGGGCGGTCACGTCAACCTCCGGGTGTCGTCGTTTGTCGTGGTCTCACCCTGCGTGGAGCGGCCTCGCGCACGCAGGTCACGGTCGGGTGCCCCGTGCGCGCTCCATCCGCTCGAACGCAGCCGAGAGCGCGGTCGTGCGCTCCGCCCAGGCGAGGCGCGTCTTGCCGTGGGTGATCGCGTAGGGCTCGTCGGCCAGGATCTGGGCGAGCAGGTGCTCGGTGGCCGCGTCGGCGCTCAGGAGCTCGCTCTGGTGAGGATCAGTCTCGGCCATGACCTGCCAGTCCTCGTCGAGCGCCAGCCAGCCCGAGAGATCGGAGGGCCGGGCCGCTGCGCTGTTCTCGACGATCCCGGTCGCCATCGCCGCCGGCAGCAGGAGCGTGACGCCGATCCGCTCCGGCGCGAGCTCGAGCCGCAGCGTCTCGCCGTAGCTCATCACGGCCGCTTTCGAGGCCGCGTACGCCCCGAGCCGCGGGTTGGTGACGAGGCCCGACACCGAGGCAGTGATCACGACGTGCCGGTCGCCGGGCGTCTCACGCAACAGGGGCAGGAAAGCCCGCACGGTGCGAACGACGCCGAGCAGGTTGACGTCGAGCGCCCAGCGCCAGTCGTCGTCGGTGAGGCGGTCGAGTGCGCCCACCTGGAGGACGCCGGCATTAGCGCACAGCACGTCGCACCGCCCGTAGGCCTCCCGGGTCGCCGCGGCGGACCGCGCGAGGGAGTCGCCGTCGGTGACGTCGGCCGCCCACCCGACTGCCTCTTGGCCGAGGCCTCGCAGCGCTGCGGCCTCGGTCTCGGCGCCGTGCTCGTCGCGGTCGAGCACGACGACCCGCATGCCGGCCTCCGTGAAGCGACGCGCGAGGGCGGCGCCGAACCCCGAGGCGGCGCCCGTGACGACTGCGACCTTCTCGACGTCAGTGGGCGCCTGGCTCACCGTGGAGTCCTCACTCTCTACCCGTCGTAGTGCGAAAAATCTAACGAACGTTCGCCAGATTAGCCCTGGTTCGCGTCCCCGTCAACGAGGCGGGCGGGATACGCTGGTGACGTCGCACGCGATGGTCTAGCATCCCGTCTCCCCAACAAACGGAAGGTTGAGATGCAGTTCACAATCGGCATGATCGGGCAGAGCCTCTACCCCGGTTCCCAGAAGCTCTGGTGGGAGGACATCAGCTCGGACGAGATCGTCCAGATGGTGCAGCGGGCGGACGAGCTCGGCTTCGACATGGTCCGCATCGGCGAGCACGTCGTCATGCACGAGGACTGGGTCGACGTGATGGGGCCGCGCTGGGTCGACTGCGTCTCGACGCTCGCCTTCGTCGCGGGAGCGACGAAGCAGATCAAGGTCATCAGCGGCATCATCGTGCTGCCCTACCACAACCCGGTCGAGCTGGCGAAGGCGCTCGCGACGATCGACTACCTCTCCGACGGCCGGCTCGTCTTCACCGCCGCGCTCGGCTACATGGAGTGGGAATACGAGCTGCTGAAGGTCCCGTTCGCCGAGCGCGGCGCGATCATGGACGAGTATCTCGACGTGATCGTCGAGCTCTGGACGAGCGACAAGCCGAAGTTCGACGGCAAGTACGTCCAGTTCGACAACATCGTCTTCGATCCGAAGCCGCGACAGAAGCCGCGGCCGCCGATCTGGCTCGGCGGGCACTCGAAGGCGTCCGCCCGCCGTGTGGCGCGGGTCGGCGAGGGCTGGATGCCGTGGGGAATCACCCGGGGCCAGCTGCCGGGAATGCTCGACTACATCCGCTCCTCGCCGGGCTACGCCGAGCGCCCCCGCGAGCTCGACGTCTTCATGACGCTCTTCGAGGGCGAGATCGACCCGGCCACGCACGCTGTCTTGGCGCCGCCGAAGGTCGTGATGAACAAGGACGCGATCCTCGAGCAGATCCACGCGCTCGCCGCGATCGGAGTCACGACGACCGATGCCGACCCGATCCTCGGCTGGGGCGAGTACGGCATCGAGGGTGGCGAGGACCTGCCCGCCATCCGTAGCACGGAGGAGTACCTCGAGCGGCTGCAGTGGTTCGCGGAGGAGATCCTGCCGGAGGGCCATCAGATCGTGCCTGCCCCCACCCTGTCCTAAGCACCGGGACCAGGCCGGCGAAGGTGGCGCGCCGGCGCCACCTTCGCCTGCTTCCCGCTGTCGGCCGGCTAGGTGGCCTCGACGTGGATCCGCTGCCTGGAGTCCCGCAGCGGGCCGCCACCGCGGCCTGCCCGGACGGCGAGGATCTCGGCGAGGATCGCGAGCGCCGTCTCCTCCTGCGTGTCGGCGCCGATGTCGAGGCCGCACGGGCCCATGATCCGCGCGAGCTGCTCCTCCGGCACACCGGCCTCGAGCAGCCGCCCGCGGCGGCGCTCGGTCGTCCGGCGTGAGCCGAGCGCCCCGACGTAGAAGGCCTCGCTGGCCAGCGCCGCCTTGAGCGCAGGCTCGTCGAACTTGTCGTCGTGCGTGAGCACGACGACCGCGGTCTGGTGATCGGGGCCGATCTCCGCGAGCGCCTCCTCCGGCCACTTCTGGATCAGCACGTCGGCCGACGGCATCCGCTCGGGCGTGATGAACATCGCACGCGCGTCGCCCACGATCGCCGTCCAGCCGAGCAGCTTCGCGGCTCGGCAGAGCGACTCGGCCGTGTCGACCGCGCCGTAGACGAAGATCCGCGGCGGCGGCCCGTACCACTCGGCGAAGACCTTCACGTCGCCGTCGAGCGAGAGCAGCTTGTTGCGGCCGCGGCGCACGAGCTCGTCGAACTGGCCCGTGGCCTCGTCGGGCACACCGCCGCCGAGCCGCTCGCCGGTCTCGAGGACGAGCTCCTTGCCGCCGATGCCGTCGCCCTCGACGACGGTGAACAGGACGCCACGATCACCCGAGTCGCGCAGCTCGGACAGCCGCTGGAGGAGGGTCACTCGACGGCCTCGACGAAGACGTCGATCTCTCCGCCGCAGGGGAGGCCGACGCCCCACGCCATCTCGTCGGTGATCCCGTAGCTCAGCATCTTCGCCTCGCCCGAGCGCATCACGTCCATGGCATTCTCGAACACGTCGCTCTCGACGCAGCCGCCGGAGACGGAGCCGCACATCTTCCCCGACTCCGAGACAGCGAGGCTCGTGCCGACCGGGCGCGGTGCCGAGCGCCGGGTCGCGACGACCGTGGCGACGACGACCTTCTCGCCGGCCTCGCGCCAGCGCTCCACCTCGTCAAGGATCTCCTTCATGCTGCGTGCCTCCTCTCGATGCCGGCGAGCACCGCCGCCAACTCTTCCAGACTCCTCAGATTATGGCCGGAGAGGAACCGGTCGACGTACGGCAGCGCAGCACGCATGCCCCCGGCGAGCGGTTGGTACTCCGGATTGCCCTTCAGCGGATTGACCCAGACGACGGCATAGGCGGCCCGTGCCAGCCGGGCCATCTCGCGCCCGACGAGCTCCGGGTCCTGGCGCTCCCATCCGTCCGAGACGATCACGACGACGGCACCGCGCGAGAGGGCCCGCTTGCCGTAGAGGTCGTTGAACTCCTTCAGCGACGCGCCGATCCGGGTGCCGCTGCCCCAGTCGGTGACAGCCTCGGTGCACTTTTCGAGCGCCGCCTCGGGATCACGCGTCCCGAGCTCGGCGGTGAGGCGCGAGAGCCGCGTGCCGAAGGCGAACGCCTCCACGCCCGGCCCCGAGCCGACGGCCGCGTGGAGGAAGAGGACGAGCGCTCGCGCATAGGCGTCCATCGAGCCCGAGACGTCGCAGAGGACGACGAGCTTGCGCGGCACGTCCTTCCGGGCGCGGTAAGGCCGGTCGACCGGGTCGCCGCCCGTCCGCAGCGAGTGGCGGATCAGCCGGCGCATGTCGAGGCGGTCGCCACGGGGGTCCGAGCGCCGGCGCCGCGAGGCGCGCAGCGGCCGGTGGCCGGCGATCGCCGCGATCAACCGCTTCACGCGGCGGTACTCGTCCGGCGTCATCTCCGCGAAGTCCTTGTCGCGCAGCAGCTCGTGCCCGGACGCGCCGAGCTCGAGCGGGTCGCCCCTCTCGTCTTCGGGCTCGCCGCCGGCCGCATCCGACAGCGACTCGCCGATCTTCTCCTGCGCGAGCGGGCTCTGCGTCGTCCGCACGGGGGGCAGCACGGGCGCCCGCAGGAACCAGGCATTGAAGGCACGGTCGAACAGGTCGAGCTCGTCGTGACGCGAGACGAGGGTCTGCCGGAGGGCGAAGTAGACGTCCTCCTGGCGGGTCAGATCGACCGCTGCGATGCCGCGCAGCGCGTCGGCGACGCGACCGGGGCCGACCTCGAGGCCGACCTCGCGTAAAACGCGGCCGAAGGTGACGACATGCCGGACGACGGCGTCGGCCACGGGCGCCTACCCGGCCGTCGTCGTCCGCGCGCTGTCGACGAGCCTGGCGAGCGTCTGGTCGCGCACCGTCTCGATGTCCTCGCGGTACTTGAGCACCGAGCCCAGCGTCTGCTCGACGACGTCGGCGTCGATCTCCTGCCGGCCGAGAGCGTTGAGCGCCATCGCCCAGTCGATCGTCTCCGCGACGCCGGGCGGCTTCGCGAGATCGAGGCCGCGCAACTCACGGACGAACGCCGCAGCCTCGGCCGCGAGACGCTCGGAGATGCCGGGGATCCTGATCTTGACGATCTCGATCTCGCGGTCGATCGACGGATGGCCGATCCAGTGGAACAACGCGCGACGCTTCAGCGCGTCGTGGAGCTCGCGGGTCCGGTTGGACGTCAGGATCACCGCCGGCTTGCGCCGGGCCCGGATCGTGCCGAGCTCCGGGATCGTGATCTGGAAGTCGGAGAGCACCTCGAGCAGGAACGCTTCGAACTCCTCGTCGGCCCGGTCGATCTCGTCGATCAGGAGCACGACGGGCTCGTCCGAGTCGATCGCCTCGAGCAGCGGCCGGCGGATCAGGAACTCGGGACCGAAGAGCTCGTCCTCCGACACGGTGCCCTCCTGCGCAGCGCGGATGTGCAGCAGCTGGCGCGGGTAGTTCCACTCGTAGACGGCATGGGCGACGTCGAGCCCCTCGTAGCACTGGAGCCGGATCAGCCTCGCGTTCGTCGCGACCGCGAGCGACTTCGCCGCCTCGGTCTTGCCCACGCCGGCCTCGCCCTCGAGCAGTAGGGGCTTCTCGAGCGCGAGCGCGAGGAAGAGCGCGGTCGAGAGGCCGCGGTCCGGCAGGTAGTCCGCGGCGCGGAGTGCGGTCTCGAGCTCGTCGATCGTGCGGAAGGCGCTCACCGCCGGAGCGTACCTACCGGGATTCAGGCCGCGTCTTCGAGCAGATCGACCGCGAGGGCGACCGAGCGCTCGAGGAAACCGAACTCGACGAGCAGGTTGAGGCACTCGACCGGGTCGACGTACTCGTCCGCGCTCCCCTCGACGATCCGCAACGCGACGAACGTGAGCGGGTCGAAGGCGAGGCCCGCGCGCTCGAGTGTCCGGCCGAGCGCGACCGCCTCGTGCGCGAGCGCGTGCTCGGCGGTGGTGAGCGAGTGCCCGAGCGCGATCTCGCACTCCTGGCTCTCGCGCAGCGCGCCGGGATCCAGCATCTCCTCGTCGTTCGACTCCATCAACATCGTCACTCGAGTGAGACGTCGAATTGCGCCGGGAGTCAGCGCGGCGTGAACGTGAGCTGCTTGAACCGGCGGGCGTTCTCGGCGATCGCGGTCTCGACCGGAAGGCGCTCCATGCTCGAGGCGCCGTAGAAGCCGACCACGCCCACCGTCCGCCCGAGCACGTACTGGGCATCGTCGGGCTCTGCGATCGGCCCGCCGTGGCATAGCACGAGCACGTCCGGGTTCACCTCGTACGCCGCGTCCGCGATCGCCTGCACCCGCTCGACCGCCTCGTCGAGGCTCGGCGCGCTCGTCACCCCGATCAGGCCCTTGGTCGTCGTGTTCAGGTGCGCCACGACGACGTCCGCGCCCGCGTCGGCGAGCCAGCGGGCCTCCTGCGGGTCGAACGCATACGGCGTCGTGAGGAGGTCGAGCTCGCGGGCGGAGCGGATCATCTCGACCTCGAGCCTGAAGCTCATGCCCGTCTCCTCGAGCACCTGGCGGAAGTTCCCGTCGATCACGCCGACGGTCGGGAAGTTCTGGACACCCGAGAACCCGAGCTCGCGCAGCTCCCCCAGGAACCGCGGCATCGAGCGGAACGGATCGGTGCCGTTCACGCCGGCGAGCACGGGAGTATCGCGGACGACGGGGAGCACCTCGGCGGCCATCTCGACCACGATCGCGTTGGCGTCGCCGTACGCAAGCAGGCCCGCAGCCGAGCCGCGCCCCGCCATCCGGTAGCGGCCCGAGTTGTAGACGATGATCAGGTCGACCCCACCCGCCTCCTCGCACTTCGCCGAGAGGCCCGTACCGGCTCCCGCCCCGATGATCGGCCGACCGGCGGCGACCGTCGCCCGCAGCCGGCGGAGTGCTTCTTCGCGTGTCACGCCGCAACGATAGGCGTAGGCGCCGGTCGCCGATCGAATAGGCTCCCGGCCGTGACCAGCATCGGCCATCTCGATGCGCCCGGGGGTCCGGCCGCGGCTGCCGCGACCGGCCAGATCACCTACCTCGAGGCGATCCGCGCAGCGCTGCAGGACGCGCTGCGCGAGGACGACCGGGTGTTCCTCCTCGGCGAGGACATCGGCGTCTTCGGGGGTGCCTTCGGGGTCACGGCCGGCCTCCACGAGGAGTTCGGCGAAGCGCGCGTGATGGACACGCCGATCTCCGAGGAGGGCTTCGTCGGCGCGGCGATCGGCGCGGCGTGGATGGGTGAGCGTCCGGTCGTCGAGCTTCAGTTCGCCGACTTCATCACCTGCGCCTTCGACCCCATCGTCACCGTCGCCGCGAAGACGCACTGGCGGTCGGGCCAGTCGATCCCGATCACGATTCGCTGCCCGACGGGCGGCGGCGTGCGCGGCGGCCCCTTCCATGCCGGGTCGCCGGAGGGCTGGTTCGTCGGCACCGCCGGCCTCAAGGTCGTGTGCCCCGGCAGCGTCGAGGACGCCTACGGCCTGCTCCGCGCCGCCATCGACGACCCGGATCCCGTCCTCTACTTCGAGCACAAGCGCCTCTACCGCACGCTCCGCGCGGAGGCCCCGACGGCCGGCTTCCGCACCCCGATCGGCCCCGCCACGATCGCCCGGGAGGGCTCCGATGTGACGGTCGTCACCTATGGCTCGGGCGTCTCGACCGCGCTCGCGGCCGCCGCCGAGGTCGACGCCGACATCGAGATCGTCGATCTCCGCACGATCTGGCCGCTCGACGAGGAGACTGTCCTCGCCTCGGTGGAGAAGACCTCGCGCGTCCTCGTGCTCCAGGAGGCCGCACGCTCGACCGGTGCGGCCGGCGTGATCCTCTCGCTGCTCGCGCGCCGCTCCTTCGAGCATCTCGACGCGCCGCCCGCCCTGCACGCCCCGCCGGACACTCCCGTGCCGTTCGCCCCCGAGCTCGAGGACGCGTACATGCCCTCCGTCGACTCGACCGTCGCCGCCCTCGACGAGATCCTCGCCTACTGATGCCGATCGAGCCCTGCGCCGAGATCGCCTCGATCGGCTCCGACGAGCGGGTGGCGCTGTTCCGCCTCGTGCTCCTGCAACGCCTGTTCGAGGACCGCGTGATGGCGCTCTACCGGCAGGGTCGCGTGCCCGGCTCGGTCTACACGGGTCGCGGCCAGGAGGCGGTGGCCGCCGGGGCCGGGCTCGCTCTCGGCCCGGACGACATCGTTGCCCCGCTCAACCGCGAGCTCGCCTGCCACTTCGCCCGCGGCGCGACGACGGCCGACGTCTTCCGCAACTTCTTCGGCAAGGCGACGAGCCCGACCTTCGGCCGCGACGGGAACATGCACTTCGGCGCGCCGGAGCGCGGCGTCTTCCCGCTCGTCTCGATGCTCGGCGACCTCGTTCCACTCGTCGCCGGAGCAGCGCTCGCCTTCAAGCGCCGCGGGCAGCCGCGGGTGGCGATGACGTTCCTCGGCGAGGGCGCATTCTCGGTCGGCGACACGCACGAGGGCCTCAACCTCGCCGCCGTCTGGCAGGTGCCCGCCGTCTTCGTGATCCAGGCGAACCGGTACTCGTACTCGACGCCCGTTGCCCGTCAGATGGTGAACACGAACATCGCGCAGCGCATCTACGGCGGTTGGTCGATTCCGGCCGAGCGCGTCGACGGCACCGACGCGCTCGCCGTACTCGACACCGTCCGGGCGGCCGTCGAGCGCGCCCGCAACGGCCACGGCCCGCAGGCCGTCGAGGCGCTCTCGATGCGGATGCACGGGCACGCCGGGCACGACGACTCCCGCTACGTGCCCGCCGGAATGCGCGAGGAGTTCGCCGAGCGGTTCGACCCGGTCGGACGCCTCGCGGCGCGGCTCGCGCTCGACGGCTTCAGCTCCACGCAGATCGACGAGATGCGCGACGCGGCGGCCGCCGAGGTCGGCGCTGGGCTGGAAGAGGCCGAGCGGGCACCGTCGCCCGACCCAGCAACGCTCGAGGAGGGCGTGTACGCAGCCCCACCGTTCGCCTAGGAGGGCAGTAGGCCCCGGAGCGCGAGGTCGATCAGGGCCGCGCGTGAGCGGGCCGGCTCCCAGTCGTGCGCCCGCCGGAGATGACGGTAGGTGCGGTCGACCGCGTTGACGAGGACGGTGGCCGTCTCCTCGATCTCGACCGGCCGCAGCGAGCCGTCGGCGATGCCGTCCGCGAGCAGGCGCTCGATCGGGTCGATGTACCCCTCGCGCGAGTGCACCTCCTCGTCCTTCTCGTGGAAGAACCTCCGGTCGGCCTCCTCGTCGAGCGCCGCGAGGAACGAGAGATGGTCCTCCGTGACCTCGCACACCGCCACGAGCATCGCCTCCAACCGCTCGGCTCCGGTTCCCCTGCCGGTGACGGACGGCCAGAGCGCGGCCCGGAAGGCCTCCTCGTAGTCACGGGCGAGCAGGGCAAAGATCTCGTCCCGGCCGAGGCCCCGCCGGTGGAGAGTCATCCGCGACACGCCGGCCTCCTCGGCGATCCGCGTCAGGGTCGCCGACTGCCACCCACCGGCCGCGATCGCCCGGCGCGCGCCCTCGATCACGCGCTGCTCCGTGCTGATGCTCTCGACCTGTGCCATCGCGGGTGGGACGATAGCGTTGCACGAACGGTACGACAATGTCACACTGCCCCGACACCACCGAGAGGTCGGGCCCGCTGCCGGGCCCGCCCGAGCCGAAGGAGGCCCAACCGTGCCGATGATCGAGGTCAAGCTGTACGACCGCCGCGTCACCGAGGAGTCCGTCCCGAAGATGATCGAGGCCCTCACGAACGCGCTCGCAGAATCGAGCGGCGCCGCGCCCGAGCACATCCAGGTCGTGATCCAAGGCGTCGAGCCGAGCCACTGGGGCATCGGCGGCAAGCCGCAGTCGTGACCGGAGGACGACCGAGAAAGGATCGACATGGCTTCTGAGGTACTCGTCCCGTCGTCCCCGGCCGAGGCCGTCGCGCTCTTCGGCGACGGGGCCGCAACGACGGTGATCGGTGGCGGCACCGTCGTCGTCCCCGAGATGACCTCCGGGAGGCTCCACCCGGAGCGGGTGCTGCTGCTCTCCCACGCGGGCCTCGACGGCGTCACGGTCGACGGCGACACGATCACGCTCGGCGCGACCACACCGGTCGAAGCTCTGCTCGGGCTCGGGGAGCAGGCGACCGCTCTCGCCGCGTGCGCCCGCAACGTCGCCGACTACGAGGTTCGCGGCCAGGCGACGGTCGGCGGCAACGTCTGTGGGTACGGCGACCTGCAAGGCTGCCTGCTCGCACTCGACGCGACGGTTCGGTCTGTCGGCCCGGACGGTGAGAGGACAGAGCCGCTCGAGGGCTTCCTCGCCGATCGCAGCGGCCGGCTCCTCCTCGACATCGGGTTCCAGCGCCCGGCGGCGTCAGCGTTCGCCGCGCTCGAGTACCCCCATACCCACGAGTACACGGTGCTCGCCGTGACCGGCGTTCGCGCGGCCGACGGCTCCACCCGCCTCGCGGCTACCGGCGTCGCCGGCCCGGGGGCACGCCTCCGCTCGGCCGAGGCACTCGCCTCGGATCCCGAGGCAGCGGGCGTTGCGGCGGCCACGGACGTGACCTTCGCCGACGATGCCTTGGCCTCGGCCTGGTACCGCGAGCAGACGCTGCCGGTACTCGTCCGACGTGTTCTCTCCCAACTCGAGGAGTCAGCATGAACCTCACGGTCAACGGGGTCGACCAGACGATCGAGAGCGGCCCCCTGACGAGCCTGCTCGACGTCCTGCGCGACGAGCTCGGCATCACGAGCCCGAAAGCCGGCTGCGAGCAGGGCGGCTGCGGTGCCTGCACCGTGATCGTCGACGGCGAGCCGCGCCGCTCGTGCCTGACGCCGGTCGCCTCGGTCGACGGGGCCGCGATCACCACGGTCGAGGGCCTCGGCTCGCCCGAGCACATGGCGCCGATCCAGCAGGCGTTCACGCACCACTACGCCGCCCAGTGCGGCTTCTGCACGTCCGGGATGATGATGGCCGCGCAGGCCTACATCGACCGGGGCGGCAGCGACGACCCCGAGGCGATTCAGGAGGCTCTCGGCGGCCACGTCTGCCGCTGCACGGGCTACGTGAAGATCATCGACGCCGTCGGCGCCGCCGCGCGCGGCGACTCCTTCGACATGAGTGTCACCGCGGCGGGCGCCGCGATGACGAACCTGGGAGGTGTGGCATGAAGGCAGTAGGCGCACGCGTCCCACGCTACGACGGCATCGCCCATGTCACCGGGCACACGCAGTTCGTCGACGACCTCCGAATCCCCGGAGCTCTCATCGTCAAGGCGTATCGCTCGCCGGTGCACAATGCGAAGCTGAGCAACCTCGACACGAGCAAGGCGGAGGCGATGAAGGGCGTCCACGTGATCACGTGGAAGGACGTCCCGCTGCTCGAGTACGGGCATCTCTCGGCGCTCGGCATCCCCGCCGACGAGCCGCTGCTCGCGAAGGACGAGGTGCGTTACCTCGGGCAGCCGATCGCCGTCGTCGCGGCACCGAGCGAGGAGGAGGCGATGGCGGCAGTCGCGGCCATCACCGCCGACTTCGAGGAGCTGCCCGCGCTCTTCGACGTGCGCCGGGCCTTCGACGCCGACGCGCCGCAGATCCACGCGGAAGGCAACTGGTACCGGCACTTCGAGAACGAGATGGACCGGCGCCAGATTCGCAAGGGCAACGTCGAGGAGGCCTTCGACCGGGCCGATCTGATCGTGCAGGGCGTGTACCGGCCCGCCGCGATCGAGCACGCCCCGATCGAGACGCAGGTGTGCCAGGTCGTCCCCGAGGCCAACGGCCGGCTCACGATCTACTCGTGCACGCAGGCCCTCTACTTCTCGATGGGTGTCGTCGCCGCGCACCTGCAGCTTCCCCTCAACAAGCTGAAGGTCGTCGGCGGCACGGTCGGCGGCGGCTTCGGCGGCAAGGTCGACACCGCCACCGAGACGATGTGCGCCCTGCTCGCTCAGAAGTCGGGCAGGCCGGTGAAGTGGCGCTGGACCCGGGAGGAGGAGTTCCTCTGCTCCTCCACCCGCGCGCCGTGGCACATGGAGATCGCGGACGCGGTCACGAAGGACGGCTGGATCCTCGGCCGCAAGATGCTGACGCTGCACGACTCGGGCGCGTACTCGCGGTTCTCGCCGTACGGCCTCACGAAGCACAGCTTCCACCACACGGGCGCTTACTCGATCCCGAACCTCGAGTTCGACGGGTACGTCGTCTACACGAACCGCACCCCGACGACCGCCATGCGCGGGTTCGGCGTCACCTCCGTCTCGTTCGCGACCGAGACGCACATGAGCCGCATCGCGCTCGAGCTCGGGATCGACCCGTACGAGCTGCGGCTCAAGAACGCGAACCGGATCGGCGACACCTCGCCGAACCAGATCGCCTACACCGATCCGTCCACCGTGCCGACGATCCTGGCGATCGCCGATGCGGTCGAGCACGGCCTCGAGCCGGAATACAGGGCGATGACCCGCGACCAGCGGACGGGCGACCTCCTGCCGGAGCACCTCGCCGGCCAACTCGGAAACCCGGAGGCCCACTGATGGCAGTCAAGACCGGCCGCGGGTTCGCGGCAATCGAGTACCCGACGGGCATGAACCAGAACGGCGACCCGTCGCAGGCCTGGATCAAGGTGAAGCCGGACGGGCGCATCGACGTGTTCGCCGGCACGTCCGACATCGGCAACGGGTCGAAGACGATCCAGTCCCAGATCGTGGCCGAGACGATCGGCGTCCCGTACGAGTGGATCACCTACGACAACTCCAACACCGACTCGTCCCCCGTCTGCACCGGCACGTTCGCCTCACGGGCGACGTTCGTCGCGGGCAAGGCGGTCGAGAAGGCCGCCGAGAGCGCCCGCCAGAAGATCCTCGAGATCGCCGGCAAGGAGCTCGAGATCGACCCGGCCGACCTCGAGATCGTCGACGGCGAGGTCGTCGCGAAGGGCGCACCGCAGAAGAAGATCAGCGTGCCCGACGTCGCCGCCGCGGCGACGTGGACGTACGGCGAGCTGATCACCGGCACGGGTGCACAGCTCAAGCCGTACGCGACGATCGTCGAGCCCGAGACGGGGAAGGTCGACCTGCCGCCCCACTCGGCCATCTCGTACGCGTCGTGCGCCGCCGAGGTGGAGGTCGACGACGAGACCGGTGTCGTCACCGTCACCCGGCTGTGGCAGTGCTACGACGTCGGCAAGTCGATCAACCCCACGCTCGTGGAAGGGCAGATCGAGGGCGGCGCGATGCAGGGGCTCGGGCTCGGCGTCCTCGAGAACTGCTACCCGTACTACCCCTCGGTCGACCACCGCGGGTCGTCGTTCGGCTCGTACCTCGCGCCGGGCATGGAGGACCTGCCGCAGATCGACACGATCATCATCGAGAACCCGTCCACCGACGGCCCGTACGGCGCCAAGGGCATCGGCGAGATGGCGAACAACGCGCAGCCGCCGGCGATTGCGACGGCCGTCTTCGACGCGGTTGGCGTCTGGGTGACCGAGCTGCCGATCACGCCCGAGCGCGTGCTCCGGGCCCTCCAGGCGAAGGCCGCCGGCACGGGCGAGCCGAAGCGCGACGGCAAGACCGTCGTCTTCGACGGTGAGCTCTCGGTGAACGCGGTCGGGAGCGGGATCAGCTTCGGGGCCGCCGCCTGATGGCGGGATCGCCCTTCCGCTCGTTCGTCGACGTGGAGCCCTTCCCCATCTTTCCGGGGGTGGGGCTCCACCCGATCGCCGGCGACCAGGTGTTCCTCGGCCGCGTCGCCTACGAGCCGGGGACGACCGTGAAGCGGCACAGCCACGAGCACACCGAGCAGGCGATGCTCGTGCTCGAAGGGTCGGTGAGGATGACGATCGGTGACGAGACCCGTGACCTCGGGCCGGGCGAGGCCTGCATCGTCAACCGCGGCGTCGAGCACGAGCTCTACTCGGCGGATGGCGTCACGTTCATCGAGGCGCTCGCCCCGGTCCCGCTCGACCACATCGGCGACCGCGAGCGCGACCTCGTCCTCGGCGACCTGAACGGGTCGCTGCACGTCGACCGCTGAGCCGATGGTGACCTTCGGGCTCGTGCACGGTGCCTGGCACGGAGCGTGGTGCTGGGACCGGCTCGTGCCGGAGCTCGAGGCGCGGGGGCATCGTGTCGTCGCAGTCGACCTGCCCGCCACCGACGCCGCGGCCGGCCTCGACCGCTATGCCGGGGAGATCGTCACCGCTCTGGGCGACGACGACGACGTCGTGCTCGTCGGCCATTCGCTCGGCGGAGCCTCCATCCCGATCGCCGCGGCCCTCCGGCCCGTTCGCCACCTGGTCTTTCTCTGCGCGCTGCTGCCCGAGCCGGGCACGAGCGTGACCGACCGCTACGACACCGAGGAGGTGTTCGCGCCCGGCTTCGCCGGCAACACGGTGACGCGGGACGACGGCGCCTCGATCTGGAACGACCCGGCTGCCGCGACCCGGTGCTTCTACCACGACTGCGCGGAGGAGGACGCAGCCTGGGCCGTCGCCCGGCTGCGCCCGCAGGCGGCGAAGCCGCGCCTCGAGCCGTGGCCGCTCGACGCGATTCCGCCGGTCGAGCGAACCTCGATCCTCTGCCGCGACGAGCGCTCCATCCGGCCGGACTGGTCGCGCCGGATGTCGCGCGACCTCCTCGGAGTCGAGGCGGTCGAGCTCGAGGGCGGCCACTCGCCGTTCCTCTCCCGCCCCGCCGAGCTCGCCGAGGTGCTCTGCCGTGTCGCCTGAGGACGCGTCCCGCGTCGCTCTCGTCACGGGTGCGAGCCGCGGCATCGGCGCTGCAACGGCAGCGCGACTGCGGCGGGACGGCTGGCGGGTCGAGACCGCAGAGCGCGCGAGCGGCGTCGACCTCGGCGAGCCGGGAGCCGGGGCGGCAGTCGTCGAGCGGCTCGATCGGATCGACGCGCTCGTGTGCAATGCCGGCGTCGCGGTGCGCAAGGGCTTCCTCGAGACGACCGCGGAGGACTATCGTCGCATCGTCGATCTCAACCTCGGCTCCGTCTTCGAGCTCGCGCAGGCTGCGGCCCGGCGAATGGTCGACGCCGACGGCGGCTCGATCGTCCTGCTCGCCTCGATGATGTCGTTCCAGGGCGGGTTCAACGTCGCGGCGTACGCGGCCTCGAAGGGTGGCGTCGCCCAGCTCACCAAGGCGCTCTCGAACGAGCTCGCCGGGCGCGGCGTTCGCGTGAACGCCGTCGCGCCCGGCTACGTCTCGACGGAGATGACCGACGATCTCGAGGACTGGCGGCGACGTGAGATCGACGCGCGCATCCCGCTCGGGCGCTTCGGGCAGCCGGAGGAGATCGCCGACGTGATCGCATTCCTCCTCTCCGACGACGCGCGCTACGTGACCGGCGCCGTGATTCCCGTCGACGGTGGGTACCTCGCACGCTGAGCGTCGTAGGATCCGGTCGAACCCGACCCGAGGAGACACCATGCCGCTGATCCGCGTCGAGCTGTTCGACTACCGCGTCACACCCGAGGTGAGCGAGAAGCTCATCGCCGGGATGACGGATGCTCTCTGCGACGCCGTCCACCCCGACCTGCGCGACCACACCTGGGTGATCGTCGAGGGCCACAACCCGAAGAACTGGGGCGTCGGCGGCAAGCCGTGGCCCGTCGGCGAGATGCCGCCCGGGCCTGCCTGACGGCAGATGTGAGAAGATCACCTGACCGCATGGTCAGGGAGCTCCACCCAGACGTCGCGATCGTAGGCGCTGGCCTCGCCGGGCTCGTCGCCGCCACGGACCTCGCCGCAGCCGGCCGCGACGTGGTCGTGCTCGAAGCCCGTGATCGGGTTGGCGGCCGGCTGCTCAACATCGAGATCGGCGGCGAGCCGAACGAGCTCGGCGGCGAGTGGATCGCCCCGTACCAGACCGAGATGCACGCCCTGCTCGCCGAGCTCGACATCGAGCTCTTCCACGCCTATCGCGAAGGCGATCACCTCTACATCGACGGCGACGACTCGCTCCACCGCTACCACGGCGACGACGACCCGCTCCCGACCGGCTCGGCCGACGCCTATGCCGCAGCGGTCGGAAAGCTCGACGCCCTCGTCGCCGAGCTCGACCCCGAGGCGCCCTGGGAGCACCCGCGCGCCGTCGAGCTGGACGCGGTCACGTTCGAGCAGTGGCTCGCCGCCGAGGTCGGCGACCGGCTCGCGCGCGACCTCCTGCGGGCCTTCATGGCCGGCGGCTACATGACGAAGCCGGCCGATACGTTCTCGGTGCTGAGCGCGCTCGCGACGGTGGCAGGCGCCGGCAGTATCGCGAACCTGTTCGAGCCCGATCTCTGCCTCCACTCGCGGGTCGTCGGCGGCTCCCAGGTCATCCCCCTCCGGCTGGCCGAGCGGCTCGGCGACCGCGTCGTGCTCGATGCGCCCGTGCGTACGCTGCGCTGGGCGGAGGGCGGCGTCGAGCTGGAGACGGGCACCGTCGCGGTGAGCGCCCGGGCGGCGATCGTGGCCGTGCCACCGAACGTCGCGGGGCTGATCCGCTTCGAGCCCTCCCTTCCCGCCTGGCGGATGCGCTTGCACCAGGCGATGACCCAGGGTGACGTGATCAAGGTGCTCGCCGTCTACGACGAGCCGTTCTGGCGTGCCGAGGGGCTCGCCGGCGAGGGCTTCGCCCCGTACCAGCTCGTCCGCGAGGTGTACGACAACACGCCGCCGGCCGGGAGCCCGGGTGTGCTCTGCACGTTCCTCGCCGGAGAGAAGGCTCAGGCGGTGGAGCGGCTCGACCCCGACGAGCGCCGCCGCCTCGTCCTCGAGGGACTGGCGCGCTTCTTCGGGCCGCGCGCACTCTCTGCGACCGAGGTGATCGAGCGCGATTGGTCGCAGGAGGAGTGGACGCGGGGCGCCTACGCGGCGACCTTCGGCATCGGCGGGCTCTCCCGCCACGGCCCGGATCTGACCCGCCCCGTCGGGCCGGTCCACTGGGCGGGCACCGACCTCGCGGGCGTCGGTCACATGCACATGGAGGGCGCGATCCGCTCCGGCCGGGCCGCGGCGCGCGCAGTCCTCGCCCGGCTCTGACGGACGCGGGCTAGCCTGCTCTCGTGGGTGCCGTGCTCGCGACCGAGAATCTCTGGCGTGCCTGGTCGTTCCAGCCGCTCGTGCTCGGCGTCGGCCTCGTCGCGATCGCGTTCTTCCTCCACGGCTGGCTCCGGCTGCGCCGTCGCCGCGCCGACCTCGCTCCGTGGACGCGGATCCCACTCTTCGTCGCCGGCGTCGCGGTCACCGTTCTCGCCATCGTCTCCCCGATCGACGCGATCGGTGAGTCGTACCTGCAGAGCGTGCACATGCTCCAGCACGTCCTCATCGCCGACCTCGGCATCATGCTCACCCTGCTCGCCGTCCGCGGCCCCCTGACGGTCTTCTTCCTCCCGCGTGACCTGCTCGTGCCCCTGTCGCACGTCGGCTGGCTGAGGCGGCTGCTCGGCTTCCTCCTCCGGCCCGGCGTCAGCTACGCCGTGTGGGTCGTCGTCCTCGTGGTCTGGCACGTGCCGGCGTTCTACGAGGCGGCTCTCCACCACCGGCCGTGGCACGACCTCATGCACGTGAGCTTCGCCGTCGGCGGCCTCCTGGTCTGGACGCAGATCATCGATCCGTCGCGCCACCACCGGCTCACGCTGAGCGAGAGGGTGGGCTACACGGCGCTCGTCTTCTGCACGGGACAGATCATGGCGTACGTGATCCTCTTCGACTTCAAGCCGCTCTTCTCGACCTATGTCGACCAGCCCGTGCGCCTCCTCGGTCTCTCCCCGCTGACCGACCAGAAGCTCGCCGGCGTCGTGATGATGGTCGAGCAGATCGCGACCGTGGGCGTTGCCTTCGTCATCCTGCTGCGGGCCGCGCGTCGCGAGCGCGTCGCAGCCGAGGTCGCGATGGCCCAGCTGCCCGTCGCCTGATGCGATCGGCGTCGTCGTTCACGTTCGAGCCGCTGTTCGTCGTCCTCGGTGCGGCGGTGTTGTGGGCCTACTGCCGAGTGTGGCGGCGTGAGCGGGCCGGCACCGGCCACCTGGTTGCGTTCACCTCCGGCGTCCTCCTGATCGTCGCCGCGCTGAACTCTCCGCTCGAGACGATCGCCGTCGACTACCTCGTCCTCTTCCACCTGCTGCAGAACGTGATCATCTCCGACTGGGCGCCGCCGCTCCTCGTCCTCGGGCTCACCCCGGCGATGCGCGCGGGGATCGCGTCGCGCGGTGGGCGCCCGTTCGCATTCGTCACGCGACCGACGGTGGCGTTGCCCACCTGGCTCCTCGGCTGGTACGTCGTCCACCTCGGCGGCGTCTTCGACGCTGCGCTCCGCAATCCGTGGCTGCTCGACGTCGAGCACCTGTTCATGATCGCGATCGGCCTCGTCTTCTGGTGGCCCGTGCTCGCGGACGAGCCGCGCTCGGTGCCCACGCTGGGCCGCATCGCCTACGTCTTCGCGGCGTTCGTCTTCTCCGCATTCCTCGGCCTCGCGCTCACGTTCGCGCCTCCGCTCTACGGCTACTACGAGAGCCTGCCCGTCCGCCTCTGGGGCATCTCGGCGGCGAAGGACCAGAACCTCGGCGGCATCCTGATGACCACCGAGCAGGCGCTCGTCCTCTTCGCCGCGGTCGTCTGGCTTCTCGTACGGCTGTTCCGCGAGGAGGACGACGCGGAGGCGCGGCTCCAGGCGCAGCAGCGCGCCCGGGGGCTGAGCTAGGAGCTCGAGAGCGCCTTCGTCAGAGCGGTGCACTCGGGAGCGGCGGCCATCGCCGTCCCGAGCGCCGCGTCGCTGTGCTCGAGCGTGGCGGTGGTGTTCGCTACATCGGCGAGGCTCGCGGTGACCTGATCCTTCACGGTCTTCTTCTGCATCGCCGGCGTCACGTCGGGGTTGTTCGTGTTGATCGCAGCCGACACGCGCGCGATGCGGCCCTGCAGCTTGTTGGAGAGGCTCTTGGCCGTCGCCGCGGACGTGCTCCCGTCGGGTGTGTCCGGCTCGCCGAGACCCGAGATCGTCTGCGTGAAGGTGTTCGTCGCATCCGTCACCTGCTGCGCCGCGTCGGACGGGGTCGCGGCTGCGTTGCCGGGCTTGACGCTCGCGCGGGCCTGATCGAGCGTCGTCACCCACGTCGTCGCTGCCTTGCAGTAGCCGGCGGCCCAGTCCGCTGCCGAGGTCTTGGAGCTGCCGCCGCCCCCGCCGCACCCGGCGGCCAGCACGGAGAGGCCGGCAAGAAGCGCGAGAGCGGGAATCGAGCGTCGCACAGGCGGGAACCTATCGCACCGCGGCGCGGCGTGCGAGCACGAGCTCGACCGGAGCGGCTCCGGGCACGACGGCCCTCGTCTCGAGGGCGTGCAGCAAGGTCGTGCGAACGATCGACTTCGCGCGCGCGAAGTTGTCGAGCTCGGTCGGGACGGGGCCGACGCGGCGGCCGAGCGCGTAGCCCGCCGCGTTGCGGCCCATCGCGCGGTAGCTCTCGAGCGTGTACAGCGGCGACATCCCGAACAGCTCGAGGTTGTCGAGCGGTTGCAGGTCGGCCCGGTGGATCACCGCGGTGCCCTTCGACTGCAGCCCGAGCGCCACGCCCGAGCCCGAGAGTCGCGCTCCGTCGTGGGCGATGAACGCGACGTCGGCGACCCGCCGGACGCGTATCACCCGCGGCGCGGCTCCCGCCTCCGTCGCCCCCTCGAGGATCGCCGTGAGCACGTCGCCGTGGTCGAGGCCGTTGATCGTCTCCCGGATCGTGTCGGCGAAAGCAGGCCCGACCGCGATCACGACCTCCGCCGGGTCGGTTCCCGCGGCGGCCTCTCCCACGGCCTCGACGATCTCACCGGCATCGCTCGCACCCACGCCGAGCGTCGCCGCGTCGACGACGTGCGGGAGCGCCTGCAGCGCCTCCCAGCGCGGTCCCTCGAGCCGGTACCCCGTCCCGGGCCCGGTGTAGAGGTTCGGGTCGTTGACCGCCGAGTGCACGACGCCGTCGGCGTCGATCACCGCCGACGTCTGGAGGTAGTCGGCCGAGACACGCTGGCGCTGCATGTCGACGATCGCCCGCGCGATGTCGACGTACCCGCGCCGGTCGAGCGCGAGCGCGACGTCGAGGCCCGAGACCTTCCGCTCGAGCGCGGCATCGGCAGCCTCGACGTCGGCGGCCCGGTCGCGGTCGGGCATGTCGCCCGCGTCGTAGCCGAAGGTTGCCGCCGCGACCTCGTCGTCGGTGACCGCCGGCAGGCCGATCTCGGCGAAGACGGCCTGGATCGCCCGGGCGGCTCGATTCCGCACGAGCGTCACCTCCTCCTCCCCGACCGGCTCGATGCCGCCGTCGACCTGCCAGTCGCGCTGGATCGTGAGCCACTCGTCGAGGTCGTCGGCGTCGTAGTTGCCGCCGCCGAAGGTGTTGTCGTGGCGCGGCATGACCGAGTAGCCGGAGGTGACGAAGTCCGTGCCGGGCAGGAACTGCCCCATCAGCTTCGCCGTCTTGCGAATCGCGGAGTGCGACGCGATCGCGTCGTTGCCCGAGGCGACCTCGAGGTCGAGCCAGGCCGCGATCACGTTCTCGGCCAGGATCGCCCGCGTGCCGCCGGGCAGGGAGAGGACGAGCGCGACGCAGGAGATCGAGCCGTTCTGCACGCCCTGCGACCCGGCCGCGCGCACGACGGCGATGCAGCGCGCCTCGAGGTAGAGCATCGACATCCCCTGCGCCTCGCCCATCAGCGCCTCGGAGCCCGTGCCGGACGTGAAGCGCACCTTTACCCCGCGGGAGGCGTAGGCGGCGCCGAGGAACGACTTCGACCACGGCGTGTCGTCGCCGTCCACGAAGACCTGCTCCGTGCCGTAGACCGACAGCGTCTCGGCATAGGTGACGAGGCCGTTGATCGCGAGCTCGAGGTTGCGCCGCTCCTCGACGGCGCACTGGGTCATCACGCCGGGACGCCCCGTCTGGGAGCCGACGAGCAGGGCGATCGCGTTCAACGGCGCGTACCGAGCCACCCCGACCGTCGTCTCCAGCTCGGCGAAGCCCCGTGCCGCGGCCTCGGCGGCGTCGGCCGCGAGCAGCGCCGGGCTCTCCTTCAGGTTCGTCACGTGCGCCTGGTTCGCCGGCGCGCGGCGGGCCCGGAGCTTCTTGAGCGCGAACATCAGCTCGACCGGGTCGAGCAGCCCTGCCACCCGCGCCAGCTTCGCCGGCGTCAGGCCGCGGGCGAGCCTGACGACCTCGGAGCGCGGCACATCGACGTCGACGAGCATCCGGGCCAGCTCGAGATCGGGCAGCGCCATCGCCTCGGCCGCGATCTCGAGGTCGAGCCCGTGCGCGACGAGGAAGCGGTCGATCACGTCGAACTCGGCCGCGGCGCGCCCGTCCATCCTCACGACCACGCCGTGCTCGACGACGAGCTCGGGCTCGGGGTCGTTCGGGCCGTTCATCGCCACGAGGCCGAGCTCGGGCGTCGGCGTCACGAGCAGCTCGCGCCGGAGCTCCCTGGCCGCGCGCGAGGCGAACCGGGCCGAGCGCTCAGGCATCGACGAGCCCTCGCTCGGCGTAGGCCGTCGCGGCCTCGCGGACGAAGGTTGCCGTCAGCGGCGCCTCCCACTCGTCCAATCGCCGCGCCAAGTCCTCGAGCTCGGCGGCGGTGGACCGTCCCGGCCGGAGCGCCGTGTAGATCTCGAGCAGCTGATCGTCGGGCACGCGGGCGAGCTCGGCTGCCCGGTCGAGGTTGTCGGCGAGCTGCCGCCGTCCCGTCGCCCGGGCGACCTCCGCCTGACGGCGGAGCGTCGCGGTGGTGGCCCGGATGTCGGCCGCGACGAGCGTTCCCGCGCGGGCCGCCTCGAGCGACACGTCGTCGAGCGCCAGACCGGAGGGTGTCTCGATGAGATCGGGCCTCCGCGAGCCGAGTGGATAGTCGGCAGTTGGATCGAAAGTCATCCAGCGAAACTTTATAGGGTTGGGCCATGACAAACGATCATCGATTCTTTGGTCGCGTCGCCCTCGTCACCGGCGCCGCCAGCGGCATCGGCGCGGCGGCAGCTGCGCGCCTCCTGGCCGAGGGCGCCCGGGTTGCCACCTTCGACCTCGACGCCTCGAGCCTGGAGGGCGTACTGGCCCTCACCGGCGATGTCTCCGCCTCGGCCGCCGTCGACCAGGCGGTCGCCACCGCCACGGCCGAGCTCGGCCCGATCGACGTGCTCGTCTGCTCGGCCGGCGTCCCGGGAGCGTCATTGCGCACGCAGGACGTGAGCGACGAGGAGTGGAAGCGGGTGATGGCGATCAACGCCGACGGCATCTTCTGGTGCAATCGCGCCGTCGCTCCCGGCATGGCCGAGCGCGGCTACGGCCGCATCGTCAACGTCGCCTCGATCGCGGGCAAGGAGGGCAACCCGATGGCGGCGGCCTACTCGGCCTCGAAGGCGGCGGTGATCGGCCTCACGAAGGCGATCGGCAAGGACTTCGCCGGCACGGGCGTCGCCGTCAACTGCATCGCGCCCGCCGTGATCGCGACGCCGATTCTCGAAGGCCTCTCGGAGCAGCACATCGACTACATGGTCGAGCGGATCCCGATGGGTCGCATGGGCACGGCCGACGAGGTCGCCGCGCTGATCTGCTGGCTCGCGAGCGAGGAGTGCTCGTTCTCGACCGGCGCCACCTACGACATCTCCGGCGGCCGCGCCACCTTCTGATGCCCGCATCCCGCTGATGCGACTCGCCCGCTTCCACACCGGCGACGCCGTGGTCCACGACGGTGTCGTCACGACCCACGAAGGGCGACTCTGTGTCGTATCACCACGAGGAGCGCGCGCGTTCGTGGCCGACGAGCGGTCGCTCGCGCTCGAGGCGCCGGCGGCGCTCGTCCGACCGATCGATCCGCCGGAGGTGTGGTGCTCCGGCGTCACCTACGAGCGGAGCCGTGATGCCCGGATCGAGGAGTCGGGCAGCGACGTCTACGCGCTCGTCTACGACGCAGACCGCCCCGAGCTGTTCCTCAAGGACGCCGGCTGCCGGCGCACGGTCGGCCCGGGCGACCCCGTCGCAGTCCGCTCCGACGCGACGTGGAACGTCCCCGAGCCCGAGATCGGCGTCGTGCTCGGCGAGCGGCTGGAGATCGTCGGCTACACGATCGGCAACGACGTCTCCTCGCGCGACATCGAGGGCGCGAACCCGCTGTACCTGCCGCAGGCCAAGGTCTTCGCCGCAGCCTGCGCGATCGGGCCGGTGGTGTACGTGCCCGAGGACTGGGGCGCGCCGCTCGAGCTCCAGCTGACGATTCGCGACGCCGCGGGCACCGAGCTCTTCGCGGGCACGACGTCGACCGCGAAGATGAGGCGGACCTTCGCGGAGCTCGTCGGCTGGCTCGTGCGCGACAACCCCGTTCCCGCCGGTAGCGTGCTGTTGACGGGCACGGGCCTCGTGCCGCCGGACGACTTCACGCTTCTCCCGGGCCACGTGGTCGAGATCCACGTCCCCGAGATCGGCACGCTGACGAACCCCGTCGCGCTTGCCACCGACCTACTCGAAAGGAGCGCCCGATGACCGAGATCCTGTCTCCCACCACCGCGCGGAACTTCGTCGGCGGCGCCTGGAGCGAGAGCGCCTCGGGTGACACGTACGAGAAGCACAACCCGTGGCGTCCGTCCGAGGTGACCGGGGTGTTCGCCGCCTCGACCGCCGAGGACGCGCAGGCCGCCATCGCCGCTGCGCGCAGCGCGTTCCCGGCCTGGGCCGCCCTCCCCGCTCCCGCCCGCGCCGCGTTCTTCTTCAGGGCCGCCGATGCGATCGAGGCACGCGTCGAGCGGATCGCGCAGGACATGACCGCCGAGATGGGCAAGCCGCTGCGCGAGGCGCGGATGGAGTCGGCCCGGGCGGCCGCCATCCTGCGCTTCTCCGCCGGCGAGGCCTTCCGGCCGGCAGGCGAGGTGTACGAGCCGTCCGTCGGTAACCAGACCCTGTACACGCGGCGCCGGCCGCTCGGCGTCGTCGGCCTGATCACGCCGTGGAACTTCCCGGTCGCGATTCCCGTGTGGAAGCTCGCGCCGGCGCTGATCTACGGCAACACCGTCGTGCTCAAGCTCGGCTACGAGGCGCCGCGCACCGGGCTCCACCTGGCCGAGTGCTTCGCCGAGGCCGGGTTGCCCGCCGGCGTGCTCAACGTGCTCACCGGTGCCGGCTCGAAGGTCGGTGCGGAGCTGGTCTCCAACAGCGATGTCCGCGCCCTCTCGTTCACCGGGTCTGTGCCCGTCGGCCGCGCGGTGCGCAACGAGGCGACCGCCCGCAACTGCCGCGTGCAGCTCGAGCTCGGCGGCCACAACCCGTTCATCGTGATGGCCGACGCCGAGCTCGATCGGGCCGCCGAGGCCGCCTTCGCGGGCGCGTTCTGGTCGGCGGGCCAGAAGTGCACGGCGACCCGCAGGATCCTCGTCCAGGACGCCGTCTACGACTCGTTCCGGGCGAAGCTGCTCGCGCGGATCGACGCCGGGAAGGTCGGCGACCCGGCCGATCCTGCCACCGAGGTGGGGCCGGTCGTCGCCGCCGGGCCGTTCGAGGACATCCTGGCCGCGATCGAGCGCGGCAAGGCCGAGGGTGGCACGATCGCGGCGGGCGGTGCCCGCGCCGACGACGAGGGCTACCTGATCGCACCGACCGTGTTCGAGAACGTCGCGGACGACGCGTTCCTCTCGTGCGAGGAGGTCTTCGGCCCGGTCACCTCCCTCTACCGGTTCTCGACCCTCGACGAGGCGCTCGAGCGCGCCAACGCCGTCGAGTTCGGGCTCTCGGCGGCGATCTTCACCCGCGACCTCCACGCGACGCAGCGGTTCGCGAACGAGCTCCAGGCGGGCATCCTCCACGTCAACTCGCAGACGGCCGGCGCCGACGTCCACGTTCCCTTCGGCGGCCTGAAGAGCTCTGCCTGGGGCCCGCACGAGCAGGGCCGGGCGGCGATGGAGTTCTACACCGAGACGGTCACCGTCTACCAGGACGCGCCTCTTGGCTGAGCGAATCCTCGTCACCGGCGCCCTCGGCTGCCTCGGCGCGTGGGTTGCCCGCTGCGTGCTCGACGACGGCGACGCGGTCGTCGGCTACGACCTCGGCGACGATCGCGGCCGGCTCGAGCTCGTGCTCGGGGCCGACGAGAGCAGGGTCGAGCTCGTCAGGGGCGACATCACCGAGCTCGCGACGCTCGAGCGAGCGCTCGACGAGCACGAGATCACCCGCGTCATCCATCTCGCGGCGCTGCAAGTGCCGTTCGTGCGCGCCAACCCACCGCTCGGCATGCACGTCAACGTGGCCGGCACCGTCAACGTCTTCGACGCGGTCTCACGGCGGCTCGACCGGATCCCGAATGTCGCCTACGCGAGCTCGACGGCCGTCTATAACCCCGACGACCCCTCTCCCGCGCCCGAATCGGGCGGCACCCGGCCGGGGACGCTCTACGGCGTCTCGAAGCTCGCGGACGAGGGGATGGCGCGCGTCTACCACGCCGAGCTCGGCGTCCCGTCGATCGGGCTGCGGCCCTACGTCGTCTACGGACCCGGCCGCGACCAGGGGATGACGTCGGGCCCGACGGTCGCAATGCTCGCCGCGGCACGCGGAGAGGCCTGCCACATCGGCTACTCCGGCACCGCGCAGTACGACTTCGCGCCCGACGTGGCGCGGGCGCTCGTGCTGGCGGCGCACTCCCGGACGGAGGCGGCATCCGTCTACAACGTGCCGGGGGCGATCGCCGCGATGGCGGAGCTGGTCGAGACGATCAAGGCCGTCGTCCCGGGGGCGGAGATCACCTTCGACGGCGACCCGCTGCCGTTCCCGCCCGTTCTCGAGGCGGCCGGCTTCGACCGCGACGTCGGGCCGTTCCCCCGCACGCCGCTGGCCGAAGGCGTGGCGCTGACCATCGCCCACTTCCGCCACGCGCTCTAGAAGTCGAGCCGGTGCGTGGCGGCGATCAGCGCCGCCTGCGCCGGGTCGAGGCCGACCTGGTCGGCGATCGGGGCCTACCTCGAGACTGCGGCCCGCACCTCGTCGAGGATCTTCTCGGATCGGCCTCGCTGCATCGAGGCGACCTCCGCGACGGCCCGGAGATCCTCGGCCGTGAACCCGTCGCGCTTGCCGTTGATCGTCATCTGGTGCTGATTCGTCCAGGCGCCGTCCGGCTTTGATGTCGTACGCCGGCGCGAGCTGCCAGCGACCGTCCTGGTGCATCAGGAAAGCGATGTTCTTGACGTGGTCGTCCTGATTGCGGGCGACGACGTTGAAGGCCATCCGCCGGAACTGCTGCTCGACGGCATCCTTGGAGAGCCCGAGCCGCCGAAGCACGAGGAGGGCCTGCTCGTAGCTGTGCGCTCCTGCCTGGTTGTAGTCGAAATGGGCGATCGCGCCGAGCGTCAGCATGTGCACCCTGCCGCCCGTGGGCGTGCGATCGAAGCGCCGGGTCATGAAGTGGCGACGGCCGTTCTCCTCGAGCAGGCGAGAGGCCGACATCACGATGCCGGCCTCCTGCGCCATCTGCGCGTAGGCGTATTCGACGACGCCGAAGCCGAGCGGATCTTCCAGCTCCTTGTCGCGATTGCCGCGTACGCCGTCGAACTTGAGTAGCCAGTGCTGGAAGCCTGGCCCTGCGTTCACCTGGCCGGAGCGAACCTCGTTCGTCGCGGGGTTCCACGCGATCACGGCCTTTGCTCGCGCCCCGCCGGCGGAGGTGCCGACGCTGAGGATCGCCTGCATCGCCTCGCCACGCCCTGCATCGGCGAACGACGCCTCGAGCTGCCCCCGGCGAGTGAGGATCTCCGACGCGAGCTCCACGAGAGCGGCGATCTCGAGCGACCGTGTCGCTGACGGCGTGGGCCCGGTCGCCGGTACGAACTCGAGCGCACCCATTCCGCGCCCACCGATGTAGCAGAGCCGCTCGACTGCGTTGAAGCTGTCGGACGTGCGGCCCTGCGTGGCGAGCCACGCGTCGATCAGTGCCTCCCCATAGCGGTCGGGGAGCGAGTCTACCAGCAACCCGGGCAAGCCACGGAACGTCTCCCGGGCGAGCGACGGGAAGGCATAGCGCTCGCCGGAGCGGAGCGGCATGGTCAGAGGCGCAACCTCGATCCCGCTGCCGGCGAAGGCCGGCTCGTACTCGAAGACAGCGGTCTCACTGTCGTCCTCGAGCAGCACGGCGCCGATCGGCCGGCCCCAGAGGCGCACGGCCGCGAGCGTGCTCACCCGTCAACCGCCGGAGCTGCGTCCTCCTGCGTCGAGGCATCCCAGGTCCAGGGAGCAGGAGCGGCATCGCCACGCGGCACCCGCGAGGCACGTCGCCGTCGCCGGCCCTGCAGGCGCAGCAGGTCGATCGGGCTCGGTAGCGGCTCCGGCACGAGAAGCTCGAACCGGTCGAGGAGCCCGAGCGCACGGAGGACGCGCACGAGGGCCGCGGCGCCGACTGCGCCCTCGCCCTGTTCGAGCCGGACGAGCGTGCGCCGGGAGATCCCCGCCTCGCGTGCGAGCTGCGCCTGGGTGATGTTCCGCTCGAGCCGCAGACGCTCGAGCCGTTGTCCGACCTCCGCCAGGACGCCCGCATCGGTCACCGAGGATGTGATTCGCATAATGCGCTAAATATAGCACTTTGTTGGCATATTCGGCGTTACAGCGCCATATTTGACTCACAAAATGACCCGTCGGCGATCGGAAGGCATGAGTCGTTCTCGCGTCGGGCGAACGGGTGGGCAGAGCCCGCGACCGGAGCCGCACGGGCACGCATCGTTGCGCGCGGTGAACGCCCCGAGCACAGCCCGGATCCGGAAGCGGACGGCATTGCCGCTGTCAAACCATCGACGGGTGCCGTCTGACGAGCGTCAGGAGCGCGAAGAACTGTGCGACGAGGAAGCCGGCCGCCACCCAGAGCACGGCGTCGAAGGAGCCGGTCGCGTCGCGGATCGCGCCGAGGACGAAGGGCGACGTCGCGGCGATCGTGTAGCCGAGGCCGAGCATCATCGCGACGAGCGCCCCGACCCGCCGCGGCGTCCGCTCGAAGTCGAGCGGCAGGGTCATGACGAGCGAGAACATGCCGCCCTGGGCGAGGCCGGCGCACAGCGCCCCTGCATAGGCGAGACCCGGTGCCGCCACGAGCACGACCGCGCCGGTGATGAAGAACCCGCTCAGCCCGAGCAGGAACGGGCTCCGCCTGCCGGTGCGATCCGAGAGCCAGGGGACGACGAACGAGGCGGGGATCGCGGTCAGGTTCATCATCGCGAGCAACACCCCGGCCTCGCCGGCCGTCCAGCCCTTCTCGTGGTAGGCGTCGGGGAGCCAGGCGTTCAGCCCGTAGTACGCCGAGCCCATCAGGGCGAAGATGGCGACGAGGAGCCAGGCCGTCGAGCTCCGCCAGGGCAGCCGCGGCACGGACGCGGCAGGTGCGGCGTGCGGGTGGTCGCCCCAGGTGAGCACGACCCAGGCGACGAGGGAGAGGAGCGCGACGCACGAGATCGCGATCAGCGCTCCACGCCAGCCGCCGAACCAGGCGGCGAGCGGCACCGCCAGAGCGGCCGCGCTCGTGGAGCCGATCTGGATGCCGGTCGTGTAGACGCCGGTTCCCGCCGCCGGCCTGTGCTCGAAGTGCTCCTTGACCGAGATCGGCGCGAGCGCGTTGCCGAGCCCCATCCCGATGCCGACGGGCCACGTGAGGAGGATCACGAGCCACACCGACGGCATGACCGCGCGCAGGATGCCGAACACGCTGATCAAGGCGAGGCCGATGGTCATCGCCCGGCGAGTGCCGATCTTCGCCGCGAGATAGGCGGCGACCGGAGCGAACAGGCCCATGCACAGCACCGGGATCGTCCCGAGGAGGCCGACGACGGCGTGCGACGTCCCGAATGCGTCCTGGATCGACGGGATCAGCGGCCCCACGCCGACGATCTGGGGCCGCAGCGCCAGAGCCGCGAGGAACAGCGCAACGAGGGTCGCCGTAGGGCGGCGCGTCACGTCAAGCGAGCGGGACCAGGAGGAGGCGCTCCCGCGACGCGAGGCGCGGAAGCGCCTCCTGGAGCACGAGCTCCTGGAAGTGCGGGCTCGCCGCGTGCGCCTCGAGCGCCGCTTCGTCGACGTAGCGCTCGAAGAGGAAGAACGTGTCGGGATCCTCGGGGTCGCGGTGCGGGTCGTACTGCAGGCAGCCGGGCTCGGCGCGCGAGAGGGAGGCCAGCCGGCGGAGCAGGTTAGCCACCGCCTCGCCCTCACCCTCGCGGGCAACCCACGTCACCGCCAGGACGAGCGTCAAGCCTCCGAGCTCCTCAGATGCTTCTGCATCAGCTTCGCCGAGACCTCGACGTGCTTGCGCGCCTCGCGCCCCGCTGCGCCCGGGTTGCCGGAGCGGATCGCGTCGATCAGCTTGATGTGGCGTTCGGCGGCCTGCTCGGGGTCCATGTACGTACCGTAGAGCGAGATCGTGATGCGGCTCTCGACGCCGAGCGACTTCCAGCACTGCTCGAGCACCGAGTTCCCCGAGGCCTCGACGATCAGCCGGTGGAACGCGATGTCGTGCTGCGCGAGCGCATTCGTGTCGTCGCGCCGCACCGCGTCGCGCATGGCCTCGAACTCGACCTCGAGGGCCGAGACGTCGCCGGCGAGCCGCTCGGCCGCGAGCCGCGCCGCGAGCTCCTCGAGCGACGCACGCACCGGAAAGACCTCGATCATCTCCTCCTCGTCGAACACCCGGACGCGCGAGCCCCGGAACGGCTCGGACTCGACGAGGCGCAGCAGCTGGAGGTCGCGCAGCGCCTCGCGAACGGGCGCCTGGCTCGTGCCGAGCTCCTGCGCGATCCTCGTCTCGACGAGCCGCTCGCCGGGCTGGAGCTCGCCGCTCGCGATCCGCTGCAGGAGCACGTCCTTCACCTGCTCGCGGAGCACGGTACGGGAGATCACGGCCATGCTTCAGGTCACCCGGCGATCACCGGATTGGTGATCTCACCCACGCCGTCGATCTGGATCGTGACCGTGTCACCCGGCTGCAGCAGCCGCTTCGGGCTCCTGAATACCCCCACCCCGGCCGGCGTGCCCGTCAGGATCAGGTCGCCCGCCTCGAGCGTCGAGGTGCGCGAGGCGTAGCTGATGATCTCGTCGATCCCGAAGATCAGGTTCGCGGTCGTCGAATCCTGGAGGGTCTCCCCCGAGACGATCGCGCGGATCCGGAGCGCATGCGGGTCGGGCACCTCCGATCGCGGCACGAGCGGGCCGACGGGGCAGAACGTGTCGGGCGACTTGCCGCGGGTCCACTGCCCGTCGGCGAACTGGAGGTCGCGGGCGGAGACGTCGTTCGCGACGACGTAGCCGCGGACCGCCTCGAAGGCGTTCTCCTTCGAGACGTTCTTCACGGTCTCGCCGATCACGACGCCGAGCTCGGCCTCGTAGTCGCACTGCTCGACCACCGACGGGATCACGATCGCGTCGCCGGGCCCGATCAGGGAGGTCGTGTACTTCGCGAAGAACAGCGGAGCCTTGGGAAGATCGACTCCCTGCTCCTCGGCGTGGTCTCGGTAGTTGAGGCCGACGCAGACGATCTTGCCTGGACGATCGATGGGCACCATGACGCCGATCCTACCCCGGCCGGTCCACGAGCGGTAGGTCGAACCCCCGATAATCGATCATCGAGAAATGGGCACTGAACCGGGCAGTAGACTCGCCCGAGATGTCCCTTTCGCCCGCCGTCCGCACCGAGATCGGCGCCGTCGTCGGCGCCCGCCACGCGATCGGCGAGCCCGAGCAGCTGCGCGTGTACGACTGCGACGGGCTGACCGGGTGGCGGGCCACGCCCGAGCTCGTCGTCCTTCCCGCCTCGACCGAGGAGGTGCAGGGCGTCGTCCGCATCTGTGCCCGCGAGGGCGTACCCTTCGTGGCGCGCGGCGCCGGTACGGGCCTCTCCGGCGGGGCCCTCCCGGTCGCGGACGGGATCGTCATCTCGCTGGCGCGAATGACGCGCATCATCGAGGTCGATCTTTCGTCGCAGCGGGTGGTGGCCGAGCCGGGCGTGACGAACCTCGACATCACGCGCGCCGTCGCGCCGGACGGCTTCTTCTACGCGCCCGACCCGTCGAGCCAGCAGGTGTGCACGATCGGCGGCAACGTGGCCGAGAACTCGGGCGGGGCCCATTGCCTCAAAAACGGCTTCACGGTCAACCACGTGACGGGGCTCACCGTCGTGCTCCCGGACGGCGAGGTCGTCGAGCTGGGAGGCAAGGCGCTCGACCCGGACGGTCCCGACCTGCTCGGCGCCTTCATCGGCTCCGAGGGGACGCTCGGGATCGCGACCGAGATCACCCTGCGCATCCTTCGCAAGCCGGAGGCCGTGACCACGCACCTGGCCGCGTTCAGATCGACCGATGCGGCGGGCGAGGCCGTCTCGGCGATCATCTCTGCCGGAATCCTGCCGGCCGCGATCGAGATGATGGACAGCCTCACGATCATCGCCTCGGAGCAGGCGTACCACGCGGGCTACCCCGAGGGCGCGGAGGCGCTCCTGCTCGTCGAGCTCGACGGCATCGGCGTGCAGGTCGACGAGGACACGGCCGCCGTCGACCGCATCTGCCGGGCGTGCGGCGCGTTCGAGGTGAGGGAGGCGCGCGACGACGCCGAGCGCGCGCTCCTCTGGCTCGGCCGCAAGGGAGCATTCCCGGCGATGGGACGGATGTCGCCCGACTACTACGTGCAGGACGGCGTCGTGCCGCGCACGAAGCTGCCCGAGGTGCTGCGCCGCATCGGCGACCTCTCGCGGCAACACGGCCTGCGCGTCGGCAACGTCTTTCACGCCGGCGACGGCAACCTCCATCCGCTCGTGCTCTACGACGCTGCGAAGGGCGAGACCGAGGCGGCGAAGGAGCTGGCCGAGGCAATCCTCGGCGCCTGCATCGACGCGGGCGGCTCGCTCACCGGAGAGCACGGCATCGGCGTCGACAAGGCGTGCTCGATGCCGAAGATGTTCTCCGAGCGCGACCTCGAGGCGTTCGAGCGGCTGCGGCGGGCGTTCGACCCGGCGGGGCTCGCGAACCCCGGGAAGGTGATCCCGACGCCGCGGCTCTGCGGCGAGGTGCCAGGCCCGTACCGGCAGCATCCCCTGGAGCTGATCGGTGCCGCAGAGCGTTTCTAGCCTCGAGCAGGCGTCGGCGGCACTTCGCGCGGCGACCGCCGCAGGGCGGAAGCTCAGGCTCGGCGCCGATCTCGACGCCGGTGGGATGGGCCGGATCCTCGAGCACGAGGCCGGAGACCTCACGTGCACGGTCGAGGCGGGAATCCGCCTGTCGGCGCTCTCGGCCGCGCTCGCGCGCGCCGGACAGCGCCTGTCGCTCGACCCACCCGGCGACCCGACGATCGGCGCCTGCCTCGCCGGCAACCTCTCCGGGCCGCTGCGGCACCGGTTCGGTGCCCCTCGCGACCTCGTGCTCGGCGTGACGCTCGTCCTCGCCGACGGCACGATCGTGAGCGCCGGTGGGAAGGTCGTGAAGAACGTCGCCGGCTACGACCTCGGCAAGCTCGTGTGCGGCTCGCGCGGCCGGCTCGCGTTCATCGGCCGGGTCAGCCTCCGCCTCCACCCCGCTCCCGCCGCAGCCGCGACCGTCGTCGTCGAGACCGCCGACCCCGCCGGCGTCGCAGCGACGCTCCTCGGCTCGCAGCTCGTGCCGAGCGCTCTCGACGTGCTCCACCCGGGCCGAGTGGCGGTGCTGTTCGAGGGCGGAGCCGCCGCCGTGAGCGCGCAGGTCGTGGCGACGCAGGCGCTCGTCGGCGGAGCCGAGGCGGACGTCACGGTGTGGGGCGAGTCGCGCGAGCGGCAGGGTGCCGCGCTCGGGCGGACGTCGTTCGTACCCGGCGCCCTGGGGGCATTCCTCGACGGAGTCCCGGAGGCAATCGTCCGGCCGGCGGCAGGCATCGCGTTCCTCCCAAACGCCGTTCCCGACGAGACGCCCGCTGCCGTGCGACTGCTCCAGGAGCGGGTGCGCGAGCGCTTCGATCCCCGGGGTGTGCTCGCATGAGCGCCGCCCCCGACGTGCTCCGCTCGCTGACGAGCGACTGCGTGCACTGCGGCTTCTGCCTGCCGACATGCCCCACCTACCTGCTGTGGAGCGAGGAGATGGACTCTCCGCGCGGCCGGATCCAGCTGATGGAGTCGCACCTCGACGGCACGATCTCGCTCAATCCGACGGTCGTCGGCCACTTCGACCTGTGCCTCGGCTGCATGGCGTGCGTCACCGCGTGTCCCTCCGGCGTCCAGTACGACCGCCTGATCGAGGGGACGCGCGAGACGGTCGAGACCGAGACGCGGCGGCCCTTCGGCGACCGCTTCGCCCGCGGGGCGCTGTTCAGGCTGCTGCCGTATCCACGGCGGATGGGGCCAGCGCTGCGGCTCGCACCGCTCGGCCGCAAGCTCCCTCTGCCGGGCCGCCTCGGCGCGATGACCGAGATCGCGCCGCCATGGCGCTCGACCGAGAGGCCGGACGACATTACGCCCGCGGGTGGCGAGACCCGCGGGCGTGTCGGCATTCTCACAGGTTGCGTGCAGTCCGTGGTGTTCGGGTCGGTCAACGCCGCGACGGCGCGTGTGCTGGCAGCCGACGGGTACGAGGTGGTGGCGCCGCCGCAGGGGTGCTGCGGAGCTCTATCGGTGCACGCGGGCCGCGGCGACGAGGGGCGCGATTTCGCCCGGCGGATCATCGAGTCCTTCGACGGCGTCGAGACCGTGATCGTCAACACCTCGGGCTGCGGCTCACACCTGAAGGAGCTCGGGCACGTGCTCGGAGACGACCCCGCCTGGGCCGAGCGCGCCGCGGCGTTCTCGGCGCGCGTGCGTGACCTCGGCGAGTTCCTCGCCGGCGTCGAGCCGCGCGCGCCCAGGCATCCGCTGAAGCTGACCGTGGCGATGCAGGACTCGTGCCACCTCCGTCACGCGCAGCGGCTGCCGCTCTCCTCGGCGACCTCGCTGCGCCGGATCCCCGGTCTCACCGTCGTCGAGCCGGCCGAGCAGGACATCTGCTGCGGCAGCGCCGGCATCTACAACATCACCCAGCCCGACGCGGCCCGGCAGCTCGGCGACCGCAAGGCGGCTCACGTCCTCGCGACGCGCGCCCGGGTCTACGCGAGCGCCAACCCCGGCTGCCTCGTGCAGGTCGCAGCGGCCCTGCGCCGGGCGAAGAGCCCGATGCCGGCACTGCACCCGATCGAGCTCGTGGACGCCTCGATCCGGAACCTCGGAGCGGCGGGCCTGCTGCGCCGCGCTCGCCGCTGAGCGGGGCCTGCCGCTGAGAGGCGGCTACCCTCCCGGAGTGACGCGGCCACCCGACAGCCCGCTCCTGCAGCGCATCCGGGAGTCGGTGATCGGCGACGACCAGGTCATGTGGGGGCCGTTCGGCCCGCGGCGCGTGACGTACGCGGACTACACGGCGAGCGGACGGGCTCTCGGGTTCATCGAGGACGTGATCCGGGACGAGGTGCTGCCGCGTTACGCCAACACCCACACGGAGTCGTCGGGGACAGGGCTGCAGACGAGCCGTCTGCGCGAGGACGCGCGGGCAATCGTGCACCGGGCGGTCGGAGGCAGCGACGAGACCTGCGTGATCTTCTGCGGCTCGGGCGCGACCGGCGCGGTCGACAAGCTGATCGGCATCCTCGGCCTGCGGCTCCCCTCCACCCTCGAGGACCGGTACGGCCTTGCGGCGCACATTCCGGCGGCAGAGCGGCCCGTGGTCTTCGTCGGCCCGTTCGAGCACCACTCGAACGAGCTCCCCTGGCGCGAGACGATCGCGGACGTGGTCGTCATCCCCGAGGACAGTGACGGCCACGTCGACCTCGCGGCGCTCGAGACCGAGCTCGTCCGCCATGCCGAGCGCCCGCTCAGGATCGGGTCGTTCTCCGCGGCGTCGAACGTGACCGGGATCCTCTCGAACTCGTGCGCGATCGCCGACCTGCTCCACCGCCACGGCGCGCTCTCCTTCTGGGACTTCGCCGCCGCTGCGCCGTACGTGAAGATCGAGATGCACCCGACGTGCGCGGAGCACCCGCTCGCCCACAAGGATGCCGTCTTCATCAGCCCGCACAAGCTCGTCGGAGGGCCGGGCACCCCCGGCGTCCTCGCGGTTCGGCGTGAGCTCCTGTCGAACCGCGTGCCCGACGTCGTCGGCGGGGGCACCGTCGCCTACGTGGGGCCGAGCGGGCACCGCTATCTCGACGACCCGGTGCTCCGCGAGGAGGGCGGCACGCCCGCGATCGTCGAGGCGATCCGGGCCGGGCTCGTCTTCCAGCTCAAGGAGGCCGTGGGAGTCGACGTGATCAACGCACGCGAGGAGACATTCTGGCGGCGGGCCGTCGAACGCTGGCGGCGCAATCCGAACCTCGCCATCCTCGGGAACCTCGACGCCGACCGGCTCTCGATCGTCTCGTTCGTCGTCCGCGGCCCGTCGGGCCGGTTCCTCCACCACAACTTCGTCGTCGCCGTCCTCAACGATCTCTTCGGAATCCAGGCCCGCGGCGGCTGCTCCTGCGCCGGCCCCTACGGCCACCGGCTGCTCGGCATCGGCCTCGAGCGCTCGCACGAGTACGAGCGCGAGGTGAGCCGCGGCTGCGAGGGGATCAAGCCGGGCTGGACGCGGGTCTCGTTCAACTACTTCATCTCCGAGACCGTCTTCGCCTACATCGTCGAGGCGGTCGACGTCGTCGCCACGCACGGCTGGCGACTGCTTCCCGCCTACCGCTTCGACCCGATGACGGGGCTGTGGCGCCACCGCGACGGCGCGGTCGAGCCGCCGCTCCGCCTGACGGCGCTCTCCTACGACGAGCAGAGTGGCGAGATCCTCGTCCCGGACCTGCCCCACGAGCGGGCGCAGGAGTCGGCCCTCGCGGGCTATCTGGCCGAGGCCCGTCGCATCCTCGAGAGCGCACCCGAGCAGGCGGCCGCCGAGGCGTGGGTGAGCGAGGACTTCGAGCACCTGCGCTGGTTCGAGCTACCCGAGCACTGCCTCACCTGAGCCTGGCGACCCCGATCAGGGCACGGCCGTTCCGGACGGCCGCAGCTCGTCAAGGCGGTCGACGCCTGCAAGCGCTGGGAAGAACCGCGTCCAGCCGACCGCGATCGCGACCGTCAGCGCCCCGCCGATCACGACCGCGGGCACGGCGCCGAGCAGCGCGGCGGCCACTCCCGACTCGAACGCCCCGAGCTCGTTCGAGGCGCTGATGAACACCATCTCGACCGCGTTCACGCGCCCTCGCAGCTCGTCCGGTGTCGTCAGCGGCAGGATCGTCTGCCGCAGGACGACGCTCACCATGTCGAGGGCGCCGCCGACCGCGAGCGCGATCAGCGACAGCCACATCACCTGTGAGAGGCCGAACACGATGATCGAGACGCCGTAGAGCCCGACGACGATGAGGAGCGTCCGCCCCGCGTGCCGCCGGACGGGGCGCCGGGTGAGGACGATCGCCGAGCACATCGCACCGACGGCCGGAGCGGCGCGGAGCACGCCGAGGCCCGCCGGGCCGACCTCGAGGACGTCTTTCGCGAAAACGGGCAGGAGCGCGACGGCGCCGCCGAAGAGGACCGCGAACAGGTCGAGCGAGATCGCGCCGAGCAGGACGGGCGTGCGGCGCACGAGCCTGACACCTCCGAGCACGCTGGCGAGGTCCGGCGAGGAGTCCCCGGCGGGATCGCGTCCGGCGCGGAGGAGCAGGATCCCGAGAAGCGCCACCCCCGACAGGGCAACCGCGACGGCGTAGACCAGTTCCGAGTGCAACGCGAACAGAAGGCCGCCGACGGCCGGGCCGACGATCACCGACACCTGGAAGACGACCGAGCGCAGGGCGAGCGCGCGGACGAGGATCTCGCGGGGCACGAGCGACGGCGTCATCGCGCGCGAGGCAGGCGACCCGAGCGCCGAGGCGACACCCGTGCCGAACGCGAGCAGGAAGAACGGCCAGGTCTGGTCGGCACCCGCCCGCGTGACCGCGAGCAGGCCGAGCAGGACTGCGACGTCGAGCCCGATCGAGATCGCGAGCAGCGTCCGCCGCGGGAAGCGGTCGGCCAGGTGCCCGGCCGGGAGGGCGAGCAGCGGCAGCGGGATGAACATCGCGAGGCCGACGAGCCCGAGATCGAGGGGATTGCTGCGCACCGCGTACACCTGCCACCCCATCGCGACGAACGACATCTCGATCGCGAGCCCCGTCGCCAGCATGACGCCGAGGAAGAGAACGAAGTCGCGGTGCCGGAGCGGCGAGTCGCCAGGTGGCGCCGTCGGGCGGTCGCGGTCTACGCCGCCTCGCCTTCGTGGTCACCCGCCGGCTCGGGCACCGGCAGGAACTCGACCTCGAGACGCTGGATCCGCGAGCCCTCGACCTCGAGCACCGTGAACCGCAGGCCGTCGTTGCGGATCTCGTCGCCCGGTTGCGCGGCCCGGCCGATCAGGTCGAACACGTAGCCCGCCACCGTGTGGTAGTCCTCGTGCTCGAGCGTCGTCCCGAGCTCCTCGTTGAAGTCGTCGATGGGGAACGTGCCGTCGATCCGGATCGTCGTCTCGTTGACACGCTCGACGGACTCGTCGGGAAGGTCGAACTCGTCCTCGATCTCACCGACGATCTCCTCGAGCAGGTCCTCCAGCGTCACGATCCCCTGCGTCGCCCCGTACTCGTCGACGACGACGGACATGTGCTGGTTCGTGCGCCGGAACTCCGCCAGCAGGGCGGCGAGGTCCTTCGTCTCCGGGACGACATAGGCGGGCCGCAGGAGCGCGGCGAGCTCGACCTCGGCGATGGCGCTGTGGTGCAGGGCGGAGAAGAGATCGCGCACGTGCAGGATGCCGACGATCTCGTCGAGCGATTCCTTGTACACGGGATAGCGCGTGTACGGCGACTCGAGCACGGCGCGCAGCGCCTCCGCGGGCGGCATCTCGATCGAGATGCCCACCACCTCCGGCCGCGGCACCATCACGTCGGATGCCTCCTTGTCGGCGAAGTCGAAGACCTTGTACAGCATCTCGCGCTCGCTGAGCTCGATCTCGCCGTGCTGCGTCGACATCTCGAGCAGCATCTTCAGCTCGGCCTCCGAGTGCACCGCACCCTCGGTCTTGTCCGGGTCGATCCCGATCAGGCGCTGCGCTCCCTCGCTCGAGCGTTGCAACACCCAGATCAGCGGTGCGGCGACGAAGAAGAACGCTCGCACCGGCACCGAGACGCCGAGGGCGATCCGCTCCGAGTAGCTGAGCGCCAGGCCCTTGGGCACGAGCTCGCCGACGACCACGTGCATGAAGGTGATGATCAGGAATGCGAGCACGACCGCGACGACCGTGCCGAGATAGATCCCGAAGAGGTCGGAGAGAACGGCCTCGCCGATGGCGCCGATGGCCAGCGAGGTGAGCGTGACTCCGAGCTGCATCGCCGCGATGAAATGCGGTGGGTCGCTCGTGATCTTCATCACGGCGCGGGCGGGTCGGTTGCCCTCGTCCATGAGCTCCTTGAGCCGGGTCCGGCGCACCGTGACGAGCGAGTACTCGGCCGCCACGAAGAAGCCGTTCAGCAGGATCAGAGCGGCCACGGCGAGAAGTTCGAGGAAAACCGTCATGCCCCGGTCTCCGGGGCCGCGGTACTGGAGGGAAGTTCGCCCACTACTGCGCGGCAGTATAGGAGACGCCGGTGACGGCTCCCTCGCGCCCGGCCTCGTGCCGCTCGGCCCTGCCCTCCCGGACGAGACGCTCGAGGTGGGAGAGCGTCTCCGCCACGGCGAACCGGCGGGCTGCCGGCCGGAGGTCGTCGCCGAAGAGGGGGTACGAGACCTCGTAGCCACTGCGCGGCTCCGGCCCGAGCGCCTCCGCGGTCCGGCACAACCGCTCGTCGTGGTGGGCGATCAGCTCGTGCGCACGCCCGACCGGGTCGGTGACGACCTCGCCGTGGCCGCCGTACGCGATCTCGGGAGCCAGCTCGATCGTCCGCCGGAGCGCGTCGAGATAGTCGCCGAGCGGATCGGGGCGACTCGCCGGCCAGAGCCCGACCGTGGGCGTGATCCGGTCGAGCAGATGGTCGGCGGCGATCAGCACGCCGTCCTTGAGCAGGGTCAGCTGGCCGTCGGCATGGCCGGGCGCGGCGACGATCGCCCAGCCGTGAAGAGCGTCCCCGTCGTCGACGAGCTCGGGGCCCGCGACGGTCCTGATGAAGGGCCGATAGAGCAGTCCCTGCCCGATCAGCTCCTCGGTGACCGCCGCCGGAACGCCGTTCCGGTGGAACCAGTCTGCGAGCACCTCCGACCAGCCGTCGTTCTGCCAGGTGAGAGCGGCCTGCTCGGCGTCGATGCGGCCCTGCACGACGCGGGCACCCGTGAGCGCGCAGACGTCGGCGGCCGCCCCCAGGTGGTCGGGATGGAAGTGCGACAGGAAGATCGTCGAGACCGGAGACCCGAGGAGCGCGAGCTGGGCGGCCCACTGCTCCGCCGCGTCCGGCAGGCCGAGGCCGGTGTCGACGAGCATGTATCCGTCCTCGACGGGAAGCAAGTAACAGTGGACGTGGCCGGGCCTCATCGGCAACGGCATCGTCACGCGCCTCAGGCCTCCCGGAAGCTCGTCCACGGGTCGACTCTAGCCACCTTTCCTACCTGCGAGATCGGCTTATGCGATGAATAACGAGTGCTCATCAACTGGTATTGTCCCCGCGATGGAGACGGACATCCGGACACTCGTGGGTGCCACCGATCCGGAGACGCTCACGGCGCCGGAGGTGCTCGGCGTCATGGTCGAGCACTTCCACCCGCGGCTCTCGCTCGCCTGCTCCTTCCAGAAGGAGGAGTCGGTGCTGCTCGACATGCTGCTGGCGATCGCACCCGACGCCCGCGTCTTCGCGCTCGACACCCACGTGCTCTTCCCGGAGACCTACGACGTCTGGCGGCAGGTCGAGCAGCGCTACGGGATCCAGGTCGAGGTGTACGAGGGCCCGTCCCTCGGGCGCCAGGCCGCGATCCACGGCGACGCCCTCTGGGCCAGGAATCCTTCTCTCTGCTGTGCGATCCGCAAGGTCGGCCCCCTCGGGCACGCCCTCGCCGGGTTGGACGGCTGGATCACGGGCATGCGGCGCGAGCAATCCCCCACCCGGGCCGGGGCCGTGAAGGTCGGCTGGGACGAGCGCCACGAGCTCTGGCAGGCCAATCCGCTCGCCGACTGGACCGAGACCGCCGTCGACGCGTACATCGCAGAGCGCGAGCTGCCGGTGAACGCCCTCCACGCCCACGGCTACGCATCGATCGGCTGCACGCATTGCACCGAGCCGGGCACGGGCCGCGAGGGCCGCTGGAGCGGTAGCGACAAGACCGAGTGCGGACTGCACCTCGACGCATGACCACCCGCCTGCAACGCTCCCACCTCGACGAGCTCGAGGCCGAGGCAGTCCACATCATGCGCGAGGTCGCCGCCGAGCTCGAGCGGCCCGTGCTGCTGTTCTCGGGTGGCAAGGACTCGATCGTGCTGCTTCGCCTGGCAGAGAAGGCGTTTCGCCCCGGCCGCTTCCCGTTCCCGCTGATGCACGTCGACACCGGGCACAACTTCCCCGAGGTGATCGAGTACCGCGACCGGCGCGTGGCCGAGCTCGGCGAGCGGCTGGTCGTCGCCTCGGTACAGGAGTCGATCGACACGGGACGCGTGGTCGAGCAGACGGGCCCCCGCGCGTCACGCAACCAGCTGCAGACGACGACGCTACTCGACGCGATGGAGTCGCATCAGTTCGACGCCGCGATCGGCGGCGCGCGGCGCGACGAGGAGCGCTCCCGTGCCAAGGAGCGGATCTTCTCGTTCCGCGACGACTTCGGCCAGTGGGACCCGCGGGCGCAGCGCCCCGAGCTCTGGAACCTCTACAACGGGAAGATCCGAAAGGGCGAGCAGGTGCGCGTGTTCCCGATCTCCAACTGGACCGAGCTCGACGTGTGGCAGTACGTCGCCCGCGAGGAGCTCGAGCTGCCCTCGATTTACTACGCACACGAGCGCGAGGTGTTCGAGCGCGACGGGATGCTGTACGCCACCTCTGACGTGATCGAGCGAGACGAGGCCGAGGTGCCGTTCGTCGAATGGGTTCGGTTCCGCACCGTCGGGGATATGAGCTGTACCGGGGCCGTTCGCTCCCACGCGGTCTCGTTCGACGCCGTCGTGGCCGAGATCGCGGCGACCCGGGTCACCGAGCGTGGCGAGACGCGCGCCGACGACCGTGCCTCCGAGGCTGCGATGGAGGACCGCAAGCGTGTCGGGTACTTCTGATCTCCCCATCGTGAGGGCGGCCCCCGACGGTGCGTCGGAGCTCCTCCGCCTCGTCACCTGTGGCTCGGTCGACGACGGCAAGTCGACCCTGATCGGCCGCCTGCTCTTCGACACGAAGCAGGTGTTCGTCGATCAGATGGAGGCGGTCGAGGAGACGAGCGAGCGCCGCGGAGACGGCTACGTCAACCTCGCCCTGCTCACCGACGGGCTCCGCGCCGAGCGCGAGCAGGGCATCACGATCGACGTCGCCTACCGGGGCTTCGTCACCCCGAAGCGCCGCTTCCAGCTCGCCGACGCACCGGGCCACGTGCAGTACACGCGCAACATGGTGACCGGCGCCTCCACCGCCGACGTCGCGGTCGTGCTCGTCGACGCGCGCAAGGGTGTGATCGAGCAGACCCGCCGGCACACGCTGATCGCATCGCTCCTCGCCGTCCCGCACCTCGTGTTCGCGGTCAACAAGATGGACCTCGTGGGCTTCGACGAGGCACGATTCAACGAGATCGAGCAGGAGCTCGACGACCTGACCGGCGCGCTCGGCGTCAAGGACGAGGTGGCGATCCCGATCGCGGCGCTGCACGGCGACAACGTCGTCGATCCCTCCGACCGCATGCCGTGGTGGCACGGCGCAACATTGCTGCAGCACCTCGAGGCGATCGAGCTCGCCGGCGACCGCAACCTCGTCGACCGCCGGTTCCCGGTGCAGTGGGTGATCCGGCCGATGTCCGACGAGTACCACGACTACCGCGGCTACGCGGGTCAGGTGGCCGGCGGGATCTGGCGCGCGGGCGACGACGTGCTCGTCCTGCCGTCCGGGCTGCGGACGCGGGTGGCCTCCGTCGACACTGCCGACGGACCGATCGACGAGGCGACCCCCGGGATGTCCGTCACGATCCGTCTCGAGGACGCGATCGACGTGCCCCGCGGCGACATGCTCGTCGATCCCGACCATCAGCCCGTGACGGCGCGCTCGCTCGAGGCGACGCTCTGCTGGATGAGCGAGCGGCCGCTCCAGGCCGGCACCCGACTCGGCGTGAAGCACACGACCCGCACCGTCAGAGCCGTCGTCGACGGCATCGACGGCGTCGTCGACATGGACACGCTCGAGCTGCTCGACGCGACCGAGATGCGGCTGAACGACATCGGCCGCGTCAGGCTGCGCCTCTCGGCGCCGCTGCTCGTCGACCCGTACGACGAGAATCGCGCGACCGGAGCCTTCATCCTGGTCGACGAGGCGACGAACGACACGGTCGCCGCCGGCATGGTCCGCTCCGCGACGGCGTAATCAGCCAGGGCGAGAGGACGCTGGCCCAGACGACGGTGTCGCTTACGGTGCCGTCGGAATGCGTGACGGCGGACCGGCGTCTGCGGCGTCAGTTGCGTCCGGCGGCTTGGCGGCGACCTCTACGATGCGTCGCGATGGCCCTGAGCGCGGAGCACCTGCGGACGATGCTCGTGCGGTGTCAGGATCGCTGGCCCGACGTCCGTTGCACCTTCGGCCAGATCGGGTTCTGGTCAGCGCGCATCGGGCGCGACGGCGAGGATGTGCGCATCGACGAGGCGGCGTGGGGCTACCGCATTGGCGGCGAGCTCGAGTACGACGGCGACCGCGACGCGATCGACGCGATCCTCGAGTGGGCGCGGCCCGCGCGGGTGCTGACGACGCTCGATGACGCCGATGTCCTCGCGCGCCACGGCCTGCGGCACGATCCCGCCGCACCGTGGATGAAGGAGAACGCACGCAGCCTCGACGAAATCGACGAACCGCGTGTCCCACGCGGGTATCGGCTCACGACGATGGCGGATTATGTCGAGACCGCCTCGCGGTCGGCGGCGCACCGGTCGGCGTTCGCGCCCGGGTCGCGGTTCACCGACGACGTCTACGCGGTCGTTCGCGCGACGTGGCCGTACCGCTCCGACCTCGACTGCGTGTGCGTCGCCCCCGACGGGAGCGTCGCCTCCTATGCGCTTGCGTGGCTCGACGAGTCGAACGCGATTGGCGAGCTCGAGCCCGTGGGAACGCACGCGGAGCATCGCCGCTGCGGCCTGGCTCGCGCGACGACCCTGTTCGCTCTGCGGCGGCTGCGCGACGAGGGTGCGAAGATGGCGCTCGTCGCGTGCCGCGTCGATGACGCGTATCCCGCCGCGTGCGCGCTCTACGCGTCGATCGGCTTCCGTGAGAGGCGTCGCCTCGTCACGTTTACGGCGAGGGGCTGAATCGATCGAACGACGGCGTCAAGCCGCGGCTCGCGGACGGGCGCCTCGGCGAACACCTCAGGCGTCATTCCGTGACGCCGGCCCCGGGTGAGCACCTACGCCCTTGACGGGGCGTCGACGGCTGACGCCACCGAGCCCGGGGCACTGCACGGTCCCCGTCATACCCTGTCCGGCTCAGGCGCCATTTGCCGTTGGACACAGTCGTACTGGCACGTTTGTGGCTCTGAGCCACAAACGTGCCAGGTCGGGTTGAGATCGTTGTGTAGGATCGCGGAAGGTCAGTGCACTCGCGACTGAAGCTCACGCGGCGCCAGATCCTCGCGTTCCGGCGGCGGGTCGGTGGGCTCGAGGAGCGATCGCCCGAAGGGCCGGCGTCGTTGCAGCAGGCGGCATGGGCGGGCCTTCAGGACAGCATGCCGCGGGCGGCGCTGCTCTCGCTGCACGCGCGCGTCGCAGGGGTCGAGCCGTCGACATGGGAGGATCCATCGCTCGCGCAGCTGTGGGGGCCCCGGTACAGCACCTACGTCGTCGCCGAGCGCGACTTCGCGCTGTTCTCGCTCGGGAGGCTTCCGGACACCGAGAAGGGCCGTCGGCGCGCCGACGAGATGGCCGACCTGGTGCACGCGCATCTCGACGGCCGCAGGATGACGGACCGCGAGGTGGCAGGCGCGCTCGGCGTCGGCAACGCGATCAGGTACGCCGCGACGACGGGCACCGTCGCCATCCGCTGGGAAGGTGCCCGAGCGCCGACCGTCTGGACCGTCGCCGCGGCGGACATCGACCCTGCCGATGCCCGCCGCGAGCTCGCCCGGCGCTATCTCCACATCTTCGGGCCTGCGACCGCTCAGGGGTTCGCGCGCTGGGCGGGCATCTCACGGGCCGCGGGTGCCGCTGCCTTCGCCTCGCTCGAAGAATCGCTCGTCGCCGTCCAATCGCCGCTCGGCGACGAGTGGCTGCTGGCAGACGACGAGCCCTCCATGCGCTCCGATCAGACGACTGCCGCCCCCGCACGCCTGCTGCCGAGCGGCGACGCGTACTTCCTGCTCGACGGAGTGGAACGCGAGCTGCTCGTCCCGTCCGCGGATCGGCGTGGGCAGCTCTGGACATCCCGCGTCTGGCCGGGCGCGCTCCTCGTCGAAGGCGAGATCTGCGGCACCTGGAGGCGCGCCGACCGAATCGTTCGGATCTGCGCGTGGACGAAGCTCTCGCGCGGCGCGCGCGACGCGGTCGAAGGGGAGGTGCGCAGCCTGCCGCTCCCGGGTCTCGAGCGGGAGATCGAGATCGTCTGGGAGGCGTGACAGAAACGAACATATGTTCTATCCTGACGCATGCGCGTCACCTACCTCGAAGAACCGTGCCGCTCGGCGCTCAACCCGGTCAAGGGAATGCCGTTCGCCTGGTCGCTGAACCCGTACACCGGCTGCGTGCACCGCTGCACGTTCTGTTACGTCCGCGCGTTCGAGCGGCGCGCCGACCGCCCCGCCGACGACCGCTACGGGCGAACGATCCGCGTCAAGCCCAACATCGCCGCCGTGCTCCGGAGCGAGCTCGCACGACGCACGTGGGCGCGCGAGAAGGTGACGATCGGCGCCGCCACCGACCCCTACCAGCCGGCGGAGGGCCGCTACCGACTCACGCGAGCGTGCCTCGTCGAGCTCTCGCAGGCGCGCACCCCCACCTCGATCATCACGCGCGGCCCGCTCGTGTGGCGTGACGTCGACGTGCTCCAGGAGGCGGCAAAGCGCGCCGAGGTGTCGGTCAACGTCTCGGTGCCGACGCTCGACGACCGCGTCTGGCGCACCACCGAGCCCGGCACGGCGCCACCGCGGCGACGACTCGAGATCGTGCGCCGGCTGGTGGCGGCCGGGATCCGGACGAGCGTCGCCGTAGCCCCGATCCTGCCGGGCATCTCCGATTCTCCCGACCAGCTCGCCGAGACCGTGAAGGCCGCGCGCCAGGCGGGCGCGCACCACATCTGGGCGAGCATGCTCCACCTGCGTCCGGGGACGCGCGAGCACTTCCTCGAGGCGCTCGCGCGCGACTGGCCCTCGGAGTGCGCGCGCTACGAGCGGCTGTACGCCGGTCGGAGCTACGTGCCGAGAAGCGTGAGCACCCCCGTCACGGCGCACGTCGGGCAGCTCGCACGCGAGCACGCGAGCAACGGCCGGCCGGCGTTGCGGCCCGCGTCGGGGCCGACGCAGCTGACCCTCGTCTGACGGCGCCCGTACAATCGCCCCGTGGCCGAAACTCCCGAGATCACGGTGCTCCTCGCCGACGACCACGAGGTCGTCCGCGAAGGGCTCCGGCTCGCCCTGTTGCGCTCGCCCCACATCCGCGTCGTAGGCGAGGCCGCGGACGGCGAGACCGCGGTGGCTCTCGCCGGGCGACGGCGGCCTGACGTGATCGTGATGGACCTGCGGATGCCCGGGATGGACGGGATCGAGGCGACCGAGGAGATCATGCGCATCGTCCCCGAGGCCAAGGTCCTGATCTTCACCGCGTACTCCGAGCGCGCGCTCCTCCAGCGCGGGCTCGAGTCGGGGGCGCGCGGCTACATCCTCAAGGAGGCGCCGCACGAGACGCTGCTGCGCGCGATCGAGAAGGTCGCTGCCGGCGAGACGTTCGTCGACCCCGCCCTGATGTCCGCGCTGACGAAGACGCGGGACGGCAACGACGTGCTGACCGCCCGGGAGCGGGAGATCCTGCAGTTGCTGGCCGACGGCATGTCGAACGCGGATGTCGCCGCACAGCTGTTCATCTCGCAGGAGACGGTCAAGAGCCACGTTCGCCACATCCTCACGAAGCTCGAGGCCGACACGCGCACGCAGGCGGTTGCGATCGCCCTGCGCGACGCGATGATCGATTGACCGACGAAGCCGGCGGCCGGGCGCTCGCAGAGCGGCTCCGTGCCGAGCGCGACGAGCGCCGGCGCCTCGCCGAGCTGATCCATGACGGCCCCGTGCAGCTCGTGGCCGCGATTGCGCAGATGCTCGACGCCGCCCACCACGCGCTCGAGGCCGGAGACGTGGCGAGCGGAGGCCCGATCGTCGAGCGGGCCCTGGCCGTGGCCCGCGAGGCGAGCGCCGACCTCCGC
>Ga0302299_10000031_pt1 | contig 51573 bp, 46 predicted proteins | sample III_Fen_N3_4_FD_198795 | JGI IMG/M metagenome (GOLD analysis project Ga0302299, IMG submission 198795) | Peat permafrost microbial communities from Stordalen Mire near Abisko, Sweden - III_Fen_N3_4 | ecosystem: Environmental > Terrestrial > Soil > Wetlands > Permafrost | place: Sweden: Abisko...
GACCTCGAGGACCACGCCGACGGACGGGGTGCGCATCCCCGCGCCCACGCGACGCCACTGCTCGGCGACGAGCGGGTGCAGCGACGAGTCGAACCCCGAGACGTCGTCGTCCGCGCCGAGGATCTGCGGCAGCCGCTCGCTCGCCCAGGCGGCGCCCGGTCCCCACGCGGTCGACGTGACAACCCCGTCAGCCGCCGAGAGCCGTTGTGTCGCAACGCCTTCCGGGCTCCGCATCGTGCGCCACAGCGCCCGGTCAGGGGTACGCCGGTACGACGGGTCGAAGCGCCCGTGCGCGAGGCCGCCGAGGGTCGCGCCGAGGCTCACCGGCCATTCGGGTCGCCACTCGCGCGTGACCGCGTCGACCATCGCGCGGCTAGCGGTCGGAGCTGAAGCGGACCGCGGTCTCGCCGAGCGCGACGCCGGGCCACACCCTGGCGCCGCGGATCAGCTCGTTGCCCGGGCCGACCACGGCCCGGTCGCCGACCACGACACCGTCGAGGTAGGCGCCCGCACCGACGATCGCGCCGGACCCGATCACGGAGTCGCGCACGTGCGCACCGGCCGCGATCATCGCGCCGTCGAAGAGCGAGGAGCCGTCCACGACCGCACCCGACCCGACCGTGGCTCCGGCACCCACGAACGTGCCGCCGGTGAGGACCGCGTCGTCGGCCACCTCGGCGCCGGGTCGCACCAGGAACTCCCCGGTGCGACCGGGGAGCGCCGGGCTCGGTGCGCGACCCATGACGAGGTCGCGGGAGCCGCGCACGAAGTCGAGCGGCGTCCCGAGGTCGAGCCAGTAGCCGTCGTCGACGAAGCCGGTGACGACCGCGCCGCGCTCGAGCAGGCCGGGGAACGTCTCGCGCTCGACCGACACCGGGCGACCCGTGGGGATGGCGTCGATGAGCGAGCGGCGGAAGACGTAGCAGCCGGCGTTGATCTGGTCGGTGACGATCTCCTCGGGCGTGGTCGGCTTCTCCAGGAAGGAGATGACCCGCCCGTCGGCGTCGGTCGGGACGAGGCCGTAGGCGCGCGGGTCGTCGACGCGGGTGAGGTAGAGCGACACGTCGGCTGCGTCGTCGCGCCAGCGCTGCACCTGCCCGGCGATGTCGTGGCCGGAGAGCACGTCGCCGTTGAAGATGAGGATCGGCGCGTCCGGGTCGCTCTCGAGGAACGGCGCCACGTGGCGGATCGCGCCGCCCGTGCCGAGCGGCACGTCCTCGGTGGCGTACACGAGCTCCACGCCGAAGCGCGACCCGTCGCCGAAGTACTCGGAGAACACCTCTGGCTTGTAGGAGGTCCCGAGGATGACGCGCGTGACCCCGGCCTCGCGCGCCCGCGCGATCTGGTGCTCGGTGCACGGGACACCGGCGACGGGGAGCATGGGCTTGGGGGTCGTCACGGTGAGCGGGCGCAGACGCGTCCCCTGGCCGCCGACGAGCAGGACTGCTTCGAGCACGTCACCACCCTCCCACATGCGCGGGCCCACCTCGGGCCGTCCCGCGGTCGTCACGCCAGGGCGCCGTACTGTCGGGGCGTGACCCCGACGACCGTGGCCTCGGCGCTGCGCACCCTCCTGGACGGCGACGCGGCGCAGCCGCTCGTCACCTACCTCGGCCCGCAGGGCGAGCGCACCGAGCTGTCGGTCCGCACGTTCGAGAACAACGTCGCGAAGGCCGCGAACCTGCTGCGCGACGACGCCGACGTGTCCGACGCGTCACGGGTCGCGCTTCTGCTCCCGCCGCACTGGCAGTCGGCGGTGTGGCTCGGCGCCTGCGCCGCGACGGGCTGCACGGCGTGGGTCGACGGCGACCCGAACGACCCGAGCGTGGAGGTCAGCGTCACCGGGCCGGACCGCCTCGACGCGCCTCGCGCGCCGCTCGCCCTCGCCAGCGCGCTGCACCCCTTCGGCATGCCGTTCGCGGGCCCGCTGCCCGCCGGGCTCCTCGACGCGGCCGTCGAGGTCCGCGCCCACGGCGACCGCTTCACGCCCTACGCCGTGGTCCTCGGCGACTCGCCGTGGATCAGCGTCGGCCCGCGCACGTGGACGCAGACCGACGCTCTCGCGGACGCCGCGGCGATCGCCGAGCGTCTCGGTCTGCGCGACGGCGGGCGCCTGCTCTGCGCCGTGACGGCCGACGACGCGTGGCTCGCGACGCTCGCGATCCCGCTCGCGGTCGTGGGTTCCGTGGTGCTGCTCGCCGATCCCGCGGCCGACGTCGAGGCGGTCGCGGAGCGCGAGCGCTGCGACACGGTCCTGCGGTAGCCGTCCCGCGAGGACCGTCCACCCCACGGGCAAGGGTCAGGCGCGACGGGCCAGGGTGGCGACCGTCGAGGTCACGCCCGGCGTCACGAGGAGCGTGCTCACGCCGCGCTGCAGCAGGGTCTTCGTGCCTGCCGCCAGCGTCGTGCCCACCACGAGGACGGGCGCGTTCGGCGCCGCCGCGAGGGCGGCGACGAAGCCGGTCGCGGTGGCGAGCGACATGCGCGCGCCTGCAGGAGCGACGAACGCGGTCGCGACCCGCGCCGAGGTGTCGGTCGCGTCGACGCCGACGTAGCGCGTCGGCAGTCGCAGCGTGGCGAGGACCGCGGCCGGGACGACCGTGGTCGACGCGACGACAGCCGTGCCGGCGACCGCGTGCGCCGAGAGATAGGAGGAGACGGCGGCCGATCCGGTCGCGCCACCGGGCAGGAGCAGCAGCGGCCGCTTCGTCGCACCCGCAGCACCGGCGGCGATCACCGCGTCGACCGGGTCGGTCGCGACAGCGACGAACGCACGGCCTCCGGCAGCGAGCGCCACCAGGTTCGCGGCGGCGACGCTCACGTCGGAGTCGGTCGCACCCGTGACCCGCACGACCGTGCCCGCGACACCGTCGACCAGGGCGACGAGGCCCGCGGGCATCTCGGCGAGGGTGCCGACCGCGTAGACGGTCGCAGCCTTGCGGCGTGCGAGCTCGGCCCGCGTCACGGCCGTGAACGTGGTGCGGCTGCTGAGAAGGAGCGGGATGCCCTTGCGCGCCGCGAGCGACGACGCGACGGCGATGACGGCCGGTGCGTCGATCGGGGCGAGGACGACCGCTGTCGCGGTCGAGGCCTTCGCCGCGGTGGCGGCGATGGTGGCGACGTCACCTGTGTACGTCGCGGTAGCACGCCAGACCCACGTGCTCGGCAGGGTGAGCCGCGTGCGCAGCGACTCGCCCTTGAGCGACGCCGAGGCGCCGGTCGAGGAGTAGGCGACCGCCGACTTCACGCCGCCGCCCGCGGTGCGCGCCGACAGGTCGATGCGCACGACGTTCGGCAGGCCGAACGCAGCGGCCACCTGCGCCTGCGTCCTGACCCGCGGGGTCCAGGCGCGCCACGGGTTCGGCGCGGCCATGCTCCACGGGTCGGCGACGGACTGGGCGTAGGGCAGCGTCGCGACCCACACCTCCTGCGAGCTCTGCGTGCGCCCGCCGGACGCGGCGAAGTAGAAGGCCGTGACGGGCTTGCCGCCGGAGAGGATCGCGTTGCCCGTGGTCGCCGACGCGACGGTCGCGAGGACGGCGTCGTGCCAGCGCCCGCCGCCCGTGCTCGACTCCTTCGTCCAGCCGACGAACGTCTGGTCGTAGTACGGGCCGTGGCCGCTGTCGACCTGGCAGCGGCACGCCGCGCGCATGTTGCCCACGCCGTAGCGGACCAGCGCGTAGGACCGTGCGGCGAGCACCTGCGCCTGCAGCGCGGCGGCCGGCCAGCTCGACGAGACCTCGGCGATGCCGAGCAGGTACTCGTCGTGCAGCCGCAACGAGTTCACGACCTCGAGCGTCGTCGGCGTCGTGCTCGCGGGCGCGATGTCGACGTAGCCGTAGCGGTAGCGGTGCCCCGAGGTCGCGAGGCCGGACACGGTCGTGCTCACGTCGAGCAGCGTCGCGACGGTGCCCGCGGTGCCTGCGGCACGCGTCCCCGACCAGCGCACGACGACACCGGACCCGGTCCCGACCGTGGTGGTGACGCCGGCGCGGGTGCGCGTGACGGTCACCTTGCCCGCGACGTCCTTCGCGGTGAAGAGATCGGCCGGCGTGCCCAGGACGGGCGCGCGCCCGGTGACCGACACCTCGATGCCGCCGCCGCCCGCGAACAACGCCTCGGACCGGAAGTAGACCGCCGGCTTGGTGTGCACGATGTTGACGCGGATGCTCATCGTGTCGGCCACCGGCGAGACCGTGGTGCCGGAGTAGTAGTGCTGCACGATCTGCGCCGCGGTGCTCCCCGCCACGGCCATGCCGTAGGCACCCCACTGCGACATGCCAACGCCGTGGCCCGAACCGGCGCCGTTGAAGGAGAACGACGCCGGGATGCTGACGGGCGTCGTCGTCGCCGACGGCGTCGGCAGCGGCGTCGGCGTGGTCGGCGTCGGTGTCGGCGCAGGGGTGGTCGTCGGCGTGCTGCCGGTGCCCACGACGAGCGCGAGCGCGCCGACCGACACGTCGGACCAGGCGCCGAGGGCGAGCGCCTGGCGCACGACCGAGTGGGTCGTCAGCCACGCCCTCGCGGTCGCGACGCTCGGCGACACGAGCAGAGGCCGGCCGGTGGCGGCTGCGACCGCCCGCCAGGCCGATGCGTTCGCGAGCAGGATCCCGGTGGACGTGGCCGAGGGCACCAGCGCCGCGGCGAGAGCCTGCGACGTCGCGGCGTCCGAGGCGCCAGCGGCACGACGACCGCCCGGCAGGGCAGCGACCACGGGGTCGGGGACCACGGCTGCGGGTGCGGCGACGACGACCGTGGACGCGCCCATGCGGGTGAGTACCGCGGCGGTGACGGCCGGAACGGCGGCCTTCGTCACGACGACGAGCGGGCGCTTCGCCACGGCAGCGTCGGCGGCGGCCGCGGTGGCCGTGTCGAGCGAGGAGCCCGTGTCGAAGCTGACCGCGACGGCCGACGTGCGCGCGCCCATCTCGGCCGCCACGTCGGCCGCCGTGGTCGCGCGGTCCGTGCCGGTGATACGCACGACCGTGGTCACGCCGAGCGCCTTGAGCTGCGTGACGACGGCAGCGGAGACCTGGGTCGTCGATCCGACGACGTAGGCCGTCGTCGCCCTGCGACGCGTGATCTCGGCGGACACGGCCGCGGGCAGCGAGGCTGCCGTCGTGAGCAGGCGCGGAGCGCCCTTGACCGCGGCGAGCGGCGCGGCGATCAGCGCCTCGGGCAGGTTGGCGTCGTCGCCGTTCGCGAGCACGACCGTCGTCGACGTCGGTGCGGCGAGACGTCCGGCCGCCACCGCGGCCGAGTAGCGCTCGGACTGCGCGAGCCGGTTCGCCTTCTCGCACGGCCCCATCGGCGACGTTGCGGTCGACGTCACGACGAACGCCGTCTCGGACGGATAGGCCACGGCCGAGCCGGTGCTCGCGGACAGCACGAGCCGGTACGTGCCGGGCAGCGCCGCCCTGCCGTCGGACCGCTTCTGGTCCCAGGACACCGCGAGGGCACCTGCGGCCGCCTGCGCGCCGGTGATGACACGCACCGGCGCCGTCTGGCAGTAGGAGAACACCTCGAGCTTCCAGGTCGTCCGCGTGGTCGTCGTCGCGCGCAGCACGGTTCCGGACCCGCCGTACGCCGACACCGACGGCGACGCCGTGGGGTTGATGACCTGGGTGCCCATGTCGGCGCGCGCGGCCGCGCGGATCCGCGGAACGAGCGTCTCGAGGTAGCGCCCAGGGCAGGCCGTGGAGCCGATGTCGCGGTGACCGCTGATCACCGGCACGGTGGCCTTCTGGCCGACGGCGTAGCTCGACGTGCCGGCGGAGCTGTCCGACACGAGGGTCGCCGTGCCCAGCGGGTCGCGGTGGTTGAGCGCGAGCTTCCACGCCATGAGCCTCCCGATCGAGGCGACCATCGCGTCGGCCTCGGCCGTCGTCGGCTTGTAGGTGTCGAAGTTGCCGATGGCGGACACGGCGAACGTGTTCTGGTTGAACCCGGCCGTGTGGCCTCCGAGGACGTTCTTGTCCATCCCCCCGGCGCGGCCCTCGTAGAGCCGGCCGTAGCGGTCGACCATGAAGTTGTAGGCCATGTCGCTGTAGTGCAGGCCGAGGGTGAACCACGCGTAGAGCGCACGCATCTGGGCCGTCGCCTGCGCCGGCGTGTAGCTCGTCGTCGACGCCGTGTGGTGCACGAAGCCGACCTTCACCGGCCCGGTGTAGATCGGACCGCGGCTGCGCAGCGACTCGTCGGCCCCCCACTGGGCGCGCGTGATGATCGCGGGACGCAGCGGGTCGCCGGCCGCCTGGGCCGTGGAGAGCGCGGTCGGGGTCGCCGACGCGTCCGCGTCGGACGTGCGCGGGTCGACGAGCGTGATGCGCGCGTCCGTCGGCGCCTGACCGCCGAGCGAGTCGACCCGGACCTGCACTCCGTCGGATCCCGGCGCCGTCATGAGCGGCTCGGTGCCGGTGCGGACGCCGTCGGCCACCGCCTCCGCCGAGTCGGGCCCGTGGTCGGCGACGACGTCCAACGGCGACCAGTCGCTCCAGGCGCCGTCCTCGTGCACCCGGACCTGCACGGCGGTGCCCGCCGGGGTCGCTCCGGTCCAGTCGACGCCGACGAGGCTGAAGGGACGCGTGGCCGTCGCCGCGGTGACGACGGCGGGGGCGAGCGCCGCGGAGACGGTCGCGGCGGTGCGTGGGCCGGCGGCGTGCTCGGCGACCGGGGGGCTCGAGGCGCGCAGCCCGACCGGGTCGATCCCCTGCAGCGCGAGCTGCGTCACGATGGGCTCGACGGCGTGCACCTCGGCGGCCGGGCCGGTGATGACGGGCAGAGCGAGGACGGAGGTCACCACGGCGAGCGTGACGCCGCTGGCGACGAACCGGTGTCCGACCTGCACGGGGGGGTCCTCCAGGCGACGTCATCCGGACGCGCGGTCGGCCGAACGCGCGTTCCTCTCCTTCACCCATCGGGGTGAATCCCCCAGGACTTGACCCCTGTTACTCCCGGAACACCCGTCGCGGCCATGTCCAGGTGACCCAACGGACGCTCGGCTGGCGCTCCGCGCCCGGGGGACCCCGTAAAATGGGCTGGTGAGTTCCTCCACCCCCGTGACCGAGAGTGACCGGCCGAGGCCCCCGCGCAGCCTGCTGCGCCGGGCTGTCGCCGTCGCCAGCGTCCTGACCGTCCTCGCGACCACCGTCAGCGCCGCAGGCTGGCTCACCCTCGACCGGCTCAGCAGCAACATCACGACCGTCGACGTCACCTCGCAGCTCGGCAGCCAGCGCCCCACCAAGGCGACGCCGACCAAGCCGGCCGAGTACGACCCGGTCAACATCCTCGTGATGGGCACGGACACCCGCACCGGTCAGGGCAGCGGCTTCGGCAACGCGTCCAGCACGGCGAGCGGGACGGGCCACAGCGACACCACGATCCTGTTCCACATCTCCGGCGACCGTCAGTCCGCGATCGCCGTGAGCATCCCGCGCGACTCCTGGGTGACGCGGCCGTCGTGCAAGGGCGGCGGAACCGTGACCGGCCGGATCAACACCGCCTTCGCCGAGGGCGGCGCGGGCTGCGCGATCAAGGCCGTCGAGAAGCTCACCGGTGTGTTCGTCGACCACTACATCGTGGTCGACTTCCTCGGCTTCAAGTCCGTCGTCGACGCCCTCGGGGGCGTCAAGGTCTGCCTGACGACCGCGGTCGACGACGCGAAGAGCCACCTCAAGCTCTCCGCCGGCAACCACGTCCTCACCGGCGACCAGGCCCTCGCGTTCGCCCGCGTGCGGCACGGCATCGGCGACGGCTCCGACATCGGCCGCATCGGACGCCAGCAGGACTTCCTCAGCTCGATCATCCGCGCGGCGACCGACAAGGGCCTGCTGCTCGACCCGACGAAGCTCTACTCCGTGCTCAACGCCATCACCGGGTCGCTCACGACGGACCCGCAGATGGGCAAGTTCGACTTCGAGCAGCAGCTCGCGACCAGCCTGGCTGGCATCCCCACGTCGGCGATCTCGTTCGTGACGGTCCCCTGGACGGGGCGCTCCGACGGCGCCACCGTCGAGTGGACCTCGAAGGCCGACAAGATCTGGGCCGCGATGAAGAACGACACCCCGTACGGCGGTGGTCCGGCCACCGTCCCGACCGGCCAGAAGGCGCTCACCGTCACCCCCGCGAAGATCCGGGTGCAGGTGCTCAACGGCACGGGCACGCCGGGGGAGGCGAAGAAGGCCGCAGCGCTGCTCACGAAGGCGGGCTTCGTCGTCGTCGGGACGGGCAACGCGGCCACCACGCCCGTCGCCGCGACGACGGTCACCTACGGCAAGGCCTACTCCGAGTCGGCGCGCACCCTCGCCTACGCCGCCGGGGTCGCCACTCCGACGGTCAGTGGCACAGGACGCACGCTCGTCCTCACGATCGGCACCGACTGGTCGGGCAAGCTCACGGCCGTCGTCGTCCCCGACACGAGCTCGACCACGACGGTGAAGACCGCAGACAAGGCCGTCTGCTCCTCCTGACCCCCTGCCTGAGTAGAGTCCGACCGCACTCGAGTGAGCGGGAGGCGGACGCGATGGCGCTGGACAAGGTCGTGGGCTCGGCCGCGGAGGCGGTCGCCGACATCGGCGACGGCGCGACCGTGGCGGTCGGCGGTTTCGGGTTGTGCGGCGTCCCGAGCGTGGTGATCGCGGCCCTCCTCGAGCAGGGCGCGACGGAGCTCTCGGTGGTGTCGAACAACTGCGGCGTTGACGAGTGGGGCCTCGGCATCCTGCTGTTCGCCAAGCGCATCGCGCGGATGACGTCGTCGTACGTCGGCGAGAACAAGGAGTTCGAGCGGCAGTTCCTGCACGGGGAGCTCGAGGTGGAGCTGATCCCGCAGGGCACGCTCGCGGAGCGGCTGCGTGCGGGCGGGTCCGGCATCCCCGGCTTCTACACCCCCGCCGGCGTCGGGACGCAGGTCGCCGACGGCGGCATGCCGTGGCGCTACGACGGCCAGGGCGGCGTCGCGGTCGCGTCGCCGGCCAAGGAGACGCGCGAGTTCGACGGGCGCGACCACGTCCTCGAGCGCGGCATCGTCACCGACTTCGCGATCGTGCGGGCCAGCGTGGGCGACCGGCACGGGAACCTCGTGTTCGACAAGAGCACGCGCAACTTCAACCCGCTCGTCGCGATGGCGGGACGGGTCACGATCGCGGAGGTCGAGCACCTCGTCGAGCCGGGCGAGATCGACCCGCAGACGGTCCACACGCCCGGCGTCTACGTGCAGCGCGTGGTCGCGCTGACCCCCGAGCAGGCCGCGGACAAGCGCATCGAGCGCCGCACCGTCACGACCCCGAAGGAGGCCTGAGCGATGGCGCTCACCCGTGACGAGCTCGCCGCCCGTGTGGCCCTCGAGCTGCACGACGGCGAGTACGTGAACCTCGGGATCGGCCTCCCGACCCTCGTGCCCCAGCACCTGCCCTCCGGCGTCACCGTCGTGCTGCAGTCCGAGAACGGCATCCTCGGCACCGGGCCCTACCCGACCGACGACGAGGTCGACGCCGACCTGATCAACGCCGGCAAGGAGACCGTCACCGTCCTTCCCGGTGCGAGCTTCTTCGACTCGGCGCAGTCGTTCGGGATGATCCGCGGCGGCCACATCGACGCCGCGATCCTGGGGGCCATGCAGGTCTCCGCGGGAGGCGACATCGCGAACTGGATGATCCCGGGGAAGATGGTCAAGGGCATGGGCGGGGCGATGGACCTCGTGCACGGCGCCAAGCGTGTGATCGTGATGATGGAGCACGTGGCGAAGGACGGCACCCACAAGATCGTCGAGTCGTGCAGCCTCCCGCTCACGGGCAAGGCCGTCGTCGACCGGATCATCACCGACCTCGCCGTGATCGACGTCACACCCGAGGGTCTCGTGCTGCGCGAGACCGCGCCGGGCGTGAGCACGGACGACGTCGTCGCCGCCACCGGGGCACCGCTCGCGATAGGGATCGCCTGAGAAACGCCAGGTATGCTCCCGCGGTGACGATCACACGGGGGACGTTCCGATCGGCCATGGTGGCGCTCACCGCGCTCGCCGTCGCCGCCACGCTGTCCGCAGCACCGCCCGCGCAGGCGGCGGTGGCCTCTGCCCCGTTCGCCGACGCGCCGCTGCCGTTCACGTTCGCCACGACGGGCTGGACGATCGTCGACCTCCCGGAGGGGCTGAAGCCCTACCAGGCGACGACCCCGCCGGGGTTCGCCGACCCCAAGCCGCACACCACCGCCGGCGTCCGCACGTTCGTCCGCAACGGCGTCACCTACGACCACCCCCAGGGTCAGGCCGCGCTCGGGCTGTCCATGCTCGACGGCTACCGGCTCACGAAGGACAAGCGCTACCTCACGATCGCGCTGGCCAACGCGCAGCGCCTCGTCGACACCAAGGTCGTCGACTCCACGGTCGTCAGCGACGGCGCCTGGTTCTTCCCGTACAAGTTCGCCTTCCCGCTCCACGGCTACCCCGCGGTGACGATGACGCCGCCGTGGTACTCCTCGATGGCCCAGGGCCAGGCGCTGGACCTGTTCACCCGGCTCTCCGTCGTCACGGGCGACACCGCGTGGCGCACGGCTGCCGACCGGACCTTCGCGTCGTTCCTCATCGGCAACCGCTCCACCGGCCCGTGGGTCACCGAGAAGGACGCCGACGGCCACGTGTGGCTCGAGGAGTACGCGGCCCCGACCGCCAAGCCCGCGCCCGACCACACGTTCAACGGTCACAACTTCGCGATCTCGGGGATCTACGAGTACTACGAGCTCACCAAGGACCCGCGCTCGCTCGCCCTGATCGACGGCGCCATGACCGCCTCGCTGGCCCACCTGCCGCAGATCCGCCAGTCCGGCTGGATCAGCCACTACTGCCTGGCCCACCCGGAGATCCTCAGCACCGGCTACCACGCGATCCACATCCGGCAGCTCGTGTGGTTCCACCAGTTCACGAACGACACGCGGTTCGTGCGTTGGGCCGACATGCTGCAGAACGACTACCCCGCGCCCGCGGCGACCGGTGTCGTCTACCTCGTCCGCGGCTCCCACAAGGCCTACGTCTTCGACAAGCACGGCGGGCTCGTGCGCTCGAAGACGATCTCGCTCACCCGGCTGTCCAGCGCGCCGCTCGACCAGCGCAAGAAGATCTACCGCCGGGCCGGCTACTACTACGAGATCACCGCCGGCAGCCTCAAGGGGATGTTCCTGCGCGAGGTCCCCGGCTCGCAGTACCTCCTGGGCGCCCGCACCCTCATCGCCTACCCGACGGTGCGGACGATCGCGCTGGCGGCCGGCGCCAAGGTGAGCGCCGTCGCGACCGACGGCGCCGGGCTGATCGCGCACTCCGGCAGCCTCACGTACGCGTCGGTGACCCGGTTCACGATCAGCGGCCGCGGCATCGTCAACGGCGTGGACCGCGTGCGGATCGCCGAGGGACGGTGGAAGGGCTGGTGGCTCACCACCTCCCAGGTCACGCTGGACGCGCCCACCGCCTAGTCCGCTGCCGGTCGAGGCCGCCTCGTCGCGCGTCGCGTCACCAGGTCGTCGAGAGCAGGTTCTCCTGGAGGATCTGCGCCGACATCCGGCCGTCGTGGAACGTCGCCACGAACTCCGGTCCCGCGGCCGCCACCGCACGGGCGGCGTCGCGGTCGGCGAGCAGCCGCGCCATGACCTCGCCGAGGTCGGCGGGCGTCGCCTCCACGATCGGCACGTCGGCCGGCACGCGGGAGCGCAGCGAGTCCCCGACGTGCCCCACGACGACGCGTCCCAGCGCCATGCCTTCACACGAGAGCACGCCGTAGAGCCCGAGCACGAGCTGGTCGACGACGATGTCCGCGTCGGCGAGCAGGGCGCCCACCTGCTCGGGCGGCACGCCCTCGATGCGGCGGTAGTCGATGAGACCCTGCTCGGCGAGCGGCACGAGCACGGCCTCGACCTGCGCGGTGCCCTTGAGGATGCCGTTCGACGGCGCGTGCACGACGACCGGCACGTCGCGCTCGAGCGGCGGTGCCGAGGGCATGAGGGCGGTGGTGTCGACGACCACGGGGAGCCACACCGCGCCCTCGACGTAGTCGAGCTGGTCCGGCGTCGAGACGAACGTGGGGCCGTCGAAGGCCGCGACGAGCGGGAGGAGCTCGTCGCACTTGCGCTGGAGCTTCTCGGTGAGCTCCTCGTGCGGGTCGGTGAACGGTGAGAAGCGGTGAGTCTCGGCGTGACGGCGCGGGTCGCGCACCTCGGAGCCGTGGAACACCAGACCCACCATGATGCCGGCCGCACGCAGCGCCTCGACGTCGCCCACGAAGTCGCGACCGTTCAGCGTGCCGACGACGGGGCGTCCGGCCTCGAGCAGGGCGTGGGTCCAGGTGGCGCTGACGTGCGCGCCGAACTCCAGCTGCCACTCCCGACCGCGCGCGAAGTCGGGGACGGCCACGAGCACGTCGGCGGGGTAGTTGTACGCCGGCTTCTCGACCGCGAGCACCTCGGCGGTGACGTCGGGCAGGAACCGCTCCGCCGCGCGACCCCAGGCCCACCCCTGGCCCGCGGAGTTCGCAGGGCCGATGCCGAGCACGACGCCGTCGGACGTCCGGTGCCGCGGCCGCGGCTTGCCGATCTCGAACGGCTCGGTCGAGAGGACGAGCGGCAGGCCGAGCAGGTCGCGATAGACCTCGACCAGGGTCTCCTCCTGGCCCTGCCAGGTGTAGGCCTGCTGGTCGCGCTGCGCGACCACCTCGCCGGCGAAGGTCGCCCGGTCGGCGAGGACGCGGGTGACGGCACCGGCGAGCGAGGCGGCGTCGCCGGTGGTGAACGACGCGCCCACGTGATGGGTCGTCACGAAGTCCGCGAGCGCCTTGGCGTCGGAGACCACGAGCGGCAGACCGGCCTGGAGGTATTCGAAGAGCTTGTTCGGCAGCGCCATGTCGTGGTTCGGGATGCCACCGGGCAGCGGGTGCACGCCGACGTCGGCGGTGCGCAGGAAGGCCGTGACCTCGTCGGGTCCCACCGGCTCGAGCAGGTGCAGGCGGTCGCGCACGCCGAGCTGCTTGGCGAGGTCGACGAGCCGCTCGACGACCTTGCCCTTCGTGCTCGGCACGGCGATGACGGCGAGGTGGACCTCGGGCAGCAGAGGCAGCGCGCGCACGACGGTGTCGATCCCGCGCGCCGGGGTGACGCCGCCGCTGTAGACGAGCAGGGCGGTGTCTGGGCCGAGGCCGACGGCGCTGCGGACGTCGCGCTCGGTGCGCAGCTCGGCGTTGAGCGCCGGGGCGTTGAGCACCAGGGACGGACGGGCCGGCAGCCGGTGCCGGCGCTGGAGCTCCTCGGCGATGAACGGCGAGACGGTGATCACGGCGTCGGCGTCGCGGATGTACTCCGCCTCGGCCTTCGCGTAGGCCGCGATGATGCGCGGGGTCTTGCCCCCGTAGGTCGCCATGCCGGGGACGAACTCGTGCGCGTCGTAGACCCACGGAACCGTGCGCCCGGCCGCCTTCGCACGGACGGCGGCAAGGCTCGCGACGTTGACCATGTGGTAGTCGTGGGCGTGGATGACATCGGGCTCGAGGGAGTCGATCACCGGCCCGAACGCGAGCTCGAAGTCGCGCAGCTCGGGGGCGACCTTGCGCCAGCGGACGCCGAAGCCGGTGAGGGACCAGGCCTTGTCCCAGGCCTTCCAGCCCAGACGGATCACGCCGTCGATGCGGCGCTGCACGCCGGCGCGCACGCGCACCACGAACGTCGCGACGCTCGCGCGGGTCCGGGCCGGCGAACCGCCACCGGACTCGCGCAGCCGCGCCACCGGCCGCAGCTGCGCCGCGGCCGCGGCGGAGCTGGTCGTCCAGCCGACGAGGACCAGGCGGCGCTGGCGTCGACGGCCGCGCGCCTTGTTGCGGCCGGACTTGAGCCGCATCTCGACCGGGACGCGCAGGATCCGGACGTCGTCGAGCTCCACGTCGGACCGCGTGCCGGACGTCGCGTAGCCGATCACGATGACGCGCAGCCCCGCCCGGGTCAGCGTCGTCGCCGTCTTGAGGACCCGGTTGTCGTTCGTGACGTTGTTGCCCACGAGCATCACGACGAGCGGCCCCTCCGGGGCGGTCTCCGGCCCGGGGCTCGTGTCGGTCATGGTCAGGCGGTGCCCAGCACTCGGCGCACGACGCCCGCGAACGCAGCGGGGTCGGTGACGCGACGGCCGTCCACCAGCACGGTGATGCCGGGAAGGTCGGCGGCGCGCAGCGCGCGGTACTCGGCGTGGTCGGCCTGCACGACGGCGGCGTCGACGGGCTCCCCGAGGTGGTAGGCGGTCCAGCCGTAGCCCGCGAGCTCGGCGTCGGTGTACATCGGGTCGTGGACGAGCACCTCGGCGCCACGGGCGCGCAGCGCCTCGACCGTCGGGAAGACGCCCGAGAACGCCGTCTCCTTCACCCCGCCGCGGTACGCCGCTCCCAGGACGACCACGCATGCGCCGGTCAGGTCGCCGTAGGCGCCCTCGAGGACGCCGATCGCGTACTCCGGCATCGCGGCGTTGGCCTCTCGCGCGGCGCGGACGACGGTGGCCGTCGGGTCGTTCCAGAGGTACATCCGCGGGTAGATCGGGATGCAGTGGCCGCCGACGGCGATGCCGGGCAGGTGGATGTGGCTGAACGGCTGCGAGTTGCTCGCGGCGATCACCTGGTAGACGTCGATGCCGTTGTCGGCCGCGAACCGGGCGAACTGGTTGGCCAGGCCGATGTTCACGTCGCGGTAGGTGGTCTCCGCGAGCTTCGCGAGCTCGGAGGCCTCCGAGCTGCCGAGGTCCCAGACGCCGTTGGGGCGGTCGAGGTCCGGGCGCTCGTCGAACTCGAGGACCGACTCGTAGAAGGCCACGCCGTGCTTCGCGCTCTCCGCGTCGATGCCGCCGACGAGCTTGGGGTAGCGGCGCAGGTCGGAGAAGACCCGGCCCGTGAAGACGCGCTCGGGCGAGAAGACGAGGAAGAAGTCGGTGCCGGCGGTGAGGCCGGAGCCTTCCTCGAGCATGGCGCGGAAGCGGTTGCGCGTGGTGCCGACCGGCAGCGTGGTCTCGTAGGAGACGAGCGTGCCGGGCTTGAGGCCCTTCGCGATGTCGCGGGTGGCGGAGTCCATCCAGCCGAAGTCCGGCACGCCGTCGGCGTCGACGAACAGCGGCACCACCACGACGACGGCCTCGCTCGAGGCGACGGCGGCCGTGGTGTCGGTGGTGGCGGTCAGCAGCCCTCGGCCGACGACGTCGGCGAGCTTCTCGTCGAGGAGGGACTCTCCCGGGAAGGGCTCCTTGCCGGCGTTGACGAGGCCGACGGTCTCGGCGTTGACGTCGGCACCGGTCACCTGGTGACCGAGGGACGCGAACTGGACCGCGAGCGGGAGGCCGATCTTGCCGAGGGCGACGACCGTGATGTTCACAAGGCTGCCTTGCACTAGGGAAAGCGGGAACCCGCAGTCTATCCGGCCCGAGGACGGTTCCCCGACTCCCGCGGGCCCCGAGGTACTGTTCCGCGCATGAGCAACGCGACAGGAGATCCGGGTCACGCGCACGGATCGGTGCAGCCGTCGGCGGACCTGGTCGAGGCGATCCGGGTGCAGGCCGAGGAGCACCCCCTCATCGACGACAAGGCACCCGAGACCCTGACCGAGAAGTGCCTGCACCTGATCCACCTCAAGGCCTACGACCAGGCGGGGAAGCTCGCCGCGGGACGTGACGTGCTCGACGTCGGGTGCAACACGGGCTACGGCACCGTCCGGCTCGTCGGGTCGGCCAGGTCGGTCACGGGCGTCGACGTCTCCCCCGCCGCCGTGGACGCCGCGCGCACGCGCGAGGGTGCCGAGGGCGTGGACTTCCGCGTCATCGACGGGCTCGGGCTCCCGTTCCCCGACGACAGCTTCGATCTCGTCACCAGCTTCCAGGTCGTGGAGCACGTCGCGGACCCCATGCCCTACCTGCGCGAGATCACGAGGGTCCTGCGCCCTGGCGGGCAGGCGGTGTTCACGACCCCGAACGCCGCGATCCGCCTTGACCCGGGCATGACCCCGTGGAACAGGTTCCACGCGCGCGAGTACCGGGCGCACGAGCTGAAGGACCTGCTCGGCGAGGTCTTCTCCGACGTCGAGGTCCTCGGCATGTTCGGCGTGCCGACCCTCTACGAGCTCGAGTTCGGGCGGGTCGACTTCAACCGTCGCTCAGGGCGGCGCAGGCTCGAGGTGGCGGCCGCGAAGGAGGCGGCTGCGGCGGCGAAGGCAGCCGCGGAGGCGGCCACGGCACAGGCGCCGGCTCCCACGCCCAAGCCCCCGCCCCCCTTCACCGCACGCGTACGCCGACGCCTCGGTCGCACGTCGGCGGGCAGCTGGCTCCGCGGCGCTCTCGGCCGCACCCCGGCGAGCGCGCCGCCCGCGACGGTGGCGGCTCCGGCCCCCGCCGCACCGGCGCCCGTCGCGCCCGCGCCGACCCCGCCGGACGTCGACTTCCGGGACTACACGGTCGAGGACCTCTTCTACTCCGGTCGCGACCTCGACCGCTCCCTGGACCTGCTCGCGCTCTGCTCCGTCGAGCGCTGACCGCCGGGCCGGGGGCCGTCGTCGCTCCCGGGACGGCGTCCTCGCCCGGGGTAGTCTCGACCCACCATGAGCGCCCCCACCTCCCCGGACGCGGCTGCCGCGCTCGGCCCGGCGCTCGTCGCGCTGCGCGGGACACCGGCCGCGCCGCTCGTCGTCCAGCTCGTCGACTCCGCGCCGACCCCGGGCTCGCGCCCGGTGCTCGCGGCCGGGCTCGCGCGCGACGTCGGTCTCTCCTCCGTGATCGTGCTCGTCACGAGCGAGGTCGGCGCCGCCCACGGGACCGTCGACGGCATCCCGGTGCTCACGGTGCCCGTGGGATCGGCGTACCGCGCGCTGGCGGCGGCCGACGGCCTCGACGCCGACCGGCTCGCGTCCTGGATCGAGTCGCGGGACCAGGCGCTCGCCCTCGGCGGTCGTGCCGCCACCGGCGACACGAGGTCGCGGGCCCGGTGGGCGGCGACCCGCCGGTCGCTGCTCGACCGCGCTGCCGTACCGGAGCGCACGACCCGGACCGACGCGTCGCCCGCGGGCCGCTGGCGACGCAGCCCGACGGCGGCCGACCTCGAGCTGGCCGTGGCCACGGCAGTGGACGGCCTGGCCCCGGCGATCGTGCAGGCCTACGGCGCGACGCGACCCGCGGCGCTGCGGGCGGTCGAGCTCGCCCGGCTCCGCGGCGACGGCGTGCGCCTCGTCCTCGATCTCGCCCTGCCGATGCCCACGGCGGACCAGCTCGCCGCGGCCGACGGCCTGGTGGCCCCGACCTCGTTCGCCGCGGCCCAGACCGCCCGTGGCGCCGTCGCGCTGACCGGCCCGCACCACGCGGCCGACCTGCCGTCGGCCACCCTGGCCCGACTCGCCCTCGCGCCCCACGAGCAGCTGGTCGCCGTGCGCTGGGCGGCCGACCGTGCTGCCGACGTCTCGACGGTGGTGCGGGCGCTCGCCCACCTCCCGGGGACCCACGTCCTCGTCTACGGCACGCGCAGCGGGCCGGCGCTCACGGCGATGCTCGCCGACGCCCAGCGGCGCGGCCTGCGTGGTCGCCTGCACACCACGCCCGACGCCGGTGCGTCCGTGCTGCACGGAGCCGCGGTCACCGTGGTGGTCCCGACCGACGACGCGGTGCCTGCCGACCTGCTCGAGTCCGTCGCGCTCGGCATCCCCGTGGTGTCGCCGTCCACGCCTGTGGTCCGGCGCATGCTCGAGGCCGAGCCGTTCGGCCTCCTCCACGACGGCACTACGGACGGCCTCGTCGCGGCGCTGCGCACCGTCCTGGGCGCGGCGACGTATCGCGAGGTCGCAACGCGCCTCTCGCGCGACGGGGCGTCCTGGTCGCAGCAGCGGTCCGACCTCGCGGCGCTCTACGCCGGCCTCCTCCCGTCGGGCGGGCCGACCCTGCGGTCGCCTGCCGAGCCGGCGGACCACGACGTAGCGGGACCGGCTCCTGCCGTTGCGACCACGGCCGCGGATGCCGGACCCGAGGTCCGGCTCGGCATCGGGCCGGCGAACTACGCCGGGCAGGCGGCGGCGTGGGCCGGCGCCGTGCGCGACCGGCTCGGGGTCGACGCGCGCGCCTTCGGTGACGCCGACGTGTTCGCGTTCCCGTTCGACGACCCTCGGCGCACCGTCGCACCGGGCGACCACGTCGCCGGAGCGGCTCAGGCCGCGTGGCTGCTCGGCTCCTACACGCACGTGCTCCTCGACGGGTTCGTCCCGGTGACCGGCGGTTTCGTGCCGGGTGGCACAGAGGGCGAGCTGGACTTCCTCCGGCGGCACGGGCGCGTGGTCGGCGCGATCTGCCACGGCACCGAGATCCGCGACCCCGACCGGCACATGGCGCGGATCCCCCAGTCCTACTACGCCCGCGCCCCGCGCGAGTGGACCGCCCGCGTGCGCGCGATCGTGCAGGGCAACGCCGCGGCGCTCGCCCGGCTCGGCGTCCCGGTGCTCGTCTCGACCCCCGACCTGCTGCTCGACGTACCGACGGCGACCTGGCTGCCCGTGGTGGTCGACGTCGAGGGCTGGGCGGGCACGAGGCCGGTGCTCGCCGACGCGGTCCCCCGGGTCCTGCACGCCCCCAGCCGCTCGGTGCCGCCGATCAAGGGGACCGAGCTCGTGGAGCCGGCGCTGCGGAGCCTGCACGACGAGGGACTGATCGAGTACGTGTCGGCCGAGAACCTGCCGCACGCGCGGATGCGTGAGCTGGTGAGCTCGGTCGACGTCGTCGTCGACCAGGTCGTCAGCGGCTACTACGGCGTCGCCGCCGTCGAGGGCATGGCCAACGGACGTCTCGTGGTCGGCTACGTCGCGGACGACGTGCGCGCGCTCGTGGCCGATCCCGTCCCCGTCGTGGACGTGCACGACGGCGACGTGGCGTCGACGGTCCGCGAGGTCCTCGCCGACCGGGGTCGCTTCACCGCGCTCGCCGCGACCGGTCCCGGCTTCGCCCGCCGCTGGCACGACGGACAGGTGTCCGCAGACGTCCTCGCTCGGTTCCTCGAGCACCCGCAACCGCAGGAAGGCTCCCACCCATGAAGGTCCTGTCGGTGGTCGGCGCTCGACCGCAGTTCGTCAAGCTCGCGCCGGTGTCTGCGGCGTTCGAGGCGGCCGGCGGGGTGGAGCACGTGATCGTGCACACCGGCCAGCACTACGACGTCGGCATGTCCGACGTGTTCTTCGAGGACCTCCACATCCCGGCGCCGGACGTCCACCTCGGCGTCGGCTCGGGCAGCCACGGGGTCCAGACGGGCGCGATGCTCACGGCCCTCGACGGCGTCATCGACGAGCACCGACCGGACTGGGTCCTCGTCTACGGCGACACCAACTCCACCGTCGCGGCGGCGCTCGCCGCGGTGAAGCTCCACGTGCCGGTCGCGCACCTCGAGGCCGGGCTGCGCTCGTTCAACCGGCGGATGCCCGAGGAGCACAACCGGGTGCTCACCGACCACGCGGCCGACCTGCTCCTGGCCCCCACGCAGGTGGCCATGGGGCACCTTGCACACGAGGGCCTCGCCGACCGCAGCGTCCTGGTCGGCGACGTCATGACCGACGTCTGCTTCCTGGTCCGCGACGCGGTGGCCGGGCGGCCGGTGGAGCTCCCCGACGGCGTCGACGCCTCGGCCGACTACCTCGTCGCCACCATCCACCGCGCCGAGAACACCGACGACCCGGCCCGGCTCGCCGCCGTGCTGGAGGCGCTGCAGTCCCTCCCGGCGCCCGTCGTCCTGCTCGCGCACCCGCGCCTCGTGGCGCGCGCCGCGGAGTTCGGGCTCGTGCTCGAGCGCGGGGCGCTGCACGCCGCGCCGCCGTTGCCCTACCCGCAGATGGTCTCGGCGGTGCTCGGCTCGCGCGGTGTCGTCACCGACTCCGGCGGCCTGCAGAAGGAGGCCTACCTCCTCGGCGTGCCGTGCACGACGCTGCGCACCGAGACCGAGTGGGTCGAGACGCTGGCCGACGGCTGGAACGTCCTCGACCCCGAGCTCGACCTCGTCGCCGGGTCGGCGCTGCGACCGGTGCCCACGGCGGAGCAGACGCACCCCTACGGCGACGGGCACGCGGCGACGCTGGTCGTCGAGACCCTCCACGCGCGGTCCTGAGGCGGGTCAGCCCTCGGACGACGCCCGGCGCCAGGCGTCCAGGACTCCTTCGACGCCGGCCATCCCGGTGACGACCTCGGGCCCCGGGTGGCTCCGGCCGAGCTCCCAGACCGCGCGCACCGCCTCGGCGTTGGCGGCGACCACGAGGTCGGCGGCAGCCGCCGCGGCCATCGTGTCGCCGCTGGCGCGCACCCACGACCAGGTCTGCCGGCCGTCGGCGTACTCCGGCTGACGCGCCCGGACGCGGCGGTCCACGCCCGCCGACAGGGAGCGGGGGTCGAGCCGACCGACGAGCCGGCCCATCGGTCCCCGGCGCCCGGACCCCGAGGTCGTCGGGACCGGCGTGCCGCTCGGGTGCCACCGCTCGGGTCGCAGCGAGACGACCGTCAGCCCGTCCACCTCCTGGAGCGACTCCGGGCACGGCGGCGCCGAGGCGAGCACGACGGTGCAGCCGGCCTCGCGCAGCCTGGTGATCATCGGCGGCAGCACCCGCGCGGAGAACCTGCCCTGGCCCCCGAAGACGATGAGCGCGTGCCGGGTCACGGGGAGACCTCCGCCAGTCCCGCGATGCGGCGGACCGCGGCGAGCGCCGGGGCCAGCTGCCGGTCACGACGGAACCGCTCCGCGTGGGCCACACAGGCGTCGCGCTCCGCAGAGCCGGAGCCCCGGATGGATCGAGCCGCCCGGCACAGCGCGTCGGCCACGTCGGCGGGCTCCATGGAGGCCGCGGGGAACCACTGGGGGTAGTCGCGCAGCACCTCGACGCAGCCGGCGTCCGGCGCGTGCACCGACACCACGGGGAGCCCGGTGGCGACGTACTCGAACACCTTGGCCGTGGTCACGTAGGGACCGCCCTGGATGATCATGAGCAGGGCGTCCATGCCCGCGTAGGTGTCGGCGACCGCGGCCTTCGCCACCGGTCCGCCGTAGCTCACCCGGTCCGGGGCCGCCGCGCGCAGCTGCTCGACCATCTCCGCGTTCGGGACGGGGTGGAAACCGAGGTGGCCACGGATGTCGACGACCGCGTCGTCGAGTGCCGGGTCCGCCACCGCGCTGTGCCAGCCGTCGAGCAGCTCCTGCAGCGGCACGGGAGGGACGAGCGTCCCGATGTAGCCGAACCGCAGAGGGGCGTCACCGGTCCGCGGCGGGGCCGGGCGGACGAGACCGTCGTCCCACCCGTTCATCACCACGCGCATGCGCGGTGCGACGGTCGGGTAGGTCGCGGCGTGCCATGCGCGCATAGCGTCGTTGACGAACCACACCTCGGCTGCCGCCTCGAAGATGCGCCGCTCCCACCGGGCCTCGTCGGAGTCCTCGGCGAGCGCCCGCGTGCCGTCGAACTGGTTGAGCGTCCAGGCGTCGCGCTGGTCGACCACGAAGGGGACGGCGTGCTTCTCGTGGAGCCGGTAGGCGGCGTAGGCGTCGACGTTGGGGTTCACGGTGGCGACGGTGACGTCCACCTTGCGAGCGCGGTGCACGCGGAACGCCGCCGCCACCAGGTCGTCGGCCCACTCGGAGTAGTTGGCCTCCGGGAAGACCTGGGCGGTCCGACGGGTGCGCCGCTCCAGCCAGGCGGTCGGGGAGTAGACGCGCGCCCGGCTCCAGCGGCGCAGGTTCCACTCCTGCCGGGGCAGCGACAGCGGGACCCGGACGACGGTGATCGACGGGTCGATGAGCGTCTCGAGCTGCTCGTCGACACCCTTGTTGCGGCGGAAGAACTCCCGGTCCACCGTGAGCACCGTGACGTCGAAGCCCGCGGCGGCGAGCCCGTTGGCCGTGGCGAGCGCACGGTTGACGCCGCCGGTGCGCGACGGGGGGAAGGGCAGGCCGACGAACAGCGCGTGCGGGCGCTCGGCCGCCGGTCGTCCCTCCGACGTCATGCGAGCGGCAGGGTGACGGTGACGCCGTCGCGTGCCGAGCGCAGGACGGCCTCGGCGACGGCGACCGTCGCGAGACCCTGGCGCATGGTGACGATGTCCGCGTCCTTGCCCAGGACGGCGTCGCGGAACGCCTCGTGCTCGGTGCGCAGCGGCTCCGGCTTGGCGATGGCGTAGCGGATGACGTCGCCCTCGCTCACGCCGCGGAACTGCGCGATGTCGTCCCAGGACGTCGACACCGTGCCGTTGGCGTAGAAGGTGAGGTCGGCGGTGAGGGTGTCGGCGACGAACGCACCGCGCTCCCCCGTGATGATCGTGACGCGCTCCTTGAGCGGCGAGAGCCAGTTGACCAGGTGGCTCGTGACGGTGCCGTCGGCGAGCCGGCCGACCACGGCGACGAGGTCCTCGTGCTCCCGGCCGGAGCGGTGCGCCACCTGGGCGGCCACGGACGCGAACGGCTGCCCGGCGACCCAGGCGGTGAGGTCGATGTCGTGCGTCGCGAGGTCCTTGACCACGCCGACGTCGGCGATGCGCGCGGGGAACGGGCCCTGGCGGCGCGTGACGATCTGGTGGACGACGCCGAGGTCGCCGTCGGCGATCCGGCGACGCGCCTCCTGCAGGGCGGGGTTGTAGCGCTCGATGTGACCGACCGCGCCGACCAGGCCGCGCGACTCGAACGCCTCGGCGAGCCGGGTGGCCGCCTCGACGCCGGGCGCGAGCGGCTTCTCGACCATGGCGTGCACGCCGGCCTCGGCGAGCGCGAGGCCCGCGGCCTCGTGGAAGGCGGTCGGCACGGCGACCATGCAGTAGTCGATGCCGAGGGCGATGAGCTCCTCGACGCCGCTGACGACCTGACGGCCGCCGGCCACGCCGTGGACGTCACCCGCCGGGTCCGCGACCGCGACGAGCTCGACGCCGTCGAGCGAGCCGAGGACACGGGCGTGGTGGCGCCCCATCATGCCGAGGCCGATGAGGCCCGCGCGCAGCGTCATCAGGCACCCGCCGCCGCGACGGCGTTGACGGTCTCGACGATCGTCTCGAGGTCGGCCTGCGAGAGGGCCGGGTGTACCGGGAGGGACAGCGCCTGCTGCGCCGCGATCTCGGTCTGCTCGAGGTGCAGGTCGGGAGCGAAGTGCGTGAGCGACGGGAGGCGGTGGTTCGGGATCGGGTAGTAGACACCGCTGCCGACGCCGCGGTTGCCGAGCTCGGCCGCGAAGGCGTCACGGTCCTGGCCGACTACGCGGATCGTGTACTGGTGCCACACGTGGGTGGCCTCGGGCGCGACGGCGGGGACGACCACGCCGCGCAGGTTCGCGCCCAAGAACGCGGCGTTGTCCTGGCGCTGCTTGGTCCAGCCCGGGAGCTTGGCGAGCTGGGCGCGGCCGATCGCCGCGTGGACGTCGGTCATCCGGGCGTTGAAGCCGATGACCTCGTTCTCGTAGCGCTTCTCCATGCCCTGGTTGCGGTAGAGCTTCACGTTGCGGGCGATGTGCTCGTCCTTGCACGAGACCATGCCGCCCTCGCCGGACGTCATGTTCTTCGTCGGGTAGAGCGAGAACATCGCGAAGTCGCCGAACGTGCCGACCCGCTGGCCGTTCCACTCCGCGCCGTGCGCCTGCGCCGCGTCCTCGTAGATCGCGATGCCGTGCTTGTCGGCGATCGCGCGCAGCGCCGTCATGTTCGCCGGGTGGCCATAGAGGTGCACCGGCTGGATGCCCTTGGTGCGCGGCGTGATCGCGGCCTCGACCGCGGCCGGGTCCAGGCAGAAGTAGTCGGGCTCGATGTCGACGAAGACCGGCGTGGCGCCGGTGAGCGCGACGGAGTTCGCCGTGGCGGCGAAGGTGAACGAGGGCACGATGACCTCGTCGCCGGGGCCGACCCCCGAGGACAGGAGGCCGAGGTGCGAGCCCGCGGTGCCGGAGTTCACGGCGACACAGGTCCAGCCGCCGGCCACCTGCTCGCCGAACTCCAGCTCGAACGCGGCGACCTCGGGGCCGCCGGCGATCATGCCGGAGCGCAGGACGCGGTCGACCGCCTCGCGCTCCTCGTCACCGATGAGCGGCTTTGCTGCGGGGATCATGCCTGGACCTCCGTGAGGGTGTCGTCGTTCTCGACGTAGCGGGCGCCGGTCTGCGGGCAGACGAGCTGCCCGTCACCGGAGGGTTCGAGCGGGACGCCGGCGCGGCCGACCCAGCGGATGCGCCTGGCCGGCACTCCGGCGACGAGCGCGAAGTCGGGGACGTCCTTGATGACGACCGAGCCGGCGGCCACGAGGGCCCAGCGGCCGATCGTGACGGGTGCGACGCAGACGCTGCGCGCACCGATCGAGGCGCCCTCTCGGATCGTGACGCCGACCGGCTCCCAGTCGTGCCCGTCCTTCTGCGTGCCGTCGGGGTTGACCGAGCGCGGGAAGTGGTCGTTGGTGAGCACGACGGCAGGTCCGATGAAGACCCCGGCCTCGAGCTCGGCGGGCTCGTAGACGAGCGCGTAGTTCTGGATCTTGCAGTTGTCGCCGACGTGGACGCCGGTGCCGACGTAGGCGCCTCTGCCGACCACGACGTTCTCGCCGAGGACGGCGCCCTCACGGACCTGGGCGAGGTGCCACACCGACGATCCCTCGCCGATGACGGCCCTCTCGTCGACGTCGGCGCTGGGCACGATGCGCGGGGGCAACAGGTCTCCTCGGGGGCACGCGGACGAGTCCGGGGAATGCCGTGGACTCCGGGGAACGAGTCTACCGGGCGAGGTCGGCGAGGTCGGCCGACGACGCGTGACCTCCGTCTCGCGCGCCGGATCCCGCGCGTCGCGCTCCCGCGCAGGTCAGAGGCCGTGCGCCCGGGCCGTTATCCTGCTCCGGTGAGCCGCCGCCCCCATCTGCTGTACGTCGCATGGGGGTATCCCCCCTGCCGTGCCGGTGGCGTCTACCGCGCCCTCGCGACCCCCAACGCCTTCGCCGCCGCGGGATGGGACGTCACGGTCCTCACCGTCGACCGCGAGACGTTCCACCGCTACACCGGGGCCGACGAGGCGCTCGAGGAGCTCATCGACCCGCGGATCACCGTCGTGCGCACGCCGTTCGAGTGGCCTGCGCTGGAGACCGACGTCCGGTCGTGGTCCTGGCTGCGCGCCCACGCCCCGCGCGTCTGGCGGCGCTACCGCAAGCAGCGCGACCGGATGCACCGCTTCCCCGAGACGGGCTACGCCGGATGGCGCGGCGATCTCGAGGCAGCCGCGTCGCGCATCCACGCCGCGACCCCCGTCGACCTGGTGCTCGCCTCCGCCAACCCCGCGACCGCCTGGCTCGCCGCGTGGCACCTGCACCGCACGGCCGGCGTGCCCTACGTGCTGGACCAGCGCGACGGCTGGACGCTGGACGTGTTCAGCGGCGACCGGGTCCACTCCCGGTCGAGCCGCATCGGCGCCTGGGAGCACCGGCTGCTCGGCTCGGCGCGCGAGGTGTGGTTCGTCAACGAGCCGATCCGCGCCTGGTACGCCCGGGAGTACCCGGAGCTGGCCGACCGGCTGCACGTCGTGATGAACGGCTGGGACGCCGAGCTCGCGCCGTCCGCGGCTCCGCCCGCGCCCGCGCGGCGACCACTGACCTTCGGCTACATCGGGACGATCAGCGGCAAGGTCCCCCTCGGCGAGTTCGTCGCGGGGTGGGACCGGGCGCGCACGACGGACGACGTCGTCGCCGAGGCGCGGACGGTGCTGCGCGGCTACCTCGGCTTCTACGCCACCCCCAACGCCGCGCAGCGCCAGCTCGTCGAGGCGGCCGAGGCGTCCGGCGTCACGTTCGGCGGACCGGTCTCGAAGACGGAGATCGCCGCGGTATACGCCGGTTTCGACGTCCTGCTCCTCATCCTCGGCAGCGGCCTCTACGTCACCAGCGGCAAGGTCTTCGAATACCTCGCCACCGGCCTCCCCGTCGTCTCCGTGCACGACCCGACCAACGCCGCGTCCGACGTGCTCGCCGGGTATCCGCTGTGGTTCCCGGCCGCGAGCCTCGAGCCCGACGACATCGCCGAGGCGCTGCGCCTCGCGGCGGACGCCGCGCTCCACGCGGACCACGAGACCCGCACCGCGGCGCGCGAGTTCGGTGAGCGCTACCGCCGGGACCGCCAGCTCGACCCCCGTGTCGAGGCGCTCACCGCCTCCGTCGGCTCGGCCGAGGTGCGCGCGTGAAGGTCGTCGTCCTCACCACGCTGCGCCACGAGCGGATCGGCGAGTGCCAGGAGGCCGTACGCCGCTGGGCCGACGCCGGCGACGAGGTGCGGTTGATCACCATGCACCCCTACGACGCGAGCGCCTGGCCGGTCGCCGGGATGGTCGTCCTGGGCCCGCCCACCACGGGCGCCCGCTTCGGGACGCTGAGCCGTGCCCTCGTTCGCGTCTACCCCGGCTCGCCCGGCCGCCAGCTCAGGCGGCGCGTGCGGGCGTCGGCCGAGGCCCGTGCGGCGCTCGAGGGCGCCGACCTCGTGGCGAGCGCCGACACTCCCGCGGTGCTGGCCCTGTGGTGGAGCTCGCGCCGCCACCCGTCCGCACCGCACATCGCCGGCCTCGGCTCGGCCCTGCAGCAGCGCCGCTGAGCTCAGCGACGGGCGAGGGCGGCGACCGCGTCGACGAACGCGGCGTAGGCGCCGGTGTCCGCGCCGCTCCAGGACGCAGCCGCGGCACGGTGCGCGGCGAGCAGCACGGGGTCCGCGGCGTACGCCGTCAGCGCTGCCGACGCGGCCGAGACGTCGGCGACGACGACTCCTGCGGCAGCCTGCGTCACGAGCTCGGCCTGGCGAGGGAGCGGCGTCGCGACGACCGGCAGGCCGCAGGCGAGGTACTCGTAGACCTTGGTCGGGACGGCGTCGCGGAACGCGGGGGTGTCCTGCAGCATCGACAGCCCGACCCAGGCTCCGTCGGCGAGCGCCCACGCCTCCCCCGGCGGCTTGCGTCCGTGCAGCGTCACGCGACCGGCGACGTCGGGGAGCCGCAGCCGTGCCTCGAGCGCGTCGGCGTCGGCGGGCGCCACGGGACCGACGAGGTCGAGGACCCAGCCCGGCGCGCCGGCGACCGCCTCGACCATGTCGAACAGGCCTCGTGTCCGCCGCAGGTCGCCGACGTGCAGGGCCCGCGGCGTCGCATCAGGCGCCGACGGGGACGGGAGGTATCCGCCGTAGGGCAGGTTGCGCAGCACGAGGCGGCGGCGCGCGTCGCCCGGCGGCACGTGGGCGTCGGCGACGACGGTGAGGTCGGCGCGGCGCGCGAGCGAGGTCGCGAGACCAGTTCCGGCACGGGCGATCCCGCCCGCGACGCCGTGCGCCCAGGAGCGGTCGTCGAGGAGCGCGGAGTAGTCCTCGTGCACGTCGACGACGAGGCGGCGACCGGTCAGCCGACGCAGCGACGCGCTCGGGACGGCGTCGGGGTCCAGCACGACGACGACCCGGCCGCGGGCCCGCCACGGCGAGACGATCGCGTCGACGAGACGACCCCGAGCGCCGCGGCGTGCGGTGGTGCGGACGGCCGCCGCCGACGGAGGCGCGGCGGCAGGATCGCCGAGGCCGATGACCTCGACGGTCAGCCCGGAGTCGGTGAGCGCCGCGACGAGACGGTGCAGGCGGGCGTCGGCGACGTCGTGCCCGGAGGTGACCAGGCTGACGTCGTAGCCGCTGCCGGATCGAGCCACTCGGGGCTACATGTCCTCGAGCGTGTAGGCCGACGGGCCGACGCGGACGAACTTGGTGTACTCGCGGACGATGTCGTCCGGGGCGCCGCGGAGCATGAGCTCGCCCTTGTTCATCCAGATCGCGTCGTTGCACATGTCCTTGACCGTGGCCAGCGCGTGGCTCACCAGGAACATGGTGCGCGCCTCGGCGACGAGCGAGGCCATCTTCGCGGCGGCCTTCTCCTTGAACTTCGCGTCGCCGGCGGAGAGCGCTTCGTCGACGAGCAGGATGTCGGGCTCCATGTGCACCGCGACGGCGAACGCGAGGCGGCTGAACATGCCCGAGGAGTAGGTCTTCATGGGCATCTCCATGAAGTCGCCGAGCTCGGCGAAGTCGGCGATCTCCTCGTACTTCTCGGCGATCTCCGCGCGGGTGTAGCCGGCCGCGAGCCCGCCGAGGAGGACGTTCTCCTGGCCGGACATCGCGCCGTTGAAGCCGACGCCGAGCGCGAGCAGGGTGCTGACCTTGCCGCGCACCTCGATCTTGCCGCTGGTGGGCGGAAGGATCCCGGCGATCGCCCGGACCAGGGTGGACTTGCCGGCGCCGTTGCTGCCGACGATGCCCATGACCGTGCCCTGCTTGACCTCGAAGGAGACGTTCTTGACCGCCTCCACCTCGCGGACGGTCTTCTGACCGCGGCCGAGGCGCACGACGGCGTCCTTGAGGGTGGGGCGCTTCTCGAAGGAGGTGCGGTAGGTGATCGAGACGTCCTCGACCTTCACCACCGGCAGCTCAGAGGCGGACGGCAAAGTCACGCTCCCTCGACATGAAGACGAACATGCCCACGAACAGCGTCCCGAACGCCCACAGCGCGCTCGCGGCCCAGGTGGTCCACGGGATGAGCTCGCCCTTGACGACGAGGTCGCCCCAGCCGCCGAGCAACGGGTAGAGCGGGTTGAAGATCTCGAGGAACCGCAGGCCCGGCTTCAGGTCCTCGGGGTACCAGAGGACCGGGGAGACGTACAGCCAGATGCGGGTGAGGTAGGGCAGGAAGCTGTTGGTGTCGCGGAAGTAGACCTGCGCGGTCGCCAGCAGCAGGGCCATGCCGGTGCCGAAGACCATGATGAGCAGGAACATCGGGATCGCGAGCACCGACGTCCACGGGATCCCGACGCGGGTCGCGAGAGCGACCACGACGTAGACCGGGATCGTGGGCAGGAACTTGCGGAACGAGATGTAGACCGCGGAGAGCACCACGAGCATGCGCGGGAACGCCGTGTTCATGATGATGCGGCCGGCCGACGTCACCGAGGAGGCCCCGAGGCTCATGCACCCGGACACGGCGTAGAAGGCGAACAGGCCCGCGAGCAGGTGCGCGAAGGTGTCCGGCTTCTTGAACCCGCCGCCGAGGATCGCGAGCAGGATGAAGTAGACGACCGCGAGCAGCAGCGGGTTCAGGACGTTCCAGAGGACGCCGAACACCGTGTCGCTGTTGCTGGCCCGGATCTGCGCGCGCGACATCTCGATCGCGAACTCGCGGCGGCGCCAGAGCTCGCGGAAGTACGGCTTCAGCGGCGGCAGGCCGGACCGGTGCGGCTCGTAGACGTGGAACTCGCCGAGATAGTCGTCCACCGGCTCCGGGCGCGCCGAGGTGCCGGACACGCTGAACATGTCGGACACGCGGTGAGCCTTCCGGGGAGCTGGGGACCCGTCGACCTCGACGGCGCCGGGAAAGAGGATACCGGCCCCGGGCGGCGCCGCCCGACCACCTGCGCGTGGCGCCCCTCACGGTGGCCGTCCGGGTCCGGTCAGCGCCGGTCGGACAGCCTGTCGTAGACCCCGCGCAGGACCTCGGCGTCGGCGTCCCAGGACATCGGCCCCGCGGCCGCGGCGACCGAGCGGAGCAGGTCCGGGTAGCGGGCCCGGACCCGCTCGACGGCGGCGGCCAGAGACGCCGGGTCGCCGGAGCGGTAGAGCTCGCCGAGGTCGTGCTCGCGCACGACGGCGGCGAGCTCGGCCACCTCGGTCGCCACGACGGGCACACCCGCGTGGACCGCGTGGAAGATCTTGTTCGGCATGGCCATCTGGTGGCTCTCGAACGCGTCCGAGAGCGGGACCAGGGCGATGCCCTTCGCCCGCATGAGCTCGGTGACGCCGGCCACGCTGAGCGACGGCTCGACCACGGCCCCGGCAGCGGCGACGTCGCGCGCGTGGGCGGTGACCCAGACGTCGACGGCCGGTCCCACGAGCGTCACCGGGAGGTCGGGAACGAGTGCGGCAGCCTCGAGCACGGTCTCGAGGTCGCGGTGGGCGTCGATGCGTCCGGCGTAGACCAGTCCGGTCGGCCGCTCCGGGATCGTGGTGCCGTCGTCCTCGCGGCGCGGGAAGGAGTTGCGGACCACAGCGACGTCGGTCCAGCCGTGGGCCCCGGACAGCAGGCGCGCTATGCCGTCGCCGACCGTGATGACACGCGCGGCGCCGCGACCGAGCCGGCCCTCGACCTCGCGCTCGCGACGGTCCTGCAGGGGCGTCGGGCGGTGCTGGCGCTGGCGGCCCTGCCAGTGCTCGTGCGCGTCGTAGACGTAGGGCACACCCCGCTCGGCGGCGAGCGCGGCCCCGGCCTCGAGCGCGGTGAAGTCGTGGGCGTGGACGACGTCGAACTCCCGGGTGCGGGCGTCCTCGACCGCTGCCCTCGCCCAGGAGCCGAACGCCTGGTTGCGGTGCTGCGGGAGCAGGACCCAGCGGGCGAAGCGCTTCGGCGCCGACAGCGGCCGGGCCGACGCCGACGGCGATCCCGCCGGGCGGAAGACGCTGGACGCGCCTGCGCTCGACACGGTGACGCCCTCGGGCGGCTCGAAGTCCCTCGGCACGTCCTTGCCCACGATGTGCACGGGATGACCGGCGTCCACGAGGATCCGGGCCTCGCGCAGCACGCGGTTGTCGGTGGCGACCGAGGTCGCGACCAGCATGAGGACGCGCATCACTCCTCGCCGCCCAGGGTGCGCGGGCTGGTCAGGAAGCCGGTCCCCCAGGCCATGTGCATGGTCACGAGGACAACCGGCAGCCGCACCCACGCGGCCGGCGGGAGACCGCGCCCGACGACGAGCGAGCCGCCGAGGATGAGCAGCAGGTAGACGAGCGGGGCGAGCCCCGGGACCGCGAGCCAGGACGGCCCCCCGATCGAGATCAGCCCGAGGAGCGAGCCGAAGACCACGCCGAGCACCGCGAGCGGCGCGGCGAGGTAGCGCAGGCTGAGGGTGCCGGGGTGCCGACGGGTGACCTCGCGGCGCCAGCGGCCGTACTCGAAGTACTGCTTGCCGAGCGCGCGCACCGTCGGCCGCGGACGGTAGGTGACGCGCATCCGCGGCGTGAACCACACGAGACCGCCGGTCTCGATGATGCGGTGGTTCATCTCCCAGTCCTGCGCCCGGACCATGGTCTCGTCGTAGCCTCCGACGCGTTCGAGGGCGGAGCGGCGGAAGACCCCGAGGTAGACCGTGGGCGCCGGGCCCTCCTCGCCGCCCACGTGGAACGACGCCGCACCCACGCCGAGCTTCGAGGTCATCGCGCACGCGACCGCCTGCTCGAACGGCGTGACGCCCTCGGCGGCCATGATCCCGCCGACGTTGTCGGCGCCGGTGCGCACCAGGGCCTCGACGGCGGTCGCGACGTAGTCGCGCGGGACGAGCGCGTGGCCGTCCACCCGCACGATGACGTCGTAGGACGCCGCGGCGACCGCTGCGTTGAGCCCGGCCGGAGTGCGGCCGGTGGGGTTGGGCACGAGGCGCACGCGCGGGTCGGCGGCGGAGATCTCCGCGGCGATCTCGTCCGTGCGGTCGCGGCTCGGTCCGAGCGCGAGCACGACCTCGAGCGGACCGGCGTAGTCCTGCTGAAGCATCTCGGCGACCGCCTCGCGCAGGTGGCGCTCCTCGTCGAGGACCGGGACGACGACGGAGACGCCGGGCAGCGGTCCCGCGTCGGGGACGGGCTGCTCGGGCGTGGCGGACGGCTGGGACATGGCGTGAGAACCGTAGTCGACGCCGTACGGGTGACCCACCTCACGCGGCGTTGCGGCACCGGTGTCGGCCCGCCTGCGTCGTACCGTGGACGGACCTGTCGACGGCTCGGAGGACTCTCGTGGCGAACGCAACGCGCCCTGGCGTGTCCACGACTGCGCCCCGGGCCCGTCGCGGGCTGCGGGTCGCGGCCTCCGTCGTCTCGGTCGGCGTGCTGCTCACCAGCGGCGTCGCGTGGGCCGGGGTGAACCGCTACGGCGGTCAGATCTCGCACATCTCGATCGCCGGCCTCGCCGCGACGGGCGACGCCGGCTCCAGCGACCCGATGACGATCCTCGTCGTCGCGAGCGACAGCCGGAAGGGCCTCACCAAGAACGAGGCCAACGCGCTGCACCTCGGCACGGCGAACTACGGCGCTCCCCGCACCGACACGATGATGCTGGTGCACATCAGCGCCGACGCCGACGCCGTCACCGTCGTGTCGCTCCCCCGCGACACGCTCGCGACGATCCCCGCCTTCGTCGACGACAAGGGCAAGACCCACCGCGCGCACCAGGCGAAGATCAACGCGGCCTACGCCGAGGGCGGCGCCCCGCTCATGGTGAAGACGGTGCAGGCCATGACCGGCGTGAAGATCAACCACTACCTCGAGATGAACTTCAACGGCTTCCTGCAGATGGTCGACGCCGTCGACGGCGTCGAGGTGTGCCTCGTGAAGCCGTTGAAGGACAAGAAGTCCGGCCTCGACCTCGCTGCCGGCCGTCAGACCATCAGCGGCCCGCAGGCGCTCGCCTACGTGCGCGCGCGCTACGTCGACCCGACCGCCGACCTCGGCCGGATGAAGCGCCAGCAGAAGTTCGTCGCCTCGATCGTGAAGAAGGCGACGAGCGCCGGGACGATCCTCAACCCGGTGAAGCTCAACGCGTTCCTGTCCGCGGTGGCCGGGAGCATCACCGCCGACTCCGGGCTCGGCACCGACCAGATGCTCGCGCTCGCCGACCGGCTCAAGGGCACCAACCCCGGCAACGTCGCCTTCACCACCGTGCCGCTCGACGCACCGAAGAAGGTGCACGGCATCGGCGACGTGCTCGTCTGGGACCCGGTGAAGTCGCAGCAGCTCTTCGGCGCGATCACGAACGACACCCCGATCGTCGCCCCCGCGAAGCCGACCAGGTCGGCCGCACCGACGGTCACCGTCGCGCCGGGTTCGGTGTCGGTCAAGGTCTTCAACGGCACCGCGACCACGGGCCTCGGCACCAAGGCCGCCAACGACCTCGCCGGGGTCGGGTTCGCCATCGTCGGACGCGCGGCCAACGCCCCCCAGCAGGTCGGCGCCGACACCGTCGTCAGCTACGACCCCCGCTACGACCAGTCGGCGAAGACGGTCGCCGCGGCGATCCCCGGCTCGAAGCTCGTCGCGGTGAAGGGTCTCGGCCGGACCATCTCGGTGACGGTCGGCACGTCCTACGCCGGAGCGCAGAAGGTCACGGTGTCCACCGGGAAGGCCACCGGCACGCCGACGGCCCAGGCGCGCACGGCCGCCGACGACCTCTGCGGCTGACGCCGGCCCTGGCGGGCGCTGCGCCGCATGCTCGGCGCGAGGGCCTCAGCCGAAGGGCAGCGCGGCGGTGAGGGCGTCCTGCCACGGGCGCATCGGCGCCAGACCCGCGAGCGCCCACCGGTCGTGCCCGAGCACGGAGTACGCCGGACGCGGTGCCGGGCGCACGAGGTCGGCGCTCGACGTCGTGCGCACCCGCTCGGGATCGAGCCCGGAGAGCCGGAACACCTCGCGCGCGAAGCCGTTCCAGGTCGTCGCGCCCGCATTGGTGCCGTGGTAGATCCCCGGCGGCGCGGCGCTGCCGGCGAGCTCGACGAGCCGCTCGGCGAGGTCCCGTGCCGACGTCGGCTGGCCCCACTGGTCGTCGACCACGTCGAGGCTGGGTCGATCGGCTGCGAGCCGGAGCATCGTCCGCACGAAGTTCGAGCCGGTCGGGCCGTAGAGCCAGGCGGTGCGCACGACGTACGCGGAGTCCGGGAGCACCTCGAGCACCGCGGTCTCGCCGGCCAGCTTCGTGCGGCCGTAGACCGTGCGCGGACCGGTCGGCGCGTCCTCGGCGTAGGGCTCGTGCGCGTCGCCGGAGAAGACGTAGTCCGTGGAGACCTGCACCATCCGGGCGCCGACCTGGGCGCACGCGAGCGCGAGGTGGCGAGGCGCGTCGGCGTTGAGGGCGGCGGCCGCGGCCACGTCGGACTCGGCCGCGTCGACCGCGGTGTAGGCCGCGCAGCCCACGACGACCTCGGGACCGGTCGCGTCGACGAAGGCGCGCACGGCCGCCGCGTCGGTGATGTCGAGCTCGGCGGCCGTCGGCGCGACGACGACCTCGCCCCGCCCGGCGAGCAGCGCGACGACCTCGCTGCCGAGCTGGCCCGTGCCACCTGTGACGAGCCAGGTGGTCACCGTGCTGCCGCAGCCTTCAGCGGTCGCCACCACGCCTCGTGGGCGCGGTACCACTCCACCGTCGCGGCGAGGCCCTCGTCGAACGGCACGAGCGGCTCGTAGCCGAGCTCGGCGCGCGACTTGCCGATGTCGACGGAGTAGCGCCGGTCGTGGCCCATCCGGTCGGCGACGCGCTCCACGCTGTCCCAGCCGGCGCCCATCGCGTCCAGGAGCGACTCGGTGAGAGCGACGTTGGTGAGCTCGGTGCCGCCCCCGAGGTTGTAGACCTCGCCCGGTCGACCCTTCGAGAGCACGAGGTGGATGCCGCGGCAGTGGTCGTCGACGTGCAGCCACTCACGCACGTTGAGCCCGTCGCCGTAGAGCGGCACGGTGAGGCCGTCCATGAGGTTCGTGACGAACAGCGGGATGACCTTCTCGGGGAACTGGAACGGCCCGTAGTTGTTCGAGCAGCGGGTGACGCGCACGTCCATTCCGTAGGTGCGGTGATAGGCCAGCGCGATCAGGTCCGATCCGGCCTTGGCAGCGGCGTAGGGGCTGTTGGGCTCGAGCGGGCGGGTCTCGTCCCACGACCCGTCGTCGATGCTGCCGTAGACCTCGTCGGTGGAGATGTGGACGAAGGTCGTGATGCCGGCGTCGCGACATGCCTGCAGCAGCGTCTGCGTGCCGAGCACGTTGGTGGTGACGAACGCCGAGGCACCGGTGATCGACCGGTCGACGTGCGACTCGGCCGCGAAGTGCACGACCGCGTCGTGCCCGGGCAGGACGTCGGCCAGCAGGTCGGCGTCGCAGATGTCGCCGAGCACGAAGCGGAAGCGCGGGTCGTCGTCGACCGCGGCGAGGTTCTCGCGGACACCGGCGTAGGTCAGCTTGTCGAGGACGGTGAGGGCGGAGACCTCGGCGCCGTCGAAGCCCGACGTGAGCAGGGTGCGGACGTAGTGCGACCCGATGAAGCCGGCCGCCCCAGTGACCAGCAGCCTCACGGCGTCCCCTTTCGCACGGCACGCGCGGCGCGTCGCCTCGGCGCTAGGTTATCGACCATGAAGGGCATCGTCCTGGCGGGTGGCACGGGATCGCGGCTGTGGCCGATCACGCGCGGCGTGAGCAAGCAGCTGCTCCCGGTCTACGACAAGCCGATGGTGCACTACCCGCTGGCGACCCTGATGGCGGCGGGACTGCGCGAGGTGCTCGTCATCACGACGCCCGAGGACAGCACTGCGTTCGAGCGGCTGCTTGGCGACGGCAGCGACCTCGGCATGTCGATCCGCTACGCCGTCCAGCCCAAGCCGGAGGGTCTCGCGCAGGCGTTCCTCATCGCCGAGGAGTTCCTCGCCGGCGACGCCGCGGCGCTCGTGCTCGGCGACAACATCTTCCACGGCCCTGGCCTCGGCACCCGGCTGCGCGACCTGCGCCAGGTCGACGGCGGCCACGTGTTCGCCTACCGCGTCGCGAACCCCAGCGAGTACGGCGTCGTCGAGTTCGACGAGCACGGTCACGCCATCTCCATCGAGGAGAAGCCGGCCGCGCCGAAGAGCCGCTATGCCGTGCCGGGCCTGTACTTCTACGGCCCCGACGTGGTCGACGTCGCCCGCAGCATCCGGCCGAGCGCGCGCGGCGAGCTCGAGATCACGGCCGTCAACGAGCACTACCTGCGCGAAAGCAGGCTGTCGGTCACGGTGCTGCCGCGCGGGACCGCGTGGCTCGACACCGGCACGTTCGCGATGCTGCACGCCGCGGGCGACTTCGTCCGCGTGCTCGAGGAGCGGCAGGGCATGAAGGTCGGGTGCGTCGAGGAGATCGCCTGGCGCAACGGCTGGATCGACGACACGCAGCTGCTCGCGCTCGCTGCCTCGCTCGAGAAGAGCGGCTACGGCGCCTATCTGGAGCGCCTCGCGCTCGAGGAGCAGGACCTCTTCGACCACCGCGACTGAGGCGGGTCAGTCCCGAGCTGCCCCGACTTGACCATGCAACGCCACGGCGGCGACGCCGAGGAGCGCCACGACACCCAGCACCTGTCCGCACGCCGTGACCGTTGCGGCGCCCAGCGGAGACCGCCCCCACACGCCGAGACCCAGCGTCGTGAGCGTGGCGATCACCGCCCACACCGCCGCGACGGCACGGCTGCGGTCGCAGCCGAAGCACACGAGCGACAGCACCGTCGCCGTCATGTAGGCCACGGTCGTCACGGCGATGGCGAGCAGCGTCCCCTCGCCGAGGTCGATGGCGCCCCCGTACAGCAGGCGCAGGGCCGGGCCGGACACGAGCAGGAGCACCACCACCCCAGCGAGCCCGATGCCCGCGGCCGCCGCCGTGGAGCGCTGCGTCGTCCGCCGCGCGCGATCGAGCTCGCGGACGCCGTAGGCAGCGCTCACCGCGCTGAGCGCCACGGTGCCGATCCCACCGACGAGGAACAGCGGGATCCGCAGGAAGGAGGTCGCGGAGACGAACTGACCGGCGAGCGCCACGTCGGTCGCCCGCGCCTGCACCCACAACGGCGCGGTGCTGATCGCTACCTGCCCCAGCAGCGCGACCGCGGTGATGAACGACTGCTCCGAGGCGTGGGCGCGCGATGCCGTCGACGGGTCCGTCACGACGACGACCGAGGCGCGAGCGCGCGCGACGAGGGCGGACACCACGACCGGCACGCCGATCGCGGCCGCCAGTGCAGGAGCGGCGACGGCCGGGAGCGCCCAGGCCAGCCCGCACAGCGCCAGGCGCACGACGGACTCGCTGAGCAGTGTCCGGGTGTAGGTCGTGAAGTCACGGGCGGCCGCTAGGCGACCACGAGGACCGGCAAGAAGGGCCCATCCGGCTGCGGCGACCACGACCGAGCTGCTCCACAGCACAGACCCGCCGAGCATCGGGCCGTGTCCCGTCAGGGCAGCAAGAGGCAGGACGAGGGTCAGGAGCGCGACGACTCCGAGACGACGCTGCACGCCTGCAGAGACAATCGGATCGCCGCCGGACGCGGTCACCCGCGTGACCGTCTGCTCCCCGGGCGCGCCGAGCCCCGAGCCGAGGATCGTCGCGACGGTCCAGGCGATCGCCAGGGAGGAGTACTCGTCGTGCCCGAGCAGCCGCGGTCCGGACGCCAGCAGCGCGAACGCCGACACACCGATCGCGACGAAGCCGACCGTGGGTCCGCCGACGTCGGCGAACGGCATTGACCTGATCCCTGTGTCGCTCACGCCCTGGTGCCCGCTCCGGAAGACCGGGCCCGGACCGAGGTGACCAGTGCGTGCAGCCGCGACGTGGCGTGCAGCCGTGCCGCACGCTCCGCTCGCGCCCAGTGCAGCTCGTGGCTGCGCTGCGCCGCCCGGGCGAAGATCTCCTGCTCTTCCGCGAAGCGCTCCCCCGACACCGCGGTCCGGCTCGACACCGACTCGGCGTGGCGGCGGTAGCGGAAGGACGGTCGTGGCGAGACGGCGAGGCGACCGCCGTCGAAGACGATCCGCAGGGCGAGGTCGAGATCCATCGCCGTACCCATGTCGGTGCGGAACGACATCGCCTGCAGGACGTCGGTGCGCCACGCGATGGCCGGGAAGTAGAGCCAGTCCCCCGTGAGCAGCGAGGCGGCGAGCCGCTCGCCGCCGAGCACCCTCGGTGCGTCACCACGGGGTGCCAGCCACCCCTTGACCCGGTCGACGAGCGGCAGGTGCGGCGTCCCCGAGGTGTCGATGACTGTGACGCGAGGCATCGCCATCTCGACGGTGCCGAACCGGTCGACGAGCCGGCGAAGCTCCTCGGCGTACCACGGCTCGAGCACGTCGTCAGAGCCGACGAGGACGGTGTAGTCGCCGCGGCTCAGGCGGGTGCAGGCGTCGAACGCACCGGCGACGCCGAGATTGTGCGGGAGGCGCACGTAGTCCACCTCCGAGTCGAGGCCGGCGAGCACGGCCGCGACCTCGTCGCCCGGCGACGCGTCGTCGACGACGGTGAGCTCGATGCCCTCGCCGGTCAGCGCGAGCACGGAGCGTACGGCCTCGGCGAGGTAGGGCGAGCGGCCGTAGGCCGGGATGAGGACGTGCACGGACGGCGCGGCGGGCATCGTCACCCGCCGCTCGGACGCGACGCCGCGACGAGGGAGGCGACGTAGTCCTCGCACGCGGCCCAGGTCGGCAGCAGGTCGCTCGCCTCGCGCAGCGTCGGCGCGCTCGCGTCCTTGTCGGAGAGCAGGATCTCCTCGCGCGGCAGGCCCCAGTCGACGGCGAGCTCCGGGTCGAACGGGTGCACTCCGTGCTCTCGGGTGGGCGAGTGGACCTCGCTGCACAGGTAGACGACGACCGAGTCGTCCTCGAGCGCGCAGAACGCGTGCCCCAGCCCCTCCGCGAGGTAGACGGCGCGACGATCGACCGAGTCGAGCAGCACGGCGTCCCACTGCCCGAAGGTCGGCGACCCCGCCCGCAGGTCGATCACGACGTCACGCACGGCGCCTGACACGCAGGTGACGTACTTCGCCTGTCCGGGCGGGACGTCGGCGAAGTGGATCCCGCGCAGCGTGCCGCGCCGTGACACCGAGACGTTGGCCTGGGCCAGCGCCAGCGGGTGGCCGGCGTTCTCGTTGAAGGGAGCGGCCTTGAACCACTCGAGGAAGACCCCGCGGTCGTCCGCGAACTGCTGCGGCGTCACCTCGAACGCACCCGGCACCGTCAGCGCTCGCACCTGCATGCCGTCACGCTATCCAAGGACGGGCCTACGACTCGCGCGCGCGCCGGTCGCGGATCGCCTGGCGTCGTGCCAGCCGGGAGTCCCGTCGGATGACGGCCTCGGCCCAGCGGTGCTGGTCCGCGTCGGTCTCGACCAGCACGGGGACCACGGGCCGCGGGCGCTCGTCGTCGTCGATGGCCACGAACACGAGGTAGGCCGAGGCCACGTGGTGACCGTCGGCGTCGGCGTCGTCCCACCGCTGCGTGGTGACGCGGACGCCGACCTCCATCGACGTCGATCCGGTCCAGTTGACCTGGGCCTTGCAGGTGAGGATGTCGCCGACGTGCACCGGCTCGAGGAACACCATCTCGTCCATCGAGGCCGTGACCGCCTTGCCGCGCGTGTGCCGCGACGCGCACGCGCCGGCGGCGTCGTCGACCGCCTTCATGATCACGCCGCCGTGGACGTTGCCGTGCAGGTTGGCGTCGCCGTCGTCCATGATCCGCGCCAGCGTGATGCGGCTGAACGACGTGGGGTTCGCCTCGGGAGACATGGACGCAGCGTAGCCATGACGCGGTTCCGTCCTGCCGCGCAACGACTCGACCGCCTCGCGACACTGGACCGGGAGGCGATGACGATGACGCTGCCGAGCGACTGGTGGCACCTCGCCGTCGCCCTCGCGCTGGGCCTGCTGGTCGGCCTGGAGCGCGAGCGCGACGGCCAGGGCGTCGCGGGCAGCCGCACGTTCGGGATCGCCGGACTGCTCGGCGGCGTCGCCGCCGCGATCTCGCCCTACGCCGTGGCCGGCACCCTCCTCGCCACCGGGATCGTGGCCGCGGCCGGGATGCGACGCAGCGACGAGCAGGACCCGGGCGCGACGACGGAGGTCGCGCTCGTCGGCGTCGTGGCGCTCGGAGCCCTCTCCTGGTCGTCGCCGTCGCTCGCCGTCGGGGCGACCGTCGCGGTCGTGATCCTGCTGTGGGCGAAGACCCCGATCCACCGCTTCGCGCGCGACCTCGTGAGCGAGGAGGACGTGCGCGACGCCCTCACCTTCTTCGTCGCGGCGTTCGTCGTCCTGCCCCTGCTCCCCGACGCGGACCTCGGGCCCTACGGCGTGCTCAACCCGCGACGCATCTGGCTCATCGTGGTGCTGCTCACCGCGACGGGCTGGGTCGGCTACGTCGCCTCGCGCGTCCTGGGCGCGCGTCGCGGTCTCGCGATCACCGGCCTCGCCGGCGGTTTCGTCTCCGCGTCCGCGACCACCGGCGCGATGGCCCGTCGGGCACGTGACCCCGCCGTACGCCGCGAGGCGCTCGGCGCCGCCCTCCTGGCCAGCGTCTCCACGCTCGTGCTGCTCGTGTTCATCTGCGCCTACGTGAGCACGGACGTGCTGCGCGCCCTCGCGCCCTCGCTCGTCGCCGGTCTGGTCGCGCTGCTGGTCACCGCCGGCGTCCTGCTCCTGCGCGGAGGAGGCAGCGCGCAGCCGGTGAGGCGCACGCCGGCGGAGGAGGAGCACCCGACGGAGACGCACTCACCCGAGGCGCACGCACCGGAGACACCGTCCGCGACGACACCGTCACCGACGGACGTGACAAGCAGCGCGTCCGCCGAGAAGCCCGCGCGCCCGTTCGCCCTGGGACCGGCCGCCCTGCTCGCGCTCGTCCTCACCGTCGCACTCTTCGTCGGCCGGTGGGGCGCCGCGACGTTCGGCGGAGCAGGCGCCGTCGTCGTGAGCGGCATCGCCGGCCTCGCCGACGCGCACGCCGGGGCGCTCGCCGCCGCGCAGCTCGCCGCCGACGGCCTGATCCCGGTGAGCACCGCCACCTTCGCCGTCGCCGCGGCGCTCGCGAGCAACACGCTGCTCAAGCTGCTGCTCGCGTTCGCGGCGGGCGGCGTCCAGGTCGGCGTCCGCTACGCCGCCCTGATGGTGACGCCCGTGATCGCCTTCGCCGCCCCGCTCGTGCTGGCACGCTGAACGGCGTCCGGCCCGCGGCGACGACGTACCCTTCGCGGGTGGCCATCCTCGTCGACGCACCGAACTGGTGGCACCGCGAGCGGTGGTGGGGTCACATGGTGAGTGACGTGTCCTACGACGAGCTGCACGCGTTCGCCGAGGTGCTCGGCATCCCGCGCCGTGCCTTCGAACGCGACCACTACGACATCCCGGCGCACCTGCAGGAGACCGCGATCGCCGCCGGCGCCGAGCTCGTCGGCTCGAAGGAGCTCGTCACGCGACTGCGCGCCGCCGGGCTGCGCCGCCCCAAGAACGCGTCGGACGCCGGCACCTAGGAGTCGCCGCTCGCCGCGGCAGCGGGGACCTGAGGGTCACGACCGCGCCGGCAGGACGCAGAGCTCGTTGCCCGAGGGGTCTGTATAGACGCGCCACGGGAGGACGCCCCACGCCGGGTGGAGCTCGCGACCGCCTCGCTCGGTGATCCCGTCCGCGATGGCGTCAGGGTCGTCGCCGGCCTCGAGGCGCACGTCGAGGTGCATCGGGTTCTTCGTCGCACCCTTGGGCTCGGTCTCGGACGCAGTTCGAGGAACGGCCCGCGCAGCGACGGGTGGCGCAGCGACGGGTAGCGCTGCGAGCGGGGTGCCGCGACCCCCGCAGGGGTCCAGCCCGTCAGCCAGGACCAGAACGCGGCGTCGCGGTCGGGCTCCGCGGAGTCGAGCTGGAGCACAGCGACGGGTCCGGTGTCGGCGTCGGCGTCGGCAGCTCGGTCCGGCAGGACGCGAAACGGATAGCCCTCCGGGTCGGCGAGCAGGACCGAGGGTGCGACGCCGTGACCGACGTCGAGGAGGCGAGCACCGAGGCCGAGCAGCCGCTCGACCTCTTCGGCCTGGCCGTCGCGGCCGGAGAGCTCCAGCCGGAGCCTCGGCAGGGCGGTCGGCGGCTGAGGGACACGGGGGGAGGCAGAGATCGAGCACCGGACCGCCCTCGACGGCGAGCCGCGTCTCGAAGCCCTCGACCTCGTCGGTCAGCCTCTCGCTGCCGAGGATCGCCTCCCAGAACCGCCCCAGCCGCTGCGGGTCGACCGCGTCGACGACGACGTTCTCCAGGTACAGGCCTGCACCGTAGGTGGCGACGCCGCGCGCGTCACTGCCGTTACCTGTGGAGGGGGACGTCGTCCGGTGACCCTGCCCGGTGGCTCAGAAGGGGCAGAGGTCGTCGTCGGGCGGGTCGGTGGGATCCGGTGGTGGTGACGTCTCGGGGAGGTAGGGGCGTGGCGGGGTGACACCCGTCTGCCCGTCGCGGGTGCGCCATCTCGTGGTGCCGTCGGGCTGGTGCTCGAGGACCTGCAGGTCGTGGTCGGTCTTGGTGGTGTGGTCGCGTCTGCAGAGCGCGTGGGTGTTGCCCACGGACGAGGGTCCGTGCGGGAACGGATCGATGTGGTCGAGCTCGCAGCGTGCCGCGGGCTGGTTGCAGCCCGGTGCCCGGCAGGTCCCGTCCCGGGCTGCGATGTGGGTCTTCAACGCGTCCGGGAGATAGATCCTCGTGCCGTAGTCGAGGAGGTGGCCGTCGACCGGGTCGGTGACGATGCGGCGCAGCGACCCGCACTCGGTCGCGAGCTCCCGGGCCAGGTCCGCCGGGACGGGCTGACCGGCGAGGAGGGCGGGGAAGTCGGCGAGGCCGAGGAGGGTGGCGAGGTCGATGACGACCTGCAGCTCCCCACGCCTCGACCGGCGACGCGCGGCGCGGGTGCTCGTCGTGGTGGTGGGCGTCGCAGTCGAGTTCACGGCCGCGCTCCCGCTCGCGCCTGGTGCGCAGTCGTCAGCGTCGTGGTTCTCGTGGGCGAAGAAGATCGAACGGAACGCGGCCGCGCGCGCGGGTCCGATCTCGGCCGGGACGTCGTGCGCGCAGGGGTCGCAGGTCTGGGAGTGGGCCAGGACCTGGTCGGCGTCGTCGTCGATGCGGTCGATGATCGCGCGGGTGACCTCGACCTTGTCGATCACCGTGATCCTCCCCAACCCGTCCGCCAGGGTGCGCTGGGTGACGCCGACCTCGTGGATGCGCGCGTGTCGGGCCCGCGCGACCTGCCCGGCCGGGTCGATCGCTGCGAGCGCCGCGTTGATGACCTTCCCGATCCGCGTCGAGGCGGTGCTGGTGAGCCGGTCCCCGATCCGGTCCAGCACAGCGGTCGTGAGCTCCGGGGAGCAGAGCCGGGTGCGGTCGAGGAACGCCGCGACGTGCCGGAACGACACCGCACCGCACGACCACGCCTCACGGACCGGCGCGAGGTCCGAGTCCAGACGACGTGCCGCCTCGATGTCGAGGCCGGCCGCGGCGTCGCTGATGTTGCGCGCGACCCGGACCTCGAGACGCAGCTGCCGGTCGCGGCGCGCCTGCGCGGCACCATCACCGTCCGGGTCACCCGCGGGACCGACATAGGTCGCGAGGGACTTCGACGCGTTCGCCTGACCCCAGGCGGAGACCTTGTCGGCGAGCAGCACGTGACGCAGCTGACCCTCGCGGTCGAGGGCGGACTGGTCGATCGCGACCAGCTCCGCGACGAGCCCGGCGATCGTCTCGTCGGAGACCTCGACCAGCAGCACCGCGTCCAACCGGGTACGCATCTCCTCGCGGTGCGCGGCCCGCGCAGTACGTGCGGCACGCGCGACCTCGGGCGAGTCCGCGTGCACCCACACGTCCTCGAACGCGGCCACGAACGCCGGCTCGAGGACCTGGACCCGCAACGGGCGACCGAGCCCCAGCTCCCGCAACCACTGCGCCGTGACGTCGCGCCCGAGCACCGCCTCGAGGCGGGACTCGGCGGCGACGCGGAGCGGGAACATGCGACGATCGTACACCTGTACTACTGAACGTCAACCCCGAAAAGCGTTGGGAACGTTCAAGAATCAGCAAGTGTTCATCCACAGGGGCTCACCGGATCAAGGCTCGACTGTCAGACCCACGCGCTAGCTCGGTACCTTCACCGACCACCTGCGCGGCACCATCCCGTCGGCCTCGCCCAACGTCCAGGCGATCGCCCGCGTGGGCGTCACGGTGAACAGCAGCGCCGCTTCCATGCCCGCAGCGTCCGGGAGGTAGTCGAGGTCCGTCGGGTCCGTGTACTTCACCGCGTACGCCGCGCTGACGGCAGCGTCCTCGCCCGCAGTCCCCCGCATCTCCACGCTGCCGTGCACGATCAGCACCGACGACCCGCTCTCGAGATGAAGCACCAGCCGCGGGTCGGCTGCGAGGTTGCGCGAGCGCACGGCGCCGGCCTCGCCGTAGAAGTGCAGCACGCCGCCGACGACCACGCCCCAGACGGGGACCGAGTGCGGACCCGCGGGTCCCGACGTGGCCACCCACCAGTTCTGCGCGGCACCGAAACGCGCCGCGACCTCGTCCCACTCCAGCATCGCCATGATGCGATCCTGCCAGCAGCTCGCGGCTTGGCTCGGAGCCTCATGACACGCACACCTGTCTGCTGACCTGGTCGGGATACGCACCCAACGCGACCGTCGAACCTCAAGGAGGCGTCAGTTACCGCTACTGATCGCGCCGAGCTCAGCGAGCACAGGTCCGGGACCGCAGCCGGCGATCTGATCCGGGGGATCGGATCCGGCGATGTCGGGCTGAACTCGTCGACAGGTGATGCAGCTCGTCGTTCGCCGACCTCGGTCGACCGTCGTCAGCGGAGTGCTGCGTAGTGCAGGTGGACCGTGCCGTCGGGGAACCGACGCTCGCTCCTCAGCTCGAGGGCGAGACGTGCTCCTGACGGCCAGCACGACGTGCCGCCGCCCACGACGACGGGCACGGTGAACAGGTGGATGTCGTCGACGATGCCGGCCCGCAGCGCGTGCCCCGCGAGCGTGGGCCCGCCGAGGGACACGTCCCGGTCGAGCGCGGTGACCATGGCGCGCACGGCCTCGGGTTCGAAGGTCCGCTCGAGCGTGGTCCGCGGCGTGGTGACCGCCTCCAGCGTCGTGGAGTAGACGATCTTGTCCGTGGCCTTCCAGATCTCGGCGAAGCCCTGCTCCGCGGCGTTCCCCTGCTCGATGCCGGGCATGTCCTGCCACACCGACATGATCTCGTAGATCCGGCGTCCGTAGAGATTCGTCCCGACGTCGGCCTCGAGGTCGTTGATCGCGCTGTGGACGTCCTCGGCCGGTGCAGCCCAGGAGAAGTCGCCGTCCTCGTCCGCGACGTAGCCGTCGAGCGAGGCGATCAGGGAGTAGACGAGTCGGGCCATCCGCAGAGCGTGCCACGCGCCACCCGCCCGCGACAGGTCAACCGTGCGTGTGCTGGTCCCAGCCGAGCCGGATCGCGACGTTGGCGTCCGGGATCTCCTGCTTTCCGCAGCGCAGGCACACGATCGCGCGCACCTGGTCCTCCAGCGTCACGGCGTGCCAGGCGTGGAATCCGATGTAGCAGGTCAGTGGCTTCATGACTCGTCCCCCAGGTCGTCGGTCCTGACCATCATGCTCCCTCATCAGGCGCGTCGGTGAGCCTCCCGTCGATCGCGGCATCGACAGCGCGACGCGGATGGTCTATGCCTGAGGGCTGGACGATGGCGGCCGCTCGGAAGGAGATCACGTGGCGGACGGATCGGTGCTGTACGAGCACGGACGGGTGGCGTACCGGGACTTCGGGGGCCAGGGGCCGGCGGTGATGCTGCTGCACGGGGTAGGCGGCAACCTGGCGCACTGGGGACGTGTGGCACCACTGCTTCACGATCGCTACCGCGTGGTCGCCGTCGACCTGCCGTCCCACGGAGCCTCCACCGCCCCGGCCGCCTACTCCTTCGATCACGACCTCGGCGCGGTGGACGACGTGCGTCGCAGACTGAGCCTGGACCGACCCGCTCTTGTCGGGCACTCCTACGGCGGCATGCTCGCGGTCTCGCTCGGGGCCAGCAGCCCCGCCGACTACCGGGTGGTCGTCAACATCGACGGTCTCGGGTTCGCCCTCGACGCCGGCAGGGAGCCGGAGCCGAACAGGGAGGGACCGTCCGTGGGGGTCTCGGTGAACGAGGGCGACGATGCATGGCTCGACGCCGAGATCAGCCGGGAGGTCGAGGAAGCCGCCGCGATCGGACTGCGCCTCGACCGCGACGGCGAGATGGTCCGACGGGCGTTTCAGCTCGGCGACGACGGGCGCTGGCACAGCTCGCCCACGATCGACCGTTTCGTCGAGACCGTCCGTGCCCTCGAGGCGCTCCGTCTGATGCCCGCCTACGCCGCCACCTCGTGTCGGACCATCACCGTGATCGCCGACCACCGCTCAGCCGCGAACGACGAGGCCGCGGCCAGCTCGCGGCTGCATGTCGAACAGGTGCGAGCCGCGTTGGTCGCCCTCGGCGCCGAGCTGGACAGCATCCCCTCCGGCCACTTCCCGCACATCGAGATGCCCGAGGTGACGGCCGAACGGTTCGGCGGGTGGGTCTGAGGCCGACCTGCGGACTGGCCGTCGTGGATCCAACCGGCGATGCGGCGGGGACCGTCGGGTGAGTGGCAGGATGCCGTTCGTGGCGGCCATCGTGTTCTCCTCCGACGTCGAGGGCGTCGACTGGGTTGCCCTGAAGTCAGCGCTGGTCGCGGACCACTTTGACAACGGCCGTTCGCCGGATGAGTACCGGCGGTCCCATGAGAGTTCGCACGCCGTGATCTTCGGGTACCTCGATGGTGACGTGGTTGCCAACGGCCGCATTCTCAGTGACGGCGTGTGCAATGCCTACCTGGTCGACATCTGGACGGCAACGCGTCTACGCAGGCAAGGCGTGGGCACCGAGGTCGTGAGACGGCTCATCGAGACTGTGCCAGGTCAGCATGTCGGACTGTTCACAGACGACATGCAGCCCTTCTACGCGAGACTCGGCTTCCAGGTCGACCACGGCGGGATGCACATGGTGGTCGGCAGCTGGCTCGGTCGTGACCGCAGCTAGGTCTCGTGCTTGTGCTCCTGGGCACCGCCGTGCGGGACGGAGGAGAGTCCGGTCGGCAGATCGGCGCGCGATACGACCGGCGCTCCTGTCCGCCTGAGCGCGGTTTCGGACGCGGTCCCGCGGGGATCGTCTGCCCACGGCACCCGGGGCAGTCGCATTCCTGTTGGGCTTGGCGCCAGGGCTGGTCGGCGCCCTCCTGAGACCGCTGTGGCGGGCTGGGAGCGAGGATGACCCATGGAAGTACCAGCCGTTTCTCGTTCTCACGCGCCAGGACCACGAAGCGGACGACCCGAGCCCGGATGACATGCACCCTCCAGAGGGAGACCCGCCATCACTCCCGTGATGGACGCGAGATGACCATCGGAGCTCTCGGGTCACCTCCCTTCGGCACGCGCCGTCAGACGACGACGGAGCGAGCGCGAACGGCACGTAGGCGGCACCAAAGGGCTCAGCGCGTCGGAGCAGGTTGTGCTCAGGGTCTTAGCCAAGATGACGGCATGCCCGCGTCGAGTCCCGATCCTTTCGCTCCTCCGCCTACACAGCAGAGCCCGGGGCCGACGATGGTGCCGTGGTGGTGCAGTTGGCCGCTGATCATCGTTCTCGAGCTCGTGTGCTTCATCCCCGCCGTCGTCTTGGTCTGGCTACGACCGCTGACAACACGAACGACGAAGTGGATTGCCACTGCGATCCTGGTCGGCATCCCCGTTATCGCAACGGCTTTGGACTACGGGTTCTACCCGCGCAGGTAGCACCTCGTCGGCAGGCGAGAACGAAGCCTCGGATCGGCGATGCGGTCACTGACCCGTTCGTGGAGTGCGCCCAACGCCCATGGGCAGGTCGGGCCGCCTTGCGGCCAATCGCGATGCGGTGCGCCTCGCAGCGGGTGGGGTCGGTGTCGCAGCCGGGCGCGGCGCAGCCACCGTCGCGGATGGTCAGTGCGCGTCGGATCTTGGGTGGTGCGGTTCGTCGGGACCGTCCGACGTCGAGGACGTGGCGTGGCTGTTCGCCGAGGAACCGGTTCCACGAGGACGCGTATTCGTCGAGGTCCGCCTCGAACTCCGTCATCGCGGCGAGGTCGCTGTCGGCCTCGAGCTCCTCGAGACTGGGTTCGCGTTCACCGGGGATGTCGAACTCCCAACCGCCGCCGACACGAGGACGCATCGGCGGTCGCCACGGCGGATCCGTCGAGGCCGGGATGCTTCCTGGGTAGTGAGGTTCGGACGTGTCCGAGGACCCGGCCCGGGGATCGGCCGTGGTTCGTGGCGGTGGTGGTGACACGGATGGGAAGCCGGGTGCTGGTCGTGGTCGTCGGGTGAGGACGGGGTGGATCTCCGCGTCGCAGAGGAACCGTTCGATCGACTCGTTCGGGACCGGCACCGACCCGTACCCGGGGAGCAGGAGGTCGCCGCCGAGGCCGGCGGCGACGTCGTCCGCGTGGACCGTGACCGTGAGGTGCGGGCGCTGTGCGTGCTTCGTGCCCAGGTCCCCGTCGTCGAGGAGGCGGGTCGCGGGCTCGGCGAAGATCTGCGCGTTGCGGTGCTCCCGACGCTTCCTGCGCAGGCTCGGCGTCCGGCCCATCACCCCCTTGAGCTCCGCGTCGTCGCTGTCGTCCTCGGCGAGCGTCCCGTTGCGGTAGAGCGCGTCGTTCGCCTGGTCGAAGCACGGCAGCACCACCCCGGCGGTGCCCCAGGACAGGAACCCACGCACTTCGACACCGTCCTCCATCGGGATGAAGGACAGGAACTCGTTCCGCTTCGCCACCACCGCAGCCTCTAGGGCACCGGCCAGGTCCGCGACGATCGCCGCACGGTCGATCGCCCGCCTCCCCTCGGCCACGGTCTTCGTGTCGCCGACGTGCTGCACGACCTGGTTGCGGGTGAGGACGAGCTCGCCCACCATCCGCATCAGCTGGTCGAGCAGGCCGACGTCGACGCGGATGGTGCTGTCCGCGACGCTGCGCCGGGCGGGCGAGTCCTCGTCGTGCTCGTCGTGGAAGGAGCCGTCGGCGAAGCCGTTGGGCTCCCGGTGGAGGGGTCCGTCGAGAACGGGTGCGGACGGGGTCACTGCCACCTCCGGCTGCGGGGCTTCCTCAGGGGTCATGTGCAGGTCGACGTCGGGGACGCGGAGGACGACGCTGTCGACCGCCTCGTCGATCACGACGGTCTCGACGGTCTCGGGGGTCGAGACGGGCTCGATGACCTCCTCCACGACGACGGCCTCGGCCGGGGGCTCGAGGATCGCGTCCAGCAGCGCGATCACCTCGGCGGTGTCGACGTCGCGCTCGACGCCGTTGAGCTCGATCGTGGCGAGCAGCTCGCGGACCGTGTCCACGAGGCGCAGCAGCGGCGTCGTGATCCCCGGGGTCAGCGACAGCTTCCCGTCGCGCAGCCGGCTGAGGACGTTCTCGCCGACGTGGGTGACCGCCTCGAGCTGGCCGAAGGCCAGGAACCCGCTGGTGCCCTTGATCGTGTGGATCGTGCGGAAGATCGACGCGAGAAGCGGACGCGAGGTCGGGTCCTGCTCGAGCTCCACCAGGGCGCGGTCGAGGTCGTCGAGGTTCTCGTAGCTCTCGACGAGGAACTCCTGGCAGATGTCGTCCAGGCCGTCGGCGAACACCGGCGCCATCTGCGTCATCTGCGCCCTCGCAACCGCTCGTGGCCCCGACGTCGTGCCGCCGGAACTCTCGCGCCCCCCATCGGCGCGGGGCACGACCTCCTGAGCGGAATCGCCACGACGGGAGTGCATCCGCGCGCAGCCTCAGCGCAGCCTCACGGCATGCCTGCCACGACCTCTCCGCGACGTCGTCGCGGGGTCGTCGGCGGCCGCGGCGGCACCGCCAGGGCTACGCCGGTCCGAGCTCGGCCAGCGCCGCGAGGAGCGCGAGGACGTCGTCCTCCGACGTGTAGCGCACGATGCCGGCGCGCACGAGGCCGCCCGACTCGCGCAGCCCGAGGGCGTCGACGAGCTCGCAGGCGTAGTTGTCGCCGTGCCACACCGCGATGCGCCGGCTCGCGAGGAAGCGGTCGACCTCCCGCGGCGAGCGGCCGCGCACGGTGAAGACGACCGTGGGGGCGCGGTCCGGCGTGACGGACGGACCGTGCACGGTCACGCCGGGCACCTCGTGCAACCCCTCCTGCAGCAGCGCGAGCAGGCGGGTCTCGCGGGTCGCCTCGTCGGCGATCGAGGTCGAGGTCATGAACTCCGCCGCGGCGGTGATGCCGGCGAGCAGCTCGATCTGGGTCGTGCCCGTCTCCCAGCGCAACGGCCCGACGTAGTCCGCGGGCCGCACGCGATACGGCTCGATCTCGCCGAGCAGGCCGCCACGTACGGCGAGCACGCCGGCGTGCGGGCCGTACCACTTGTACGGCGAGGTCGAGAGCACGTCGACGCCGAGCGACGCCGCATCGGTCGGCAGGTGAGGCACCCGCGCCACGCCGTCGACCAGGATCCGCGCTCCGTGCTCGTGCGCGATCGCGACGGCACGGGCGAGGTCGGGTGCGTGGCCGGTGAGGTTGGAGGCGCCCGAGATCGCGACCCACTTCGTCCGTCCGTCGGCGCAGAGCCCCGTGAGCGGCTCCACGTCGAGGGTGCCGTCGACCGGGTCGACCTCGAGCATCTCGACGGTCGCGCCGGAGTCGCGGGCGGCGAGCAGCCAGGGCGAGACGTTGGAGTCGTGGTCGAGCTGGGAGCAGACGATCCGGTCGCCCGGTCCCCAGTGCTGGGCGAGCGCCCGGGTGAAGGAGAACATGAGGTTCGTCGTGCTCGGGCCGACCACGATCTCGTCGGCCTCGGCGCCGACCAGCGCGGCGATCGCCTCGCGAGCACGGGTCACGACGGCGTCGCTCGCCCTGCTGGCGTCGAACTCGCCGCCGAGGTTCGCCGGTGCCGGCGAGCGCATGTAGTCGGCGATGGCGTCGACGCAGGTGTCGACCGGGAGGGTGCCGGCGGGACCGTCCAGGCGGACCCAGCCGTCGGACAGGCCGGGGAACCGCGCGCGGACGTCGTCGATGCTCGTCATGCGCGCATCCTGCCAGCCGTGCCCCGACGCGCAGCGCGGGCTCGGCCGATGGTGCCGATCGGCGGCGCGGACCGCAGACTGGACGGATGAGCGGGAGCGGCGTACCCACGGGCGACCCGGGTCCGCCGATCCCCGCTGCCGAGGGCGACCCCACCGGGTCCTACGCCGACGGCACCCCGCACTCGCTCACCCAGGGCCACCGCGTCGACTCCCACGTCGGCCGTCCCGACGGGGGTCGCCAGGGGCTCGTGGACTGGCTCTTCCGCAGCCGCGTCACGGGGCGGATCACCGTGGCCCAGCTCCCCAACGCCGCGCTGCTGGTGTGGCTGGCCGCGACGGTGCTGGCGCGCTTCTGGGATCCCCGGGTGGGCGGGCAGGACGTGCTCCGATGGGTCTCGACCGGGGCCCTGGTCGTGTGGGCGGGCGACGAGGTCCTGCGCGGGGTCAACCCGTTCCGCCGGATGCTCGGCGCGGGCGTGCTGATCTGGACCGCGGTGTCGTTGCTGCGGTGAGCGCCGTGCCCGTCAGGCGGGTTGTGCGAGCCCGGCCGTGAGCGGGCACTCCACGACGGCCTCGACCGTGGTGAGGTCGGTGCTCGTGAACGACACCGGGCGAGGTGCCGGGAACGCCGGCTTCGGCGGATCGATGAGGCGCACGATGCGATCGCCGGCGATGTTGCGCGACCGGACGGCGTACTGACCGCAGTCGCAGATGAGCCACCGGGGATCCTCGTGGTCGACGAACCAGTGCTCGTGCTCGACCTGGACGCTCATGTCGCTCTCCCCTTCGACGCGGCTTCCGCGAGTGGGACCCACCTGCTCGCACGACTACGGTAACCCGCTGTTGCAGTCCGTTTCCAGCCCGTGACATGAATTTCGGACAACAAAATGCCGAACGGGG
>Ga0302299_10000032_pt1 | contig 51139 bp, 37 predicted proteins | sample III_Fen_N3_4_FD_198795 | JGI IMG/M metagenome (GOLD analysis project Ga0302299, IMG submission 198795) | Peat permafrost microbial communities from Stordalen Mire near Abisko, Sweden - III_Fen_N3_4 | ecosystem: Environmental > Terrestrial > Soil > Wetlands > Permafrost | place: Sweden: Abisko...
TCCGGATCGATACCCAGAAGGGCTTCGACCTCCGGCTCGACGCCCGGATCGCGCTCATGCCGGCCCAGCCCGGCGACGCCGTGGCCGCCGAGCTCGACGTCGGCATCGGCCTGGCGTTTCACCTCGGCGGCGGCCACGGCCCGACCGCCGAGGAGCTCGCGGCGGCGCGCGGCGCCCCGCCGGCCGATCGCGACGGCGACGGCATCCCCGACGCCAAGGACGCCTGCCCCGACCGCCCCGAGGACAAGGACGGCTTCGAGGACGACGACGGCTGCCCCGATATCGATAACGACCACGATCTCGTGCTCGATATCGCCGACAAGTGCCCCAACGTCCCGGAGACCTACAACGGGTTCGAGGACGACGACGGCTGCCCCGACACCGTGCCCCCCGAGGTCGACGCGCTGCGCGGCACGATCGAGGGCCTGCTCTACGCCGAGGGCGAGACCGTGGTGCGCGACTCGGCGCTGCCCAGCCTCCAGAAGATCGCCGGCACGATGACCCGGCACCCGTCGATCCGCGTCGTGCTGATCGGCCACACCGACGACCGCGAGGCCCAGCAGCTCGCCGCGGCCGACGCCGGCCCGCCGGCCGATCTCGAGACGCAGGCGCTGGAGCTGGCGCGGGCGCGCGCCGAGGCGGTCAAGGACGCGCTGGCCGAGCTCGGCATCCCGCAGTCGCGGATCGTCGTCGAGAGCCGCGGCGGCGAGGAGCCGGTCTCCGACAACACCAAGCCGCGCGGCCGGCTGGCCAACCGGCGCGTCGAGATCCGGCTGTACGTGCCGCCGCGCTGATCCATCACCTGCGTTCATGGGTCCCATCAATCCTATTCGTTGGCCCTCTGGGTCGTGCGGCCCCACAGTCCGCGCATGACCACGCACTCCTCGAATCTCGGCGGCACCCTGACGTTCCCGGGCACGTCGATCACCGTCCACCGCATCGGCTACGGCGCGATGCAGCTCGCCGGACCGGGCGTGTTCGGCCCGCCGCGCGACCCGGCCGGGGCGCTCGCCGTGCTCCGCGAGGCCGTCCGCGCCGGGATCGACCACCTCGACACCAGCGACTTCTACGGCCCGCACGTCACCAACCAGCTGATCAAGCAGGCGCTGCACCCCTACCCGCCCGGCCTCACGATCGTCAGCAAGGTCGGGTTTCGCCGCGGCGCGGACCGGTCGTGGCTGCCCGCGCTGTCCCGGGCCGAGCTGACCGCGGCGGTCCGCGACAACCTGAACAACCTCGGGATCGAGGCGCTCGACCTCGTGCACCTCCGCGTCGGCGACGCGCATGGCCCCAGCACCGCGTCGATCGCCGAGCCGCTGCGCGTGCTGGTCGAGCTGCGCGAGCAGGGCCTGGTGCGCCACCTCGGGCTCAGCAACGTGACGGCGAAGCAGATCGCCCAGGCCCGCGCGATCACCGAGATCGTCAGCGTCCAGAACCTCTACAACCTGGCGCACCGCACCGACGACGCGCTGATCGACGAGCTGGCGCGGGACGGCATCGCCTACATCCCGTTCTTCCCGCTCGGCGGATTCACGCCGCTGCAATCCGACAAGCTCGCGAACGCGGCGCGCTCGCTCGAAGCGACGCCGATGCAGGTCGCGCTCGCGTGGCTGCTGCAGCGCTCGCCCAACATCCTCTTGATCCCCGGCACCTCGTCGGTCGATCACCTGCGCGAGAACACGAAGGCCGCGAGCCTCGTGCTGCCGCCCGAGATCGTCCGCGAGCTCGAAACGGTAGCCGGCTGAGCACGGCGCTCGGTCGCCCGCGCGCGGCCAGGCGGAGCTACTCGACGCTGACCACGACCTTGCCGAAGTGCGCGCCGCTGGCCAGGTGCTCGTAGGCCTGCTTGACCTCGCCGAAGCCAAACGCGCGATCGATGATCGGATCGATGCGCGCGGCCTCGAGCGCGCGGAGCAGGCCCTCGAACATCGCGACCGAGCCGACGTAGACGCCGGCCACCCGCAGCGTCTTGTGGAAGATGCCGTAGGTGTTGACCTCGCCGCGCACGCCGGTCAGGACGCCCAGGATGCTCATCGTCCCGCCGTAGCGCAGCGCCGCGACCGACTGGTCGAACGTGCCGGGGCCGCCGACCTCGATCACGGCGTCGACGCCGCGCCCGCCGGTCCACTTGCGCGCCGCCTCGCCCCACGCCGGATCGGCCTTGTAGTCGAGCACGTGGTCGGCGCCCAGCGCCAGCGCGCGCTCGCGCTTGGCCTCGCTCGACGACGTGACGATCACCCGCGCGCCCGCCGCCTTGGCGAGCTGCAGCCCGAAGATCGAGACGCCGCCGGTGCCCTGGACCAGCACGACGTCGCCGGGCCGGACCTGGGCCGCCTGGAACAGCGCGTGATACGCGGTCACCCCGGCGCACGGCAGCGTCGCCGCGGCCTCGTACGAGAGCCGTGAGGGCAGCGCCAGCCACGCGGTCTCGGGCAGCACGACCTGCTCGGCGAGCATGCCGTCGCGACCGCCGCCCAGCGCGTTGGCGTGGTGGTAGTCGGACAGATCGCCCGCCAGCCAGGTCGGAAAGAACGACGCCGCCACGCGATCGCCGACCGCGTAGCGCGTCACCGCCGAGCCGATCTCGATGACCTCACCGGCGCCATCCGAGGCGGGGATGATCGGCGACTTGCGCTTGCGCGCGGCTCGCGCCATCGTCAGATCGCGAAAGTTGAGCGAGACGGCGCGGACGCGGACGCGGACGTCGGTGGGGCCCAGGGCGGGCGTCGGGCGCTCCACCAGGGCCAGGGCATCGAAACCTTCTCGGGGTTGCAGCTCGTAAGCGCGCATGGCCTACCCTACCCGGACAACGCGCGGCGTGCGCGCCGTGGCCGGGGCACAAGCGGCAGATCGCCAGCTCAGCGCGGGGCGCCAGCGAGCGTGGCGTAGAGCGACCGCACAGGCCTCGCGAGCACCCGGCGCACCATCGGCTCGAAGAACGCGAGCGCGCGGGTCGCGGTGGTGGGGTCGAACGCAGGCGCGTCGTACCGGGCGCAGAACTCCTCGGTGTAGGCGAAGTGTGGATGGCCGCGCAGGCCGTCCCGGAGCTCGCGATTCATGCCGAGGTGGTGAAAGAAGTAGTAGCCCTGAAACACGCCGTGGTGCTCGACCATCCAGTGGTTCTGCTCGGACACGAACGGCTTCAGGATCGCCGCGCCGATATCCGGGTGGTTGTACGTGCCCAGCGTATCGCCGATATCGTGGAGCAGCGCGCACACCACGTACTCCTCGTCGCGGCCATCCTCGTGCGCCAGGGTCGCGGTCTGCAGCGAGTGGTGCAGCCGGTCGATCGGAAACCCGCCGTAGTCGCCGTCGAGCAACGCCAGGTGGTTCAACACGCGGTCGGGCAGGCCACCAGCGAACCGCGTGAACTGGGTGCCGATGATCTTCCAGTCCGAGGCCGTGCTGTCGATCATGCTGGTGAAGCTCGCGCGCGGGGCCTCTTCGTCTTGGCTCACCCGATTAGCGTACTGCATGGTCGCGGGCGCGACTGCGATCTCTGTAGGTACGACAGGCCGCGTCGCGACCGTGGGCTGACCCACGGAAATCACGTCCTTCTGCCCGTTCGACGCAGTGCTTCACAAGCGCGGGGCCCTCTGCGTAAGCTGGCCCCGCCGGAAACCACCGGCGAGGAGGCACGAGGCATATGAAGCGAGCAGGGTTCTCTGCGTTCGTCGGGGCGGTCGCGCTGGCGCTGTTCGGTCGACATGCACCCGCCGAGGATCACGGCCCGTCGGGGGCGCACCTCCAGCTGGTCGAGGCCGGCGTCCCGGAGCTCGCGCGAGCGCTGCAGACGCGGCTCGTCAGCTCGGAGCGGCTCGTCGAGGCGTACCTCGCGCGCATCCAGGCGTTCGACGACGCCGGGCCCACGCTCAACGCGTTTCTCCACGTCAACGACGCCGCGCTCGACGAGGCGCGGCTGCGCGACTTCGAGCGCCGCCTCGGCCTGGGGCGAGGGCCGCTGTTCGGCATCCCGGTGCTGCTGAAGGACAACATCAATACCGCCGACATGCCGACGACCGCGGGCTCGGTCTCGCTCGCCGGCTCGATCCCGCCCGACGACGCGTTCATCACCCGGCGGCTGCGCGCGGCGGGCGCGATCCTGCTCGGCAAGGCCACGCTGACCGAGTTCGCGAACTTCATCGCCAACAACATGCCGTCGGGCTACAGCTCGCTCGGCGGCTACGGGCTCAATCCCTATGATCCGCGGCCACTGCCGGGCGGCGATGGCCGGCCGGTGCTGACCCCGGGCGGCTCGAGCTCGGGGCCCGGCATCGCGGTCGCCGCGAACCTCGTCACCGTGGCGATCGGCAGCGAGACGTCGGGCTCGATCCTCAGCCCGAGCTCGTCCAACGGCGTGGTCGGGATCAAGCCGACGCTCGGCCTGGTCAGCCGCACCGGCATCCTCCCGATCACCGCGCAGCAGGACACCGCCGGGCCGATCGCGCGCACCGTGACCGACGCGGCGATCCTGCTCGGCGTGATCGCCGGGTTCGACCACGACGATCCGGCCACGTGGCCGTGCCTGGTGCCCGGGCGCTGCCCGCGCGACTACACGCGCTTCCTCGACAAGCGCGCGCTGCGTCACGCCCGGATCGCCGTGCCCCACACGCCGTACTGGACCGGTTTCACCGCCGATCAGACCAAGCTGATGACCGACGCGATCGCGGTGCTGCGCGCGCAGGGCGCGTTCGTCGCCGACCCGGTCGAGATCCCCAACCAGGCCGACATCACGGCGTTCCCCACCTGCACGGCGGTCCCGGCGCCGGCGACGTGCTCGACGGTGCTGCTGTACGGGCAGAAGCACGATCTCGACGCCTACCTCGCCACGCGGCCCGACGCGCCGGTCCACACGATCGCCGACATCGTCGCGTTCAACAACGCGCACGCCGACGTCGCGCTCAAGTACGGCCAGGCGCTGTTCCTCGCCGCCAGCGCGCTCGATACCAGCCCGGGCAGCGCCGATACGCAAAGGTTCGAGGCCGACCGCGCCAAGGATCTGGCGCTGACCCGCGGCGGGCTCGACGCCGTGCTGAACGGCCCCGACGGCGTGGCCGGCACCGACGACGACTTCGATGCGATCATGTTTCCGCAGAACCGCGGCGCCGCGGCGCCTGCCAAGGCCGGCTACCCGACCGTGATCGTCCCCGGCGGCTTCGTCCCGCCGGTCGCCCCGGTCGTCAACCCGGCGCCGTTCGGCATCGCGTTCTCCGGCCGCGCGTTCAGCGAGCCGCGGCTGATAGGCCTGGCGTTCGCGTTCGAGCAGGCGACCCACCTGCGCCGGCCGCCCGCGAGCACGCCGGCCTTGCCGAGCGATACGCTGGTCCGGCGCTGACCCCTGGAGACCCAGCCCAGGCGGTGCGACGAGGTGTTAGCGAGCGCCGCGCGCTGGCGGCCACGACGGCTCGGCTCAGCGCGCCGCGAGCAGCGCGATCAGCCCATCGACGATCGTGTACCGCCAGACCGCGTAGTCATGGCCCCCCGGGAACTCGGCGTACGTGAGCGGGTAGCCCTTGGCCTCGAGCACGTCGCGGAACCGGCGGTTGGCGTCGCGCAGCGGACCTTCGAACACGCCGGTGTCGACATAGAACCGGAGCGGCAGCCTCGGTGCCTTCGCGAGCTCGCGGATCATCGCGCCGCCCTCGAGGTAGTCCGGCGGGTCGCCATCTTCCTGGTGCGGTCGCTTCCACAGGGCAGCCGAGTTGGTCAGCACGTTGCCGACGACGTTCGAGTGGTGCAACCCGAGGTAGATCGCTTCGTTGCCGCCGAGGCTCGACCCGGTGACGATCGTGTCGGCCGCGGTGAGGCCGGCCCGGTAGTCGGCGCGCAGCCTCGGCACGAGCTCGTCGACGACGAACGCCGCGAACGGCGCCGACTCCGAGAGGTCCCGCGCGCGCTGGCCCCCGGTCGCGACGAGGGCCGCGACCACGGGTGGGATCCGGTTTTGCGCGACGAGGTTATCGAGGATCCGGGGCAACGGGATCTGCGCGGCGGGGGTGATGCCGTAGACCTCGCCATCGAACGCGATCACGAGCGGATAGCGCTGCTTCGGATCGAAGCGGGGCGGCAGGTACACACCGACGAGACGCCGCTCGCCGAGCTGGGTGCTCGCGAGCTCGATCGGCGTGACGGTCCCCTTCGGCGTCGACGCGTTGTCGACGAGGAACGGCTCCTCCGGGGGCCCGGGGATCTCGACGCGCGACATGCCCACGTGCGTGCGCGGGTTGTTCGGATCCGTCGTGCGCCGCTTGTAGCGTTCGTCGGCTGCATCGCCCCCCGGCCGGTACGGCTCATGGAGCGGAGGCGGGCCATCGGTCGCGATGAACGCGTAGTCGAAGTGGGCCTCGACCGGGATCCGTCCGGTGAGGTACCAGAGGTCGGAATCGCCGATCCGGAGCAGCGATTTCTCGAACCCGGCAGGGCCGCCGAACATGCCGACATACGGTGCGCTCGACCGCATCACGAACGTCACGAGCAAGCTGGCTTGATCGCCAGGGTACGGCTCGACGATCGGCGCGTGACCCTTGAGCTCCGCCCAGAACTTGTCGAGCCCAGCTCGGTCGTGAGCACGCGCGGCGCGCCAGGCGTCGAGCACGCGCGGGCTATCGATGTGCCGCTTCGCGAGCTGCTCGGCGTACGCATCCGCCGTGATGATGTCATCGACGCGGACCTCGTAGCGCCCCGGGCGTGTCGCCGGCGTCCCGCCCGGTCCCGGCTCGAGGAACGGCCGCACCTCGAGATCGTAGGCGCCAGCGATCGTCGCCTCGATCACGAACGGCTCGGGACCGTAGTCACCGTTCGGACTATCGAGCTCGGCAAGCTGGTTGCCGCGCGGATCGTACGTGTGGAGCCCGACGTCGACCCCGTTCTGCAGCACGACGCCCTGCGCGACCATCCCGGCGCCGAGCTCGATGCGATAGCGATGCGATTCGCCGTTGCGGATCGATTGTTCGATCGGCGTTCCACGCGCGAGCTGCTCCGCGTTGACGTGGGGCGGTGCTGGCTTCGCCTCCGGCACAGAAGGGGGAGACGGTGACGAGCAGGCCGCGACGAGCGGCAGCATCCACAGGCGCATCGGCAGACTTTCTCACTTCCGGGCACGTCGTGGCCGCAACGAAGTCGCTCGATCGACGCGCGCCGGGCCCGACCCACTGAACGACTCGGACCACAGCCGATCGACGGTCGGGTGTGGCGCCGCGGGGCGACGCGGCTACAGCCGGTAGTGGGCGTGGAGCAGCGACCAGCCGCTGGTCGGCCCGCCGGTGCGCTGGCCGACGCCGATGCCCTCGACGCGGCTCTGCAGCACCAGCTCGGCGTGCGAGGTCAGAAACCAGTGGAGGTTGACGTCGACCGCGTCGCGATCGAGGCCCTGGATCGCGAGGTTCTCGTCGTAGTGGCCGAGCCCGAGGTCGAGCAGCACCGCCGTGCCGAACGGCCGCGACACGAGGAGATAGCCGACCAGCTGATCCGGATCGCCGGGGCCTTTGATCTGCTGGTGGACGATCTGCAGCTCGCCCGCGAGCACCACGTCGGCGGACGGCAGGTAGAGCTTGGCCGTCACGCCGCCGCGGATCTTCGTGTCGCGGTCGTGGCCGGCGACCATCGCCTCGCCGCCGATCGAGAGCTCCTTGCGCGGCCGGAGCTCGGCGTACGCGGCGACGCCGCTGTCGTGGACCACCGGATCGATCAGCGGATCCTCGATGAAGCCGGTCAGGTGGGCCTCCCAGCGCTGGGTGACGTACTCGATCGCGGCGCCGTAGGTCTCGGCGTAGAGCGGCGTGCCGCCGAACCGCCGCGTGTAGTCGGGGTGCTCGGCGAGCCGGAGGCCAAACACCGGCATGAACCGGCCGACCCGGAGGAACAGGCCATCGTTGCCGTCCTGCTGCCACATCAGGTAGTGCTCGCGCGACCAGAGCCGGTCCAGCACCGCGGGCGTGCCGTTGCCGGTGATCCACTGCGCCGGCCGCGCGCCCAGCGTGGCCGCGACCGAGAACCCCTGGTAGGCGGCGCGCACGTAGACGTCGGCCTGCATCGGGAACACCGCGAAGCTGTCCTGCGGGGTCGCGAAGTAGCCGGCCGCGCCGCGCAGATCGCCGCCGATCGACAGCCAGGTCGGCAGCGGGATCTTGTCATACATGAACTGCGGCGCCGTGCCCAGCTGCGAGAATGACTCCGCGACTTGATAGCCATTCTCGCTCAGCAGCCCGCCGCCCGCCGGCGATAGATGGCAGTTGCTGCACGTCTGATCGCGGCTGAGCTGGTACTGTGGATAGGCCGCGGCGCGCCGGCCGGCGAGCCCGAGCACGCACAGCGCCGCGGCGATCGCGGCGTTCAGCGGGCGACGCATTGACCGTTCTCCCGGAACACCGTGCACGTCTGCTGGGCGTCGCACGTGGTGACGATCGCGCCGATGTTGCCGTCGCCGCACTCGACGACATCGTGCACCAAGGTCCCGCTCGCGTCGGTGTGCGTCGAGCAGCCCCGGCCCTGGTCGTTGGGCACGCACTGCGCGCCCGGCACGCCGAGCGCGATCCACGCCTTGATCAGGGCGATGTCAGCGTCGGGCAGCGCCGCGTCGTAGGGCATCCGGATCCGCCCTCGGCTGCTGTCGATCACGCTGATCTCGCCGACGGTCAGCGTCTGGACCAGGTACGACGCGCCCGGATCGGCCATGTTCTGCGGGCTCGCCAGGCCGTTCTCGATGATCGTGCGCCGCGCCGCGTCCGGCGTGTCGAACTGATCGCCCACCTCGCGCTTGAACGCAGAGTGGCACTCGGCGGTCGCGCAGCTCGGCGCGAGGATGGTCTCGGTGATGTAGTCGAGCGTCGCCGGCCGATCATCCGTCGCGCTGCCACACGCGCCGACGACCAGCGCGCCCACGAGCACGAGTCGCTTCATGCGCGCACCCTACCTCACGCGCGGTGCGCAATACCACGCACGCCGTGGCTCGGTTCGCCCGCCCGGCTCGCTTTACCCCGCCTGCAGCAGTACGATGCCCGAGGTGGCCACCGGACCCGAGCTCGCGCAGGCGTTTGCGGCGGCGTGGAGCGCGCCGGCGGGAGTCGCTTCGGTGGCCGGCGAGCTCGCGGTCCGGCTGGTGGCCATGTGCGAGACCGCGCGGCGCGAGTTGCCCGAGCTCGCCGACGCGATCGACGATCGCGCGCTGGTGACCGTGCTGGCGCGCCGGGCTCCGGAGCAGGCCGCTGCGGTGGTCCCGTACCTCGAGCGCTGCCACCCCGGCGAGCTCGCGCTGGCGCAGGTCGCGACCAGCTCGCGGCCGCTCGCGCCGCTGGCGATCGCCCGGCTCGAGCGCGAGCACCGCGGCGTGATCGACGCGATGTGCTGGCGGTTCGCGAGCCCGGCGCACTCGGTCGCCGATCTGCGGCAGATCCTGCGCGAGAAGCTGTTCGTCGCGCCGCCCGGCGAGCGCCCCAGGCTGGCCGAGTACGCCGGCCAGGGCCAGCTCGCGAGCTGGCTGCGGATCACCGCGGTGCGGATCTTCGTCGATCTCGGCCGCCGCAAGGACCGCGCGCGCGAGGCGCCGGCGGCGGACGCCGAGCTGGCGATGCCCGATCCGGGCGACCTGTCGCTCGAGGTGATCAAGGCCGAGTACCGCGCCGCCGTGGGCCAGGCGATGCGCGACGCCGCGGCCGCGCTGCCGGCCGCCGATCGCCACCTGCTGCACCAGCACTTCGTCGCCGGGCTGTCGATCGATCAGCTCGGGGTCGCGCTCGGCATCCACCGCGCGACCGCGGCGCGCCGGGTGGCCCGCGCCCGCGAGGCGCTGGTCGGCGCGACGCGCGCGCTGATCGCGACCCGGCTCCGGCTCGCCGACGGCGAGCTCGACGAGGTGATCGGCATGGTGATGAGCCGGCTCGACGTCTCGATCCCCAGGCTCCTGGAGGTCCGCGATGGCGACGCCGCGCCGTGACGTGACGCGGTGCCCCGACGACAACACGCTCGGTGCGCTGGTGGCCGGCGAGCTGGCGGACGCGGACCGCGCCGCGGTCGAGCACCACCTGGGCGGCTGCGCGGCGTGCGCCCAGCTCATCGCCGCGTACGCGCGCGCCACCCAGCGCCGCGAGCTGCCGCCGCGCTACGAGCTGGTCCGCGCGCTCGGCAGCGGCGCGATGGGCGAGGTCTGGGAGGCGGCCGACACCGCGCTCGGCCGCCACGTCGCGCTCAAGTTCGTGCGCGCCGAGGCGACCGTCGACCCCGCGTACCAGGCGAGGCTCGCCCGCGAGGCGCGCGCGCTGGCGCGGCTCCACCACCCCAACGTCGTCGCGGTCTACGATCTGGGTCAAGCGAGCGACGGCGAGCTGTTCGTCGCGCTCGAGCTTGTCGACGGCACCAGCGCGCGGGCTTGGGCCGCCGCCGCGCCGCGCACCGCCGCGCAGGTGATCGCGACGTGGCGCGCGGTCGCCGACGGGCTCGCCGCGGTGCACCGCGCCGGCATCGTGCACCGCGACCTCAAGCCCGACAACGTGTTCGTCGCCCGCGATGGCCGCGTCGTGCTCGGCGACTTCGGGTTGGCGAGCCTCCAGGCCGACGGCGGCTCGACGACCTTGACCGCGACCGGCCAGATCCTCGGCACGCCGCTCTACATGCCGCTCGAGCAGCTGCGCGGCGGCGCCGCCACCGCCCGGAGCGATCAGTTCGCGCTGTGCGTGTGCCTGTGGGAGGCGCTGGTCGGCGAGCGGCCGTGGCCGGTCGGCGGCACGGTCGCGGCGCTGATCGTCGCGATGCGCGCGCCGCCGAAGCTGCCGCGGCGCCACCGCGGCGTGCTGGCCGTGCTCGCGCGCGGGCTCGATCCCGCCCCGGATCGCCGGTGGCCCGACGTCGCCGCGCTGAGCCACGCGCTCGATCGCGCGTGCGCCCGGTCGCGCGCGCGCCGGATCCTCGGGGTCGCGGCGGCGATCGCCGTCGCGCTGGGCGCGGCGGCGGCGCTCGCTACAGCCGGCCTGTGAACGCCAGGCCGACCGAGCGCGACGTCGCGATCGGCGCCACCTGCAGCTTCGGCTGGCGCGACAGCAGGATCCCGCCGGAGATGCCGGCCAGGGCCGAGACCCCCAGGAGCGCAAGGCCAATCGTCCCATCGTCGTTCGGGCTCTTGTCGTTGACCTGGTCCGCGGTCGCCGACGCGGCGAAGTAGCCCAGCGCCACGAGCGCGGTCGCGCCGGCGAGCCCGATCAGGAGGCCGCCAGCGATGTGCTCGCCGCGCACGCTCGTCATCTCGCGCGAGCCGCGCGGCGGCGGCGGTGGCGGCGGCTCCTCGGGGTCGTCTGGCGACGTGGCCCCGAGCCCGGGCACGGCGGGCGCGCCAGGCACGTCGAGCCAGCGCTGCTGCTCGCGGAGCCGCTGGGCATCCTCGCGCGACAGGTGGATCGGCGCGATCTGCGGCGCGGCCGGATCGGCGCGCACCGCGCGACCGGCCACGGCGTTGAGCGCCGTTGCCAGCGCCAGGCCGCATCCGAGAACACGCCGCATCGGCTCGCGAACCTAGCACAGCGGCGCGGTGCACCGCACCGCACCGCACCAGCTCGCGCTACAGTGTGCGCGGCGTGATCGGAGAGACGATCGGACACTTCGAGATCATCGCGCGGGCAGGCCGCGGCGGGATGGGCGAGGTGTTCGTCGCCGAGCACCTGGCGATCAAGACCCGCGTCGCGATCAAGGTCCTGCACGCCGCGGTGTCGGCCAACACCGACCACGTCCAGCGGTTCTTCAACGAAGCGCGCGCGGTCGCCCGGATCCAGCACGCCGGGATCGTCAAGATCTTCGACGTCGGGTTCCACGCCGAGCGCGCGTATCTCATCATGGAGTACCTCGAGGGCGAGACCCTCGCGGCGCGGCTGCGCCGGGTCCACCGGCTGTCGCCGCGCACCACCGCCGAGATCGCCCGGCAGATCGCCAACATCCTCGATGCGACCCACCACGCGGGCGTGATCCACCGCGATCTCAAGCCGGAGAACGTGTTCGTGGTCCAGGACCGCGAGCGGGCGAGCGGCGAGCGCGTCAAGGTGCTCGATTTCGGCATCGCCAAGCTGTCGGGGATGGTCACCGGACCGGTGCCGACGACGGTGGGCGCGATGGGCACGCCGGCCTACATGGCGCCCGAGCAATGGAGCGACTCGTCCACGGTGGACTGGCGCGCCGACGTCTACTCGCTCGGCTGCATGGTCTACGAGATGGTCGCCGGCCGCACGCCGTTCGTCGCGGGATCGATCGCCGAGGCGTGCGCGAAGCACCTGAACGACGCCCCGCTGTCGATGCGTGCGTACGTCCCGGAGGTGCCGGTCGCGATCGACACGCTCGTGCTGCGCCTCCTGGCCAAGGAGCCCGCGCGCCGCACCGAGTCGATCCAGACGCTCGAGCAGCGGTTCGCCGAGCTCGGCGCGCTGGGCCTCGAGGGCGAGCCCACGGCGCCGTACGAGCCGGTCGCGCAGCCACCAAGCTCGTCGACGACGCTCACCGGCGCTGCCTCGAGCACCGCGCTGCCGCTGCGCCGGTCACCGGCACGGGGCCGGCGCTGGGCGGCGGCGGCCACCGTCGCGGTCGCCGCCGCCGGGCTCGGCGCATGGCGGCTGGGCCAGCGGGCCCCTGCACCGGCCCCCACCGCCCGGGATCCCCTCACGGCGCCGCGCCTGCCCGTCGAGCCGCCGCCGCCGCCCGATCCGGCGCGCGCCTTGATCGACTGGATCGAGGCTGCCAATCCGTTCGTCGCGTGGCACGGTGGGCAGTGGCTCGCACATCAGGTCACGCGACGCGAGTACCGCCAGTTCCTCGCGACGATGGCGGTCGGCGACGCGCTCCTCCATCAGCCGGTCACCGGCTGGGACGACCACGACCCGCTGCGACCAGTATCGTGGGTGACCTTCGAGCGCGCGGCCGCGTTCTGCCAGGCGATCCATGCCGCGCTGCCGACCAGCGAGCAGTGGATCGCCGCGAGCGACGGCGCCTGGGGGCTCGATCCGACGGGCGCCGGGCGCCTGGGCCCGCTGCAGGAGTGGACCTCGACGGTGCACGACGGGCTGGTCGTCGTGCGCGGCGGCCACGAGCGGATGGCGCCCGCCGATCGCGACGCCGCGGCCAGCGATCCGCTGCTCAAGAGCAGCGAGGCGCAGGCAGGCAGGAGCCCGGCGCCCAACGTCGTCGCAGCCGAGACGATCGGGTTCCGCTGCGTTCGCTGATCGACGCCGCGGCCGCGCGGTTATAGTCGCGCCGTGCACGCGCGCGCCTCGAACGTCCTCGCGATCGCCGCGGCGATCCTCGTCCTTGCGATCGGCGGCGCCGCGCTCGCCGGTCCGCCCAGCGGCTATCGCTGCGGCGCCGATGGCACGCTGGTTCCGGGCAAGGGCTGCCAGTGCGCCAGGGACAAAGTCGTCGCGCGCGACGCCGACGACAACGAGATCTGCGTGCGCGCGGCCAAGCCGGCGAAGCTCCCGTCGCGCCCGGTCGCGCCGGCCGCGCCTCCGCCGGCAGCCCCCGCCGGCCGGATCACCGACCTCGAGGCGCGCTGCCGCGCCGGGACGATCGCCGCCTGCACCGACGCGGCCCGGCACCACGCGCGCGCCGAGGGCCCCGGCCGCGGCAAGGCGCTCGCGCTGTATCGCCGCGCCTGCGACGCAGGCGACGCGGAGGCCTGCGCCGAGCTCGCCGCGATGTACGAGGCGATCCACGAGGACGCCGCGGCGCAGGGCCTGTACCAGCAGAGCTGCGCCGCCGGCTATGCGCCCGGCTGTACCGGGCTCGGCGCGCTCTATGCGTCGGGCCGTGGCGTCGCGCGCGACGACGCCAAGGCGATCGCGATGTTCCGCAAGGCGTGCGACGCCAGCGAGCCGGCGGGTTGCCTAAAGCTCGGCGCGATGTACGAAGCCGGCCGGGGCGCCGCGCGCGACGACGCCAACGCCGTGGCGATCTATCGCCGCGGCTGCGAGCGCGGCAGCGCCGCGCTGTGCGTCGCGCTCGGCGGCATGTACGAGGCCGGCCGCGGCATCGCCCAGGATCTCGCCAAGGCCGCCGCGTTCTACCGGGAGGCCTGCGCCGGCGACGAGCCGCGCGGCTGCACGCGGCTGGGCCGCGCCAGCGTCGCGGGCCGCGGCGTCGCGCGCGATCCCGCGGCGGCGCGCGCGCTCTACGACACGGCGTGCCGGCGCGGCGATCCGATCGGCTGCGTCGAGCTCGCGAACCAGCTGCTCGACGGCGACGAGGCGAGCAAGGCGGTCGCGCTGCTCGACCGCACGTGCACCGGCGGCGAGCCCACCGCGTGCTACAAGCTGGCGCAGGTCTACGCCGCCGGCCGCGGCGCGGCGCGCGACGACGCGCGGGCCGCCGAGCTCGCCCGCCGGAGCTGCGACGCTGGGCTGGCGGCCGCGTGCACGAGCCTGGGCCAGATGTACGAGGCCGGCCGCGGCGCGATGCGCGATGCGCCGCTGGCCGCGACCCTGTACGAACGCGGCTGCGACGCGGGCGATGCGACCGGCTGCGTCGGCCGGGCGGTCCTGCTCGCCACCGACCGGACCGCCAGCCCCGAGCAGAACGCGGCGGCCGATCGCCGCGCCGTCGAGCTCTACCAGCGCGCGTGCGACGCCGGCCACGCCGACGGCTGCAACGACCTGGGCCTCATGATCAGCACCGGCCGCGGCCAGACCGCCGATCTCGCCAAGGCGTTCGCCCACTACACCCGGGCATGCGACGCCGGCAGCGCGAGCGGTTGCATCAACGCCGCCTACGCCCAGCTCGACGGCGCCGGCACGCAGGTCAACCGGGCCGCCGCGGCGGCCGCGCTCACGAGGAGCTGCGACGCGGGGCTGTTCACCGCGTGCATCAGCCTCGGCCTGCTGTACGAGCGCGACAGCAGCGCCGCGGCGTCTCCCGATCGCGCGACCGCGCTCTTGCGCGACGCGCTGGCGCTGCAGCGCAAGGCGTGCGACGGCGGCGACGCGCGCGGCTGCGCCTATCTCGGCACGCTCTACGCGCGCGGCGCCGGCGGCAAGCCCGACGCGGCGCAGGCGTTCGCGACCTACCAGCGGGCGTGTACCGCCGGCAGCGATCTCGGCTGCGCGCTGCTCGCCGGCGCGCAGCTCACGGGCCAGGGCACGCCGCGCGACGACGCCGCCGCGCTGCGCGTCGCCGAGACCTCGTGCGGCGCCGGCGGGGCGGAGTCGTGCGTGCTCGCCGGCTGGGCCTACGCGCACGGCCGCGGCAGCCCCGCGAATCAGCCGCGCGCCGCGCAGCTCTACGCGACCGGCTGCACCGGCGGCAGCGGCCGGGCGTGCGCGGCGCTCGCCGCGGTGCCGGCCCAGGCCTCGGCCGAGACGCTGCACGGCTACGAGCGATCGTGCGCGCTGGGCTATCTGCCGGGGTGCATCCAGCTCGCGCAGAGCTACGACGCCGGGAGCGCGGTGCCGCGCGATCCCCAGCGCGCGCTCATGCTCTACCGTCAGATGTGCGCGCTGGACGAGCCGGCCGCGTGCATCTGGCTCGGCGCGCGCGAGGAGCAGCGGCCCGACAAGACCTCCGCCGCGACGTTCTATACGCGCGCCTGCACGACCGCCTTCACCGCGGGGTGCGGCAAGCTCGGCCTGCTCTATCTGTCGGGAACCGGCGTGCCGGTCGACGCGAAGCGAGCGTTCGGGCTCCTCGATCGCGGCTGCCGCGGCGGCGATCCCGTCGCGTGCGCGGCCCAGGCCCGGTTGTATCGCGACGGCCGCGGTACGCCGCGCGACCAAGGCCGCGCGCTGGAGCTCTCCGAGCGCGCCTGCGTGGCGCAGGTGTGGTCGGCGTGCCGTGAGGCGGCGCGGATCCACGCCGACCGAGGTGAGAAGGACCTGGCACGGGAGGGCTACACCACGGCGTGTCGTCACGGCGACGGCGACGCTTGCCACCAGCTCGATTGAGGGCGCCGACGCCGGCAGGTCCGCGGATCCGCTCGGGAGTGACGGCGAAATTTACCGCCGCACGCCAGCGATGGCGCAATCTATCGCCCCAGGATCCGCGCAGGAGCCGAGATGATCTCGCGGCTCGCCGCGCGAGAATCGCGGAGGCGAAGGCGAGGTTTTCGCGGCTCACGCAGCTCGGTGTTGACACTGACGACAAAGCTACGCTGGCAGTGCACGATCGGCTGGGCGGCGGCGGCGCCGGGTGCGCGCCCGGCCACGAACTTCGCGCGCCCCCGCCGGCGGCGCACCACCGACACTTCGGTCGTCACTCGCAGCGTTTTTCCACCGTACAGCTCCTGGCGCTCGCGTGTGCAGACACCGCAATGCACACGTCCTCGACGGTCAAATAGGTAATGCGCATCGCAAGCCGGTCACCCCGCAATCCACCACCGAAAATCTGAACTTGGCCTGGTGGATCGGTCCTGGCATCATGCGCATTGTCAGCATGGGGGACAGGAACATGGGAACGTCGACGTCGACGGCGCTGGACGAGCAGCCCGCCACCAAGCACCGGTTTGCGCACAACACGCAGCTACCGCCGCCTTATCAATACGCGATCGAGGATGCCGCCTTCCAGATGAAGATCCTCGACGATCGAGGCGCGCGCGACTACGACCGCGACTGCGCGCTGCTTCCGGCGATGTGGTTCTCGGCCACGTTGACCGCGCCGACGCGGAAGCGCTTCCTCTACCTGGTCCAGCACGAGACCGCGACCGGCCTGGTCGTCGTGATCATGCTGTTCGACCGCAGCGCCGCCGCCGTGGGCGACGACACCGGCGAGGGTCGAGATCTCCGGCTACCGCCGAGGGGCGCGTGGCTGCGGGCGGTGGTCGATGGCACGGTGCACGTGCTCACCTCGGATCTCTCGCTCAGCCGCAAGGCGATCACCGCGTGGATCGGCGGACACGAGCCACCGACCACGCCCGCGCAGCCGCCGTACACCTGATCGGGTATCGCGATAGCGAATAGCCCAGCTGGCCAAAACTTGGCCACCCGGCGCGCCGGGGCACACCGCCATCGCGGCACGTGCTCCGAGGCTGCGCCCGGGTGGATGCACGTGAATGACATACCCGCCCGGTATGGTCCCCGGGTGCAGCTGGTCGTCGCAGAGAAGCCGTCCGTGGCGCGAGATCTCGCGCGCGTGCTCGGCGTGCGGCCGACCGGCGAGCACTGGTTCGCCGGCGATGGCCACGTGATCACGTGGTGCATCGGCCACCTGGTCGAGCTCGATGAGCCGGCGGCGTACGACGCGCGGTGGCGAGCCTGGCGGCTCGATACGCTGCCGATGCTGCCCCCGGAGTTCCGGTTGCGGCCGTCGCCCCACGCGGTGGCGCAGCTGCGCGCGGTCACGCGGCTCCTGGCCGATCGGCGGTTCAGCTCGGTGGTCAACGCGTGCGACGCCGGCCGCGAGGGCGAGCTGATCTTCCGCTACGTCTATCAGTACGCAGGCGGCGGCCCGCCGGTCCGCCGGCTGTGGATCTCGTCGCTGACCGACGACGCGATCCGCAAGGGGTTCGCCGCGCTGCGGCCGGGCGCCCAGCTCGACGCGCTCGCCGATGCCGCGCGGTCGCGCTCCGAGGCCGACTGGCTGGTCGGCATGAACGCCACCCGGGCCGTCACAGCACGCGGGCGCGCCGCCGGCCACACGGCGCTGTACTCGATCGGCCGGGTCCAGACCCCCACGCTGGCGATGCTGGTGCGGCGCGAACAGGCGATCCGCAGCTTCGTGCCGCGCCCGTACTGGGAGCTGCGCGGCGAGCTGCGCACCGCCGATGGCGGGCGGTTCACGGCTGGGTGGCGGCGCGGTCCGGTCGCGCGGCTCGCCACCGCGGCGCTCGCCCAGGCGATCGCCGAACGCGACACGGCCCATGGCGCGGCGGCCGATCCGGTGGGGCCGCGCGTCGAGCAGCTGCGCGCACGCACGGTGCGCGAGCCGCCCCCGCTGCTGTTCGACCTCACGGCGCTGCAGCGCACGGCGAACCGGCGGTTCGGGTTCACGGCGGCGCGCACGCTCGAGATCGCCCAGGCGCTGTACGAGCGCCACAAGCTCGTGACCTATCCGCGGACCGATGCCCGCCACCTGTCGAGCGACGTCGCGCGCGAGCTGCCGGCGCTGTTCGCGCGGCTCGCCGAGCTCCCCGACTACGCGGCGTTCGCCGGCGAGCTGGTGGCGCACCCGCCGCGGCCGAGCCGGCGCGTGGTCGACGATGCCAAGGTCCACGACCACCATGCGATCATCCCGACCGGCCTGACCGGCGCGACGCGGCAGATCGACGCGCTCGATCGCGACGCGCGGCGGATCTTCGATCTGATCGCGCGGCGGTTCCTCGCGGCGTTCTATCCCGATGCCGAGTTCGCGATCACCGAGGTGTGGATCCGCGTCGGCGCGGCGGTCGCCGGCGAGCCACCGCCCGGGTTTGGCGATGCCGCGCTCGGGCCGCGGCCCCCGCACGACGACGCGGCGGCCGAGCCGGCGATGCTCGACCACCTGCCGCCGCCGCCAGATCGCTACTTCGCGCGCGGCAGGATCCGCGTCGCCGCCGGCTGGCAGGCGGTCGCCGGGATCAACGCGGCGAACGATCGGGCAAACGATCGGGCAAACGATCGGGCCGCCGCGGATGGCCGAGGAGAGCCCGAGCCGGTGCTGCCGGCGCTGGTCGTCGGCCAGCCGCTGTCGGGCACGTTCGCGCCGCTCGCCAAGCAGACCACGCCGCCGCCGCGCTATACCGAGGCCACGCTGCTCGGTGCCATGGAGTCGGCCGGCAAGGCGATCGACGACGAGGTCCTGCGCGCCGCGATGAAGGACGCCGGCCTCGGCACCCCGGCGACCCGCGCGTCGATCATCGAGACCCTGCTCAAGCGCGACTACCTCGCGCGGTCCCAGCAGCAGCTCGTGCCCACCGAGCTCGGCATCGCGCTGATCGACGCCGTGCCGGTCGCGAGCCTGGCATCGCCCGAGCTGACCGGCGCGTGGGAGGCCCGCCTCGCGCGGATCGCGCGCGGCCAGGATTCGCGCGCCGCGTTCATGGCCGACATCGCCGGTTACGTCGCCGAGCTCGTCGAGACCGTGCGGGGCTCGAGCCCACCCGCGCCGACCCAGGGGAGCCGCCCGGGATCGCAGCCCCCCGCCAGTCCACCGGACCCGCCGAGCCCAGCGAGCCGCGCCGGCTTGCAGAGCCTCGCGGCCAGCCGCGCGAGCTCCCCGCGCCCGACGAATCCGCCGGCCGCCGTCGGCGCGGCCACCGAGCTCGACTGTCCGCGCTGCCACCAGGGCGCGCTGCTCACCGGCGCGCGGGGCTGGGGCTGCGCGCGATGGCGCGAGGGCTGCGGGTTCGTCGTGTGGTTCGAGACCGCGGGGCGCCGGCTCACCGCCGCACAGCTGCGCGATCTGGTCACCCGCGGCAAGACGCGCAAGGCGCGGTTCGTGTCGGACCGCGGCGTCGAGCTCGATGGCCGGCTCGTCCTCGACCCGAGCGCGGAGGGCGGCGCCGCACGCCTCGAGCCGGTGGGGGGCGGCTGACCCGCGTTGCGCACCGCGAGGCCCTCGTCGCGCCGGCGCCGGCCGTGGCATAACGAGGCGTGAGCAAGTGCGTAGCCATCGTGAGTCTCCTGGCGATCTCCACCGCGGCGATCGCCGCGCCCAAGCTCGTCGCCGACGACCTGCCGGGCCCACAGCCGGAGGTCGCCGCCGGCGAACCCAAGGTCGACGTGCCGCCCGTCCCGGGGTTCGAGCTCCCGGCGACCGAGCCCGGCATGCACGGCGTGCGCGAGCTCCGCGTCCACGGCAAGGCGCTGCTCGGCACCGAGATCAAGGTCAAGGGCTACGTCACGTGGGTCTACAGCTGCGCGGCCTCGCTCGCGGCAGCCAACCCCAAGGCGTCGCCGGAATCGATCCGGACCGCGATCGAGAACGATCCGACGCTGTGCGGGCCGGCGAAGTTCTCCCTGGGCGACGCCAGGACGACGCCTGCCGACACCTCGATCTCGGTCGTGGACGTGCCGCGGCCAGCGTCGAAGAACGAGCGGCCGCGCGCGCCGAAGCCGGGGACCGCGGAGGGCGCCGCGTCGTCGGCGGCGCCGCATCTCGCGGTCGGCGAGCTCGTCGTCGTCACCGGCACGTGGACGACGCAATCCAAGCTCGGCGAGCGCAACACCAGCGGCCTCTTGAGCTTTCGCGCGGTTGACCACGCGGCGCCCAGCGCATCGCCCGCCGCGGCCGAACCGGCGCCGGCCGCCGCAGCTCCGGAGTCCGAGATCGGCGTCGTCACCAAGGTGCCGATGCGACCGCGGATCGACGATCAGGTCCGCAATGCCTCGGTCGAGCACACCAACCGCTGTATCCAGGCGATCAACGTCCGGAACTACGATGTTGCCATGACGGAGTGCCAGGCTGCGATCACAGCCTGGGATGGCAATCACCTGGCCTGGTACACACGGGCGACTGTCCACATGGCCAAGTCGGAGTGGCCGCAGGCGACCGCCGCGGTCGAGCACGCCGTCCAGCAGCGGCCTGACCTGGGCATGTATCAGCTGTACTACGGCCTCTCCCTCTACGAATCGATCCGCCAGGCCAAGGACCCCAAGGCGCCGGGCGTACCGACTCCCGATCGAGCCCGCGACGCGCTGCGACGCGCGACCAAGCTCGCGCCGGACCTGTGGCGGGCGCATTTCTATCTCGCCCGCGCCTATCGCGACGTCGATGACGCCCGGCGCGCCGCCGAGCAGTTCGCGCTGACGATCGCGACGCACTCGACCTATGAGCCAGCATACATCGCGCTGTGCGAGCTTTATCTCCGCTGGGATTACAACGACGAGGCGCTCGCGATCGCCAAGCTCGGCACCGCCAACGTGGCGGCGGCCGACGCTCCCGACGTCTGGTTCGAGCTCGGCAGGGCGTACAGCGCCACGCACGCGACCGCGCTTGCGATCGACGCTTTCACCAAGGCGATCGCCGGCAAGCCGGACGATCCGACCCCCAAGTACCAGCGCGGCCAGCTGTACTTCCAGCAGAACGACTTCGCGAACGCCAGGCGCGATCTCGAGGCCGTCGTTACATCGAACGACCCGCAGAGCGCAGCGATGAAGCCGGTCGCAGCACAACTGCTCACACAGATCGCGGCCAAAGTTCATTAGGAGTGTTGCCGATTGCCTGATCGGCCGCGGCCCGGGCTAGGATGGGCCGTGCACCCAGATCCCTCCGTCACGCCACGCCAGTCCGTCGCTCGCACCGCGCTCGCCGGCATCATCGGCAACGTGCTCGAGTGGTTCGACTTCGCGGTCTACAACGTGTTCATCGCGGCGATCGGCGCGCAGTTCTTCCCCGCGTCGAACCCGACCGCCCAGAAGCTCGGCGCCTACGTCGGGTTCGCGGCCGGGTTCCTCGGCCGGCCGATCGGCAGCCTCGTGCTCGGCGTCGTCGGCGATCGCATCGGCCGCCGCGCGCTGCTCACGCTGTCGGTCGCGCTGATGGGTGGCGCCACGCTGGCGATCGGGCTCTTGCCCACCTACGCGACGATCGGCATCGCCGCGCCGATCTTCCTGGTGTTGCTGCGCCTGATCCAGGGCTTCGCCGTGGGCGGCGAGTTCACCGGCTCGATGGTCTACACCACCGAGCTGTCGTCGCCGCTGTGGCGCGGCCTGGTGAGCAGCTCGACCGCGGCCGGCACCACGCTCGGCATCATGCTGGGCAACATCACGGCGTTGATCCTGAAGGGCCTGCTCACCACCGAGCAGCAGACCGCGTGGGGCTGGCGCATTCCGTTCATCGCCAGCGTGGTGTTCTGCATCGTTGGCTGGCTGCTGCGCCGCGGGATCAACGAGACCCCCGAGGGCGAGAAGGCGGTCCAGACCCGCACGCCGATCTGGTCGTCGCTGGTCACCGACTGGCGGGCGATGCTGCAGGCGTTCGGCATCGTCGCGATGACCAACGCGGCGTACTACCTGACGTTCACGTTCGCCGCCGAGCGCCGCGCCACGACCGGCAAGGGCAACGCCACGTTCTGGGCCGCGAACCTGCTCGGCCTCACCGTCGTGCTGCTCGCCAAACCGTTCGGCGGCTGGCTCTCGGATCGCATCGGCCGGCGGCGCCTGATGATCATCCTGACCGTCGTCGGCATGGCGGTGATCTTCGTCGCGCTGCCCCACCTGCTCGAGGGCTCGCCGTGGGACTTCTGGTACGCCCAGGTGTTGCTCGGCATCCCGTTCGGCATGGCGCTCGGGCTCCACGGCGCCATGCTCGTCGAGATCTTTCCGCTGCGCACGCGCGTCACCTCGATGAGCTTCGCGTACAGCGTGACGCTGTCGCTGTCGGGCGCGCTCGCGCCGATCGTCTCGATCTGGCTGCTCGATATCGTGGGCAACTCGATCGCACCGGCCTACTACATCGCGGCGTACGGCGTGATCGGCCTCGCGGTCCTGTTGCCGATGAAAGAGACCAACGCGCGCCGGCTCGATCAGTAGAGCGCGCGCGTGGCGGCCCCTCGTGCGAGCGATCGGGTGCCCCCGCCGACCGAGCCCGCGGGGCCGCGGCTCGCGTCGATGGATCAGCTGCGCGGGCTGGTGATCGTCCTGATGGCGCTCGATCACGTCCGCGACTTCTTTCACGCCGCCGCCTACCGGGGCGAGAACCCGCTCGACGTCGATCACACCACCGCCGTGCTCTACGCGACCCGCTGGGTGACGCACCTCTGCGCGCCGACGTTCCTGTTCCTCGCCGGCGTCGGCGCGTACTGGCGCGGCCATCGCGGCGGCGGGTTCCCGCGCGCGGCCCGGGCCGAGCTGTCGCGGTTCCTCGTGACCCGCGGGCTGTGGCTCCTCGTCCTCGAGCTGACCTACATCGCGTGGCTGGGCTGGTACATGTCGTTCGAGCCGGCGCGCTACCAGCTGCAGGTGATCTGGGCGCTGGGCGCGTCGATGATCGTCCTCGCCGCGCTGATCTGGCTGCCGCACGCGTGGATCGCCGCGCTCGGGATCGCGATCGTCGCGCTCCACAACGCGACCGACCGCTTCACCGCGGCCGATGCCGGCGCGCTCGCGCCGGTGTGGCAGCTGCTTCACCTCCAGGGGCCCCTTGCTGGCTTCGCATCGATCCAGGTGCGAGTCGGTTATCCGCTGCTGCCGTGGCTCGGCGTCCTGCTGCTCGGCTATGCGTTCGGGCCGATCGCGATGGCGCCGGCCGCGCGGCGGCAGCGCTGGCAGCTGCGCCTCGGGCTCGGCGCGCTGGCCGCGTTCGCGATCCTGCGCGGCGGCAACCTCTACGGCGATCCCACGCCGTGGCTCCCCCAGCGCGACGCGCTGCGGTCGATGGGCGCGATCGGCAACGTCCAGAAGTATCCGCCGAGCCTGGCGTACGTGCTGGCCACGCTCGGCGTCGCCATGCTCGTGTGGCGCTGGCTCGATCGCCGCGCGCCGCGCACGCTCGGCTGGCTGACCGTCCTGGGCGCGGTCCCGATGTTCGTGTACCTCCTGCACCTGCCGCTGATCCACGGCCTGGCCGCGGCGTTTCATCAGGTGCTGCGCGGCGACGGCGGCTGGCTTTTCGGCGCGCGCTACATGGCCAATGGCGGCGGGGTCATCGGCGCCCGGCTCGCGCACGCGCCCGGCTGGCCCGACGCGCCGGGCTTCTCGCTCGCCGTGGTCTACCTCGTGTGGATCGGCGTGATCGCGCTGCTCTACCCGCTCGCGCGCTGGTTCGCCGAGGTCAAGCGCCGCGACCGGCGCTGGTGGCTCAGCTACGTCTGACGTTCAGGGGTGCTCAAGAGGCGTCGAACAAAGGGGTCGGGGCCTTGGCTCAGGCGCACCGCCCGGTTGACGTCGACCTGGGCCTTGACCTTGACGGAAGTCGTTGAGGTTGACGTGGCCGTACGTCGAGGTCAACCTCAACGTCTCCTGGAGACGTTTCCAGGCTTTGTTCTACACGTCTTCAGTGGTGCGTCGTTGACGTGGAGGACGCGGGTGATGACGACCACCCATGCTGGTCTTGCTGCTGGTGCTGCCGCTCCTGCTCCTCCTGTTGCTGCTGCACGACCAGCGCGGCCATGCCGGCGCCGGTGGCACCATGGCCCGCTGTGCTGGGTGCCGCGCCGCACACGCACCCCACGTTGTTCGCCATGATGACGACGGAGTCGAGGCCAAGGCCGATGTCGTGACATCGGGTCGAGCACGAGGCGGCGGCGTCCTTGGGCACGTGGACAGCCCTGTCGGTACCGACGGTGGCGGCACATCCGGCGATCGACAGGCCGGCGATCAGAACAACAGCTTTGAGCATGGCCGGCGATGCTATCGAATCGCGCTGCGAAAAGCCTGGCAAGGTGCGGTTCGTCGCGCGGAGATCTGTGTACGGTCAAGGGATGCGCTGTGTGCTGCTGCATGGCTTCGCGGGAGATCCGGCGAGCTGGGATGAGGTCGCGATCGAGGGCGACCGCATCGCCCTGCCCGGACACGCCGGCGGCGGGCCGCTCGCGAACAGCTGGGCCGGCAACCTCGCCGCGATCGCCGCGCGGATCGGCGCGTGCGACGTGGTCATCGGCTACTCGCTCGGCGCGCGGGTCGCGCTGGGCCTGGTCGCCGGCGGGTTCGCGCCGCGCGGCGTGTTGATCAGCGTGAACCCGGGGATCGCGGACGCCGAGCGCCCGGCCCGGCGCGCCGGCGACGCCCGGTGGGCCGCGCTGGCGCGCCACAGCGGGACCGCGGCGTTCATCGCGGCCTGGGAGGCGCAGGCGCTGTTCGCGACCCAAGCGCGGGCGGCACCGGCGGTCCGCGCGGCGCGGCACGCCCGGCGGCTGGCACTCGAGCCCGAGCAGCTCGCCCGCAGCCTCGAGACGATGGGCCTGGCGGAGATGCCGGATTACCGCGATGCCGTCGATCACCGGTTCGCCCTGATCGCGGGCGGCGACGACGCGAAGTACGTGGCGATCGCGCGCGCGCTCGGGGCGCCGCTCGAGATCGTGCCTGGCAGCGGGCACGATCCGCTGCTGGAGCAGCCGGCGGCGCTGAACCTCGCGATCCAGCGGGCGATTCGCGGCGGCGCAAGGCGAGATCCAGCGGCCGGCGGGTGCTAGCTTCTGGCGCCACATGAATGTCCTGGTGATCGGCGGCAATCGCTTCATGGGCGTGGGGCTGATCTGGCGGCTTTTGTGCGGTGGCCACCGCGTCACCGTGCTCAACCGGGGCAACCTGGGCGATCCGTTCGGCGACCGCGTGGAGCGGATCCGCGTCGACCGGTCGAGCGACGCGTTCGACGCCGCGCTCGCCCGCCGTACGTTCGACCGCGTCGTCGACTTCGCGACGTTCTCGGCCGCCGACGCCGAGCGCGCGGTCCGGGTGTTCGCCGGCCGGGTCGAGCACGCGGTGTTCATCTCGACCGGCCAGGTCTACCTCGTGCGCGAGCGCTGCCGGTGGCCGGCGCGCGAGACCGATTACGACGGCCCGACGATGGCGCAGCCACCGTCGCCCGCCGACCACGATGACTGGGCCTACGGCATCGGCAAGCGCGCGGCCGAGGACGTGCTCGCCCGGTCGCCCGCGCTGCCGGCGACCCGGCTGCGGATTCCGGTGGTCAACGGCGAGCTCGATCCGCGGCAGCGCGTGGCGTCGCTCTTGTGGCGCCTGCTCGACGGCGGTCCGCTGCTGGTGCCGCGCGCCGATGCGATCGCCCGCCACATCTACAGCGGCGCCGTGACCCTGGCGATCGCGCGCCTGCTCGAGGCGCCGCCGCGGCCGGGCCAGGCGTTCAACCTGTCGCAGGCCGAGCAACCGACGGTGCGCGAGCTGATCGAGCGGATCGCCGAGCGCGCCGGCGCGCGTGCCGAGCTGGTCGAGCTGCCGCCGGAGACGCTCGAGGATGCCGGGCTGTCGGTGCACGCGGCGTCGCCGTTCTCGAGCGCGTGGATGTCGGTGCTCGATCCGGCGCGCGCGGTGGCCGTGCTCGGCTTCGAGCACCCGGCGCTCGACACCTACCTCGACTCGATCATCGCCAGCTTGTTCGCGACGTGGCCCGGCGAGCCCCCGGCGGGATACGCGCAGCGCGGCCGCGAGCTCGAGCTGGTGCGCAGCCGCGGCGACGCGCGCTCCTAGGAGATGGGATCCCCGACGTCCGAGGCAGCGGACCCCTGCCGCAACTCCATCGTCCGACGCTGTCAGTCGCAGCCGTCGGGGCCACAGGTCGCGCCGTCGGCGAAGCTCTCGAGCTTGGGCGCGTGATCGGCCCACGCGCGGTCGAGCGCGCCGAGCAGGACGTCGGCCGGCTGCGCCCCCGAGACGCCGAGCCGGCCGCCGAGCACGAAGAACGGGACGCCCGAGATGCCGAGTTCGCGCGCCAGCGCCTCGTCCTGACGAACCTGGGCGGCGTAGCGGTCGCTGGTGAGCACGGCGCGCGCGTCCTGCTCGTCGAGCCCCGCCTCGATCGCGAGCTTGACCAGCACCTCCGGATCGCTGATCGCCTGGCCCTCGGTGAGGTACGCGCGCATCATCCGCTCCTTGAGCGCGTCTTGCGCGCCGCGCTCGTGCGCCAGGTGCAGCAGGCGGTGGGCATCGAACGTGTTGCCCGGGAGGATGCGATCGAACCGGAGCTCGAGGCCCGCCTTCGCGCCGCTCGCCACCACGCGGTCCACCATGACCTGGGCCTGCGCGGGCTGCGTGCCGTACTTCCTGGCGATCCGCTCGATGAAGTTGACCGGGCCCTCGACCACGCGGGGCGCCGATGGATCGAGCTCGAACGCCCGCCAGACGATCTCGACGTCCTCCTTGTGGGCGAACGTGCCCAGCGCCCGCTCGATGTGGCGCTTGCCGATGTAACACCACGGGCACGCGATGTCGGACCAGATATCCACGCGGAGCTTCGACATGGCGAAGACCGTAGCTCCGCGCGAGCGGCGGCGCACCTGGCCACACGGCCAAGCTGACCGGGCGGCCAGGTTCTTTCATCGCCTGCCGGTGAGTACGCGCTGCGTGACCCGCGACCTTGCGCGCGGCGACCACGGCCACGGCGTGGCGACGAGCGATGGCGCGTGCTCGCCGCCTATGCCCGCGTGTGGGGGCCGATGGCCGCGGTGGGATCCGCCTGGCGGGCGGCCCCTGGACGTGGAGCTGGCGCTCGTTTACTTCTTGATGACGCCGCACGCCACGCGGTCGCCCGCGTTGCCGGTCGGATCGGTCTTGCCGTCGTCGGGCTTGGCGTGAATCATCAGCGCGGTCCCGCCATTGGTGAACACCGAGTGCTCGCCGTCGGTCAGGGTGACGCCCGGCGCCACGATCGTCGCGGTCGCGCTGCCCTTGGCGTCGACCGTGAAGCCCGGAATGTCACCGGCGTGCGCGCCGTCGGGAGTGCCGAGCCCGTGCTTCTTGTGCTCGGGATTGAAGTGACCGCCCGCCGACTTGAAGTCGGGGCCGTCGCACTTGGCGGTCTCGTGGATGTGGATCGCGTGCTCGCCCGGCGTGAGCCCCTTGACGGCCAGCGTGATCTTGACCCCGGCCGGATCCGACGCCAGCTTGGCCGTGCCGACGGCCTTGCCCGTGCCATCGGTCAGTTTGACCGTGATCGGCTTGGCGGCCGCCATCTTGGCCGGCTTACCGGGAGCTTTCTCATCGGCCATCGCCGGGCCCACGAGCGCAGGCATCAGCATCATCGAGAGTAGGAGCTTCTTGGTCATGGGCGCAGTTTCAGTCGTCGCTGCGACGGCGTCCACGCCGGGACGCCACGAACTGCCGTGCCCGGGCCCTTCCGTATGGCCGGCTCACAAAAGTGAGATGGATCGCGGCGGCGTCCTCCGGCTATGATGCCAGGGTGCTGGCAGTCGATCCTGGTGTCCCTGTGGTTGCGCGAGGCACGCGGCGGTGGGTCACGATCGCGGCTTCGATCGCGGTTCACGGCGCTGCGCTCAGCCTCGCGATCGCGTTTGCGCCCGCCAAGGACGCGCCGGCGCCACCCGAGCTCGAGCTGATCCCGATCGCGATCGTCACGCCCCCGCCGCCCGTCCTGCCGCCGCCGTCGGGCGCCGGCCGGATCGTCGCCGACCGGCCGACCGGCGACGCCGGCACGCGCGGCCGCCGGGGCCATGGCCGCGAGCCGCCGCAGCGGGCGCAGGCTCGCGTCGCCCCGATCCAGGCCGTCCCGGCCCCGTTCTCCGAGCTCTCCGTACACTACGACGCGCCGGCCAGCCAGGATCGGGCAAGCTCCGGCGGCACCTCCGAAACCGGCCTGGGCCTCGGCGTCGCCGGCGCAGGCACCGGTGAGATCGGCGTCGGCGGCCTCGACGTCCCGCCCGCGCCGGCTTCGGCGCACTCGCTGGCGCGCCCCCCCAAGTCGAAGTTTCCCTACGACCACTGGAGCTTCCTGGCGCCGCCGCAGTTCATCGGCTCCAAGGTCCTGCTCGAGCTCACCATCGATCCACGCGGCAACGTGCGGAAGTGCCGGGTCGTCCACAGCGTCGATCCCTCGATCGACCAGCGCGCCGTGGCCGCCGCGTCGAGCTTCGAGTTCCACCCCCAGCTCGATGACGACGGCCAGCCGATGTGGGGCCGGATCCGCTGGGAGTTCGAGATCACCAGCCAGACCTGACCCGGTCGGCCCGGCCCGGCGCGCGGTCGCGGCCATGCGATCTCCGCATAACTGCAAATTCGCTGGATTGCGTGCTGTCACCTGGCTGTCAGCGTTTGCCCGTCATTATCTATCGCGCGCCAGGTCGCCGTCGTGAATAGTTGTGCTGGCCCGTCATGTCGCGGTGTTTTCACGCAGAGATAGCGGACGGTGTGCTGCACGGCAGACTGTCCGACGCCGAGCTCGCTCGCGTGCTCAAGCACGCCGCGGGCTGTGCGAAATGTCGCCGCCTGCTCGCGCGCCCCGGCCCGCCCGCCGGCGATCCGCTCGCCGTCGGCAGCGACGCGATGGACGCGATCCAGGATCGGCTCACCGCGTGGCGCGCGGCGCGGCGTGCGCCGCTGATGCCGGCGTTTCCGTGGCACCAGGGCCACGAGGTCGACCGCTACGTGATCACGCGCAGCGTGGGCGGCACCGAGGACGGCGTGATCTACGAGGCGTTCGATCCCGAGCGCGAGGACCGCGTCGTGGTCAAGCAGCTCGATCTCCACGTCGACGATCCGGCGACCCCGGCGCTCATGACCCTCGCCCAGCAGCTGTGCAAGTTCTCGCACCCGCGGGTCCTGCAGATGCGCTCGGTCGGCGTCCACGCCGGGTTCGTCTACGTGGTGCACGAGTTCGTCAAGGGCGCCGCGCTGTCGCAGACCGGCGGCGACGATCCGCGCCCGGTGATCGCGCTGTTCGCCGAGGCCGCGCGCGGCCTGGCCGCGGCCCACGACGCCGGCATCGTCCACGGCTGCTTCTCGGCCACGAGCTGCGTAGTCGGCCGCGATGGCCACGTGCGCGTGCTCGACTTCGGGATCGGCGAGGCCCGCGTCCACCGCATCGCCGCGACCGCGGCCCAGGCCCGCCGCGACGACGACTGGACCGTGTCCAGCAGCCAGATCAGCAGCGAGGACTCGTTCGTGGGCTTCGTGCCGCGCCGCCGGCACCAGACGAGCGGCCAGTTCGAGTCGATCGTGCTCGCCGCCGGGCCGACCTCGCTGGGCCCGCGGATCTACGCGGCTCCCGAGCTCGTGCTCGGCGCGCCGCCGTCGCCGGCCGCCGATCAGTTCGCGCTGTGCGCGGCGCTGTTCCACCGGCTGTACGGCGCTCCGCCGTTCGCTGGCGACACCGTGGCGCTGTGGCTGCGCGAGCTGCTGGCGGGGCGGGTCGCCCGGCCGGCACCTCGCGGCGACATTCCGCCGGCGGTCCACGCGGCGCTGCTGCGCGGCCTCGCGCGCGATCCCGCGGCGCGGTTCGGTCACCTGGCGGAGCTGGCCGCTGCGCTCGAGCGGCGCGCGCTGGGCGGCGGGCGCCGCGCGGTCGCCGCGGTCACCGCGGGCATCGGCCTCGCCGCGGTCGGCCTCCTGGTCGCGGGCGCGCAGTCCAGCGGCGGCGGTGGCGCTCGCGACGCCGGTGGCTGCGACCAGCGGCTCGCCGGCTGGGACAACCTGTGGAGCGCGGCTCGCCAGGACGAGCTGTCGCGCGCCAGCGGCGGCGCGGCCGATACCTGGCCGGTGCTGCGCGCTCGGTTCGATGACTGGTTCGGCGCCTGGCGCAACGCGACCCACGGGTTCTGCGCACAGCCCGAGCGCGTGCCGGCGGCCTGCGCCGCGCGCGCCCGCACCGCCGCGGCCGATCTGCTGCAGCTGGCCGACGACGGCGCGCCGAGCCGGCTGGTCCGCGCCGCCGCGGCGGTCGACGCGCTGCCGACGGCCTCGCAATGCACGAGCGCCGCGCCATCACCGGCCACCGCGCCGCTCGCGGCGATCCAGGCCGACCTCCGCCGCCGCCTGGGCCTGTTCGACGAGGCCGATCCCCTGGTCGCCCGGCCGTCGGACGATCCGGCGCAGCGCAGCTACCAGTCCTTGGTCCGCGGCCACACCGCCGCCGATCGCGGCGACGTGATCGAAGCGCGCCGGCTGTTCGAGAACGCGACGTTCGAAGCCGCCGCCGCGCGCCAGCCCGAGCTCGCCACGTCGGCCGCGCTGCAGCGCCTGGCGCTGGCGTGCTCGGCGCCCGAGCGCGGCCTGTGGAGCGGATACGTCGCGGCGCAGCTCGCGCCGGGCTCGCGTGCAGCGTCGGCCCAGACCGCCTACCGCGGCGCGCTCGCCGACAGCCTGACCTGCGAAGGCAAGCTCGCCGAGGCGATCGCGCTGCGCCAGGATCTCGCCCACGCGAGCCACGGCGAGGCCACCGCCGACGCCGCCGCGGCCGCCCTCGGCCTCGCGCAGCTGCTGATCGCGCACGGCGATCTCGCCGGCGCCGAACCCGCGGCGCGCGACGCCGCCGCCATCTATGCCCGCGTCTGGGGCGCGCATCATCCCGAGGCGCAGGCCGCGCGGCTGACCATCGCCGAGACCCAGCTCGCCTCGCCGGCGCAGCTCGCCTCGGCGTCGGCCGAGGTCGAGCGCGTGCTCGCCGAGCTCGCCGATCGCCAGGACGCCGACGCGATCCGCGCCCGCGCCCTCCTGCTGCAGGGCCGGATCGCCGACGCGCGCGGCGATCGCGACGCGGCGCTCGGCCTGTTCGCCCGCGCGAATCAGCAATATGAAGCCGCGCTCGGCGGCACCCACCCCGCGCTCGCGGGCGCGCTGCTCACCACGGCCGACCTCCAGCTCGCGGCGGGCCGCGACCAGGACGCCGAGGCCAGCTACCGCCAGGTCGCGGCCATCTTCGACACCCTCGGCCAGACCGAATCGGCCGCGATCGCGCACGCCCGCGCGGGCATCCTCCTGGCGCGCTGGGGCGCCCGGCCACCGGCCGATGCCGCCGCCACGCTGCAGTGGGGCCTCGCGCCGACCGGCGACGCGCTCGATCCCGCCGTCGCCGGCTGGGCCGCCGAGCAGCTCGGCCGCGGCGCCGCCGACCGCAACGATCTGCCCACCGCCCTCGCCCACTACCGCGCCGCCACCACCGCCTGGCAGCAGAGCGGCGACCTCCGCGGCCTGGCCACGGCGCGCACCGAAGCTGCCCTGCTCGCCGCGCGGCTGCACGTCCCCGACGCGACCGCGCTGATCGAACAAGCGTTGCCGGCCGCCACGGGCGCCGCCAAGCCGCGGCTGCAGCTCGCGCTCGCCAAGCTGCTGTGGCCGGTACAGCGCGACCGCGCGCGCGCCCTGGCCCGCGCCGCGCTCGCCGATCTGCCGGACGGCTCCACCGACGCCGCCGAGCTCACGCGCTGGGTGAACCGCCGCGACGACCGCTGACCGAGAACGCCGAGCTTGACGGCGTCCTCCGATCGTCACCCGCGCGGCGGAGCCAGGTGAACGACGGCTGGACGCCGGGAACCGGGACGGTCTTGCCGGGGCTCTCGTCCTTCGGATACAGCGGGTTGTCCTGCCAGCACACCGGGCCGACACCCGTGTAGCCAGTCTTGCACTTCGGATAGCCCAGCGCGCCGTCCTTGTCTTCGTCGCGGTTGCAGGCGCCATCGCGCAGCGGCTGCACGCGGTGCCACACCGGCCCCACACCCTGGAATCCAGGCTTACACGGCGCGTAACACAACAGACTGTCGAGGTCGTAAGATGGCTTGTCGGCCGGGTCACCTCGGCAAGGATGTCGAAGTGGCGCGGGTCACCGCACCGTGATCTTCCAGTCGCGGAGCTCGTAGCGGGCCTCGCGCGCGGCGGTCACGTCGCTGTCGTAGTTGCCGGACAGCCCGGGCAGCGGCCCGCCGCCGTCCAGCGCGACGATCTCGTACTCGCCGATCAGGTCGACCTGCCAGTCGAGGTCACCGTCCGCGTGGCCGCACGTCGGTTCGCCGGGACAGCGCATCACGAGGCTGCCGTCCCGGTAGAGCCAGACGATGGGGCGGCCGCGGCCCCCGGAGACGTGGACGCGCAGGTGCTCGCCGACCTTGGCCGAGCGGGGGCCGTCCCTGCCGTCGTGGCTGGGGGCGCCGCGGACGACGACGCCACCGGGCGCGGTCGTGACCTCGAGCGCCAGGGCGACCACGCGCGTCGCCGACCACAGCCAGAGCCCGAGCACCGCCGCCAGCGCGGTCACCGGCGCGGCGAACCACGCCCGCCAGCGCTGCGGCCGCGGCGCGGTCGCAGCGAGGACCCGGTCCTCCCAGCCCGGCGGCGGCTCGTGCTCGTCGCCCAGGTGCTCGAGCGCGGTCTCGATCCGCACGAGCGGCGAGGGACGCGTGATCGGCTCGGTCATAGCGCCCCTCCGGTCCGCGCCTCGATGCAGGTCTTCAGCACCGGCAGCGCGCGCTTGACCTGCGCCTGCAGCGTACCCGGCTTTTTCTGGCACACGGTGGCCATGTCCTCGAACGTGAAGCCCTGCTGAAACCGCAGCAACAACGCAGCGCGCACGGGCGCGCGCAGCGCATCGAGGCACCGCCTCAGCGCCTGGCGCAGCCGCGCGTCATCGATCAGCTCGCTCGGTAACGGCCGCGGATCGGCCACCGCGGTCGCGTCGCCGCTGGCGATGTGCGTCTTGGCCCGACGGCGCGATTTCGCGGCATCGAGCACGCGGTGGCGCGCGATTCCGAAGATCCACGACCGCACGGTCGATCGACGCTTGAACGTCGCCAGATCGCGATGGGCCTCGATGAACACCTGCTGGTGGACATCGTCTGCCAGGTTCACGTCACGCAGGTTTTCGCGACAGTAGCGGTACACCGCCGCGCCGTGGCGCTTCATCAGGAGTCGCAGCGCTGTTGTCATATCCCCCTTGGCGACGAGATCGAGCAGATCACTATCTGGATCCGGCGACATTCGTTCTGCCCTGGCCACCAAGCTGAGTGAATTCCATCACATCCGAAGCGCAGGTTCAACGGATGCCCCGCCCCCGCGCCTGCCGCGACGGGTTGCGCCGCGCGGCCTCGCGGTGGGTGCCCTGCGCCGCGGCCGACTGCCGCGTGCCGCGGCACCCCATCGACCATTCGCGTTCGATGGCGACCCAAGGATGCCGTAGCGGGCCGGCGCGACACGACTCAACATGAGCGCATGCGCATGTATGCAGCGATCGGGCTCGCGTGTGTTCTGTGGGCGGGGCTGGCGGCGGCCGAGCCCGCCGCCGGCCACCTGACCGGCGTGGTCACCGACCTCGCGACCGGCGCGCCGGTTGAAGGTGCGAACGTCCACGTCTCGGATGGCGCAGGTCACGCACGCGTCGTGGTGACCGACCGCGCGGGCCGCTACGCGATCGACGTCGCGCCCGGCAGCTACGACATCGCGTTCGGCGACGGCGACGCGCGCACGACCGACCACGTCGCGGTGGCGTCCGATCACCCAGCATCGCTCGACGGCCTGATCAACACCCTCGCCGGCGAGGTGATCGTGATCCAGGAGCACCGCCCGCCCGCGGTGCCGGCCCAGCCCAGGAACGTTTCGGAGCGACGGGCCCCGCCCTACAGCGACGCGGCGATCCTCCAGGATGCCTGGACGCGGGCCTGGATGCTGCTCGACGTCAGCCCCGCCGGCGAAGTGACGCGGTTCAAGTTCCTGAAGCAACCCGGCTACGATCTCGAGACCATCGCGGCGGCCGAGGTGTGGAAGCTCCGGTTCTCACCGGCGCGCGACGACCGGGACCGGGCCATCGCCACCTGGTTCGTGTGGAAGATCGAGTGGCCGTCGCCGGGGTGGCTCCTGGCGCACGGCCTGCCCCTCACGACGATGCCGCTCATGACCGGCGTGCCGCCGCGCTCGACCGCCGACAAGGTGCCGTGCCTGGGCAGCGGCCCCCTGAACCTGTCCTCGGTGTACCCGGTCTATCGCGATTGCTCGACCCCCGATCTGTCGCTCGCGCCGTACCTGCCGTGGATCACCCGGCCGTGAAGCGTGCGCCGCGCGGGTGCGTGCTATCGTCGGCCCCCGCGCGGTACTCCAGTGTCCGAAGACACGCTACAAACCCATACGATCGATCCGCTCGAAGCGCGGGTCCTGGCGTTCCGGCAACAGCCGGAGGGCCGGGGATTCACAGAGCTGCGCCAGGAGTTACGCGATGCGGGCCGCGGCGAGCTGCTCGCCGACGTGTGCGCGACCTGGGCGTCGCACGAGCGTGATCCGCTGCGCGCCGCCGACGCCTGGTCGGAGGCCGGCGAGGCGATGGTCGTGCTCGGCGAGACCGCGACGGCCGTCGCGTACCTGCGCACCGCGCTCGAGCTCGATCCGGCCAACGACCGCGCGACCGATCGCTTGCTCGAGCTGGTCGAGCCCGACGATCCGGCGCTCGCGGTCGAGATCATCGAGCACGAGCTCGCCGAGCTGGCGCAGCTGTCCGAACCGGGCCGCAAGCGGCCGGGGGATCCGCGCCGCAAGGCCGAGGTCGTGCAGCGCCGCGCCGCGCAGCACCGCCGCGCCGCCGCGCTGTGGAACGCGCAGCTCGGCCGCGTCGATCGTGCGCTGTGGCACTTCCAGCAGGCGTGGAAGCTCGAGCCGCAGCGCACCGAGGCGCTCGAAGCCGCGCGCCAGCTGTACCGCTCGCTGGGTGACGAGGCCATGGTCGGCAAGCTGTTCCAGGCCGAGCTCGACGTGCTCGCCAGCGATCGCTCGCCACCCGCCGCGGCGCGCAAGGCCGCGATCCGGCTCGAGCTCGGCGCGCTCTGTGTGCGCGGCAAGGATCTCGACGCCGCGGCGGCGCACCTCGAGGAGGCCGCGCGGCTCGATCCGTCGTCGATCGCGGTGTCCGAGAAGCTCGCCGAGGTCTACGCGACGCCCGGGTTCCGCGACGACACCGGCGACGGCGCGTGGCGCCACAAGGCGAGCGAGCTGTTCGTCGAGGTCGGCCGCCGGCGGATGGCATCGCGCGACGCCGCGACCGGCATCAACTACCTGCGCCGCGCGATCGGGATCGATCCGTACTCCAGGCCGAGCGCGATCGCGCTGGAAGAGGCGCTGTCCGAGACCGCGCAGTGGCCCGAGCTCGACCGCATGCTCCGCCACCGCAGCGCCGTGGTGCAGGACCCCGCCGAGCGCGCCGAGGTGCTGCGCCGGCGCGCCGCGCTGTACCGCGACCAGCTGCCCGACCGCGCCGCCCTGATCGAGGTGCTCGGCGAGCTGGTGGGCTACGAGCCGCCCCGCGGCGAGGCCGCGCGCGCGCTGCGCGAGCTGCTCCGCGCCGATCAGGCGTGGGAGGCGCTGTCGCGGCTGATGGAGGGCGAGATCAACGCGCTCGCCCAGGATCCGGCGACGCCGGCCAGCGTGCTGGTCGACGAGATCCTCGAGCTCACCACCATCGCGCGCGAGCACATGGGCGATCGCGATCGCGCGGCCGAGCTCCTCCACCAGGCGCTCGGCGTCGATCCGACCCACCCGGAGGCGCTGGCGCGCTACGTCGATCACTTCCGCGAGCGCCGCGACTGGCGAGGCCTGATCGAGCTCATGGAGTTCGCGCTCGACAACGTGCGCGAGGCCGGCGCCGGCGCCGACGAGCTGGCGCGCCGGCTCGAGGAGATCGCGCAGCTCGCCGAGCTCCGGCTGGGCGACATCCCGCGCGCGATCGAGGCGTGGCAGCGGATCGCGGCGCTCGAGCCCGGCAGCCCCAAGGTCGCCGAGGCGCTGCGCCGGCTGTCGGCGCGCGCGAAGATGTGGGAGCAGCTGGTGGCGAGCCTCGAGGACGAGGTGGCCGCCGCGCCGGGCCCGACCCAGCGCACCGGCGTGCTGAAGAAGATGGCGCAGACCTACCGCGAGCGCCAGATCGAGCCGCGCCGCGCGATCGCGCTGTACGAGCAGATCCTCGGCGACAACGCGGACGACGATCAGACGCTCAAGCCGCTCGCCGAGCTGTACGAGCGCGAGGGCGACGACGCCGGCCTGGCCAGCACGCTGCGCCGGATGCTCGAGCTCGAGGATCGCCGCCTGGCCCAGGCCATGGCGCGCGCCGGAAAGCCCGCCGAGGCCACGCGCGAGTGGCCGCCCGCCAAGCGGGCCGAGCGGCTGACCATGCTGCGCCGGCTCGCGATCCTGTACGAGACCCGGCTCGCCGATGTCGACGGCGTGGTCTACGCGGCGAGCGCGGTGCTGGAGCTCCTGCCCGGCGATCGCGACGCGCTCGAGCGCATGGAGCGCGTGCTCGACAAGGCCGGCGATCCCAGGCTCGAGCAGACGCTCGAGTACCACGTCGCGGCGTCGAGCTCGCCGGCCGAGCGCGCCAAGCTGCTCCGGCGGCTCGCGCGGATCGCCGCCGAGCGCGGCGACGACGTGACCGCGCTCGAGCGCTGGGAGCACACGCTGCGGGCCTCGCCGGCCGATCGCGAGGCGCTCGCCGAGCTCGCCCAGCTCTACGAGGCCGCGGAGCGCTGGCCCGAGCTCGCGCAGGTGCTCGAGCGGCTCGATGGCGGGCGCCCGCTGCCCACCGCGGGCACGCCGGACGCGGCGGTGCGCGCGGTCGAGCTCGAGCGCTACGCCCGCGTGCTCGACGACCGGCTCGGCGACGCCGCGCGGGCGACCCGGGCGTGGCACCGCGTGCTCGAGCTCCTGCCCAGGAACCGCGCCGCGCAGGCCGCGCTGGCCCGGCTCTACCGCGCCGCCTCGAAGTGGCGCGAGCTGGCCGACGTGCTCGGCATGCAGGTCCAGCTGTTCGCGCAGCGGATCGCCGCCGAGGACGCCGGGCGCGCCACCGCGGCGGCGATCGACCGCGCCGAGATCCTCGAGCACAAGCTCGGCGCGCCGGGCGAGGCGATCAAGGTGCTCGATCACCTGATCGGCGAGCTCGACCCCAACCACCTCGGCGCGCACACCGCGCTGCGCCGGCTCTACGAGGCGCGCGGCGAGTTCGACGCCGCCGTGCGGGTCGCCGAGCGCGAGATGTACCTGGCGCCCGAGCCGGCCCGAAAGATCGCCCGCGGCCTCGAGATCGGCCTGCTCTGCCGCGACCGGCTCGGCAACCCGACGCGCGCGCTGCAGGCGTTCAAGCGCGTGCTCGAGCTCGATCCGGCCAACGACGAGGCGCTCGCCGCCGCCGCGGAGCTGCTCGCCCGGCTCGGCAAGTGGAAGGACCACGTCGCGATGCTCGAGCGCATGCTCGCGCGGATCGCGCCCACCGGGACCTCCGGCGGGCCGAACGCCGACGCGCGCCGCGCGATCGTCCAGCGGATCGCGGCGGCCACCGCCGACAAGCTGGGCGATCCCAAGGCGGCGTTCCGCTGGTGGCACCGCGCCCACGACGAGGCACCCGACGCCCAGACCCTGGCCGACGTGCGGCGCGCCGGCGAGAGTTACGGGCTGTGGCGCGAGCTGTGCGAGGTGCTCACCGACGAGCGCAAGCGGCTGATCGTGCTCGGCGGCCCGGGCGCCGGCCCCACCGAGCCCGCGCGGTTCGTGGCGCTGTCGCGCGAGCTCGCCGGGCTCTACGAGCGCAAGCTCGGCGACCGGCCGCGCGCGATCACGGTGCTCGCCGAGGCGCTGGCCGCGGCGCCGCGCGAGTGGGCCCTGCTCGGCGAGCTCGATCGGCTGGCCGCCGAGATCGATCACCGGCCGTCGTGGAAGGCCGTGCTCGATGCCTACGACGTCGCGATGCCGGCGGCGTCGCCCGACGAGCGCGTCGCGCTGTGCCTGCGACGGGCGCGGCTGCAAGACGATCGGCTGGGCGATCCCCGGGCCGCGGTCGCCGAGGTGCTCGCCGCGTTCTCGTGGGCGCCCGACCGCGACGACATCCGCGACGCGCTGCTCGCGCTGGCCGGCAAGGCGCGCGCGTGGAGCGAGGTGATCGCCGTCGACGCCGCGCTGATCGAGCGCGCGGCCACCGCGGCGCGCCGGGTCGAGCTGTTGCGCCGCAAGGCCCAGGTGATCGAGGACCAGCTGAAGAACGCGCCGCGCGCGTTCCGCACCCACCTGATCGCGCTGCTGATCCAGCCCGACGATCCCGACACCACGTCGCACCTGTGGCGGCTCGCCCGCGTGATCGGCAAGTACCGCGATCTCGATCGCGTGCCCGGCGCGGAGCCCCCGCCCGCCGCGATCCAGACCGACGCCGCGCTGGCCGGCGCCGTCGCCGCGTCCGGCCGCGCCGTGGGCACCGCCACCCCGATCCGCCCGGTGATCCCGTCGCGCCTGGCGACCGAGCCGCTGAGCGACGCCGATCTGTCGCCCGAGACCCTGGCGATCGGCGATTCGACCCAGCCGATCGACGTCGACGATCTCGAGCGCTTCGAGATCGAAGCCCGCCGCCAGGGCGGCGCTGCGCGCGAGGGCTCGACGATGACGCTGTCACCGAGCGACCTGCGCGGCATGATGGTGCCGCCGCGACTGCCGCCGGGCGTCAAGGCCCCGCCCAGGCCGCCGCCGCGCCCACCGCAGATCCGCCCCGGCGCCGCGGCCGCCCTGACCGCGGCCACCCCGACCGTCGGCGCCGCGCGCGCGCCGAGCCAGCGCACCGGCCGGTTCGCCGGGGCCCCGCCGCCCGCGCCGCGCAAGGCCCAGGCGAGCGTGCGCCGCGCGCCGCTGCCGACGTTGCCGAACCGCGCGTTCGAGTCGCCGTGGGAGGAGCTCGCGGTGGCCTACGAGGCGATGCCGGCGCCCGACGCCGCGTCGCGGCTGCGCTGGCTGTACCGCGCCTCGGAGGTCTGGGAGACCGGCGCCGGCGACGTGGCGCGCGCGTTCGATGCCCTCGCGCGGGCGTTCGCGCTGGCGCGGCGCTCGCCGGGCAGCGACGCCGACGTGCGGGCGCGGCTCGCGCGGATCGCGCAGGAGCACAAGGCATGGGATCCGCTCGCCGATCTCTACGAGGGCGTGGCCGAGCAGGCCGAGACCGCGGCCGAGGCCGCCGACCTCTTGATGGAGGTCGCGACGATCCGCGCCGAGCAGGGCAAGCCGCGCGACGCCGAGGCCCAGCTGCGCCGGGTGCTCGGCATGCTGCCTGGCGAGCCGATCGCCAGGGCGCGGATCGAGGCGCTGTACCGGGCCCAGGGCCGCTACGTCGAGCTGGCGGCGTCGCTCGAGGAGCGCACCGATCCACGGCTCGGCACCGCGGCGCCCGAGTCCGAGCGCGCGCAGCTGCTCCGCGAGCTGGCCGCGATCTACACCGACAAGCTGACCCGGCCGCACGACGCGATCGATGCGTTCGAGCGGCTGCGCCAGCTCGCGCCCGGCGATACCGCGGTGCTGCTCCACCTCGCCAGGCTCTACGGCACGGTCGGCCGGTGGTCCAAGGTCATCGAGACGCTCGGCCGGGTCGGCGAGATCGCCGAGGGCACGACCGCGGCGCGCGACGCGCTGCGCGAGATCGCGCGGATCTACGAGCACGAGCTCGAGCTGCCCGATCGCGCGGTCGACGCGTACAGCCACCTCGTCGCGATCTGGCCCGACGACGCCGAGGCGTGGCGCGCACTCGATGCGCTGTACGCCACCAACGCGCGGTGGACCGAGCTGGCCGACGTGCTGCGCCGCCGCGCCGCGCTCGAGCGCGAGCCGGTCGAGCGCGCCGCCCTGCTCGCCCGCCGCGCCCAGGTCTTGCTCGACTGGCTCGCCGCGCCCGAGGAGGCGGCGGCCGCGCTGCGCCACGCCCGCACGATCGCGCCCGACGATCCGGCGCTCGCCGATCTGCTGGTCGCCGCGCTGATCAAGGCCGGCCGCGACCGCGAAGCCGCCGCGATCCTCGAGGGCCGGATCGCCCAGCTCGAGGCCGCGGGCGGCGCGCCGGCCGGCGACACCGCGGCGCTGCTGATCCGGCTCGCCCAGCTCCAGATCGAGCGGCTCGACGATCGCGCGGCGGCGCGCGGCGCGATCGCGCGGGCGCTCGAGCTGGTCCCCGAGCACCCGACCGCGCTCGCGGTGCTCGCCGAGCTCGCCTCCCCGGACGACGATCCGCGCGCGTTCGCCGACGCCAAGCTGCGCGAGGCCGACAGCGCGCGCGACGAGGATAACCGGATCGCCGCCTACATGGCCGCGGGCGACGTGCTCGCGACCCGGGTCGGCGACACCGCCGCGGCGCGCCAGGCCTACGAGCGCGTGCTCGCGCTCCGGCCGTACCACGCCGACGCGACCTGGGCGCTGGCCGGCCTCGTCGAGAAGGGCGGCGATCCCGAGTCCGCCGCGCGGGTGCTCGAGCACCGGCTCGACGACGGATCGCTCGCGCCGCCCGAGAAGGCGCGGATCATGACCCAGCTCGCGGCGCTGTCGCGCGCGGCCGGCGTCGAGCCCGCCGCCGAGCGCCGGCTGCTCGAGGCGCTGGGCTGCGTGCCCGACCACATCCCGGCGATCATCGCGCTCGCCGACTTCTACGCCGACGCCGCCCGGTGGACCGAGCTCGAGGCGAGCCTGCACGAGATCCTCGACGGCACCCTGCTCGCCGCCGCGCCGGCCGCGCTGATCGCCGATCTGCACCGCCGGCTCGCCACCGCGCACGAGCGGCTGGGCCGCGACGAGGAGGCCTACCAGACCCTGGTCGCCGCCGATCGCCTGCATCGCGGCCACCTCTTGATCAAGCTCGCGCTCGGCGAGAACCGCTACAAGGCCCGGCGCTGGCGCGAGGCCGCGCTCCACCTCTCGCCGCTGGCCTCGCACGAGGACGCCGCGCGCTACCCGAGCGAGGTCGCCCAGGGCCTCTACCACGCCGCGCTCGCCGAGATCCGGTCGCTGCGGCCCGACAAGGCGCCCGGGCTGTACGCGCGCGCCCTCGAGCTCAAGCCGCACTACGCCCCGGCGCTCCAGGCGCTCGCCGAGATCGCGATGGAGCAAGGCGACCCCCGGCGCGCGGCGGACCTCTTGACCCGCCAGGCCACCGGCACCGACGACCCCGCCGAGCGGATGCGGCTGTTCGAGGCGCTGGGCGACATGGCCCAGCGCCTGCTCCGCGACGACGACCGCGCCCGGACCTGCTACGCGGCGGCGGTCGCGGCGGCCCAGCCGCTCGAGGCCAAGCACGTCCCGCTGCTCGAGAAGCTGCTCGAGCGCCAGACCGTCGGCGGCGACCTCGCCGGCGCCGCGCGGACCGCGGAGCTCACCGCCGCGTTCGGCGCCAGCCCCGGGGATCGCGCGTCCCGCCACCTGCGCGCCGCGCGCGACTACCTCGCCGCCGGCGACCGCGTGCGCGCCCGCGCCGCCGCCGAGCGCGCGGTCGACAACGACCCGTACGACGTCGACGCCGTCGATCTCGCGTCGGGGCTGGCGATCGATCAAGGCGACGTCGACACCGTGGCCGCGATGCTGACCCGCCTGCTCACCGCCAAGGACGATCGGCTGCCGGCCGCCCAGATCGCCCGCCGCGCGGCGCTGTCGTTCCGGCTCGGCCACGCCCGCGCCCAGCGCGGCGACGCCCGGCAGGCCGTGGCCGCCTACGAGCGCGCGATCGCGATCGCCCCCGACTCCGAGGGCGCCACCGCCGCGCGCCGCGGCCTGGTCGACGTGCTCCGCACCGGCAACGATCCGGCCCGCCGCGAGACCATCGCGGTCCACCTCCAGGCGATCACCGCCGCGACCGGCGCGCTCGGCGATCTGGTCACCTGGGCCGACGAGCTGCGCCGCCAGGGCGCCGCCGACCCCGCGCACACCAGCCTCGAGCTCGCGCTCGCCTGCGGCCACACCGCCGATGTCCACCAGCGGGCGTTCCTCTCGATCCACGCGCCGTACGCGATGCACGACGACGAGCCGTACAAGGCCACGGTCGACGCCGACCGCGGCCTGGTGATCGATCCGGCGCAAGCCGCGCTCGGCCACGTCGCCGTCCTGCTCGCCGAGACCGCCGCCCTGGTGTGGCCCGATCTCGACGAGGCGCTCGCCCATAACGCCGCCGAGCACGCCCGCCGGATCCCCGCCACGACCCACGCCCCGGCGATCGCGATGTTCCCGCGGATCGCCACCGCGCTCGGCGCCGGCGCCGTCATGCTCTACGAGCGCGACGCGGGCCCCGACGTCGCCGTGATCAGCGCCGCGACCCCGGTGATCATCCTCGGGCCCCGCCTGCTCGATCCCGCCACCCCGCCCACCGAGATCCGCGCGATCCTGGCCCGCGCGATCGAGCTCACGCGCCCCGAGCACGTCGCGTTCACCGGCTTGCCCTACGCCGACGCCACCCACCTCGTGGCCTCGGTCGTCCGCCTGTTCGGCCCGCCCGCGCTCCGCGAGGTGGTCAACGCCGAGGTCGCCGACCACGACGTCCAGCGCGGCCACGACGACATGGTGCGCGCCGCCCTGCCGGTCAAGCTGCGCACCCGGTTCGAGCAGCTGCTCGCCACCCTCCCGCCGGCCGCGCTCGACCTCGGCCGCTACCTCGCCGCCTGCGAGCGCAGCGCCGACCGCGCCGCGCTCCTCGTCGGCGGCGACCCGCGGATCATCGCCGACCTCGCCACCACGCGCGGCGCGCGCCACGCCCACCTGATCGCCGCGATCGCCCACCCCGGGTGGCTCCCGCTGCGCGCCCGCCTCGGCCTCGGCCTGCGCTGACCGATCAGGTCAGCTGCCGGCGAGCTCGGCGACGATCGCGGCCATCGTGTCCACGGCGCGGGTCAGCTCGTCGGGCCGCAGCGTCACGCCGCCGACCGCCGCGTGGCCGCCGCCGCCGAACCGCGCGCACAGATCGCCGATATCGTGGCGCCGCGGCTGGCTCGCCCACGGGTTCACGCCGACCGAGATCTTGATGTTCTGCGCCGCCCGCGTGCCGGACACCGCGTAGACGCTGGTCGGGAACACCAGGTAGCCGAGAAACCCCGGGCTGCGCGCGCCGAGCTCGGCGAACCGGTCGAACACGATCACGTCGCCGTGCCAGACCCCCAGCTTGCCCACGGCCTCGATCTCGCGGGCGCGCTCGGCCTCGATCGCCGCCAGCGGCGCGGCGAGCTCGGACCGCACGGCGACCTCGCCGAGCGAAGCGCGCGACAACCACTCGACGTAGCGCGCGGTATCGACCGGCGAGCGGCCGTGGGCGAGCCACGCGGCGAGCCGCTGCGCCGGCAGCTCGAGCGCCACCGCGGCCGCGGCCGAGGGAAACCGCGCCGCGTCGATCGTATCGGCCCAGCCCACGGCCTCGACCAGCCGCGGCGGCGCCTTCCAGCCCCAGCGGGCCTCGAGCACGCGCGCGATCAGGCCTGCGCACGAGGCGGCGGTCGGATCGAAGAACCAGGTCGGCAGGTGCTCGCGATCGAACACCGCGCGCAGCGCCGGCGGCTGGAACGCCGTCGGGTGGTGGTCGAACCACCAGCGCATCCTGGGATCGGCGCAGAACCGGAAGTCGACGCAGGCGTGGTCGTCGGCGTCCAGCGCGATGCCCTCGAACGGATCGCCGTCGCGATGCACCATCCCGATCGGCTGGACCGTGGTCTCGGCGTCGATGGCGTCGCGATAGAACGCCGCAAACAGCGCCGCCGAGGTCGTGCCGTCGAAGCATGCATCGTGGAAGAAGATCTTGAGGACGCGTGCCACGTCGAAGGCGACAGCATACCTCGTACGGAGGGCCGGCGGGTCCCCGGCATCGATGTTACGTTCCACGACATGGACCCCGGCTTGTCGCTCTGGCTGAAAACCGGCCACGTCATCGGCGTGATTCTGTGGATGGGGTGCTTGTTCGCCACCTACTGGCTGCTGCGCCTCCACGCCCAGGCCCCCAAGGACGCGTTCGAAAAATTGACGCTCATGGAGCGCTCGCTGGCGCTCACCATGGACGTCGCCGCGACCCTGGCGATCGGCACCGGGCTCGTGATGGCGCTCACCAAGAACGGCGACCACCCCACCACCAACCTGTTCGCCACCCCCGGCGCAGGCTGGTTTCACATCAAGGTGACCGTCGTCGTCCTGGGGATCTTGCCGGTCCACGGCATCGTGCGCGGCAGGATCGCCAAGTTCAGCCGAGGCGAGACCCCGACGGTGCCACAGTGGCTGTGGAGCCTCCTGCTGATCACGATCGTCGCGATCGTGATCCTCGTGATCCGCCGCCCCGTGCTGTTCGGCGGTTCCCCGACGTAGCATGGCGACGATCCTGCACGTCGACCTCGACGCGTTCTACGCGGCGGTCGAGCAGCGGGATGATCCGGCACTCCGCGGCAAGCCCGTGCTGGTCGGCGGCTCGGCCCGCCGCGGCGTGGTCGCCGCGTGCTCCTACGAGGCGCGCACGTTCGGGATCCGCTCGGCGATGCCGATGGCCGAGGCGATGCGGCGCTGCCCGCACGCGATCGTCGTGCGCCACCACATGGAGCGCTACGCCCAGGCGTCGCGCTCCTTCTTCGCGATCCTCGGCGACTACTCGCCCGAGGTCGAGGGGCTCTCGCTCGACGAGGCGTTCCTCGACGTCACCGCCAGCGAGCGCCTGCTCGGCGACGGCCCGACCATCGCCCGCGCCATCAAGCGCCGGGTCGCGAGCGAGCTCGCCCTGGTCGCCTCGGTCGGCGTGGCGCCGATCAAGCTGGCCGCCAAGATCGCCTCGGACATCGACAAGCCCGACGGCCTGCGCGTCGTCCCCGCCGACCACCTGCTGGCGTTCCTCCACCCGCTGCCGGTGACCCGGCTGTGGGGGGTCGGAGAGACGACGCGCGCGCAGCTCGCGACCCTGGGCCTGTCGACGATCGGCGATGTCGCGCGCTACCCGGAGGCCGCCCTGGTCCGCCGGCTCGGCCCCACCACCGGCCACCACCTGGCGGCGCTCGCCCGCGGCGAGGACCACCGCCCCGTCGTCGCCGAGCACGACCCGGTCACGGTCGGCCACCAGGAGACCTTCGACGACGACATCGACGACAAAGGCGAGCTCGCCGTGATCCTGCTCGATCAGGCCGACCGCGTCGCGGCCCGGCTGCGCGCGGCCGACCTCCGGGCCCACGCGGTCGTCCTCATCATCAAGTACGACGACTTCCGCCAGATCACCCGGCGGACCACGCTCGACGCGGCCACCAGCGACGGCGGCGTCCTCGCCCGCACGGCGATCGAGCTGCTCGCCAAGGTCGCGATCGAGCCGCGCCGAGGCGCGCGGGTCCGGCTGTGCGGCATCGCCGCCACCCAGCTCGAGCCGCGCGACGCGCCCCGCCAGCTCGGCTTCGACGAGGCCGAGCGCGCCCGCGGCGAACGCCTCGGCGACACGATCGACAAGCTCTCCGCCAAGTTCGGCAAGGGCGCGATCCGCCGGGCCGTCCACCTGAGCGACGACGACTGAACGCGGCCGCGCGGGCGCTGCGGGCCTACCGGAGCGCGGCGCGCCAGGTGGCGGCGGTGGCGGCAGGGCCGACCGCGACGACCGCGAACGGGCCCGCGCGCCAGGCGAAGGCGTGGAGCGAGCCATCCTGGCGCTCCGAGTGGTCTGGCGCGACGCCGCGGGCGTGCTGGACCAGGTACGTGACGACATCGTCGCCGATCCGCACGCGGAGGACGGCGGCCGGGCGGTTCAAGATCTCGAGCACGCGGGCGCCGATCACCGAGGACGTGGCGGCCGGCAGCGGGACGTCTTTGCCGACCGCGCCGATCGCCCAGGCGCGCAGCTGCGCGGCGTTCGGCGCCGCGAGGTCCCACGTCGGGCTGGCGTCGCGGTGGAGGTCGAGCGCCTCGGTCATCAGCACGTTGTGGCGCGCCGGGAACATCGCGTAGATGGTCACCACGGTGCCGATCAGCACCGTCAGCGTGAACAGCAGCGAGACCGAGACCCGGCGGCGCGGCGGGCGCGGCGGGGTCACGAGCGCCTCGTCGCCCTCGACGGGACCTGTAGACTCAGCTTCGATGAGCTTCATCATGAGGGCCTGGCCGGAGCGGACAATAGCTGCGGCGATGTTCCGAACCTGCGCACGAAGTCGTCCGATAACTTCGCATACATTGCCGCAAGTTCCGTAGCAGCATCGACCTCGATCAGGTGCCGGCACAAGAGCCCATCGGCGCCCTGTGCGGCGGCCCAGGCCGCGGCCGCGGCGCGAACATCGCGGGCGTGCCCGTAGTGGACCATGGCGCTCTTGCCGCGCGGGTAGTCGAGCAGGCCCACGGCCAGCCGGACCTGCCAGACGCCCTCGGCCGCGGGCGCAAGATCCCGGGCCTCGGCGAGCGGGTACCACGGACCGAACCGCATCTACTTCTTGTAGTACTGTGACCGCGTGGCGAGCGGATGTGAAGCGCAGCTGAGCTTCGATGCGATCGACCCCGTCGAGCTGGTCCGGTTCGGCGGTGCCGGCCAGCCGGACGACCTGGTGTGCGGCGACGCGCTCGCCGTGGTCTCGGCGCTCGGCGATGGCGTGCTCGACGCGATCTACGTGGATCCGCCGTTCGGAACCGGCGTGGTCCGCCGCGGCCGCGGCCACGCCTACGCCGACCGCGCGGACGATCCCGAGGCCTTTGTCGACTGGCTCCTGCCGTACCTCGAGCACAGCCGGCGCGCCCTGGCGCCGACCGGCTCCTTGTTCGTGCACCTCGACTACCGCGCGGTGCACTACGTCAAGGTCTGCCTCGACAAGCTGTTCGGCCGCGACCAATTCGTCAATGAAATCGTGTGGTGCTACGCGGTCGGCGGCAAGAGCCGCCGCGGCTTTGGCCGCAAGCACGACACGATCCTGTGGTACGCGCGCGGCCCGGGCTGGGCGTTCTATCCCGAAGCCGTGCGGGTGCCACGCAGAGGCGGCTCTCACATGCGGCTGGTCGGCGGCGTCCAAGAAAAAACCGATCGTAAGACCGGCCGGATCTATCGCTACCCGGTCGCAACAGGCAAAGTGCCCGAGGATTGGTGGACGGACGTCGAAACCCTCAACCACTCGGATCGGGAACGAACCGGGTGGCCCTCGCAGAAGCCCGAACGGCTCGTGGAGCGCATCCTCGCGGCCGTCACCCAGCCCGGCAACCGGGTGGCGGACTGGTTCGCCGGCTCGGGGACCACGGCCGCGGTGGCGCAGCGCCTGGGCCGGGGCTTCATCACCGTGGACCGCGAACCCGCCGCGATCGACGTTTGTCTTGCCCGCCTTACGCGGCAGGGCACGCGCCTGGCCGCCCAGGGTTCACCTCCAGCGCCGATTCGCGTGAATCGGGGCAACAAACATCGGCAATGAGACGCATTTCCGCCCAAGAGCTTGCCGCTGCGCACTCGCCGGGTGAAGATTCCGGAGCTCAAGGCGACTGATGGCTGCCGCTCCTTTAGACGAAGCCTCGCGCGTGGCGCTGCAGGCTTGGCTTGTGACCGATGTCGGCATTGTGCGCGAGCACAACGAGGACTCGGCCTACATGGAGCCGATCAGCGGCTTCTTCATCGTCGCCGACGGTATGGGCGGCCACGCGGCGGGCGAAGTCGCCTCCGCGATGGCGGTCGAGACCGTGCGCAAAACGCTCGAGGCCGCCCGCCCCGAGATCGAGTCGTTCAAGCGGGCGCCGACCGATGCCGGCCGTCGTGGCATCGTCCAGCTGCTGCAGAGCGCCGTGCTCTCGGCGCACCAGGCGGTATTCCAGCGCGGCCAGCACGAGGCCGACAAGGCCGGCATGGGCACCACGCTCGACGTCGTGCTGATCGCCGGGCCCGAGGCGTTCGTCGCCCACGTCGGCGACAGCCGGACCTACCTGGTCCGCGACGGCCGGTCGTCGCAGATCACGACCGATCACACGGTTGCCGAGGTCCTCGTCATCGAGGGCAAGCTGACGATCGAGGAGGCCCAGGTCTCGCCGCTGCGGACGATCCTGGTCAACGCGATCGGCGTCTCGGCGGATGTCGGCGTCGAGATGGCGCACGTCACCCTCAAGCGCGAGGATCGCCTGCTGCTGTGCTCGGATGGCCTGCACGATTACTTCCCCGTCGAGGACGAGATCGCGCAGAAGCTGTCGGCCGATGCGCCCGGCGACGCGCTCAAGGACATGGTCGAGCTCGCCAAGACCCGCGGCGGCCACGACAACATCACCGGGGTCGCGGTGTACGTCACCGACGTCATCGAGGCGGTGCCGGCGGCGCTCGACAGCGACCTGACCCAGCCGGTCGATCTCCACAGCTCCAACCCGTTCGCCTCCGACGAGCCCACCGAGACCGCGTTCGTCGATGCGCCCGGCCTGCCGCTCAAGATCGTGACGCCGCAGCCGCCGCTGTCGCCCGGCAAGCTCAAGTCGACGCAGCCGATGCGGGTCGTCGACGAGATCGGCGTGGCCGATACGGTCCCGCCGCGCGACGCGCCGACCGGCGCCGGCAAGGCCAAGGCCGCCAAGCACGGCGGCGAGACCGCACCTGCCGGCGACACGCATCCCGACGGCGGCGACGGCGATGCCATCGGCGAGGCGATCGGCGAGGCCGACGTCGACTCGCCGTCGGACATGAACACCGACGGGCCGACCCAGCCAGGCACCGATCCCAAGCCGGACGCCGAGCCCGACCGCGCGGCGCCGCCCGCCCCCACGACCGCGGCGAGCGACGCGACCACGGCGCCCATCGCCCCTGCGCCCGCCGGTGGCGCAAAGCCCGAAGGCGCGCCCGCCGAGATCGCCACCGCCGATACCGGGCGGATCAACCGCGCCAAAGACTGACGGTCGCTTCCAGTCGCGCATGGGGTGGATCGTTCCGGCCGAGCTCGAGGAGGTCGTTCACGCCGCCGCGCGCGCCGCGCTGGGCGATGCGCCCCTGGCCACGGCGGCGCTGACCCGCGCGATCGTCGATCGCTCGAAGCGCTACACCAGCGAGCGCGACCGGCCGGCCGCCGATCGCACCGCGGACCTCGCCGCGCGCGCGATGTTCTTCACGATCGCCGACGCGATGAAGATCGCGATCCCGCTCGGCGAGCTGGTCCACCGCGGCGCGCTCCCCGCCGCGCGGCCGCTGCGCATCGTCGATCTCGGCGCGGGCTGCGGCGCGATGAGCCTCGGCGCGATCGCCGCCCTTTCCCCCGCGACCGCCGATCTGCGCCTCGACATCACCGCGATCGACCGCGACCCCGGCGCGCTCGCGATCGCGCGCGACGCGATCCGGCAGCTCGCAACCCGCCGCGGCGTCCCCACCGCCCTGGCCACGCGCGACGACGACGTCACCCGCGCCGCCCTGCCACCCGCCGATCTCGTCGTCGCGGGCACCGTGCTCAACGAGCTCCCCGCCGCGGCCCGGCTCGACCTCGTGCACCGCGCGCTCGCCGCGATCGGCGACGACGGCGCGGTGATCCTCGTCGAGCCGGCCCTGCGCGACACCTCCCGCGCGCTGCACGAGCTGCGCGACACCGTGATCGCCGCCGGCCGTGGCCACGTGTTCGCCCCGTGCACCCGCCGCACCGCGCCCTGCCCCGCGCTCGCCGACCCCGCCGACTGGTGCCACGAAGATCGCGCGCTCCAGCTGCCGCGGCGCACCGCCGAGCTCGCCCGGATCACCCACCTGCGCGACAGCGGCATGAAGTTCGCCTACCTCGTCCTCCGCCGCCAGCCGCTCAGCCTCGTCGACGATCCCGCCGCCTGGCGGGTGGTCAGCGCGCCGATGCCGGCCAAGGGCAAGCTCGAGCTCGTCGGCTGCAGCGCCGCCGGTCGGCTCCCGCTCCGCCTGCTCCGCCGCCACCGCGCGCCGCACAACCGCGGGTTCGACGACGCCGATCGCGGCGACGTGCTCGCGATCAGCGCCCCCCCAGGCGAAGCGCGCCTCGAGATCACCGGCGAGACCACCGTCGTGCACATCGAGCCCGCCCTGCCGCGCCCCGGCCGCTGAACGGGATACAGCCGGCGTCGGCCGGCGTGCGCTGTTCGCGCATTGGCTAGCTGCAGTGCGAACACTGCAGCTAGCTATGAGTCGCACAGAACAGCACCGGATCGCGCCATGAGAAATGGGATCAATTCGTCGACTACCACGCGACCGCGGTTCCGGCTGCCCGGTCGGGTTCATCGAACGGCGCGAGCTGGTCGCCGCGGCCGATGCCCTCGCGAGTGCCCTCGCCCGGCGGGACCGCCGTGAACGTCACGGCGCCCCTGGCGATCACGCTGCGCTCGAGACTGACCAGCGAGAAGTGCACGCCATCGTCGCGCACGAACTCGCCTGCCGTGTACACGAAGCCGTGGTCCCGCGAGTGAGCGATGAGATCGCAGTTGCCCAGGCCTGCCTGTGTGCGGAGCAGCTCCAGGCGCGCCCTCGCCGGGCCACCGGAGCTCGCGCCCAGCGTGACCTGCTGTCCCACGATGGGCTTCAGGTTGCTGTCGTAGGCCATCACGAAGTCCTCCATGTCGGCCTTGTCGTCGAGGCCGAACGCATGGCACGCCTTCGTGCCATTCGGCAGGATCTGCTCGAGCGTCGCGCCCCACAATGCGCAGCCGCGAACGCTGGCGATCAGCGCTGCGCACCCCGGGGCCGTTCGCAGTTCGAAGCAGCCGAGCGCGTCGAGCGTGGCGGCCGGCGGCAGCCTGGGACAGGCGAGCAGCGGCAAGCTCAGCTGCTCGGCCGCGCGCTCGATCGGCAGGCGCTGGAACACCGCGCCGGGGTTGGTCGCCGGCAAGCCGCCGATGAACGCGGCGATCGCCTGCAACGCCGCCGCGCGCTGGTCGGGCGTGGTCGCCGGATCGGTCAACGCGATCACCTGCTGCGTGAGCTGCTCGCGCACGGCGGGCGGCGCGAGCCGCGCCAGGAACTGCTGGTTCAGCGGCCCGAGCTGGCCGTCGTAACACGCCTGCGGATCGCGAGGCAACGTCGGCTCGGCGCCGGCGCGGTTGTCGTTGACGAGCGGGAAACCCGGCGCGGGCGCCCTGGCGAACCCGGACGACGAGAAGAAGTGGAACACGGTGTCGTCCTCGCCTGCGTGCGTGAAGCCAAAGCCACGCACCTGATCACCGGTGCGCGCGTTCTG